>Ga0075471_10000869_pt1 | contig 19036 bp, 19 predicted proteins | sample DEB19_08_DNA_2_FD_74787 | JGI IMG/M metagenome (GOLD analysis project Ga0075471, IMG submission 74787) | Aqueous microbial communities from the Delaware River and Bay under freshwater to marine salinity gradient to study organic matter... | ecosystem: Environmental > Aquatic > Marine > Coastal ... | reverse complement strand
GATGTGACGATTGCCCACCCGCCAGCCTTCCCGCCGCAGCAGCGCCGCAATCCGTCGATACCCATAGCGCGGGTGTTCTGCGGATAGCTCCAGCAGCCGCCTCCGCAACTGCTCTTCCGCGGGCGTTGCTGGCCGCCCACGATAGTGGAACGTGGATCGCGCCAGCCCCAAATACCGGCAGGCGCGCCGTTGCGAACATACGCCGGCTTTCACCGCTTCCTGCGCATACGCCCGGCGACTCGCCGGGCTCACAGCTTTTTTTCGCATACGAATGACAACACCCGGTTCTTGAGCATCTCCTCCGCCAGCATCTTCTTCAGCTCGGTGTTCTCCCGTTCCAGCTCCTTCAGCCGCCGCGCCTCGTTCACCTCCATGTGCCCAAACTGCTTCTTCCACCGGTGAAACGTCACCTCCGAGATGTTCGCCTCCTGACAGATCGCCTGGATGGTCCGTTCGCCGCGATCCGCGTCCCGCAGAATCCGAATCTTGTCTTCCGTCGTATACCGTTTGCCTTTCATCGTCTGGTCCTTTCTTCGGCCCAGACTAACACTTCATACGGCCCGGAAAAGCTGAGTCACGTCAAAGTCCTGCCGTGCGCACCAAATTAGAATTGCCTTCTAAGACCGCTTTTCCTCAGAAAAAGCCCATTTTTAAGGCCATTTCCCTAGTCCAGTCCCTCGGCTGATTGCCGCCAAGTTTGGTCAACTTTCACCCATTTCGGGCACCAAAAGGCACTATACCCTGACTTCAAAACCATAACCCTGAAGACGAAAGGATATACCATGAAACCACAACACGCAGCCCCCCTTGCAACCACTCTTGCACCCCTCGCAGCCGCCGACCCGCCGATCCTGATAGTCGGCGCAATAATCGGCGTCAGCCTCTGGCTGCTGTCCCGCAATGATGATGAAGACAAGCCAGCGGCCAGTCCCTTCCAACACGACTCGTATTCGAGAACAATTTGGACGACCACGCTTTCGTTCTTCAGTTACGGAGGCAGGACTGAATTGGTTGAATGGGGGAAATGCTCCTCCGTCAGGCGGGACGTCTACCGTTACGGTGCTAGGCTTCTCCGTTTTAGTTCCTCCGAACACCAATCGTATTCTCGCACTAGCTGGGCGACCACATTCTCGTTCCTGAGTTCTGGCGGTAGAACCTCCCAAGTATAAGTTTCGAATTCGAGGTGCGGGCAGAGCTTCGGGTTTTCGCCCAACACATCCAGCAGTTCCAGCAGGTGGTCGGTGGTGTTGTTGAATAGCGGTGAACCACCGCGGGCATCCTCCTGAACAGAAGCGGCCGGTGTATGCAGCGGGATGTGGAAGTGGATACGCCACTCCGGTTGGTTGGTAGTTGATGGTTGATGATTGCTGGCAGGCATGATGCCTGATCCCAGCTTTTCCAAGGCAAGCGGCAGGTCTTTGTAGCGGGTGAGCGTACCGTCGGGGGCGCGGGCAATCACTTGATGCAGGTAAACGTCGTCGGCAAAGGCGCGCAAAGCGGCGCAGACTTCGGGTGTGGGGCGGACTTTCAGCGCGGAACTCAGGTGCAGCTTGCTGATCTTGATGTCATGCCGGCGGAAGCGTTCCATGGCTTCACGCGCGGATTCGTATTGCAACGCAAAGTGGCAGGCATCGTAGTTCACACCGAGATGCACGTCCAGGCGCGGGTCGTTCGGATGTTCCTCGCGCAAGGCTCCAAAGAATTCCACGGTCTCGGTGCTGTTTTCGAACAGGCCGAGCGGTTCGGGTTCCACGCCAAGATGCAACTTGCGTCCGGTGCGTTCGCTCAGCCGTGCGACATGTTCCACGCAGGACCAGAGGTGATTGCGGATGGCCGCCAGCTTCGACGACGGGCAAGAGGATGATTCTGGCCCAAAGACAAATTCTTTGAACGAGCCGGGCAAGGTGCTGACGCTGCCTTCGACGTCGGGCGGCAACAGTTGCACCAGCAGGTCAAAGAGGAGTTTGGTGTAGTCGAGGCGTTCGCGCGTGGACCAGTCGGGGGCGAAGACCTGTTCCTTGACGCGACCGCCGTGGAAGCGGCCGTAGGGAAATCCGTTGAGGGTGAAAACGTAGCAGCCGTGCTGGTCGAGCCAGCGTTGGAAGGCGCGAAGGTTGTGCGACTCGGCCAGTTCCTGCGCAGCCTGGGCGCTAAGGCGCAGCCCGATGCCGAACGTCGCGCTCGTGCCGACCTGGCGGCGGACGGCGAGCGTGTATTGGTCGAGCCCGTGAAAGGTCTCCGGCCAATTCTCCCCGCGATGCACATTGGTGCAGTAGGTGAAGTGCAGGCCGTGGTTGAGTTGCATGGGGTGTTATTTAACCACAGATGGACACGGATAAACACTGGTAGAGTATCATAGGACAATGCGCTCCCACTCCGATCGGGCATGCTTGAAATTCAGGATCAAGCCGACCCGCAGCTTGGTGATGCGAAGATGGCTCAGCATCTGCCCGCGCTCATGTTCCGTGATGCGCTCAATCACTTCAGCATCCACGATTACGGCCCTAAACGCAATCAGGTCGGGAATGAATTCGCCGACTTGAACAGTTCGAAATAAGACGGGGAATCTTCGTTGCTGATCGAAAGCGATACCATTTTGTTTGAACAGAACAACCAACGAGTTCTCGTAAATCTTCCCGTTCAGTCCGGGCCCAATCTCATCGTGAACATCGAACGCAAACCCGATGTTTTTTGCGTTTCTTCTTTTGGCAGCAGCTTTGTGTTCTCGGGATGGTGCAAATCCAATTTGAAATCTGTGTTCATCCGTATCTATCCGTGGTTCAAATCTTCTGCTTACGTTGGCACCACGAAGTTGGGGCATTGGCTGAGGAAACGGTGCGGGTTCTGGAACAGCAGCCGGTCCATGGCAGCGACAGAATGGCCGCGCTTGAGCATTTCGCGTCCGGTCTTCGGCACGGCAAGCGAATCACTTTGGCCCCAGTCGCAGGCACAGTTCAGCCAGAGGCGTTCGGCGGAATACTGCTCCACCATGTCAATCGCTCGGGCCGGGGTACACTTGGAATCCGGATACAACGTGATGCCCGCCCAGAAGCCCGCATCCAGCACGAGTTGCACGGTATGCTCCTCCACGTGATCGATGATAACGCGCCCGGGCTTGATGCGGCGGTCGCTCTTGAGCACATCCACAATCAACTTGGTGCCCTTGAGCTTGTCTTCCAGGTGCGGCGTGTGGACAAGGATGAGCTGATCGTGCCTGGCCGCGAGGTCCACGTGCTTTTCGAGCACGATCATCTCGTTGCGGCTGTTCTTGTTGAGGCCGATCTCGCCGATACCGAGGACGTTGGGGTGCTGGAGAAACTCCGGGATGAGCGCGAGCACTTCGTCCGCGAGCTTCACGTCCTCGGATTCCTTGGGGTTGAGGCAGAGCCACGAGAAGTGCGGCAGACCATATTTGGCAGCGCGCTTGGGTTCGTAATCGGTGAGCTGCGCGAAGTAATCGTAGAAGCCTTGCGCCGAGCGGCGGTCGAAGCCGGCCCAGAAGGCAGGTTCGCACACCGCCTGACAGCCGGAGGCAACCATCGCCGCGTAATCATCGGTCGTGCGGCTGACCATGTGGGCGTGAGGTTCGATATAGCGCATAGTCACTCCTTGCCAGGATAAGCACCGGATGCTGATTTGCCTTTCGCCGCGGGAATCGGTCCCGTGGTGGGATCACTCAAAGTGAGGAGGATTTGTTTGGCGCGTTCAGGTTGGTTGCTTTCAAGCTGCTTGAGCGCGGCGCGGAAGGCTTGGATGCGATAATCGTCTTCGCCCTCGGCCCGGTCCACGCGATCGAGAAAGGCGGCGACTTCAATGAGCTTGGCGCGAACTTCGATGAAATAGTGGTCGAGCACGGCGGGTTTGGTGGCGAGGCCGAAGTGGCGTCCGATCAGTTCGCCGAGTTGCAACAAAAGCCCCTGCTCTGCCGCGGTGAATTCATAGGCAACCGGCTTGGCCACGCCGAGAACGCCGCGCAGGACGGCTTTATCCACCAGCATGGGCAGTGCAATGGAACCTTCCATCTTGGTCTCCTTGGCACCGGGTTTGGCCTGGCCCGAGGTGTCGGTCCGGAGGTTGCACACCTGCACGGGCTCTTTGCGCTGTGCGGCAAGTCCAGCCATGCCTTTGCCGACGGGAATGCGCGAGACCTTGTCCATGATGACCGGCGGAATACAGCGTTGAGCGCGGAGTTCCAGCAATCCGCTGGTGCGATTCAAGGCGTGGATGGTGCCGGTGACGCAGTCGAAGTGTTTCAGGACCTGGTCCAGAACGGCGAGCAAGGCGTCGTCGGTTGCGCCCTGAGTGCGGAGCAGCCCGTCGAGATGTTGCAGCAATCGTGCGTCAGTGTTCATGGGCACAAGCGTAGCGGACATCTGGTTGCGGTGCCAGCGCGGTAGCATGGCCTGCTCAAGCGAGCCGATATTCGCCACCAAGTCAGCCTACTTCGCATGCGGCAAGCCTGAGCGCCCGAGCCTGAAAAGAGCAGTTGTGTGTGATTGGAACGAAGAGGGCGAGATGGACTGCGATGAATGGCGATCGAGCCTGCATGGCGGACTGGGCGCACGGAGGGTGTTGAAGCGACATATGGGAAGTCACTTGCAGCTTGCGGTCTAATTTAGGGGGATCGGGCTGCCAAGCACTTCATTGACAATTATTCGCATAAGTAATAGTATAACCCTGCTGCATAAGGAGTGACGCAGCATGTTTCAACCTCTGGTAGACAAAGGCCGAAACCAGTCAAACCATCAATAAATAACAAGAAAGGCCAGACGTTATGCAAAACATTGAGAGTTGGATTGTCGGTGTGAGGAGCTTCGCAAGTCGTGCCGTGCAACCGTTGTTAATGTTGACGGCAAGCGTTGGGGTGGTCGCATTATGCGCAGGATGTGCGCACACCTTGGAGGTAAAGAACCTGAATGAGTACCAGAAGAGCCATATGACCCCGCTGGCCAAGCCGATGACCATTGGGGTTGTAGCCACGCCCGAATGTCCTGAAGGCCAGAAAATTGGCAAGGGGGTTGGTCGAGCGTTGGCCAGTTATTCAGCGAAGGTGTTGCTGCCTTATACTGCGAGTTCAAACGAGAAGGCAGATGTCGTCGCCAACCTGGCGTTTACCCATGAATACAAGGGGTCGGGTTGGAATTTCTTAATCAACTGGCCGGGGTTTCTGGTCTTCGCGCCGGCGTGGAATGGCTATGTTTACCGTGCCAACTTCCAGGTTGATGTGAATCTGACCAAGGGAGCCAACGGAAATTCACTAGATTCATGGTCAATGCCCATCAGTCTTGACCTTCGCCATGCAGAAATTGACAGAACCTGGACTGAAATAGGCTGGCTAGAGGTTGGGATCATTCCATTCATCGGCGGGATTGCATTTACCGCATACGATACCGACGTCACTCCGATTCTCCTAGATAGAATCGAGGGTCCCATCGGCGACTATATTGCCCAAGAAATCGTGATGCGCATCAACAAGAACGGCACCACGGTTTCTTCGTCCCACTGAACCAAAGATCGGCGGGGCGTATTGACAGCTTGCACGGGCGCTCTGGTTCCGTCGCCAGGGCGCCTGGTGTTCCGGTGCTGAGGGATGTTCTCGTTGCCCGGTGCGCATTCGGCTGCAAGCGACCTAATTCAGGGCTGTACCAGCCTAATCTGGCTTGGCCGCAAATAAATCGAGCTGCGGGAGTTATTTGGGAGCAATGAATTTTCCACCGCCGGTCTGCTGGTCACTGACGACATAAAATGAGAGCGGTGAATCGACCACTTCTTCGGGCGCGGCTTTTCAACAGGCTACCACCAACAAAGGCTGCACCCAAGCATGTGAAGGTTTAACCGTGCATGGGACGAACCATTCCATCAGCCCATGCTGAATGACTCCCATTACCCACAATGGGCATGCGTCAGTTGAACACCATGTTGCGGCGGACGAAGGTGGGCACGTCCAAGTCCTGACCATCGCGGATGGTGGGCTCGCTTTTTTCGAAGCGGCCTTTGGAGACGATCTCCAGCGGCAACTGGCCTTGATGCATCTTGTTGGTTGCCTTTCGGCCACGGGTGCTGCCAGATGCTCGGCGCTCGGCGAGTTGCTGCACTTCATCCTGCGACATCTCCGGGTTGGCCGCAACAAAGCGTGAACGCGGACGCGGCGTGGAACGCTTCTCCAAGAATTCACCGTCGAGCAGACCCGGCTGGTCGGCGCTGGTGCGAACGCGGCGGCGCACGGGGGCGGGCGGTTCAGGTTCCACTTTCTCCAACTCCCCTGCCCCGGCGGCCACCACAGTCACCACAAGACGGTTGCCGAGCGATTCATCTTCCGCCGCGCCTAGAAATACCCGGGCGTCACCGCAACGGCTGTTCACGGCTTCCATCACTTTGCCCACTTCGGCCATAGTCAATTGCGAGCCCGCAGCGATGCCCACCAACACGGCGCGAGCTTCCTTCAAGGCCTCGCCGCCGTCCGTCAGCGGGTGCGCGAGCAATTTTTCCACGGCAACACCGGCGCGATTGTCACCGTCAGCCTCAGCCGCAGCGAACACCGCCTCGGCATGGGCATCACGCAACACGCCACACAAGTCGGGGAACTGCACATCCATCAAACCGCGGCGAGCGAGGATGCGCCACAAGCCGCACACGCCGTCAGCCATGCGTATGTTGGCGCTGCGCAACGTCTCGGCGACGGTGGAGTTCTCGCCAATCAAATTGAACACCTTCTGGTTCGGCCAGCAAACGACGCCGTCGGAAAATTCGCGCAACGCCTCCTGCGCGCGCTCGGCCTGGCGCATCCGCCGCGCGCCTTCGAGATCGAAGGGCAACGCCACAAAGCCGATCACCAAAGCACCACAGTCCTTGGCCGCGCGGGCCAACACCGGTGCCGCACCGGAACCGACACCGCCACCCAGACCGGCCATGACAAAAACGACCTGCGCACCTTCGCACAGCGACTTGAGCTGACCGAATTGTTCCTCAGCGAGTTCGCGTCCGCGTTCTGGATCGCCACCGGTGCCCATGCCTCGAAACAGTTTTGATTCGAGCGACACTTTCTCCGACGCGTTGCTGTCGGCGAGCGATGCCTCGTCGGTGTTGATGGCGACGCAGGTCGCACCGGGCAGCTCGCGCGCCAGGATAACGTTCAGCATGGCCACGCCGGCATTGCCGACGCCAAAGAAACGGATGGAGAGATTCGGATTCTGCGCTATGTTCATGGTTGACTCCGGTTAGCCACGCCGAAACAGGTTGGTCAAAGTGCTTTTCACGGTGTGCGTGATCGGGTTGCGCGGCGCGGGCTTGCTCTGCTGAAACGACCCGAAGCGCACCAGCCCGATGGCCGTGGCGAATTCGGGATGATCGAGCACGGCCTTGTTACCGCTGATGCAGTTGGTGCGCCCAAGCGAGACGGGCAGACCGAAGGTTTGCGTGGCGAGGTCGGCAATGCGCGGGATGCGCGCGCCGCCGCCGCAGAGAAATACGCCAGAGCCGAGATAGTTCAACAGCCCGGCACGATCAATGTCCTCGGCGATCCATTGGAACGTTTCCTCCATGCGCGCAGCCATGATGCGTTGCAGGTGTTCCTTGCAGACGGAACGCTTCGCGCCCGAAGCGTCGCGATCGAAAGTGATTTCCTGGCCGGCGACTGTCTCATCGAACAACGCGGAGCCGTGCTCGATCTTCAACGCTTCAGCGCGCCCGAGCGGAAGTTTCAAACCAAACGCGAGGTCGTTGGTGACGTGGTCGCCGCCAACGGCGAGGACGCCCGTGTGTTTGATGATGCCATCGGCATAAACGGCGTAGTTGGTGGTGCCCCCGCCGAGATCAATCACCAACGCGCCCATCTCCTTTTGCTCATTGGTCAGAATGGCAAGCGACGCGGCCAAGCCATTGAACACTACGGATTCGACCTCGAGCTGCAAACCTTTCACCGCGCGGACGGCGTTATGAACGCGGTTGGTCACGCCGTGAACGACGTGAACGTCCACTTCCAGCCGCGCGCCGAGCATCCCGACGGGATTGGTCACACCCTGCTGACCGTCCACGACGAAGTGCTGGCGGATGGCGTGCAGGATGGAATTCTCGGCTGGCAAGTTGACGCTCTTGGCGTTCTTCACCGCGTCGTCCACGTCGTCCTGCATGATCTCGCGATCCGCGGAAACGACGGGATGCACGCCATGATTGGTGAAGCCGCGCACATGGCCGCCGCTGACGCCGAGATAGACGCTGTGGATCTCGCAATCAGCCATGGTCTCAGCCTGCACGATGGCGTCGCGCACGGCCTGTTCGGCGGCGGGCGAATCCACGATTTCGCTCTTGCGCACGCCGTTGGACTTGGACTGGCCGATGCCGATGATGTTCAGCACGCCTTCGTCGCTCATCTCACCGACGACGGCGCACACCTTGGAGGTGCCAATCTCCAAGCCGACGATGATGCTGGAGGAATCAAACATTGTTTCTGCGGTTGCGGGTGTTCTTGGGAGCCTTGGGAGCAGGCGGCGGCACGAGGCTCGCCTCCAGCCAGCGCGCGGGGACGTTGTTCGATACCGCGAGGTCCAGCGAGGCGATCACTTTGCCGTGACGCATCCCCTGCTCGTAAATTTCATGCCAGCGCAGCAATTGCTGGTCGAGGTTCTGCTCGCCGAACGTGATGACGCTCCCCTGCTCCGTGGTGGCCACGAGCAGTGCGGGAACGGTCACGTCCACGCTCTTCAAATCGATCAGCGTGCACATCGCGGAGTCCTGATACTTGGCGAGGAGTTCCACAGCAGCGCGAACTTGCGCGGAATCAATCGGCCTGCCGGGTTGCAACAACATCGGGTTCACGCCAGAAATGGAAGGCAGATTGCCACGGGCCTGGCCAATCGGCGTACTGCGCAGGCGCGGATCGAGCGGCAACATCACGTAGGCATCCTTGTCGAAATGCATCGTCGCGACTTCGAGACCGCCGCCCACTTTCATGCGCGGAACGTTGACCTGCGCCACCGCCTCACGCTCAGTCACGCGGATGACCAGCGTCTTGGGCAACACTCGTTCCACGGTGACGGATTGAATCAGGGAAACGAGTTCGAGATCGCGCTTGATGCGCCCAAGGTCAAGCGCCATCAGGTTTTCACCGGCCTTGACGCGCGCCCAGCGACGAATCTGGTCCTGCGCGATGACGCCGTCGGTGTGCACCTCCACCTGCGCGATGGCAAAGGCGCGGTTGTCGTAAATCATCGCGTTTAAGCCCCACTCACCCGCGCGCCACAGGAGGTAGAAACAAAACACCGTGGCGAAGGTGACACCGAGGCCAAGCGCGAGAGCGCGGCTGCGGGTGGCGCGCGCCTGATCGGAGCGCAGCTTCACATCCAGAACTGTTCCGCCGTTCAAACGGCGATTACGGGTCTTACTTTTGAACCACATGAGATCTTAAATCATCGGGCGCTGGCGACAGCCCGCGCCATCGCGAGTTCCACAATGCGCTGGCACAGGTATTCGTAACTCATGCCCGCGGCGGCGGCCGCCTTGGGCATCAAACTTGTTTCCGTCATACCGGGCAGCGTGTTAACTTCGAGCACAACGGGTTCACCGTCTTGCCTCACCATGATATCCACGCGTGCGTAATCTCGTCCGCCAATGGCGCTAAACGCCCCTTCCGCCGCGGCCTGGATACGCGCAGTGAGTTCAGCATTGAAGGGTGCGGGACAGAGATATTCCGTGGCGCCCTTGGTGTACTTGCTCTGATAGTCGTAATTGCCGGAGCGTGGCCGCACCTCCACCACGGGCAAAATCTTACCGCCAAGAATGGCGACGGTGCATTCGGCGCCGATAATCTTGGGCTCGACCAACACTTGTGAATCGTGTTTGAACGCTTCCTGCAAAGCCGCGGGCCATTGCTCGACGCGCTCCACGAATTGGAGTCCGACGCTGGAACCCTGGCGCACGGGCTTGAGCACCACCGGCGGTTCCCACCGCTTTGGCCAGGGGGTTTCGGGCGAATCCACCACCAGCGATTTGGCGACCGGCACGCCCGTTGCCGCGCACCGATTCTTAGTCAACACCTTGTCGAAGGCAATGCGACTGGCTTCCACTCCGCAACCGGTGTAAGGCACGCCGAGGTGTTCCAGTTCCCCCTGCACCGCACCGTCTTCGCCGTAGGTGCCATGCAACGCGAGAAACACGACATCGGTGTGATCGGGCAGCATCCACTGGCAAGGCCGCGGATCAATCTCCGTGACGTGATGGCCAAGGCGACGAAGTGCATTCGCCACGGATTCACCAGAGCGCAGGGAAACTTCGCGTTCGGCACTTGGGCCGCCGCGCATCACCACAATATTCCATGCCTGGGTCATACGTCTTCTCCAATGATCTGAACTTCGGTGCGCAATTCGATGCCGCGCTCAGTGCGGGCACGCTCCTGGATCAACGCCATCAAGTCCAGGACGTCCTGCGCCTTGGCGCCGGGCTCAGTCACAATAAAATTTCCGTGCTCCAACGAAACGCGAGCACCGCCAACACGAGTGCTCTTCAGGCCAAGTTCCTGCACCAACTTGCCCGCCGGGATGGTGGCAGGGTTCTTGAACGCGCATCCGGCGCTCGGCGCCTTGGGCTGCGAAGACCAGCGCTTCTGGCTGAATTCATTCATGCGCTGCTTGATCGCCGCGCGTTCGCCGGGCTGACCACGCAGCACTGCGCCCAACGCGATGTGCGTCTTGAAAAACGGACAGCTGCGGTAACTGGCTTCCACTTGATTCACCGGAACTGTCTCCGCATGGCCGGTGTAAGCCATGAAGCGCAATGACTCGACGACGCGGAACATTTCACTGCCATACGCTCCAGCGTTCATGCGCAACGCCCCACCCACGCTGCCGGGAATGCCTTCGAAAAACTCCATTCCGGCGAGGCTCTGACGCATCGCTTCGTTGGCGACGTCCCTGAGCTTTGCGCCGCCGCCGCATTCCAAACGGCCACCGTTCACTAGGATCCGGGTGAAGTGCGGCTGCGCAAGGCAGATCACGAGACCGTGAAAACCGCCGTCGCGCACGAGGAGGTTGGAACCGCGGCCCAGCACAAACACGGAGAGCTGGCGCTCGTTCGCGAATGTGAGTGCGGCGGCGAGGTCAGCTTCGCTTGCCGGCTCAGCATACAAATCTGCAGGGCCACCCACGCGCAAGGTTGTGCGGCGACCAAGAGGTTCGTTCGCACGAATGACTGATCCAGCCGAGAGGCGGCCGGCAAGCGTGCGAGCGTTTTCAGTCGTGGCGGTCATCGGTTCCTCCAACACGGCGCTCATTGCAAGACCTCCACCTGGGTCGGGAAACTAGCACGCTCCGGCACCGGGTAAATACCGATGCCTGAAGCAGAGATGGCATTGCGTCGCATGTCAGCAGGCAAGGAGGCGAGAATCTGCGCCGCAATGTTCGCCGCTGCGTCAGGCTTGTGCCAGCGACCCAGCGCTTCTTGCATCCGACTGCGCACCGTTGCGTCGGAAACAAGCGCACGCAAGGCACCCAGCAACATCTCCGGCGTGGCCGATTTTTGGTCGAGCAAGCGCGCAGCGCCGCTGGCCTCAAAGGCGCGGGCGTTGAAGAATTGGTGATTGTCTGCCGCCGTGGGCAACGGCACTAAAACCACCGGCAATTTTAGCGCCGCAAATTCCGCCATGGAAGATGCACCGGCTCGCGCCACCGCTGCATCGGCTGCGCTTAGAGCAATCTCCATGGAAGCGAAAAAGGGATGAACCACGGCGGTCAGGCCGCTGGAAGCATACGCAGAGCGAACCTGCTCGACATCGTTAGCGCCCGCGAGATGGAGCCATTGCCAGTCAGGTGCCTGCTGCTTGAGAAGCGGCAACGAACGGATCAAAAGCTGGTTAATACCACTCGCACCCTGACTGCCGCCCATGACCAGAACGACCGGACGCGCCGGGTCCAAGCCCAACTGACGGCGGGACTCCTGAACGTCAAGCGCGCGGAACTCTTCGCGCACCGGAGTCCCGGTGGCGACCGACTGCTTCGCCTTAAGGCGACCCAACGTTTCAGGAAAGCCAACAAACGCCGCATCCACAAACCGCAAGAGCGCACGATTGGCGCGACCGGGGATAGTGTTGGATTCGTGGAGAAAGGCCTTGGCACCCAGTTGGCGCGCGGCGAGCACGGGAGGAACACTAGTGAACCCGCCCATCGCGAGCGCGGCGTGATGCGGAGCCTCTTTGAACATGCGGCGCGCGGCAACATAGGAGCGCACGAAGCCCTGCATAAACGCCAGCCGACTGCCGCGTTGCAGGGCAACAGCGGGGAGCTTCACGATTTGCAGTTCGAGAATTCCACTGACGGCTTGTTGATCCACGTCCTTGGGAGAGATGAGCAACGTGACAGCGCAGCCGTGTTGCACCAACTGGCGGCCGACGGCGATGCCCGGAAAGAGGTGGCCGCCCGTGCCGCCACACGCGATGGCAATCTTGGGCACGTTGGGTTGTGCATTCATCACGCCGTCCGCGGGACAAAGGGGTTGTCGGGGGCCAAAACGGCGTCAGGGATACCGGCGTGATCCCTGGCGTGGCGGGCGATGCTGAGCAGAACACCGACGCAGGCCAGCATCATCAGCAGGCTCGACCCGCCATAGCTGATGAACGGCAGCGGCAATCCCTTGTTGGGCAACGCGCTGGTGACCACACCGATGTTGATGAACGCCTGAAAGCCGATCAAAAAGGTGATGCCACAACCGAGCAGCATACCAAAGTTGTCGCGGGCATGCATGGCGATATATACGCCCGCAATCACGAACGCCACAAACGCGATCACTACGCCAATGGTGCCGACCAATCCCAGTTCTTCGCCGATGATGGAGAAGATAAAGTCGGTATGATGCTCCGGAACGAAGCCCATTTTCTGGCGACCATTGCCCAAACCGAGCCCGCTCCAGCCACCTGCGCCGAGTGCAAGCATGGCTTGATACGCCTGAAAGCCGACGCCGTCCTTGTTCTCCTCCAGGTTGATCCAGGCGAGAATGCGGTTCATGCGCATCGGGTCGTGCCAGAAGGAAACGCCTAGACCTACTGAACCCAACACAGCGGGGACTGCGAAGTATTGCCAGCGCACTCCTGCAATCAGCAGCATGACGGACAACACCCCCGCCATGAGGATGGTTGTACCGCGATCCGGCTCCACGAAGATGAGCGCCAGCACGGGACCAAGGAGCAAAGCGGGCAGAATTACGCCGCGCTTCCAATCCCCCATGTGCCGCTGGTTACGGTCGCAATACCATGCTGCCATGATGAGCAAGGTCAGCTTGGCGAGTTCGGAAGGTTGGATGCGGAAGCCGCCCAAGGCGAGCCAGCGACTTGCGCCGTTAACATTGCGCCCGAAAACCAGAACGAGCAACAGCAGCAACACGGTCGCACCGACTATCGGCCAGATCATCTTTCGCAAGGCATCGTAATCCAGCATGGCCATCGTCACACACGCCACCAGTCCCAACGCGCACCAGACGAGTTGCTTGATCAGATAGCCCGCGCCCACCTGCGTCATGCTCGAGCTGTAGAGCATCACCAGCCCTACCGCAAGCAGGGCGGCAACACAGAAAACAAGCGTTGTAATGGCGACCTTCACGCAACGCAGCGGGGCGGGAGCTTTCTCCCGCCCGGTGGCGACACTCTATTGACCAGTCGGCGGAGCCGCTGTCGGCGGAGGGGCCGAATACGTCGGCTCAGGCAGCGGCGCGGTCACAGGTGCCGGAGCCGGTGCGGCCGGCAGCGGCAGCTTCAACTTTTGTCCAACATTGATGCGATCGGTGGTCAAGCCGTTCAGCGACTTCAATTCCTTGACGGTGGTTTTGTGTTGCGTGGCAATGCGGCTGAGGGTGTCGCCCGATTTGACAACGTAAACATTCGCATCAGCCACGGCGGGCGCGGTCGTCGGAGCCGTCGGAGCCTGCGGCGCGGGCAACACCAGTTTCTGGCCGATCTTCAGACGACGAGAATCGATGCCGGGATTCGCCCCTTCAATCGCTTTAATCGTGGTGTTGTTTGCCTTGGCGATGGTGTAGAAGGAGTCACCACTCTTCACAACATACTCACCCGGAGTGCCCATCAGCGGAGGCGTCGAAAAGTCGGACGGCGCAGGCGCGGGCGTGGTTGGCGGAAGATTCGGATCCGTTCCAGCCGGAGGCAACGATCCAAGATCCGGCGGCGGCAGTTGTGTGGGCGGGTTGCTCTCGGTGTAGAAGAGCTCATTGGAGCCGAGCAAGGGCGGCTCAGGCTGCGCCTCGACTTCCGGCAGGGTCTCGCGCTTGCAGCCCTGCGTGAGCAGCAGCGCGGTGAGTCCGGCCACATGCACCGCGAGCACGGAAAATACGGCGACCTTCACCCGGGAACGGCTGGGCTGAGTCTGCGGGTTGAAGGGTGAATTCTGTGGGTTTGACTGGTCTGTATTCATATGGCGTTTGGCGCTCGATGGCGTCCTTTCTAGTCGTTCTGACTGGTTCTAGTTTTTTGATTCCCCTGCCCTCGAAAAACAATTCAATTCGAGGCGCAAAAATCTGCTGGCCGACCCAGCAAAGCGTTGGCGCAATCAGGCGGGTTTGCTTTTGCCACCATTTATGTTGGGGCTGGCGTCACTCGCACCCCCACATATGGTTTTGATCGCCTGACAAAAGACTTCGCCGCGATGTTGGTAATCACGGAACTGGTCGAAGCTTGAACAGGCAGGCGATAGCAGAACCACGTCACCTTTTGATGCGTGTCGCGCCGCTTCGGACACAGCTTCTAACAGTGAACCCACGGGGGTGCAAGGAGTAAACAAACCCCAAGCCGCCCGAAGGTTTTCGGCTTCTTCGCCGATCAAAAAAACACCCTTGACGCGGTCCGTCAGGAGGGGGCCTGCGCCATGGTAATCCAGCCCTTTCCCGCGTCCGCCGGCAATCAACCAAATGTTCGGTTTTCCGCCCGGCGCCGGCTGCGCCGTGCGCAACGCCTGGAGCACCGCATCAATGTTTGTTGCCTTGGAATCGTTGACGTAGCGCACCCCTTTCGCTTCGGCGACGATTTGGAAACGGTGTTCCAACGGGGCGAATCCCTTGACGGCCTCCACCATCAACTCCAGCGGCACCCGCAACGCCCGACAAACTGCGAACGCGGCCATCAGGTTTTCTGCGTTGTGGGGGCCGCGCAGCGAGCATTGTGCCGTGTCGAAGATGGGACCCTCCCAATTGGGCACGCGGCTGACAATCAAGCCGCGATCAAGGTAAATGTCCGCCTTGTTGTCAGCAGCGCTGAACGTGATCAGCTTGGAGGGCACGTTCACTTTCAACGCCTTCAATCGCTCGCCGGCTTCACTCTGCACGATGGCCCAGTCGAACGCCTGTTGGTTCATGAACACCCGCGCCAGCGTGCGCACGTGATCGTCTGCCGAGCTATAACGGTCCAAATGGTCGTTCGCGAGGTTCAGCATCACCGCCACGGCCGGCCGGAAAAACTCAATCAATTCCAACTGTTGCACCTTCACCTGCAGGATGAGGTGATCCAGTTCCTTGGTGCGGTCCACGATGGAGCAAATGGGCCGCGCGCGATGACCGGCCGTCAACGTGCGCCGATGCGCGCCCAAAAGGATCGTCTCCACCAATGAGGCGGTGGTGCTTTTGCCGTTGGTGCCGGTAATCGCCAGCGACAGACAGCTCGCAAGGCGGAAGCCCAGTTCCAATTCCCCGATCATCGGAATGCCGCGGTTCACCACATCTCGATACAGGTCGGATTGCGGCGGCACGGCGGGAATGATCACTGCGAGATCAAATTCGCGGGAGGGAACCGTCTTGGCCGCGAGGCGAATTTCGATCCCGTCCGCTTTCAGGGGAGCGGTGTTCGTGCGCAAGGACGCCGTGTCGTTCTCGTCCACTCCAACGACATGCGCTCCCTGCTGGCGCAACAGCAAACAAGCGGCGCGCCCACGTCCACCGAGGCCGACGACCAGCACTTTTTTGTTGGCGAGTTCCATGGTGAATCAACGAATCTTCAAAGTGCTCAACGCCACGACGGCGAAAAGAACACACAAAATATAAAACCGCATGACCACTTGGGATTCATACCAGCCCTTCTTCTCGAAATGATGGTGCAGCGGGGCCATCAAAAAAATCCGCTGCCCGGTGCCCGTCCGGATACGAGTGAACTTGAACCAACCCGTTTGGATCATCACCGACACGGCTTCGAGCACGAACACCCCACCCGCAATGACGAGCAGAAATGGTTGATGGATCAGCACAGCGATGATTCCCAGCGCACCGCCCAAGGGCAGCGAACCCGTATCACCCATGAACACCTGCGCGGGATGGCAGTTGAACCACAGAAAGCCCAACCCGGCCCCGATCATCGCACCGCACATCACCGTCAACTCACCCGCGCCGGCGACGTAGGGGATCTGGAGGTAGCTGGCCGCCTTGAAATTTCCCGCGAAATAGGTCAGGAGCAGGAACACAAAAGAAACGATCAGCGTACAGCCAATGGCGAGACCGTCGAGACCGTCGGTGAGGTTCACCGCGTTCGAGCTGCCAACAATGGTGAACACCGTAATAATAACGCCAATGGTCGCCACTCCAGTAAGCACCGGATACTTCACGAACGGCACCATGATGTCCGAAACCAGCCCAGACGTAATCGGGTTGGCCCACAGGTAAACACCGATGAAAATCGCCAGCGAGAACTGCACGATCAGCTTCACGTGCGACGCCGCGCCCCCGCCGCTTTGGCGGGTGATTTTGGCGTAATCATCGTAGAATCCCAAGCCGCACAACACAGCCACTGACAACAGCGTCAACAACACAAGTGGATTCCACTGCGCCCAGAGCAACGCGCTGATGTCGAGCACGCCGATGACAAGAATGCCCCCCATCGTGGGTGTGCCGCGCTTGCTCAGCAACCGTGCCTTCAAGTCGCCGCCCTCCTCCGCCTTGTCTTGGTATTCCTGGCCGAACTTCAGGCGCCTGAGCCAATTGATGACATGCGGTCCCAGCCACAAGCTCAGCAACAGCGCCGTGATGGCCCCGCCCGCCGTGCGAAAGGTGATATAACGAAACACCCGCAGCGGTGAGAGTCGCTCCGCCCACTCCGTGCCCTGCACGGCTTCGAGCAGCCATTGTGTGAGGTAGTAGAGCATCAGTTCTTCATCGCGGCCTCAACACCGCGCAACAACTCCGAAATTCGCTCCAACCGCGCCACGCGCGACGCCTTCAAAAGGAGCAAGTCGCCCGGCCTCACAAAATTCTTCACGGCCCCCGCGGCCGCCTCCACATCCAAGAACTCCACGACACGCAGCAAACCGGCTTCGCGTGCCGCTTGCGCCGTCACCGAGGCCATGCAACCGACGGCGAACAACTGACCCACACCAAGCTCAGCAGCAAGCCGACCCACTTCACGATGCGCGCTCTCGGTGTGACGTCCGAGTTCGGCCATGTCGCCCAGCACCGCCACCGTGCGTCCATTGCAGGGCAATTCCGTCAATGTCCGCAAAGCCGCGATCACCGAATCCGCATTCGCATTGTAGGCATCGTCAATCACGCGCACACCGTTCTGCTCGTAAAGTTGCAGGCGCATCTTAGCCGGCTGGCATTCCGCCAAGCCTTTTTGAATCAGCTTGCGGCTCAGGCCCAACTCTGCACCAAGCACAATGGCAAACAACGAGTTCACCACCTGGTGCCGCCCGATGAGATTGGTGCGATACTCGCCATCAAACGAGCCGTCAGGGGACGTGACGCGAAAGGCAGTGCCGTCTTTGACCGATCGCTCCGAGCTGGCACGCCAAGCGCAGTCCTTCCCGAAGCCAACACGCACCACCTGCGCCTGCGCGCGCGAGGCCAATGCATCGGCAAAGTCACCATCGCCGCAGAGGAGGAGCTTGCCGCCAGCCAGCGACAACTCAGCCAGCACACCTTCCTCACGGACCACGCCTTGGAGATCGCCAAAAAATTCGAGATGCTCCCGACCGATGCTGGTGATGACCCCAAACCGCGGTTGAATCATGCTGACGAGCGGATGCAATTCGCCGGGATGGTTCGTGCCCACTTCAAGCACAGCCGCCTGATGCGAGCGGTCCAACCGCAGCAGCGTGAGCGGGACGCCGATATCGTTGTTGAAACTGGCCTCGCTCCACAGAGTGTTCAGCTTTTGACGCAACACGGCCGCGACGAGCTCCTTCGTCGTGGTCTTGCCGTTCGATCCGCCAATCGCAATCAGGGGGATTTGAAATTCACCCCGATACGCCGCCGCCAGGCTACCAAGCGCCACACGCGTGTTCCCGACTTTCACCACGGCGCACGCCGAATCAGCAACTCTCACTTCACGTTCCACCACCACCGCTGCTGCACCGCGCTTCGTCACGTCGGCCACAAAATCGTGGCCATCGAATTTGTCACCCGAAAGTGCAATGAACACCTCGCCCGGCGCAACCTTGCGAGAATCGGTCGTGATTCCCCGCACCTCAACGTCGGCGGCACCGGAAACAATGGTTCCAGCACAGGCATCGGCGATGAATTTGAGCGGTCGTGGTTCCACAGTAATTCGATTAAATGTATTTCCGGGCCCGCGCCCACAGGGACGACAGTTCCATTTCACCCGCACGCGCACAGACCGGACCTTGATGCGCCGAGCGGCGCGGCGCCGGCTGGACTTCAATAATCACTGTGCGCTCGGCGCTAGCGGGGCGGCGCGAGGTGGCGCCGTCAGTCACGGCTGAGGCATACAACCGGTGTGAGATCGGCATCATCATGTTCATGGCGTTTCTCAGTTCTGGGTTAACGTCGGGCGGAGGCCGTCCGCACGGGGCGGTCCTCCGCACCGATTTCGAACGCCCCCGGCCCTCCGGGTTCCTCCGCTCGGTCGGGCGGGATGTTCAAATAACTGGCCGCGCGTTCCGCGACGTCACGAAACACCGGCGCGGCGGTCAAGCCGCCGTAATGCAAACCCTGCGGCTGGTCGAGCGTGACGGCGATCAGCAGTTCGGGTTTTTCGGCGGGGAAAAATCCGATGAACGAGGAGATGTATTTGCCGCGAACGTAAGCACCATTCTCCACCTTTTGGGCC
>Ga0075471_10000868_pt1 | contig 19038 bp, 18 predicted proteins | sample DEB19_08_DNA_2_FD_74787 | JGI IMG/M metagenome (GOLD analysis project Ga0075471, IMG submission 74787) | Aqueous microbial communities from the Delaware River and Bay under freshwater to marine salinity gradient to study organic matter... | ecosystem: Environmental > Aquatic > Marine > Coastal ... | reverse complement strand
AATCACGCCCGGAGTGGACAAGATAACCGTTTCGGGGAAACCAGTCCGCGGCGCGGTACAGCCACGAGTCACCGTCGCCGTCCATAAACCGCGCGGACTAGTTTGCTCCAACGAGGATCCCCACCACGCCGCCACTGTTTTCGACCTGCTGCCGCGCGAGTTGTCGCGCCTTCGGTTTTTCTGCGCGGGCCGACTCGACCTCGACAGCGAAGGCCTCGTGATCCTGACGACCGACGGAGACCTCGCGCACCGGCTCATGCACCCCTCGAACGTCGTCGTAAAGCGCTACCACGTGGTGCTGAAGTCAGCTTTCAGCGCGGGAAGGCTGCCCCAGTTGATCCGCGGTGTCACAATCGAGGGGGAGCGCCTGAAGGTTGAACGGGCCGCCTTGATCAACGCTGACGCCGGAGGAACATCCACCGATCTTGACGTCCACATGCACCACGGCCGGAAGCGCGAGATCCGGCAGCTGTTTCTGCAATTGGGCCACGAGGTGAAACGCCTGCGCCGCTACCAGATCGGCGCCCTGCAGCTGAAGGGAATCCCGTTGCGGGCGGGCAAGGTGCTGTCCAACAAGGAAATCTCAGCGCTATTCCTTAATCCGCGAACACCGCACGCCCGCTACGAGGCGTATGGGGTTTCCTCGGCCAAGGAGTCTGCTTCCACCGGAAAACTCCATGAAGACTAGCCTCGCCGCCCTCCTCCTTCCCGCTCTCGCCGCGGTCGCGACCGGGCTGGCTGCACCACTCAGCGTCACCACCGCGGTTCACTCCAAACCCGACGCGACTCTTCCCGCCATATCCTACCTGAAAGCCGGCACCGATCCGATGCCCGCCATCGGCGTGACCACCTCACTGCCGCCGGGATGGATCGCCGTGGAGTTAAAGGGCCCCTTCGAGGGATTCGTCGAAAACAAGGATCTCGCCAAAAGCCTGGATGTAAAACCCGGTGCGCCGATCCGGCTCGCGCCCAAGGCCGACGCGGCGGTGCTGACGCTCGCCGAGGAATCGGACCGCACCACCATCACAGGCATTCGCGGCAAGTGGACGCAGATCAGCCTCGACCGGAAAATCATCGGTTACGCATTCGTCGGCGCGACGCCCACTCCGTCAGTCTCCGCTCCGGCGGCTCCGGCCCAGACGGCACCAGCTCCCGTCACACCGGGGGTGTACGGCGTGACTTCCGCCGGCCAGCCCGCCCCATCGGTCAGCCTCGGGGACGGCGGTATCAACGGGCTGCCGCGCCAATACACGGGGCGTTTCGTCTCCACGCGGCGACCCTTCACCCCTCGCCGGCCTTACGATCACGCACTCAACGATGAAGCCGGAAGGCGTTACGCCTACGTCGATGCTTCGCGTCTCCTGCAGCCCGAGCAGCTAGAGAAGTACATCAACCTCAACGTCGTGGTGTTCGGCACCGCGACGGCCACAGCGGACGGTCGCGATATCGTGATCCGCATTGAGTCGATTCAGTTGAAATAGACCGCCCATGGAGATCATCGACGGAAACCGGATCGCCGCGGACATCGTCGCGGAACTTAAGACGGAAGTAGCCGCCCTAAAGGGTCGCCGGCCTTGCCTGGCTCTCGTGCGTGTTGGCGATGATCCGGCATCGGTATCCTACGTTCGGAAAAAGGAACAGACGGCCGCTGAAATAGGCGTCGAGGGCCGAGTAATACTCCCGCCGGTAGCGACCAGCCAGGCTGAGCTTTTTTCCCTCATCGACCAACTGAACGCCGACCCGGCCGTGGACGGCATTCTCGTGCAATCTCCATTGCCGCCCCACATCGATGAGGTGGCGGTGTTTCGTCGCGTGGCCCCGGAAAAGGACGTCGACGGCTTTAACACGCTCAACCTCGGGAAAGTCGCACAGGAGGATCCGACTGGCTTCGTCGCCTGCACTCCCGCCGGCATCATGGAGTTGCTCGCGCGCAGCGGCGTGGACCTAAAGGGCAAGCACGTCGTTGTGCTCGGCCGTTCCTTGATTGTGGGCAAACCGGTGGCGCTGCTTGCCCTGCAAAAGCGCACTGGGGCGAACGGGACCGTCACCATCTGCCACTCCGCCACCCGCGACTTGCCCGCCATCACCCGCCTCGCCGATGTGCTGATCGCCGCGATCGGCCGGCCGGAATTCGTCACAGCTGACATGGTGAAACCCGGGGCCGTCGTCATCGACGTCGGCATCAACCGCGTGCCCGATTCCTCGCGCAAGAGCGGCTACCGTCTGACCGGCGATGTGGCGTTCTCGGCGGTGGCGCCTCTTTGCTCAAGGATCACTCCGGTGCCAGGAGGCGTCGGCCCTATGACCGTGGCGATGCTGATGAAAAACACTGTCAAGGCCCGCCGGCAGAACAGCGAATCCTGAGTCGCAGATTCAAATCATGCCCAAAATCTCATTCCTCGGGGCCGGACGCATGGCCTCGGCCATGGTCGAGGGCCTGTTGGCGAAACGCGTTTGCACCGCCGCCGATCTGGCCTGCAACGACGGAGGCGACGGCACCGCGGCGGCGCTTGCCAACCGCACAGGCGCGCGGGCCGCACGCAGTCTGAACGAATTGCTCAGCACGGCCGACACCTTGGTGCTCGCGTGTAAACCCCAGCAATTGGCGGGGCTGGACCCCTCCCTGGCGGCGCTGGCCTCGGGAAAACTGGTGCTTTCCATTCTTGCCGGAACGCGTTTGGAGCGACTGGCGCAGGTTTTCCCCGGGGCGAAGAACATCGTGCGCGCCATGCCGAACACACCCGGGCAAATCGGGGCCGGCATCTCCGTGTGGAGTCCGCTGCGCACCCTGACCGCCGGCGACCGAGCAACGATCGAGTCCATCCTTGGTGCCTTGGGGGATTGCCTCGAGGCCCCGGAAGATCAGCTCGACGCCGTCACCGGCGTCAGCGGAAGCGGCCCCGCCTATGTTTTCGAATTCGCCGCCGCCCTGCGCGATGCCGGCGAAGCCGCCGGACTACCCCGCGAGGTCGCGTGGCGGCTGGCGCGGGAAACCCTGCTCGGCTCAGCGCGGCTGCTCGCGCGCACGGGACAGGAACCCGAAGCGCTCCGGGATCAGGTCACCTCCCCCAATGGAACCACTTACGCCGGACTGCAGCGGATGAAGGCGCGCGACTTCAGGGGGATGATGCGGGAGACGGTGCTCGCGGCCACCGCACGATCAGTAGAACTCTCGCGGGGAAGCTGACCCCAAGCTTCCCACCGCCTCATCACACATGAACAATCTGGACGGACGAATCCTTGTGACGGGTGGCGCAGGTTTCATCGGCAGCGCGCTGGTGTGGGCGCTGAACCAGCGCGGCCACCACGACATCCTGATCACGGATCTCCTCGGTTCCGATGAGAAGTGGCGGAACCTCGTGCCTTTGCGCTTCGCCGACTACGTCGAGGCGGACATCTTTCGCCGCGAGCTGCAGCGCCATCCCGAGGCCTTCGGAAAGTTCTCGGCCGCCTTCCACCTCGGAGCGTGCTCGGCGACCACGGAGCGCGACGCCGGCTACCTGGCCGATAATAATTACGCCGTGACCAAGGAACTCGCGATGTGGGCGCTGGCGCGGGACACCCGCTTCATCTACGCCTCTTCCGCCGCCACTTACGGCGACGCCTCACTGGGCATGGACGACCGGAACGAGGAACTGCGGCGGTTGCGTCCGCTCAATATGTACGGCTATTCGAAGCACCTTTTCGATCTGCATGCGCAGCGCGAAGGCTGGCTAAGCCGCATCGTGGGTGTGAAATATTTCAACGTTTTCGGGCCGAACGAGGACCACAAGGGCGAGATGCGGTCGCTGGTGAACAAGGCATACCGTCAGATCGAGAGCACCGGATCAGTCCAACTCTTCCGCAGTCATCGTCCGGAATATCGCGACGGTGAACAAATGCGTGACTTCCTCTACGTGAAGGACGCGGTCGAGATGACGCTGCATTTCGCGGCGGGTGGAACCGGTTCGCAGGCAGGCGGACTTTTCAATCTCGGAAGTGGCGAGGCGAATACCTGGGTGACGCTCGCTCGCTCAATTTTCGCGGCGCTTGGCCGGGAGCCGAACATCACCTTCATCGACATGCCGGAAGCGCTGCGGGGAAAATACCAGTACTACACGAAGGCCGATATCGGGAAGCTGAGGGCGAGCGGCTACGCACGGACGGTCACTCCGCTCGCTGAGGCGGTGGGCGACTATGTGACGAACTATCTAGCTCGGGATCGCCGCCTCGGTGATTGATCCTCCGATAGAAAAGAAAAAGCCGCGACGGGAAGGTCGCGGCCTGCTGCGATTCCGAAGACCTCGGAATCAGGGAAGCTTTTCCAGCTCCGCGACCGTGATGGGCTGACGCGACCCATCTTTGCCCCGGATCTCGGAAACCTTTGCGGCGGACACCGGCGTATCGATTCCAGCCCACTCCTTGCGCACAAAGGTGAGCACCGCAGCGACCTTCTCAGGATTCAGGTTGTAGCCTGAACCGGGTCCGACGGCAGGCATCGCGCCGATGTAGTCGACACCCTTGACTTTGATCGGACCTTGAAGCCCGTGAAGCAGGATTCGAATCACGCGCTCCTCGGATCCCGCAACCCACTCCGATCCCGCGAGGGGCGGGAAAGCCGGGGGCAGACCCATACCGGTGGGCTGATGGCAAGCAGCGCAAACCTGGGCGTAGACGTTTTTTCCGAGAACAAGCGGATCGACTGCCGCAGTGGCCGCCGCGGCACCCGCTTTCGGCGGATGACCGTACTCGTCGTAAACCTTGGGGTGAAAATACCCCGAGAAGCGACCGAGGTAGGTGCCGGCGAAAAGGATCGCCGCGCTCAAGAGGAAGAGCAGGTTGAGCGGCAGGAGCCGGTAATTACCCTTCTCGTCGGGCTGCTTGCCCAGGACTTTTTCGTGATCCGCCTGCAGGGAGTCGTCGCTCGCGCGGGTGGAGGCCTGAACCGGATTCGGATCCTTGCTCGAACTCATTTTTTCCCCTCCTGCTTGGCCGGCGCCTTCACCAACGGCTTTGCCTCCGGATAATCGTAAGTCGAATTAAGGTTCAGGAGATAGGCCACCAAGGTCTGGGCGCGTTCCGTGGGGACAACCTCGTGACCAGAGGCGGGAGCGGACACTCCGGAAAGTTTCAAGGCGCGACTGGAGGGCTCGCCGGCGATCGCCCGCGTCTCGAAAAGAAACGGGTAGGCCGGGTGGCGTTCCGAACCGGAGTGTAGCAGGCCTAGCACCGCGTCAGCGGAGGGAGCTTGAGGCTTGCGGCCGCCGAAGTTCGCCAAGTCCGGACCCACTCGCGCGGCCCCGATCTGCGGACGAATTTGGAAGAGGTAGTCGCGCGCCACGCTCTGACGGTCACCCCAACCACGCTCCTTGTCGGAACCGAAATCAGGGCGGCGGACCTGCTGAGTATGGCAGGACGCGCAGCCTAGATCCGCGTACACCAACTGACCGCGGGCGGCGAGACCGGTCGGCCGGGGTGGGAAGGAAGATCCCTCCCCCTCGTCAAACCACGGCGTAAGAGCGCCCAACTGCGCATGAGCGCCAAGCACGATGGCCGACCACGCGACAACCGCAGAGAGGAATAGGCCCAGCAGGAACAACGGCCCGTTTTTCATGAGACGGAGCCCTCCGCTTTCTCAGCGCCGCCGCAGCACGTGCAGGCGGAGCGCCAGAAGTTCACCAGGAGGAGAAGATTCGAGGCCAGAAGAACCAACTGTGCCGCGGTGTTTACCAGCAGGTAAGTGCGCACGCCGGAAGCGATCTCACCGAAACCGACCTTGGGGTTGAGCAGCATGGATCCTTGGGAGAGACCGGCGACGGCCAAAGCAAAGATGGACAGGGCAATACCCACTTTAACACCGGCAAGGTGGCCGGATGTGAGCGAAGAAGAGAACCAAGGGCGACCCGTAAGCTGGGGGAGAACGAAGTAAATCGCCGCGAAAAACAGCATGGAGACCACGCCGTACAGGAAGAGGAGGTCGGTCGCGGAGGCGAAATGGGTGAACTGGGTCCGGAGCGCGATGCTGCGGAAGCAACCGAGGAAAGCCACGACGCCGAACACCACGTAGGCTCCGACGCCAAACTTCAGCGCACCGGCCTCGGCACCCTCCGCGCGAAAGGCACCGCGAAGGTTAAGCCCAACCACGGAAAAATGGTAGAGAAGGAGCGAAAAGCCCACGACAGCCATCGTGGGAATCCACGCCGGCACCGGTCCTCCGATCAGGTGACGCCCGGCACCCCAGGTACCGGCCACGACCAGCAGCCAGAAGGCAAGCGGTGCCGCCTCGTAGCTTGGAAGAACCCCGCGATTGAGCTTGGGCAACAGGTAGTAGGCGGAGGCCAACGCCAGGGGAGCGAGCCAAAGGAAGACAACCGCGTCCACATACCAGGCGGCTCCAACCGCCTGCAGCACGCCGCGGAGAGGTACCCAGAGCTGGCTGATCTGAGCGGCGGTCAGCGCCCATGGGAACAAGACGAGGCCGGCGATCCCGTACCACTGGGAGGCAAAAGTTCCATCGCGACGGCGACCCGACCAGGCAAGTAATCCCGCGATTCCCATCGTGGCTGAGGCGAACACCAGCAGGGGCTGAACGTAACGCGGAAGCTGGAGGAACGAGAACGAAGTCATGTCGCCGGTGGCGATGCCCACGAGACCGGCAGCGATCCCCAGGTTCCAGAAAGCGTTGCCGGCCCCGAACCAGTTCATTGCCCGCAGGGAATTGCCTCCCAGCCGACCCAGAATCCAAACGGTTACAGCGATGCCAGAGCCACCAGCCCAACCGTAGATGAAGGCGCTTTCGGCCAGCGCGCGCACGCGGCCGTGCGTGAGAAATTCACAGCCGGAAAGGAAGGCTGGCGAATGCAGCTGGATGGCGGCGATGAGGGAAAAAACGCCGCTCAAGACCAGCCACGCGATCGCCAACCCGATCGCGGTCAACAACGGACCTCGGGCGTGACGGTCGATCGCGTCGCCAGGCGATGGCGCGGCTTGGATCGATGGGGAAGTCATCTGGATCTTCTGAAAGGTTTGGCGGGAAGGTTTACTTCCTCGCGCCGTACTCCGCGGCGGTGAGTTCCATGGCGCGGCGGACGGGGAGTTGGACGCTGCCGGCGTTACGGTCGATCCAAGCGTAGCCGGAAGCGGCCCGCTCCTCCTTCTCGCGCGTCTCCTGCAGGGCTTTCCGGCGGGCCTCGGACGTTGCGCGCCATTCGAGATCCTTGGGTAGGTTCTCCGCCGCTGCATTCACGGCCGACACCGAAACGGGCTTGTAGTAGGAGCGCACGAAAAAGAAAAACGCCCCGAAGACCACGAGCAGGATAACGATCGTGAGAAGCGACACCGGGCGAGCCGGGCTTTCAGAATGGTCACTCATGGTGGGTGAGGCTCTCGCCGATGCGGGGATCACGGATCGGAATCAGCTTCGTGGTGGGGAAGCTGCGCAGGTAAGACCACACGCAGACCCCGCCGACTCCGATCACCGAGGACAGGATCCAAACCAGATTAAGCGAGAAAAGGGGCAGCGAATCGCCGTGCGAGTCCTTCAGGGCCGGCATGATGTTGTAGCACATGTCGATGAGGATGATCGCGAGGAACCAGAGCGCGATCCGGCGGATGATGTGCTTCGTGACCTTGTAGCGGTAGGAAAGGAGGAAAAAGAAGGGGACGAAGAAATGTCCGAAGAGGATGCCGAAGATACCGATCCATTTCCACTGGTTGGACGAACCCTCATGGTTCACCTCGCGGAGGTTGTACCAGAAGGTTTCCTCCGGGACGTTCGCGTTCCAAATCAGGAAGTACTGGGAGAAAGTGACATAGGCCCAGAAGACCGTGAACGCCAGCATCAGCATGCCGATGCTGTGGAAGTGGTTGGTATTCAGGATGCCCTTGTAGTCACCGCGGTTCCAGAGCCACACCATGATGATCACGCCAACCGCGAGCGCGCCGCGCACGCAGTTCGCGAAGAACCACACGCCGTACATGGTCGAGAACCAGTGGTACTCGAGCGACTTGACCCAGTAGATCGCCGCAAAAGTCAGGGTAAGGGCGCCCAGCGGCAGCCCCATCGCCGCGGTCGTGCGGTTCATGTAAGTCCAGCGCAGATCGCCATCGGAGTCCTGGGAGAAAGAAGCTCGGCGCAGACGCGCGGAGAGCCAGATCCACACCCCGAAGAACAACGCGGTCATCCCGAGGAACATTCCCGGGCTGAGGAAGGCCGCTTTCTTCAGATAGAGAGGGTCGTGGCCGACCGTGTGGCCCCCATGCATCTCGTGCTCGAGGTTCAACCACGGCCAGACGATGTCCCTTTGGTAGAGGAAGGACGCGAGGACGAGCGGAAGGAACAGCAGAGCCAACCACTTGAAAGCGGAAAGACCGTGCTCGAACTGGCGACGGATCACGGTGGACCAGGAAGCGTCGAAGATATGGTGGATCAGCACCAGCATGAGCATTCCGATCGCTATCGCGGTCCAGAAGGTGATTCCGACAAGGTAGGATATCGCGACCGAGCGGGCGTTGTGCGGAACCAGCAGGCCAGCGGCGGTCAGCGCCAACCCGGCGACCCCGACCTTGAGCGCCTTACCGGCAAGGTCCGGTGAAGAGGAGGCCTGGACCGGCAGCACCGGCGAGGCGTGGGCGGCGGAGGAACTCATGGTAGGCCGAGGGTTTTCTTCGCGGAGGCATCGGCGACATCCGCCGCAGTTCCCTGCTGGGCGCGCTGTAGTGCGCGCACGTAGGTCACCACCGCCCAACGATCCTCCGGCGACAACTTGTCGGCGTAGGACATCATCGTGTTTTTGCCGTTGGTGATCGTGTTGAAGATCTCGCCGTCGGGCATTGTCCGGAGACGTGCGTCATGAAAGGTCGGGGTGGCGCCCATGCCGTAGCGCTTGGTCATGCCATTGCCGTCCCCCAAGGCGCCGTGGCAGGGAGCGCAATAGATTTGGAACCGATCCTGTCCGCGTTCCAGCAGGCTCAGGTCAACCTTTAGCGAAGCCGGCAATTTCGCGGCGAAGGAACCGTCGGCGGACTTGCCGAGATGAAGATGATCGTCGTCGCGGAGCATGCCGCGAGCGACGGTACGCGCCGGAGGAGTGCGGTCGGAGCGCCCGTCCGCAAAGAATGCGCTGGCGGATTGAGGCCGATGCTTGGGTTGAACCTCCATGCCGGGGAAGGCCCAGTCAGGGAACAAGTCGATGGGCGGCGCGGTGAACGTGGTTCCCCGGAAGCCGAGGATGGACACTCCGAGCACGCAGACAAAAAGGGTGGCGAGGTAGACGTTGCGCATCGGTCAGGCCTCCAATTCAGTCACGGCCTTGCCCCCGGCCTTTTCGAGTAGCGCCTTGGTATTGGCCAAGTTGAAGCGGGGGTCGCGGGACTCGATGACGATGAAAAAGGTATCGTCCATGCCGCGACGAATCTGGTCGTACTTCAGCACGGGGTGGTAGTGCATCGGCAGACCATTCAGTACGAACATGCCGATGATGGTCGCGAAGGCGGTGAACAAAATCGTCAGCTCGTAGCTCACCGGGAAGGCGAACATCGGGCTGAAGTAGGGCTTGCCGCCGACGATGATCTTGTAGTCGACCGCGCCGGTCCACCAGATCAGCGACATGCCGGTGCAAAATCCGGTGATGCCACCGGCCAGGGAAATGCGGGGAACGATCGAGCGGCGCAGACCCATGGCCTTGTCGAGGCCGTGGACGGGGAACGGCGTGATACAGTCCCAGTTGCGGTAGCCGGCGTCACGGACCGCCTCCGCCGCATGGTAGAGCGCGGGGGCGGTGTCGAAGGTGGCGATCAGGCCGTAAGGTTGGGCGGACATCGGCGTGCGTGATCAGTGTTTCTCGTGTCCGTGGCCCCCGTGGACATCGGCCTGCGGGGTGACAGCCTTGAGTTCGGCCATCGGCATGACGGGAAGGAAACGAATGAAGAGCAGAAACAGCACCGAGAAGACGCCGAAGGTGCCGAAGAAGGTGAAGATCTCCACGATGCTGGGGGAGTAGTAGCCCCAGCTGGAGGGCAGGAAGTCGCGGGCGAGCGAAGTGACGATGATCACGAAGCGCTCGAACCACATGCCAACGTTCACAAAGATCGAAAGGATCCAGACGAGGGCAGTGTTCTCGCGGACCGCCTTGAACCAGAAGAACTGGGGCGTGATCACGTTGCACGAGATCATGATCCAGTAGGCCCAGGCGTAGTGGCCGAAGGCGCGGTTCACGAAGGCGAAGCCCTCGTACGGGTTGGCCCCGTACCACGCGATGAAGAACTCCATTCCGTAGGCGTAACCTACGATGGTGCCGGTCGCCAAAGTGATCTTACACATGCAGTCGATGTGGTACTGCGTGATCAGATCCTCCAGCTTGTAGACCGCGCGGAGCGGCAGCATAAGCGTGAGCACCATGCCGAAGCCGGAGAAGATGGCGCCCGCGACGAAATAGGGCGGGAAGATCGTGGTGTGCCAGCCGGGCAGCAGGGAGACCGCGAAATCGAACGACACGATCGTGTGCACCGACAACACAAGAGGCGTCGAGATACCGGCTAGGATGAGGTAGGCCATCTCGTAGTTGCTCCAATGGCGATTGGAACCACGCCATCCCATCGCGAAAAGACCGTAGAGCGTGGCACGCACCCGGTTGCCCGCGGCGAAGAAGCGGTCACGCAAAACCGCCAGGTCGGGGATGAGCCCCACATACCAAAAGAGGACCGAGACGGTGCCGTACGTCGAAACCGCAAAAACATCCCACTCGAGCGGCGAACGGAAGTTCTGCCAGATCGCGTTGGAGTTCGGAATCGGGAAGAGGTACCAGGCGAACCACACGCGTCCGACGTGAAACACCGGGAAGATGGCGGCGCAGACGACGGCGAAAATCGTCATGGCCTCGGCGGCGCGGTTGATGGACGTCCGCCACTTCTGACGAAGCAGGCACAGGATGGCCGAGATCAGCGTGCCGGCGTGGCCGATACCGATCCAAAAAACGAAGTTAACGATGTCCCACGCCCAGTTGACCGGATTAGCGTGACCCCAGACGCCGACACCCGTGGCGACCAGGTACGTGATGCCGGCCACGGTGAACGAGGCCACGAAGCAGGCGACGACGAAGCAGATCCACCACCACGTGGGTGTCTTACCCTCGATGATCCCGCAGATTTTCTCGGTGATCCAGTTGAAGCTGCGGTTGTTCTCAACGAGGACGGCGCGCGGGAGTTCCGCGGGCCGCACCTCCTGGAGCAGCGGGTTCGCTGCGGCGGAATGATCGGCGTGGGCCATTAGCTGAGTCCTCCCGACTTGGCGGCGTCGAAGACTGATCCGTGCGACGGGGCTTTCTTACCCGCCTTGTCGCCGCCTCCGTGGCTGCCGTGGTCGTGACCGTGGACCGCGGGTTCGTTCTTGCGGGAATATTCCACGCGACTGAACGGCAGCGGTTGGAAGTCCGGCATCCGCGGATTGGGATTACGAAGCTTGCCGGAGTAGGTGGTGCGCGGACGGATATTCAGGTAACCCAGCACCGCGTAGTCCTGCTCGCGCGCCTTGGCGCGGCTGACCGCGCTGTTCGGATCGAGGATGTTGCCGAACACGATGGCGCCAGCGGGACAGGTCTGCTCGCAGGCCACCTTGAAGGCGCCGTCAGGAACCCGAACCTCTTCGCCGGCGATGGCCGCACCCTGACGACGCTGCATGAGCTTCGCCTTGTGCTGGATCTTCGCGTTCTGAACCCGCTGCACGCAGTAGGTGCACTTCTCCATGACACCGCGCATGCGGACGGAGACTTCAGGGTTTTTCGCCATCTTGAGGAGCTCCGGCATGCCGTACTCCGAGGCGGGACCCATATAAAGGCTGTCCAGCGAGCGCTGGTTCCAATCGAAGAAATTGAAGCGCCGCACCTTGTAGGGGCAATTGTTCGCGCAATAGCGGGTGCCGATGCAGCGATTGTAGGCCATCGTGTTGATGCCTTCCTCGTCGTGCACGGTCGCGTTGACGGGGCACACGGTCTCGCACGGGGCGAGTTCGCAGTGCACGCACGTCATGGGCTGCAGGGAAACCTGCGGGTCGGAGGGCAACTCCACGTTGCCCGGTCCGCCAAAGGCCTCCGCGTCGATGGTCCCGCTCGAGTAGTAACGGTCGAGTCGGATCCAGTGCATCTCGCGCCCGCGCAGGACCTGGTCCTTGCCCACAATCGGGATGTTGTTCTCGGCTTGGCAGGCGACCACGCACGCGTTGCAGCCGATGCACGTGTTGAGGTCGATCGACATACCCCACTGGTTGTAGCCGTCGAACTTGGGCGTGTCGTAGAGCGAGTTGCCGCGCGGAATCTTCGTCGCACGATCCTGAGGTGACATCTTCTCGCCGTATTCGCCGAGAATCGACGGGGAGTGAGACTCCATGCCGACCTTGTTCACAAAGCCGGGATTTTCCTGGTAGCTGTTACCGTCCGGCTTGAGCGCGGGTTCGAAGTTGGCCTCGCGGATGATATCGCGGCCTTCCATCGACCAATGCTCCTGCGTGTTAGCGAGGAACATGCGCGAGCCGGTGTCGGAGAGCTTGCCACCCGAAACGAAGTGCGGCGCGGAGCTAGAGCGGAGCGCGTAGGCATTGAAACCGGCGCCCTTCCCCACCCGGCCGGAAACCGTGCGGCCGTAGCCGAGCGGAACGACCACAGTGTAATCAGCCAGACCGGGCTGGATATGAACCGGGCCGCGGATGCGGCGGCTGCCCAGCGAAAGCTCGAATACCCGGGCGTTCTCCTTGCCCATCGAGAACTCGGCGGTCTCCTTGCGCGCCACCTGCAACAGGGAACCCTTGGGATCGATGCCCAGTTCCTTGCCCAGCTTGGGGCTGACCAGAATCGCGTTGTCCCAGGAAATCTTGGTGATCGGTTCTGGGCACTCCTGCAGCCAGCCGTTGTTGGCGAAGCGGCCGTCGTCGACCTTCGCGTCCGCGACGAAACGCACCTCGAGGTTGGACGCGCTCAATGCCGGCAGCGGCTGAGCCGAACCGAAAAGGCGCTGGATACCCGCGGTGTCGTAACGAACTTCCACCGGACGGTAAGCCGAACCGGCCAGCACGCCATCGTGCAGGAAGCGAGCCATCGTCTTTTCCGCGTTCGCACCCGGACCGGCCAGAGACGTGACTGTCGCGGAAACCAATGCGTAGGGATCGACGCTTTGCTCACCCGCGAGACGCGCCAGCACCTCGATCTGCGTGATACCGCCGAACAGCGGCTGGATCATCGGCTGGACCGGAACCACCGTGCCGTCGTGGGTGCGGGCGTCGCCCCAAGACTCAAGGTAATGCGCCGCGGCCAAATGCGTGGTGGCGGCGGGGTTCAGTGCCGACGTTTCGTCCACGTGGCTCCCGAGGCGAATAACCTCGGGTACCAACTTCTGCAGAGTCGCCCAGTCGAGATCGGCGGGCGCATTGTAAGCTGGGTTCCCGCCGAGGATGACGAGGCTCTTGACCGAGCCTGCCTTGATCGCGGTCGCGAGGCCCGCGAGGGTCGAGGCACCGGGAGTGACTTCAGATTGAACGAAGGTGACGGTCTCACCGACCGCGCCCAAGACGGTGTTGAGGCCGTAGACGAGCGCGTGGATTTCGGCGGGAAGGTGCGAACCCGCAACCACGAGGGACGTGCCGCGATGGGCCATGAGGTCGGCCACGCAGGCCTCGACCCACTTCCCGTCGACCTTGAGCCCCTGCATGAACGGAGCCACGGCCGACTCCGCGGCCGGATAAGCGGTGGCGACGAGCTTCGCCGTCAACGCGAGCATGTGGCTGGTGGCGACCCGTAAACGATGGTCAGCCATGCTGCCAGTCAGCGTCAACGCGCTCTCGGCGACATACAGCCGGTTCATCGGGTCGTCTTTCTTCGCGACCCGGCGGCCCTTTGAGAATCCGCGAATATTGGCGATGCTGCCGGCTTCTGCCTGCAGGAAATCAGCGTCGATCGACAGGATCCGCTTCGCCTTCGCGAAGTGGTAGACCGGCTTCACCGAAGCGCCAAAAGCGGCCTGCGCCGCGGCCACGGGAGGTTCGTCCTGAACCGGCTCGTACTCGGCCCAGACCATTCGCGGAAGCTTGGCCCGGAGCTCGCGCACCAAGCGCGCACGGGTGGGCGAGGAGGACTCATCGGCGAGGACCGCCAGCCCGGCGCCCTGGGAAGCGGCGTAAGTGGAGGCGACCTTCGCCAGCAGCGCATTCACCTCATCCGCCTTCAAAACTGCACCCGCTTTAGTGTGGGCTTTGGCGCGATCCGGATCGTAGAGATCCAGAACGGAAGCCTGCGCGGACAGCGAGGCGGCGCCGCCGTTGGGCTCGTAGGACGGATTGCCTTCCAGCTTCGTTGGCCGGCCCTGGTGCGTCTCGGCCAGCAGCGGGATAGCCGACTTACGGACCGGCATCGCGGTCGCATAATACGAAGGGAGGCCGGGAATGACGCCCTCGACGGACTTTCCGTACGGCAAAATGAATTTTTCCGGACGCCGGCAGCCCGCCAGACCAACTCCACCCAGGGCGAACGACGCCGCCATGAGTTTCATGAAATTGCGGCGATCAACGCCGTTCAGGTCAGAGGCTCCCTCGGGAAACTCACGTTCCAGCTGGGCGCGAAAACCCGGGGTGTCGGCCAATTCGTCCAAGCTCCGCCAATAACGGGGACCGGTCAGCTCTTCGCCCGCGGCGGGGGCGGGATGTTCAAATTTGCGTTTCATCGATGGCAGCCCGAGCAGCTTTGCGGGGGCATCAGTTTCCAGTCGTGCTTGAACTTCTCGGCCGCCTTCACGCCCGCCTCGCCTTGTTCGGCGAGACGCGTGGAGTTGAGATTGAATACGTCGCCCGGTTTGCGGATGCGCGCGGCGGGATCCCGGTGGCACTCGAGGCAGAACGCCATGCTGAGCGGCTGGGAGTGGGTCACGGTGTCCATCTCGTTGACCTTTCCGTGGCACTCGACGCACGAAACCCCCCGATTCACGTGGGCCGCGTGGTTGAAGTACGCGTAGTCCGGCGTTTGATGGATCCAGACCCACGGCACCGGAGTGTTGTTGGCATAGCTCTCACGCACCGGCGCCAGCAGGGGACTGTTCGCCTTGATGATACTGTGACAGTTCATGCACGTCTGGGAGGACGGCACGTTGGAATGCCCGGATTTCTCGACGTTGGAGTGGCAATACCGGCAATCGAGACCCACCTCCTGCACGTGCTTGGCGTGGCTGAAGGGCACCGGCTGTAAAGGCGCGTAGCCCACGCGGGAGTACTTGGGCGTCATGTAGTAGGTGACGCCCGCCGTGGCGATGCCGGCGAGCACCACCAGATAGACGACTATCTGCAGGGGCAGCCGGTTGGCTGATTTGGGAAACAGCTTCGACATGGGCTAAAGGGGCCTCCCGAGACTCGCCTTCAGGCGCGCATCCCGTGGCCCACGCGGGAGGAAAAAGCGGACCAAAAGTGTTTTCGCGGCGTAGGATGCGTCACGGGTCGGAAAATGAGAATCGCGGTCGAAGCAAGGGAGGGGGGTTTCCCTTGTAAACTCTATTTTCCATCGTGGCCGCGCGGATGACGGGAATTAGGAAAAACGCGCGAAGAATGTGTCTTCTCTAATCCGAGGTCACAGCGCTGCCGGCCGGGATATCGAGATGGAAAATCAGACGAACACCCCGTCGCGCATCGGCCGGGTAACGTCGCAACGCTGCGCGATCTCCGGATTGTGCGTCACCAATACCACCGCTTGCCCGTTATCCTTCGCGAGGCGAGTGAGGAGATCAAAGACGAGGTTGGAGTTGCGGACGTCGAGGTTGCCGGTCGGCTCATCCGCCAGCAGAATGGTCGGTTGGTTGGCAAGCGCGCGGGCGATCGCCACTCGTTGCTGCTCACCCCCCGAAAGCTGGGTGCCGAGGCGGTGGGTTTTGGCGCCGAGCCCGACCGCGTCCAGCAGGCCGTGGGCACGGTCGCGCATCGCTGACGGCGAAAGCCTCCCCAGTTTCCGCATCGGCATCATCACGTTTTCCAAAGCCGTGAACTCCAGCATCAGGAAGTGAAACTGGAATACGAACCCGATGTGCTCGCCCCGCGCGGCGGTGCGGGCGAGGTCGTCATGGTTGGACATGACGCGCCCGTTGATCTCGATCTCGCCCCCGTCGGGCCGGTCCAACAGGCCGAGCAGGTAGAGCAATGTGCTCTTGCCGCAGCCGGACGGCCCAACGATCGCGTAGACCTGACCACGCCGCGCCTGGAAGGAAACCCCCTTCAGCACATGCACGCGCCCCTCCCCTTGCCCGAGGTGTCGATGCAGGTCGCGGCAACTCAAGGCGAGATCGCGGGAAACTTCGGTCGTGGCCGGCATGGTCACTGGGCGGTGCCGCGCACAATGTCGCCCGGCTCAAGTCGGGCGGCGCGGCGCGCGGGGATGAGACTGGCGACCATCACCATCACCACGGCGGTGGCGATCGCACCCGCGTAATGGTAGACGTCCCAGGTCACGATAAAGCGGTCGGTTTTGAAGATACCGTTCACCGGCAACGGCACCTGGCTTACGAGCCATGTGACCACCGCACCAAGAACGGCACCGGCTCCGGCTCCGATTGCCAGCACGATGCCGGCCTGCCAGAGGAAGATGCGAGTAACATCCCGGCGTTCGTATCCCATCGACCGGAGGATCGCGATGTCCTTGGTCTTCTCGAGCACGATCATGGCAAGCGTGTTGAACATCGCGAGGCTGGCGATGAGCGTGAACACCGAGACCGTGATCATGGTGGAGATCCGAAGGGCTCGGAAAACCGCCAGCCAGGTTTTCTCCCGTTCCTGCCACGGCTTCACGCTGTGCCGCAAAACCTGCTCCATGCGCGCGGCGTCCGCCGGCGCGCGGTCCGGATCATGGAGTCCGATCTGGAGGAACGTCGCCCCCGACGGCCGCTTGAGCAGCGAGCGCGCCTCGGCCTGATGAAGGTAGACGTTGGTCTTATCGACCTCGCGGTATCCCGTCTCGTAGATGGCGGCGACGCGCAGACGACGCGACGACCCGCGAGTGAAGAGCACAAAGGAATCGCCGACGACCAGCTGCAGCCGATCGGCCAGCACGCGGCCGACGAGCGCCCCCGTCGGGGACTGGCGGAAATCCTCCAACTGGCCGGAGGTGATTTGCTCTGCGAGGTCCGAAACCCGCACATGGTCCTCCAGTCGGATGCCGAAAACCTGGGCATCCTCGGTCTTGAAGGCACTGGTCACCTGTACCCCACCCCGGACCACCGCGGAGACACCTCGGATGTTCGGAAACCCGCGCAATGCATCGATCAAGGCCTGCGGTTCCTCGATGCCCTCGATGTACTTTACCCCCTCCCGACGAGCGAAGTGCGAGTCCCCCCCGCCCGCCGCCGCCATGCTTCGCATGGTGTCCTGGATCTTGTCCTCGATCCGGATCGCCCCGTTGATCCCGAGGATCGTTTTGGTGAAAAACCGTTCAAACCCGCTCGTGGTGGCCTGCGTGACGATGAACAACCCCACGCCGAGGATCGTGCACGCCAAACTCATCACCATCGCCCGCTTCTTCGCCGTGAGGAAGCGGAAGGCGATGCGGAGGTTTGGCGAAATCACGGGGCGAGGCTCGTCCTGCGAGCGGATCAGAACACCACCTCGGTCCGGACGCGCTGGCCCTCGCGGAATTCCTCGAGCCGGTCGACGATCACGAGCTCGCCGACCTCAAGCCCCTTTCGGACCTGGGCGTTGTTCAGCGACACGATGCCCAGTTCGAGCTTCCTCCGCTCCACGCGTCCGTCCTTCACAACGTAAACTTTGTCGGAATCGAAGATCGCGCGGCGCAACACCATGATCTGGTCGGCGACCCGGTCGACCGTGATCGTCACCTCTCCCGTGCTCAGCGGCTTCAGCTGGTCGGGATCGGCCTTCACGTCGAGGTGCACCGTGAAGCGCTGCGCATCATCGGCGGACGGCAACAACTCGACCACCGTGGCGTCAAACGTCTGCGTGCCGTAGGTGAGCAGACGGATCCGCGCGGCTTGGCCGAGCTTAACGCGCCCGAAGCTTTCCTCGCTGATCTTGGCCTCCACGATCCGGCGACGAGCGAATACCTTCGTGACCGGCTGGCCAGCGTTGATGAGCGCCCCCTCCCACGTCATCGCGCCGTCGTTGTGGATCGTTCCGTCGAACGGGGCGACCACGCGCATTTTGTCGCGCAGGAGCTCGAGCCCCTCCATCGCGACCTTGAAATCCACCTCGGCCTTCTGGTCGTCAAACTCCGTTAGCTTCAGCCGCGTGATGATCCCGTCCAGGGCCCGCTGCGCGCCCTTGAGGTCTTCCTCCGAGGCGTTGCCCAACTCGAACAACCGCTTTGCCGTCGCCACGCGCTCCTCGGCCACCTTGCGCTCCGGGTTGTTTTCGAGGGCGATCTTCGCACGGGCCTTGTCTGACTCGAATTTCCGCCGCGTTTCCGCGATCTGCCGGTCGAGTTCCGTGGTATCGAGCTGCACCAGCACGTCCCCTTTCGTGAAATGGCTGCCGGGCTTCAAGTTCGCCACCTTCACCTTTCCCGCCGCCTCCGACTTGAATTCCTTGAAACCGCCGTCGGCCTGGACGAGCACGCTGCCCGTGACCGCGTCGATCGCGGTGTCGCGGTTGACCGCCTTGACCTTCGCGGTTTCACGCAGGTTATGAACGACCGCGAAGCCCGCTGCGGCGAGCACGGCAAGAACCACCGCGATCCGGGCGAGAAGGCTGCCTTTACTTGGGTTCGCTTGCATGGCGTGTGGTGGGCTTGGACAAGAGCGGTTCCCCGGCGGTGAGCGCAACGAACTCGCCCCAGCGGCCGAGGAACTGGGCGCGGGCCTCCAAGCTGCGGCTCTCGGCTTGGAGAATGGCGGTACCGGCACGGGACAACTCTCCCCTCGGCACGTTGCCAAACTCGGCCTCGCGCGCCGCCGCTTTGCGCGCCTCGATGGCGAGCCCGTGGCGGATCCCGGTGAGCTCAACCTGCTCGGCGTCGTCGCGCAGCATGCGCTCGAGGATCTGAATGTTCTGTATTAGTCCCTCGGTCTCGGCCTACTGCAGGCGCTCCTGCG
>Ga0075471_10000866_pt1 | contig 19048 bp, 19 predicted proteins | sample DEB19_08_DNA_2_FD_74787 | JGI IMG/M metagenome (GOLD analysis project Ga0075471, IMG submission 74787) | Aqueous microbial communities from the Delaware River and Bay under freshwater to marine salinity gradient to study organic matter... | ecosystem: Environmental > Aquatic > Marine > Coastal ... | reverse complement strand
GGCAGACGTGAGCGTCGATGGCTTTCCCCGAAAAATCGATGGAAACCATCTGCAATCGGGACGCAGTGAACTCAAGTCCAGCAAACCAACCACTGCCCCCATCGAGAGCCAGACGCACTTTGGGACGTCCTGTCTTGCCTTGCATCAGGCCGGCCTCTCGCATCCATCCTGTGGCAATCAATTGATCGACATAGATGCTCATCGTCGATGGAGCCACTTTCAGCATCTTTGCCAAGTTGGCACGGGATTCAGCCTTGCCATCACGGATCATTTTCACGATTTGAGCGTGAAGATTTTCTTTGGAGATTTTTAGGGTTCGCATAGCACTTTAATGCATATTCGTAACGAATCGTCCAGTAGCTAGTCTGCTCTAAGCCATGCAATAAGCACTCAATCTTGTATTTTGGCTGATTATCAGGGAAAATATTTGCCCATGACTCTCCAAGCTCTCTCAGCTCAGAAGCCGTTTACCACCAAAGACGGCAGCACCATCCGGAGCATTCTCGACCTCACAAATGCCCCCGTGCAGAACCAGAGTCTCGCTGAAGCATCGGTGCCTTCAGGCTTCTCCACGGAACGCCACTACCACAAGATTAGTGAGGAATTCTACTTCATCCTCGAAGGCACAGGTATCATGGAGGTTGACGGTGAACAGCGGCCTGTGATTCCAGGTGATGCCATTCTAATTCCCACAGGGAGTTGGCATCAGATCACCGCAAAACAAAGCCTGCGTTTTTTGTGCTGCTGCTCACCGCCCTACAGTCATGAGGATACGTATTTTGCCAATTTGTGAATTCTTGATAGCTGGGAAGCTGCACGAGGTTGAATTCGATCTCGCCGTCGCCCACGATGATGCTGCGCACCATCAGTTCGGCGACGCGGCGTTTTTCTTCGAGGCTCATTTCAGGCCAGCGGGCATGCAGGTCGATGGCCTCGGAGACCATCTGTTCACTTGAGAGGTTGTCGATTTTTAGAACGTCGATCTCGGCCTGGAGGCGAGCCAGTTCCTCGTCGAGCTGTGACCGTTGATCACTGAGAGGCTGGTTGAACTTCTTGAAGTCCTCCGCGCCGATGTTGCCATCGAGGTAGAGCCTGAGCATGCGTTCGGTGTCCTGCGTGAGCTTTTCGGACTCCTTGCGCCGCTGTTCGTGGAGCGATTGCTTTTCAGAGAGGGCGGTTCCGGCCTTTTTGAGATAGGCCTGTATGTTGTCCGGCTTCACGAGGTAGCCTTTGACCTCCTCCATGAAAATCTCGTCCAAGTCCTGGCACGAGATGCTGTTGCGGCACTTCTGGCAGGTGTATTTCGGCGTGCGCATGGGCACATACATCTTGGCCCCGCAGTGGCAGGCGACGAAGCCGCTGAAGATATGAGCGGGCATCTTGCTGGGACGGCGCTCTCGCTTCATGTAGCGGGCGTCCAGGCAGGCGTTGCACCGTTCCCATAGCTCGGCAGAGACGATGGCCTCGACCTCGTTGAAAATGTGCTCGCTCTCGGGTTTGTTGACGAGTTTCTTGCCGCCGATGTTGGTGCTGTAATTGCGTCGATGGATGCCCTTGGGCGTGGGATCACGAAGCTGGAAGCGCACCGCCGTGTCCGACCACTTCTTGTTGTTCCGGGTGCGGTAGCCGCGCTGATTCAGCATCCGGGCAACGGTTTTGATGCGCTTGTGCTCGTCGAAAAGCTCATAGATCAGCCTGCGCACGGGGGCTTCTTCCGGGTTCACCGCGAGCTTCTTGTCCTTCCACATGTAGCCATAGGGGGCCTTGCCGCTGAGCGGTTTGCCCATCTTCGCGCGAACAAGGACGGAACTCTTGATCCGGTCGGCGATCTCTTCTCGCTCCCACTGGGCCATGCAGCCAACCAGATTGAAAAACAGCCGCCCGGCGGGTGAACTCGTGTCGATGCTCTCACTGAGCGACACGAGATCGGCCTGGTGGGTCTGGAAGAACTCGCTGAACTCCATCAGCTCTTTCGCATTGCGGGTGAGGCGGGCGAGTTTGGAAAAGACGAGCGCCTGGATGTGCCCGCGCTTCACGTCAGCCATCATGCGTTTGGCCTCCGGATGGTCGGCCACGCTCTTGCCGCTCACCCCTGCGAGGTCATAGATTTCGAGAACCTTCCATCCCCGCGAGGTGGCATACATTTCCGCCCGGACGCGGTGATGATCCGGGCTGTCACCCTCGGCCTGCTCTTCGGTCGAGACGCGAATCCAGATGCCAACTCGCTTGGCCCCACTTTCGCAAATAGGCAAAGTCTTACTCATGTATTGCCTTTAACATCGCACCCCCTCTTTTTCAAGTCACCGCCTCTACTTCTTCTCACCGCGCTTCTTGGTCTTCCGTCGGCGAAGGTTCTCCGCCATCGTCGCGGCGAGTTCCTTTTCCAGTGCATTCACGTCTTCGCTTGGAGTCGGGACAGCGTTGGTTCGCACCTTCCATCCTTTCACGACTTTGGAACTGCTGGCTGCGGATGGTGGGGGAGGCTCGGGGGCTGGCGCAGCTTGGCAGGAATCCAGAAAGGCGACAAAGTCAGCCTGCATCAGGCAGAGCACCCGCTTTTGCTCCTCAGCCGAGAGCAGGCTGCTGACGGCCGCGCTGATCCGCTGGTGTTTGGTCTCATCGACGGTCAAAACGAGCACCTGCGCCACGCCTGCGCGGAGGCACTTGGTCACGTTCTTCATCTCGTATTCGAGTGTGTTCGTGACGGAAACCTCGCAGGCGATGCTGAGGCCCTCCCGTTCCAGGTAGATGTCCACCGTGTCGAGCGAGCCGGGGAGCTGACGCTCAATCGTGGCTCGAAAGCCCCGCGCCTCAGCCAGCCGCTTGAACTCGGCCTGTGCGGCCTTGTGGATGTCCCCACCGCGTCCCAGTTCCTCCAGATCAGCTTTGAGGGTGGTGGTTTCGTATTGGGGCGGTTCAAGGGGTGCCTCAGCATGAGGTGGGACTTCTACGGCAATCGGTGGAACAAGCTGAGGATCGGGCACTGAGGGCTCGACTGTGACAGGAGCGGGTGGCTCTTGGGCTTTTGCCGATTGCGGGCTCTTCGCGGGCGAAAGTGCTGTCAGCGCAGAAAGCCGTTGCCGTTCTGCTGCCTCGATCTCGCTTCGTGGCGTCCCGTATCGACTCCTGGATCGGGCGATCACGTCATCGCGAATCTGCTCGTGTCCCGTTGCGTCGATGGAATCAAACGGAACGCTCAGATTGAAATCCTGATCGCTTCGCTCGATGCGCACGATGGCCTCTCCGATTCCGAGGCTTTGAAGCGCGTCGGCCTCAAAGTGTGCGAATCCCTTCGCCAGCTCGCGGGCGTCGGAATCTCCCACGCGGAACACGACCCGCGTCCCGGCATTCGCCAGCACCGCACTTGCCACGGCATCATTTCTGCCGAGTTGCGCCAGCTCTTGATGCGCCAAAACCAAGGACAGCCGATACTTCCGCGCTCCCGACAAAATCTCGGCCATGGACGGCGTGATGAAGTTCTGAAACTCATCCACATACAGTGTGAAAAGCCTGCGCTGGTTCTCAGGAAGGCGCTGCCGAGCCATGGCAGCTTGCTGAAGCTTGGAAACGATCAGCGAGCCGAGCAGGTAGCTATTTTCAGCTCCCATCAATCCCTGGGGCAGTTTGACGAGGAGAATCTTGCCCGAGTCCATGATCGCCGGGATGTCCAGCTTGGTATCGCGCTGGCTCACCATGTAGCGAATGGGCTTGGGTGAGAGAAAGGTCTGCAATCTCGTCAGCACTGGCCCGATGGACTTGCTGCCGCCGAGTTGGGGAAAGCCCTTCTTCCAGTAATAGACCACATCCGCATCGGTCACCCCTTCGAGCACCTTGCCCCGATACTCGGGCTCCAGAAGAAAACGCTGCACATCCGCCAGAGTGCCACCTTCGGTGTGCTCCAAAAAGGCGAGGATGGCATTGCGGAGCACCACGGTCATTTGATCCCCCCAGCTAGTGCTGAGGCGCTGGAATACGCTGACGAGGTCGGACGCCAGCAACGTTTTCTCATAGTCCGTGGTCGCCCGGAGGATGTTAAAGCCAACGCTGAATGCCTCATCGCTGGCATCGACGAGCACCACGTCATCGCGTCGATGCGCTGGCACCAGTGCCAACAGCCTCTCGGTCACATCTCCATGCGGGTCTAGTAGAGCAAAGCCATCACCACTCTCCAAATCCTGGCGGATCAGATTCATCAAGAACGTCGTTTTGCCCGTCCCAGTGCCGCCGATGACGTGCATGTGCCGCACCCGCTGATCTGTGGTCAGGAAAACGTTGCTGCGCTGGCCGGCGTGGTCATTCCAACCAAGGAACAAGCCTTCATCGCGTTCACCTGAGTAAGCACGACTGCGCCCGGTGTCCTGCCGCAACTTCTTTGACACCAGCGACTCATCGGGAAGGCGGATGAGATTGAGCAGTTCCTCCTGCGAAAGCAGCATCCCCCAACGGTGAGTCTGTCGCTTGAGCAGGTCCTCTTCCTGAGCCTGCGCTGGATAATCATCTGCCGCCAGCGGGACGAGATGATTGCCGTCCGGTCGAGCGAGCGCATTCAGCGCTGCCATCATCGGAGCCAAAAGTGCCCATGCGCGTGCGCCATTTTCGGCGCACGTCACCAGCCGCAATACCACGGCAAACAGCGGACTCCGCGCCTTTTGAGATGCCTCACGTGATAGCTCAGCGCGGTTCCTGAAAACAGGCGTGCCATCTGCGTGAGTCGAAACTCGCACCATGCTCTCACCCCATGCCGCCGTGGCAGGCTCGAAGATCACCTGAAACAATCCCATCTCCTTGTCGGCAAAGCCGGACATGGCTGAGATCAATCCAGGCAGCAGATCACTCTTCCCAGTTTCGAGAGAGAGCAAAAAGTCGCGTCCTAAACCAATCTCAGCCGCAGCAAAAAAACGCCCGGTTCGCTCCCAGGCTGAATGCAGAAGGTTTTCGGTTGGGCGGGTGACACAGCCAGGGAAGTGCGTCTCGGTCTGCGCTTTAAGCTGAGATGCATCCTCCTCACTGCATGCCCATTGGAAACCGATCTCTCGCTGGTCGGCTAGAATCTCGAATGCCACCGGCTCTCGGCAGGCCCGGCACAGCCTCAAAAACGAATCCATCTGCTCACGCCGATAGCGGGGAGCCCTGGGAAAAGTCAGCGCGATTTCATGGCAGTAGCCCCTGCTCCAGGTGGCCACATCTTCTTCCGAAGCCGTGTCCTCGGTCTCATTGATGTGGATTTTCTCTGTGTTGAACCACCGGCCAGCCTTGCACAGGGCACGCTCCATCAGGGAGGGGCGGCGAACATCGTCCGTCACGCCTTCCGCACGCAGCCGATAGCCGGTAAATCTCTCAAATGGCGGTTCCAATCCCACTGCTTCGGGATGAATGAACCAGCCACGCCCCCGCAGCTCCCACTGCAAATACTGCGCTGAGAGCTGTTCGTGGGGTGTCGTCATACACTCATTCGCGAGGGCACTTGCACCATTCGGGCGAGCAAGGGATGCATGTCGGGCCTCGCTTCGATGAACTCGATCTTCTCAATCCCTTCGGCAGCAGTGACTTCGTTGATCTTGGCTTTAATGATTCGCTCCACCATTTCCACATACATGAGGCGGGTGTCCTGCCGGAAAAATGTCTCCTTCCGCAAAAGGATTTCATAGAGCCTTCCGAACACAGGAACTGTCAACAGCCATGAATCGAAGTCCTCGAGCCCGAGCGTCAGCGTGTTTCGCAGCAGCAGGATGAAACCCAAGATGGTCATCCCGATCGTGATACCGCCCCAGACCATGCCAAAGAGAGCCAGATAGCCAACGATCAAACCGCTCAGCAGCAAGAGCAGCACGATGAACTGCCAGAAGGGGAACGGTGCGGGTATCTCGCAGAAGCGATACGAGAAGAACCAAGATGTTCCGAATGGTGCAGAGCAGAGATCGAAAGTGAGCCGCTCCCGCCTCATCCGCAGGTAGTCACGCTTCGAGGAAAGCATACCTCCCTCCCGATAATCCAGCCGCATCAGCTCCAGGCCAGGCACCTTTCTCTGCTGAAGCTCTTCTTCGATGCTCTGGTAGAACGAATCAGAGGATGTCTGAAAGTCATCCACCAGGGTGTAGGTCGGTGGCCGGAGTTCCTCCGGTTTGCGCTTTTTCCAAAGGCCAAGCATAGGTCAGCGGGGTGGATGGTTTACGCGGCGGCGTTGAACTTTTTCATCAGTTCTTGAACTTCGCGGCCGGGATCGGCCCCGAGAGCTTCAAACAAATCAAAGGCTTCGATCAAATCCACGCGTCGCTCGCCCAGCTCGATCCTTGCCACCATCCCATGCTCACGACCAAGCGCCGTGGCGAGATCACGCTGCGTCATGCCAGCTTTCTCCCGCAGCGAACGTATGTGCTCGCAGAAGATCTTGGATCGTTTGCCGTGGAGGGGCTTGTTCACCCTCACCTTTTGCCAGAAAATCGCCTTGCCTCCAAAATGAGAGCAGATATGATGCCTCACAAACCCATTCACCTGCCATGACCTTCCTCCGCAGAATCGGCCCTGACCCACACGCTAACGGTCAAAGCACCCCGGCCTTGGAAAACTGTCCTGACATCTGGGAACTGGCTGATGGCGATTTCGCCATCATCGGCATCGACATGACGGATGCAGCCAAACCGCTCCTGCCTGCGACCGCAGGGTGTGGGCCTGATGAACGGATCGTCCGTGTGCCTCGCCGGATACTGGTCGATGCCAAGGCTGACATCCCCGCCAAGGCCTGACATCTGGCCTGAGTCACTCCGCTTGTGATACAATGGGCACATCATGCCCCACATCCTTGCTTGGCTCGGACTTCATGCCTTTGATCTGCTCTCAGCAGTTGGAATCATCTCCAGCCTGGCTTTTACAGCGGTCAGTTTTCGGGAAGACACCCGCTCACGCCGTCTGAACAATCTTGTCCGGCTCACCGAGCAGCACCGGGACATCTGGGAGGAGAGCCAGAAGAATCCCAAACTCGCCCGCATCCGCGATCCCCAAGCCGATCTCTACACCAAGCCCGTCACGGCTGAAGAAGCTCAGTTTGTCATGTTGCTGATGTTCCATCTGCACTGCTGGTATCGAGCCATCGAAGGCAGGGAGGTGTCCAGCCTGGAGGGACTGGAAAAAGACATTCGGAACTTCTTCGGGCGGCCTGTGCCGCGCCATGTGTGGGAGGACAGAAAGGCCTTCTTTGATCGCGACTTCCGCCAGTTCGTCGACGAACTGCTCCTCAAATGATCTCCAAACAAAAAGCCCGCCCGGATGAATTCCGAGGCGGGTGTTTTTAGTATTCGCTGGGCAAGAGAACGGTCGTCACGGAACGATCCCATTCCGTGATGATCCAGAACTTCACCTGGCTGGTCGAGCTGTAGGCGGACAGCAGCCGAGAGCCCTCTTCGAGCGCTCGATTGTTCTCATCAATGTCTTCCTGGCAGAGTTCACCCCAGTCACCCATCGCATGTCGAGCGAGGGCGGAGGAGATGTCCGTGGTAGAGACTTCGGCGAGAACACCGGGCGTGGCAAAGAGCTGGCCCATGGCGAACCGGGCGGTCTGTGGATAGAGAATGAACATGGCAGAGGTCTTCAGTCATGGGTTCTCAGTCCAGCAGCTCGTGAAGCTCGTTCTCGGTCAGATGATCCGGTTGCGCTCCTTCTTGGGGAAGAGGCACGACCCGCACAAACAACCGCCTCGCCAGCTTCATGAGGGCCTTTTCACGGCCCATGCGTCCAGCCTCGTCCTCGTCGAACATCAAGATGATGCCCGATCTGCCTTCGGATGCCTCCACGAGCACCGTTTCCTGCGCTGCGGAGAGAGAGCTGCCCATGATAGACACCACGCGGCGAAAGCCGAGCTGCCAGAGCTTGATCACATCGAAGAAACCTTCGACGACGATCAGCGGCAGCCCCTTTTCCTCCTTGGAAGCACGGTCGAGGTTGAAAACCTCGGCGCTTTTGCGGAATCCAGCGGGCAGTTTGTATTTCGGACGATCCTCCGGCGGTTGTCCTGGCCAGCGACCTGCGTAGCCGACGAGTTCGCCATCCTTGTTGTGAATGGGGATGACGATCCGCCCGGACATGGTGCCCTTTGCACAAAAACCGAGACCAAACTCCGCCACCGTTGCCGGGGTGAGTCCTCGCTCGGTCAGATAGGCATGATCCGTTTTTAGATTCTCCAGCTTGAAGCTCAGAGGTGCGTTTTCGCCTGGCTCTTCCACCGGTTCCGGTGTCTCGGACTGAGTTCGGTTTCCATGGGCTGGAGGTGATCCAGACCATGAGCGTGAAGGAGGGGATGAGCCTCCTTGCTGTTGACGTGGCGGAGATGAATCCGCTTTGCCAGCCAGCCCGAGGTTGAACCACTGATCGATTTTCAATGCTGCTTCGTGGGCATCGCAGTTCTCCATCTTCGCGACGAAGTCGAGATGATTGCCGCCGCATTTGCATGCGGAGAGATGACAGAACCAGCAGTTCTTGCTGAGCGTCACTTTGAACGTGTCTTTGCCGGTGGCTTCAGGGTGGATGGGGCAAGGGCCGTCGAGGCCATCGCCATTGCGAGTGCGGTGCATTTTGGCTGTGAGGCCGTAATGTTCGAGCACCTGCGCGAAGGTCACGGCGGCTTTGACCGCCGTGAAGTCAATGAAGGGTCTTCCCATATGTGAATGAGCTGTGTTGGTGTTTGCGGGATGTTTGCGTTTTGCAAACACCTCCACGGCTCATGGTATCAGGCGGCTTGTTCTGGCGGGAGTTGACCGCGGCTGAGGAATGTGGTGCAACATTGACGGCTTGAGTAAGGCAGCGACATCATCAGGTTCGATCACCCGCAACCATGAAGCCGATTTGAAAGCGGCCCGCACATGCTCGCGTCGCTCGGCTCCTGCCATGAGCATCAGCAGGCAGAAACGACGGGCCCCCAGCCATTCACGATGCCGGGCTGAGGCATGGGTTGCCTCGTAGGCCTTTGCCTTTCTGAGCAAACAACTCTGCCTCAAGTCTCGTCGCTCAACTGGCATCGTCCCTCGATCCGCCTCCAGGAAGAAGATCATTCGCGAGGTGTTTCCATCCGAGCGGTTGGTGTCGAGAGCAAAAACTTTGTCTGGAACCACGCCGACATGGCGCTTGCCTGGAAGATCAACCGTCCAACGAAACGGCTCGCGGCGATAGGCTCGCTCTTTGGGCTGCGGGAGATCGCCGCCATAGATCAGTCGTATGTCACTGCGGTCGCGGCACTCCAGTTCGAGCGCCGCCATGAAGTCGCTGACCATGAGCGTGTGTTCGAGGAAAAGTCGGCCAAAGTGCTTGTTGCGAGTCGTCCAGTCCATGCGTTCAAAGGGCATATTGAGGTCACGGCGGAGACGGCCGGCTCCACGAGAGGCGAGGCCATAGATCATGCTGCGTGATCCGCCTTGGTGGTAATAATCGAGCTGGCAGTGGGGCCGGTCGAGGTAGCCATGGTGGTAGAGCAGGTTGAGCCGACGAAGCACCTGCTGTCGGCTGCCACCCACGAGCTTAACGAGCCACTCCGACTTGATGAAGCGATGCTCCGCGATGTGCCTCAAGAGTTCGAGGTCGCGTGGGGTGAATTGAAATGATCCGGCGGCTTCGGGTGCACGTTTGAAGCGTGGAAGCCGCTGCTGCGTTGTTGTCATGAATGCATTCTATCACGAACAAAGCCTCTCCAGAGTGTGGAGAGGCTTCGGGGTTTAGGCTGTCATGATCGCTTCTTTGGAGTCAACGGGGGTGGCGCGGTTTTGAATGTAGTTTGCGGCTTTGGTTGCCTGGGCGGCGGCTTGGATGATCCAGCGTTTGTGTTCTTTGACACGCAGGACATCCAGCCAGCTTTGCAGGTAGGAGGCGGACTGCTCATGGGCATCGCTCACGATGTGCGTTTCCATGCCGAGGAAAGCCGCCCCCATCTCAGCGACGAGTTCTTCCTGGGAATAGACCTTCCCTCCGAATCCGTCATGCTTGAGGAGGCTTTCGCGATTCAGGCGATCAGGATGTCCCGTCGCGTGAATCAGCTCGTGAAAGAGCGTGAGGTAGTAGGCCTCGGCACTTTCAAAGCTTCCAAATGGCGGCATCTGCACTGTGTCAGTCTGGAGGCGGTAGCAGGCCATCGTGCTTGCTCCCTCGTGGATGGAGGGGGGATTGGACATTTCGGCGACGATCTGCTCGGCGGCTTCGATTCGTTCGCTCGCGGGGAGTTGCGGAATCGGGTTCACCGGCGGGAAGTCGATGCCTTCGATCTGCACCGCATTGAAGACGGTGTATTCACGAAGGAACAGGCGTTTCCGCCTGGGTTCATCGGTCGCTTCGACTTCATCGGGTGACGATGACTTCGATTCGCCGACTTTGATCACATGGGCACCGTGTTCGCCTTTGCGGACGTGACCGCCTCGCTCCTGGGCCTGACGAAATGTCAGCCAGTAGGGAGACGGCATGTGCCGCAGACCCAGCAGCAGCACGTTGATGCCGTTGTAGGTCTTGCCGGTGTGGAAGTTGCGCGGGATGCCGACTTCGCGCTGCCAGGGGCAGCGCCAGGGAACGACGCCGCGTTCCAGGTGTTCAAGGATGAGATCGGTGACGGCTTGATAAGGATCAATGCGGGACTCTGCGTGGCTCATGTGGGCTTCGGTTTGGGGTTGTCAGGAGAAGCCGACCTCAGGAGTGAGGCAGACTTCAGGCTGACAACCGCAGGCCCGTGGCAGCACGGATCGCTCTGTCCGCATTGTATCAGAACACGGTGTGTTCAGGCAAAAATGCCGATTGCAAAATGTGGCTCTGGAAGTGTTTTGACCTCGGTTGAAGTCAACAGCCCATCATGAGGCGATACCATTACGAAATGCTAGCGGAGAAGTCCGCGTTTGAAGAGCTTGTTTGTGATATTTTGAATGCCATTCACAACACCATCTGGTTTCAGCTTTATCGGGGACGCGGAAGCAACCAGTATGGTGTGGGCATCTACTCCAAGCATTTGCTCATCATCATGCAGCGCAAAAAAGAAAGACACCAAACCGCAAGGATGTGGATCTTCGCCGAGAGCTTGCTGCTGATTTGGAGGAGAAGGCTTGGTAGTGGAATAAAAAACGAGTGGGCAGGAGGAAAAACGAAGTGCAATGTCCCTTCATCGTTTGGTGCATGGTCGTCGGGTGCCTGTTGTGTCGCAACCTCACGTAGCCACGCCTTCAGCGCCAAACGATGATTCCTTTAACTTCGGTTTCCGGGTTGAAGTCATGTTTACACGAGCTTCAAGACAGGTCACACCTGTCCCTGTGTCATCACCATCGGTCGTCAGTCTCCTGCGCGATGTGCTTCTTCGGTCAGGTGTGGCGTGTGGCGTTAACGGCATCAATCACACCCTGTGGCTGGATGCGGAAGTCATTGAATACGACGCGACCATCCGGTGCGATGAGGATGAACCAAGGGGTTCCACCGTTGTGATAGTCGCGCATGATGACAGAGCCGTGGCCTGGCTTGCCTTCACCTTCATCATGGGCGAAGGGGACGGCTAGCGGGTATCGGGTGCGGGTCTGGATGAGCGCTTCGTAGCTGTTTTCCTCAAAACCCTCAAAAACGGTCTGAATGACGGCGCAACTGAGGCGTCCAGGCTTATCTAAAAAGGCCTGGACGATTTCGGTGAGCGCTGGGAATCCGCTGCTGTGGCAGCCGGGGCACCAGCTTTGGAAGCAATACAGAAGGCGAAAATCGCCCTTCAGGCTTGCCAGTGTCAGCGGTTCAGATGAGGGGGTGCCGTCGGCATGAAGGTTCAAAGGAAGTGAGAAATCCGGTGCGGGGTGGCCTTCAATTCCGGGGCAGTCGATGTCGTGCTGATATGGCATGGTAGGTTAGTATCATGCCATGTTTGCGGAGCATATGACTTGCGTCATATCTGGTGGAAGTCTGCTTGTTTTCAAATTCCCACGCCGAGCAGCATGTCTTCGATGCGTTCCCACTCGTGCAGGTCGCTGACCCAGTGCGGGGGCAGCCAGCAGGTGCTATGGGCTGCACCGAAGATGGTGCCGAGAATCATGCCACGGGCGGCGTTGTCACCACCGATGAGGGCGTTGTCGCGCAGGGCTTGCTGGGGGTTTTCGGCGTAGTTGCTGAGGAAGTAGAGGGTGAGGGGGAAGGCTTCGGGCAGGTGGCAGGTGAGGCCGAGGGCGCGGGCGGCTTCGGGCGGAGTGAGTTCGAGCACGGGGGAGAGGGCGGCGAGGGTTTCGGCGGGCCGCAGGGCGTTGTATTGGCCGTCGCAGGCCAACTGCAGCGACTGGAGGATGTCGCCGGTTTCGGCGACATGATGGACGAGGCGGGTGAAGTATTCGGCGCTGTCGATGACGGCTGGATCGCCGTGGGTGAGGGCGTTCTGGCTGCGGGCGGCGGTGATGCGTTCGTTCAGCGGTGCGTTGCGGAGGTGGCCGAGCAAGGGGGCGAGGCGGGCACTGGCGGAAAGGTCGTTGCTGGTGGATGGGGTCTTGTGCCCAGCTTGGTAGTTGCTGAGGGTGTCGCGTGTGGCTCCGTCGCGATAGCTGGTGGTGTTTCCCTGCCAGAAGAGAGTCCAGTCGGCGGCCCAGTCTTCGGGAGTGTAATTGCCGTGACGGGCGATGCTCTCGAGGAGGGCGATGGTCTGGTCTCCGTAGTGAGTGAGGTCGCCTGCGGTTTTTCCGGGATGGTAGCTGCTTCGTGGGGAGTCGAATTGTTCGATACCGTTGGGGTAGATGCTGGCGAGCTGGCGCTGGCTGTAGATCCAGTGCGGCCCGAGGCAGAGGGCGTCGGCGGCGAGGGCGGGAAGAAGGAGGTCGCGGATGTTCATGGTTAAGGAATTAGAAGGGCGGTTAGCCTGCATGATTGGTAGCGTGGTGGAGGATGGCGAGGGTGACGCCGGTGACGAAGCAGAGGATGGCGATGCGCAGCATGGACATCTTGTGCCGCAGAATGAGGGCGGTCTTGTAGTTGAGAATGATGTAGTCTTCGTCCAGCCGGGCGGTGGAGGCGCGTTCGGCGAAGGTTTTGCCGTAGCTGATGACATCAGGATGAGCGATGATGTCCCCCCAGTATATCCCGCCCTTGGCTTGCTGATCAACGGGTGGGAGCCGGGGGATGATGACCAGAGCGGTGCAGACGAGACTGATGCCGAGCAGGAGGGCGGCAGCGAGGTAGAGGAATTGGCTACCAATACCTGGCGGGTAGCGGAACAGCAGCAATCCAGCGGCGGTGACGCTGCCTGCGAGGAAGATGGAGGCTTTGCTGTCGGCGACTCCGATATAGTAGTTGAGCAGGTCGTTGACGGCTTTGGCGGCGCTGGTGCGCTGGCCTTTTTCATCGGGGGTGAGGAAACCATCAGGCAACACGGTGGTGCTGCCTCCTTGTCTGGGTTTGCGCATGAATATCCGGTCGAGCATTGGAGAAAGGGCGGCGGTGATCTGGGTCAGAACCATTTAAGTTTTTTGAAAAGGATTACCTGCGCGGCGATGAGGATGATACAGGCTCCCACGAACATCCAGAAGGCCTGGCTAGATCCAGTGCCGGGGATGCCGCCGAGGTTGACACCGAGCAGGCCGGTGAGGAAGCTCAGCGGCAGGAAGATGGTGGCGGCGACAGAGAAGAGGTAGGTGATGGAGTTGAGCCGGTTGGCCTGAAGGGTGCGTAGCTCTTCAGTGAGAATGACGGCACGGTCGCGCACGCTGGCGAGGTCTTCGACGTGGCGAGTGTGGTCGTCGTCGCTTTCGACGAGGGAGGCGTGCTCCATTTCGTTCACCCAGGCAGGCTGGGCGGCGAGAAAGCGGTGGATGGCCACGGACTGTGGCCCGAGGTAGTGAGAGAGGTGGGTGACGGTGCGGCGGATGGGGGCGATGTCGTGACAGGCCTGATAGTTGCCGTCGGCGAGATGGATCTCGGATTCGGTGATGCGGTCTTCGAGGGTGGTCATCAACTGGCCGATGTCGTTAGTGATTTCCTCCAACAGGCGGGCGATGAATTGCCCGGAGTTGCGGGGGCCTTCTCCGCGGGCGATGGCAGATTGTAGGCGAAGGAGGGCGGGGTTGTCCCGGCGGCGGAAGGTGAGGATGTGGCTATTGGTGGCCCAGAGGCGAATGGAGATCATTTCTTCATCAGCCTCGGAATCTTCCGTGCCGCCCGGGCCGGGCCCGTGTGTGCCGGTGGTGCGGAGGTTGAGGAGGATGCCGTCTTTGCGCCCGAGGAAGCGGGGCCGGGTGTCGTCCGCCAGCAGGGCGTCGATGAGCAGGGGATCGAGATCGGTCTGGGTTTCGAGCCACTGGCGGGTCTCTGGGCTGACGGCGCAGAGGTGGAGCCAGAGGGCGCTCTCTCCGCTGTCGCGGTAGGTCTGGCAATGTTCCTTGCAGGTCTGCTGGGCTGGCAGGTCGCAAAGGTAAAGCAGGGCGTGACTTTCGGGCAGGTCGCGGATCATCGGAGTTTGAGAATACGTTTGATCTCGGCGACGCCTTCCGGGTGGCGAAAGGCGGAGTGGTCAGAAGGGATGATTTTTTGCGACAGCACACCGTCGATGTGGCTGCTCCAGTAGGGCACGAAGCCGTCGCTGCTTTGCTCAATGGGGCCGGGCTTGCCACGGTTGCCTATGATGGAGTGCTTTTGGATGGGGTAGGCAAAGGGGAGCCGGGAGAGGATTTTGAGCGTGGGTTGCTTGGGGGAGAGGACGCTGATGCTGTTCATCTCGCCCGCGCCGAGCGCGGCGTATTCGGGGGTGAATGCGCCGGGGTTGGCGCTGGCGATGCGCTCATAGAAGGCTTTGAAGGTGTTGGGGGTGCGAGTGATGGAGCGGCCGATGCGCCCGGCGAAGTTATCCGCAAAGTCGCTGCCCTGATGGGGCACGGCAACGAAGATGATCCGTTTGATGTTCGGCACGGGTTCCCACTGGAAGGCTTCGTTGAGCGCGGCGCGGTCATCGGCAGAGATTTTCAGGCTTTCGTGCGGGACGGTGAAGGCAGCGTCCCAGTAGGCGTCGCCGGGGCGGGTGACAAGACATTTGGTGACGATGCCGCCCATGCTGTGGGCGATAATGTTGAGATGCTTCCATGCGAAATCGGTGCCCTGCGGGTCGAGCAATCGTTGCAACTCACGCAACTGGCCGCGCAGGATGCGGGCGGAGTAGAGTGGCGGGGCGGAAGTGTTGTAGAGGTAGTGCCAGATCTGGTAGCGAGAGCGGATGGATTCATCCGCCCACATTTCGTTGCTGAGTTGCGCCCATGTCAGCGGTGTGGAAAGGAGGCCGTGGATCATGATGAGAGGCTCCTTGTGCGGATTGTAGGGCTCCATGAGGTAGAGCTGCGGGTCGCGCTTGGGCTTGCGGGTGAGGATGTCGAAGATGGCTTCTTTGCTGAGGCTGCCGGTGCGGTTGAGAAAGGCGGCCCAAGGCGCGGTGTAGTCGGCGGCGAGTGTTTTCTGCCCGGTGGCGGTGGGCACGGTGGGATGTGACAGCGGGCAGAGCAGGGAGATACGCACGTCCTGCACATTGCCGGTGCGGGTGCCAGGTGTGAGCGTGGCGGTCAGCGGACGGGTGATGGCCTCCGGCGGGTAAAAGCGCTCAATGGCTTCCCGGTGCTGGTTTTCACGCAGGGCGACGAGCGGTGCGCCTGTGCCGGTCTTGCGATAGTGCTCAAGTTTGCTGACCTCCAGATTGGCGGCGGAGTCCAGCGCATCGAAATACCCCGGTGCGAAGCAGCCGGTGCCGGAAGGGGCGAACGAGACACGATAAGTCGGGTGTGTGGCATCTGGTGAAGGGACGAGGTAGTTCTCGCCCAGATGGCGGGATTTCAAGATTTCCACGACGGTGCCGAGGGTCTGGCCGGCATTTTTGGCTCCGGGCTCCCGCACGACGCGGTCGATAAGCCGGTGCAGGCGCGTGTCTGGAGTCTCGCCTCGGATGACATCGAAGGCTTTACGCGTGATTTTGGCCGGAGGGCTGGCGCAGGAGGCCAGAGCTGCCAGCGCGAGGAGGCAGCAGGCGGCGGCACGGAGGCGGATGAAGGCGTAGGATGGCATGGGTAATGAAGTCGAGCGAGACGGTCTCACGTGCCGCAAAAGGTCTCACACACAGCCTCGTGAGGCTTGGCGGGGAGTTCGAGGTCTGCGTGCTCCGATTGCTCGGCATACGGGCTGTTCCACGCTTTGGCGAAGCGACGAAAAGGAGCATAGTCGCCTGCTTCGGCAGCCTGGATGGCCTGTTCCACGCGGTGATTGCGAGGAATGAAAATCGGGTTGCGCTCACGCATGAGCTGGAGGCGTTCCTTGCTCACTGGCCCGGCAGTTTGATGCCATGAAGAGGTCCACGCCGTTATCCCCGGCGGCTGTCCCAGCGCTGTGGCGAATCCTTGATCATCCAATTCACCGCCTGCAAGCCGGGTCAGGTGGCGGAAGAAAAGCGTGAAGTCCACTTTGTTTTCCGCCATCAAGCGCAGCGTGGCGTTCAGGTGGCCGCGTGCGGAGTCATTCATCTCGTCGAGGCCGAGTTTGATACCAAAGCCGTTGATGAACGCCTCTCCGAATGTTTCCTCGAATCCCGCCAGCGTCTCATCCATACGTTTCAGGGCCGTGTCCATGTGGTCATCCACCAGCGGGGCAAGTGTTTCCCCGAGCCGGGCGAGATTCCACTGGGCGATGCCGGGTTGGTTGCGCCAGGCGTAGCGCCCTCCCCGGTCGATGGAGCTGAAGACAGTGTCCGGGTGGAAGGCCTCCATGAAGGCGCAGGGGCCATAGTCGATGGTTTCGCCGGAGATGGTCATGTTATCCGTGTTCATGACGCCGTGGATGAAGCCCAAGTGCATCCAGCGTGCGATGAGCGTGGCCTGGGCCGTGCAGACGCGGCGGAAAAACTCCAGATAACGCTCCGGTCCTTCGAGCGTGGAAACCTCCGGATAGTGGCGGCCGATGGCGTAGTCTGCCAGCGCGCGGATGCCGTCCTTGTCCTGCTTTCCAAAAAGATACTGGAAGGTGCCCACGCGAATGTGGCTGGCGGCCACGCGGGTAAAAATGCCGCCGGGATGCAGCTCGGGACGTGGAACGTTTTCACCTGTGGCAATGACGGCCAGCGCTCGTGTGCTGGGCACGCCGAGGGCTGTCATGGCTTCGCTGACCAGATACTCGCGCACGGTGGAACCGAGCGTGGCCCTGCCATCGCCACGGCGGGAGAAGGCAGTGCGGCCTGAGCCTTTGAGCTGAATGTCGCGCCGCTGTCCCTTCAGATCCACCACCTCGCCCAGCAGAATGGCGCGACCATCCCCCAACTGCGGCACCCAGCCGCCGAATTGATGTCCGGCGTAGGCTTGGGAGAGGGGTTCTGCGCCAGCAGGCACCTCGTTGCCTGCCAGCACGGCCACGCCCTCCGCCGAGCGCAGCCAGGCGGGGTCGATGCGCAGCTCGCCTGCGAGTTCTTCATTGAGCATGACCAGCTCCGGCGCGAACACACGCTTCGGCTGTGAGAGGTCGAAAAAGCGGGCGGGCAGCCGTGCGTAGGTGTTGTCGAAGGGGATCAAAATGTCGTGGGCGTGGGGCGGGTGGTTTGAGTTGGTGGTTCACATCCCCGCAGCAGATTTGGCGGGGAGCAGGTGGGCGAACTTCTCGCGGAAGCGTGCCAGCTTCGGCTCGATGACGGATTCACAGTAGCCGGTGCCCTCGTTGCGCCGGTAGTAGTTCTGGTGGCTGGACTCGGCGCGGTAGAACTGCTCGAAGGGCTTGATCTCCGTGAAGATGCGTTTGCCGAGCCGTTCGCGGTATTCGACCACGGTGCGTTCGGCCACGGCCTTTTCCTTGGCATCGCGGTAAAAGATGATGCTGCGGTATTGTGTGCCGGTGTCCGCGCCTTGTTTGTTAAGCGAGGTGGGATTGTGCGTGCTCATGTGAACCCGCAACAGGTCTTCAAAGGTGATCTGCGTGGGATCGTAGGTGACCTCAATGACCTCGGCGTGACCGGTCTCACCTGAGCAGACTTCGTGATAAGTGGGATCGTGCGCGTCTCCACCGCTGTAGCCGCTCTCGACTTTTTTGACGCCTTTGAGTTGCTGAAAAATCGCTTCCGTGCACCAGAAACAACCACCGCCGAAGGTAGCTTTGCTTTCAGCGGGCTGCTTTGGCGTTTCAGTGGCTGCGCTGGCCTCAGCCTTGCCTCCCTCCGCAGCGTGGATTTTGTTGAGCGAGAGCGCATTGATGCAGTAACGCAGGCCGCTGGGCTCCGGCCCATCTTGAAAGACGTGGCCGAGGTGGGCATCGCACACATTGCAGGTCACTTCCACGCGGGTCATGCCGTAGGAGCTGTCGATGTGATAGGCGATGGCGTCTTCTTTGATGGGCTGGGTAAAAGAGGGCCAGCCGGTGCCGCTGTTGAACTTCTCACCGGAGTCAAAAAGCAGAGTGCCGCAGCAAACGCAGGCATACTGGCCTGGCTCGAACAGGCGGCACATGGGGGAGCTGTTGCGGCGCTCCGTGCCTGCCTCGCGCGTGATGTGAAATTGCTCCGGCGGGAGCAGCTCACGCCATTCTTCGGCCGTCTTCTCCACCCGGAGATCGGGCTTGGGGTTTCCGGAGGTTCCGAGCTTGATGACATCTTTCCAGCGTAACATAGTGGGTGCGGGTTGGTGTTTCGGTGCTCATGGATTGAGCCACAGGGGTCCCTATCACCGCTGTGGTCTGCGCCATATGATTGTGATCATGTGCCGGTAGGCAGCCCTTTCACCCGCCCAGGGCCTCCCGCACCCGCCTGCGTAGTTCCGGGAGCACCTCGGTGGTGAACCACTCGTTTTTCTTCAACCAAATACGGTTTCTCGGCGAAGGGTGCGGCAGTGCGAAGTAGGGCGCTGCATTCGTTTTGACGGCGCGGACGTTTTCCGTGAGCGTGGGCTTACGCCCTTCCCCGAGGTAGCGGCCTTGTGCATACTGGCCGATGAGCAGGATTAGGTGCGGCCCTTTCAGGTGTGACAGAAAGGATTCGTGCCACTGCGGAGCGCACTCGGGGCGTGGCGGCAGATCGCCCTGTTTGCCTTTTCCGGGATAGCAGAAGCCCATGGGCAGCAGTGCCACGCTGCCG
>Ga0075471_10000865_pt1 | contig 19052 bp, 23 predicted proteins | sample DEB19_08_DNA_2_FD_74787 | JGI IMG/M metagenome (GOLD analysis project Ga0075471, IMG submission 74787) | Aqueous microbial communities from the Delaware River and Bay under freshwater to marine salinity gradient to study organic matter... | ecosystem: Environmental > Aquatic > Marine > Coastal ... | reverse complement strand
TACTAAAATATGAATTATTAATTGACATTTACATTTTTACAATAAATATCAATTAATTCGAATATTTTGATTTAAAATGGTAGAATCAGCTTCTAATAGTTTTTTTAGGATATCAGACTTACGGGTTCCGTCAGTACCCACTGGTATCGGAGCTTCATTTATGTTATGAACATGTGAAAAAACAAACTTGGTTAATAGGGTTAAAAACGACATCAATTCATCCCCTCTAACCATTGGGTCTGTTTTATAGACAATCTCATCATATTTTTCCCTTGGTACACCATATAATGTGTCTTTTAATGAAAAATTTTCCTTAGATGGTATTGATTGTTTATGTGATAATAAGTAAATAAAATCCCCCCCGTTTGTTACATAAGTTACCGGATCAGGAACAAAAGTTTTATTTTGTACGATGGTCTTTTTTAATTCTGGTTGTGGATTTATAACATTCTTTAACCAAACAAGAGCGTACCCATTTTGGGTATCTGATGGGGATAATTTTATTTTATTATAAATCTCAATTAGATTGTTATATTCAGTTGTGTTATTCGTACTTAATGTGTCAAGGTTAGATTTAACAGGTCTAAACACAAACGGAAACTGATCACTAATTGTAACCCCGGGTTCGGATGGGTAAGATACATATCCCGGAATATTAATTCGACCATTATTAAACCCACGAATAAAAGAGTTAATTAATTGTGAGGTCTCAATTACTGTTTTACCAGTAAAATCTAATTCAAATAAAGTATTTCCAATGTACTCATCTAATGGTGTGTTTACCGTTAGTACACTACTTAATGTGTTCTCAACCGGTTTTAAACTATATAGTCTAATAGATCCGTCAAATGTAATACCACTTGGTGATGGTAATGTATTTAAATTTTTTATTTCCCACTCTATTAGATTTTTAACTTGTCTGGGGGTGTATATTAATTCTTCCTTTTCAGTTACGGGACCAAGTGTTTGTTGGATACCGAATTCAGATACTTGAACAAATGATCGACTATCATTTAATCTAACTGGGACAACTGGATTCCCAGATGGTCTTGTCTTACCAGCTCTTATCAGTACGTCATTTGATGATTCACTTGTTTTAAGAATTATATCACTTGATCCACGACCAAGAAACCCGTTGTCACCTGGAAGAGGATATATACCACGTAAATCAACATCAATATCACCGTTTGTTTTATTTCTTATTGGTTTAGCTTGTTTTAATATTTGTCCATCAGCTAACATTGATTTTGAGTTAGCGAAACTTTCTCGACTATTAAACCAAGGTCTTGATATTGGTCCTTGAATGTAAAATTTATTTCGATCCAGTCTTTCCTCACTATTATAGTAAACAACATGTACGTATTCACCAACCAATGGTGTTTGATTTAAATAGTACGGTATTAATGGTAAAAAAATTAATGGATCATCTAGTGACCACTCCTTGGACTCATCCCAATCTGGGGGGTAAATATCAGTTTCAGGATCCGGTGTTGTTGGGTATACACGTAGTCTACCTAACATTAATGGATCTTGGTTGTTCAGTACCCTCCCCTCATATATGAATTTATTTCTTTGTCGCATTTCTTTCTTCGTACTCTTTTAATAAAACATTATAAGTCAACTCCAGTTTATCGATATGATTTGTTAGTTTTAATAAATTTTCTTTAGTTAAATCAAATTCCTTTTTAATAAATTCAAGAGCTAAAACTAAATCTTTATTTGATTTATTTTTATGGTCCCTAATAATTTCCAGAACTTGATTTGATTTTACTAAGTATTCGTTAGTTTCTATATTCATAATTATATTTTTTTACCATATAATATCAATGGGTCCGTTTGATTTATTGGATTAACACTTAAAGGACTTAACGCGATTTGAACTTGTCCGTTCTCACTTTCTTCTTTATCAATACCATCTATCATAGCTTTTATTGACGCTACAAATTTATTTGGTGATCCATCCGGCATTGGTCCGGTAGGTATTCCCAATTTGTCCAACTCATCAACAACATTAACAAACGCTCTTGTCGCTGAAAACCCACTTAATAGTTTTGAAGCTAACAATAACGGTAATGGTATTGTATTTCCAAAAGCTTTAAAAACTTTTGATGACAAATCCAAAAGATTTAATAACTCCTGGATGACATTTTTACATTCCCTGTAATCTGTAGTCTGTAGTAAGTTAGCTATTGACACTAACAACTCACTCAAAGATAAAATTATAGTTAGTTTTTTATTTGTCTTTTCCTTTAAAATGTCTGTGGTAATTGATTTAATTAAACTCTTCAAATCCTTTTTAATTATATCAAATAATATTTTAATAAACAAAGCTCCAATTTTGGTAACTAGTTCTGTAAAAAATTTTTTAAAATTTTTGGCAAATTCCGTAAATGATGAAATTTGGTCATTAAATGATTGACCCAGAGCTTTAATCATTGTTATTATTGGTAATAATACTTTTGGTGACAATACTGTTGTTACCATAGCTTTTGGAAATTCTTTTAAAAATTCAGTGTCAACATCAATTTCTAATGGGAACCATCCGGGGTTAGTAGTTAACACTTGTGGTAAACTAGAAGCTTCATCAATTGGAATTGAGTTGTTTTCGTCCTCAATAAAATTTAAGTTACTAATCGCGTTAATAATACTATCCGAATCGACAGGTAACTTTACGTTAAAACAATCATCAAATTCCACCACACCTAATTTTATGTCTGACACCTTTTGATCTATCATTCTTAAATCAATGTCGGTAAATTCCCAAAATGATTCGTCTATATTATCAGTACTGGAAACTTTAGATGGCCCGGACACATCAATTTCAGTGTTTGGGTCGTAACACAGTCCTAACAATCTTTTTATTAATAATAAAAATTTTTCAAATTCACCTAAATCAATTTTACCAGTACCCTTTTTAATCGATATAGCTCCAGATAATTGATTCATTACATTTGAAAAGAAATTTTTTAAATCAATTAGTTCTATTGTTGAATAATAATCGTTAAGGAATTCAGACACTTTATTTACTGTAGCTCTGTTCTTTAACTCAATCTTATAAAAATTACCGACAATTATGTTACCAGTTACTGGATCTGGGTACGACTCAACATAAGTGATGTCAAACAAGTCTTGTCCGGAGGTCCCTTTATACGGTGAACCTGATACGGTTGAAAATGGTTGATTTATTTGTTGGATCCTTTCGTATAATTCTTTATTCATAGAGAATGGTGTTGAGCCATAAGTTATATCTTTCGATTCATAACTTATTGACCCTATCAATGTGTCGTACGATTCCTGTAGTAATTTATTAAAATCAATGTTTGAAACTTTAACGTAAACAGTTTGATTTTGATATAACTGATCCTCAGAACAACCAATAGCTTGTATTGATGTTTCGGTTAATAATTCAAATACTTTTGGTTTTAACTCATTAAGAGCGGTAACAAATGTTCTTTTAAGATAACTTTTAGTTTGACTACCATTGTTATTTGTTATAAAGATCAAATCCAACATTTCGTCAAATTGACTTTTAAGTTCTTTTTGGTATTTGCTTTTTAATTTTTTAGCTTCAGACAATTGTGTGGTGATATCCGACTTTTTTTGTTCGAAAGTATCACCAGAATTTTTTTTTAATTCTTTTTCACCGTCCTTAAATTGTTTATACTTTTTAAGTATTGATGACTTGGATTTAATTTTTTTATTATCATTAATATCATCTAAAGCCATTATTTATTCATTTTGTAGGATTTATCTGATGTATCCTTTTCAATTAAAGATTTTAAAACTTCATCATCTAACTCAAGGTCAGATAGTGTAAACTCTTCTTGTTTGTCTTGAGATTTCTGCCACATCTGGGATTGTAATTTTGATAAGGATAGTTTTTTTTCAACACAGTCATTTACAATTTTTTGTTGTTTTTCAATTACCGGACCAATCAAAGTCATATCTTCCGGTTCTTTCATCATTGTTAACATTTTATTTTGGATCCTTATTGCGGTGTTTCTTTGTTCTACAATTTCATTGTAAATTTCCTGCATTAAAGCTAACATTGAATCTTTGGTTAGATTTATTTCTTTTTTTGGTGGTCTTGGCATAACTATAAATATCTTTTTTATTATTTTAATAATTCATTTAAAATTTCATAGTATAATTTTTTAAATCTTTTTAATGAATTTCTAATTTCCTTTGTTGATAGGTTTGTCATTTCACGAAGTTCAAATAATACAATATTCTTATTAAATTTATTGTTATCATTATTGTCATTAAATGTGGATGGGTAATTTTGGAATATATCAAAAAGAGCATTACCTAGACGAATCTCTTGTTCTGAAATGTTTTTTTCAGACATAGTATCCTTAAGTTTTGATAAAAATTTTTTTATAATTTCATCAGTTGTTAAATTATCGTTATCTAAATAATAAATCATATCTGGCATATTTTGAACATCGGAAGATATGTCCTCATATGATATTTTCCTGTTAGTATCTTTTTGATCCTTCATTATTTGACCCATAAGATAATTTTTACATATTGTACCAAAATATGAATACGCCTTCTTTTCTTTGGAAGGTTTAAACTTATCAATTTTGGTCATCAAAAATGAATGTGTGTCCATATGAATTTCATCAAAATTCATATCCTTTCGGTACAATTTGTATCGTCTAATAATTGACGATATCATTTTATCTAAGGGATCTTTTAAAAACTCGTTGTATATTTTATTTTTCTCTTCAAAGGTACTAGCGGTTAGATATTCCCTAACCGCGTTCTCTTCTCTTTCAGCAAAGTAATTTTTTACTTTTGGTTTTCTACCCTTCTTTTTCTGTTCATTCTTATCATCTATAACATTTAGTTCATTAGTCATTAAACTTCTTGTGGTTCATATTTTATATCACGTTGATTAATGTAATGATACTCTTTTTTAGCTGAATCAACCCAAAACTTAACCTCATCATCCGACATAACACCACTACCATTTTTATAGTTCCAAAATAATGACCCTTCCCTGAAGTTCATGTGTTTATAACCAATTTTTGGTATTGACATAATTCTAGGTGTATTAGATGTTAATCTTAATAAGAATTCATAACCAAATGTTAATTTAATATTTGTTTTAAATTTACCAATTTCAAGGAACGTTTCTCGTTTAACCATCATTCCGGATATCTGGAAGTTTTGATAATTTTGTAAGGTATCATTTGTTAGGTACCCCATCTCTTGTGAGAAGTTAGCTGCAAATGTAGCTTCATTTGTAAAACCAACAAAAACACCTTTATCATTCACATCGACAACGATTGGTAGAAACGCGTTAATGTCTTTATAGATGTTTGAGTATGTATTAAAGTTTTTGAACCATATATTTGAGTACTCGTCATCAAATTCAATAAATGATACCCACTCTGATTTGGACATTTCAAACCCGTGGTTTACTTGTGAACAAAAATTAGGTTCGGATGTCCACTCCTCAAATACAACATTTAAGTCACCATAATCATAACTTTTAATGTGGTTAGTTAAATTTGTCTCATTACAATACACGATAATTAATTCATCAACGTACTCTTTTTGATTTTTCACTGATTGTATTGATCGACTATATAAATCCTCAAAAAATGGAGATTGTGAAGATTTTAAAGGTAATACAACTGAAATTGTTTTTCTATTTTCCATATTATTCTATTGTTTCTAATTTATTTAATTGTTCTGAAAACGACTCAATTCTAGTTGAAATCATTTTACTAAAGGTTGATACCACATTATTATCGAAATCTGATTTATTTGTAAATTTTGATACCGATGATTCCATAGTTGTGTACAACTCCGGATTAATATTATCCTCTAACCAGTTTTGTATAAAATCAGATATTACATCTACAACCATGTTTTGATTGTTAATCCAAATACCATTATCCTCATTCATCCATTCAGGTACCATATTTGGTACTAATCCGATAACTGGAACACCACATTTCATTGATTCTAATGGAAATGTACCAAAACTACTATTTTGGTCAATCCATACAGATACAAAAGCTTCTTTAATCCCATTGGAAAATTCTGAGACAGTCAATCCACGTAAATCTCTAAATGTAATCCATCGATATTGTGGATATTTTGTGTAGAATGTTTTAACTAAATTAATTGTATCTCTGTGTTCTCTGGTATGTATAGCTACTATTGTTTTTGCTGGGTACTCAGACTTAGTAAATTTTTCTGAGATTGTTGGTTCAATAACATCTACAGATACATTTCTCATTACCGACTCAATATAATCTTTTTGTTTTTCAGATGTGGTTATACATTTCAAAAACCCTAGCTGTGACCATGTTTGTCCTGGTTGTAATGTCTCAAATATATAATCATACGATTGACTAATCACAATTTTACCACAAGGTAGTTTTGTAATTTGGTCCATTATAAATCCATAAATTTCTGGAATAATAATCAAATCTTCAGGTGATACCTCAAGGTTTTGTCCGTCAATTGATTTATGTGGTAATTCATCCATGTACTCCTCACCTAACCAATCAGATACACCCATGTAATCATTTTTTTCATGTAGGATTATCGAATTGTATCCATTTCTTTTTAGTGTTAAAGCCATATCATAGATGTACGATACTGAAGCTTTAGCGTTACCCCTTGTGTCCTGTACTAAGAAATAGATTCTGGACAATTTGTCCACCATATTTTGAATGGACTTCTCTAATTTTGCAATCTGCTCTGTGTTCATATTATTTATATTTTATTTATTATTTTTTTAACTAATAATGTATTAAAAGCTATTTTAAATGGTATTGATAAATCACTGGTTTTCATACCTAAATTTTCATCAATCTCACCACCTTCGGTTAATATAGTCTCAACCATTGATTTTACAGTTTCATATTTAACTAAATGGATTTGTGTCTCACCAGAGTCACCAATAAATTGGACATACTTTTCCATTTTATCCAGATCAATGTAGTAATTCTCATTGAATATTGAAAACATCATTTTTTACTTTTTTTATTGTTTCGTTAAGTTCCGATAATGATTTTATTTCATAATCAGAATAAACATGTTTATTATAATCGGTAACGTATTTTATTACCGTTTTATCCAATGGTGAGTTTAATATTAAATTTGGGTTTGACGTAACTAGGATATCAATTTGATTCCACATTTTATTTTTGGTGATTTCACTATAAAATAAAATTTCCTCAACTAAACACCCAAATTTAGATAGGAAAAATAAAGAAGCTGGTTTAGATTTACCAATTTCATCTGAAACAATTTTAATGTCAAACTCTTCACGATTATCATAATAAAATTCATTCAGTACATTAAATGTACTCATTTCACTAGACGGTGAATGACCAAATAATTCCATGGTATATTCTTCGTACATAAATGAATACAACTCGTCTTTATCTCTAAATTTAAAATATTTATCAAGTTCTAAAGATTCCACATTACCTAAAATTTCGTATTTGAAGTTTTCATCTATCAAATTAATCTCTTGGGTACTAATGTCAGAAGTTTCACCGGAGATTAAATCAACGGTTACATCAAATGTTTTTTCAGTAAATTCTGGAGAATCAATTAAATACTTTTCGTATAAAGTTTTAAATTTACCAATTGTATCTCTAAGTACACCATTTATTTCAATCCCTATTCTCTTCATCGTATTTTTCTAAAATTTTACCAATTAATGGGTTTCTAACATTTTTAGCGTTTTTGAAATCATAAACCCCGATACTTTGTACATTTTTAAATCTTTGTAACGCGTCATAAAGACCTGATTGTTTTTTATCTTTATATCTATCTGTTTGTTCCAAATCCCCAGATATGAAAAATTTACTATTAAACCCAATTCTTGTCAATAGTAATTTCATTTGATTTGGTGTTGAGTTTTGTGCTTCCTCAAAAATTAAAATGGAGTTATCAATATTCATACCCCTCATATAAGCTAAAGCGAACACTTCGATTATTTCAGCTTCTTTTAATTTTTCTCTAGCTTCCTTCCCAATTATTTTATTTAATAAATAATATGAAGGAAATATATACGGATCCAATTTTTCTTCTAAGTTACCCGGTAAACTACCTAATTTCTCTTCAGCTTCAACCGCTGGCCTAACAATTATTATTTTTTCATAAGAATTATTTGGATCCATTAACAGGTCAACAGCCGCTTTCATTGAGATATAACTTTTACCAACCCCAGCTGGTCCGGAACATATTGTAATTTCACTGGATATTAAAATGTCATAATATTCTTTTTGATTGTCAGATAAAAACTTACTTTTTTGTTTTTTCTTTATGACTGAATTAATGAAATCTTTTTTGGAGAACGGTTGAGTTGTTGTTTCTTCTTTTTGTGTTACTGGTTTTTTTCTAGTCATTATATTAATTTATATTAAAATATATAGGTGATATTTTAATAAAATCAACATTACTTATTATTTATTATTTTCTCCCAGTAACTAACAAAGTCATCGACAGTTTTGTGTGAGTTTTTATCCATCTCACTTAAATGATCTCTCATTAGAGATCTAGTTCGTATTGATTCATCTAATTCTTCAAAACCATAAGCTACACCATATTTTAATACTAAATTTTCCTCTTTTAGTTTAGGTTTTTTGTTCTCGTATAATATAACAGATTTACATCCACATAATGCCGCTATAACCGAAAAATATGTTGCGTCATCATATGTTAAAAAATACTCCTTAGTGTTGAACTTATTTATTAACCAATCCCACCCATTTTTAAAAAATCCGTGAATTAAATCTTCTGATTTATAATTAGTTATAATTTTAAAGTCGTTGGGTGATTTGTCAGGTCTATATATATGACAGTAACCATCCCTGTTCAATCCCAGGTCTTTTAGTTGATCTAATCTAAATTCATAACAATTTAACATTAATTTTTCTCGTTTACGTTTTGTTTTAAAAAAATCACTGTAATAAAAGTAAACATCCGTTTCAGACCAAGTCATTTCCTCATTTTTTGTGTGGTATAATATCCATCTAACAACATGTTTACCACCATATGGGTTACCATTTACAATTTCGGGATAAATGACAATAACTTTATCCATGTCCAGACCATCAGTATTGGATATTAAAGTTGAGTTTTTTGTCATGAAATTATCATGTAACACGTAAACGGTATGTCCACGATCAGACAACATTTCCACCAACTTTTTTAAAGCTGTTAAACCCCCACTTTTATCAGCTGGGTGACTATGAATAAATCCTAATAAAAATTCCATAATTTAAAATAATTTTGTATTTAATATATATTCTGGTAATGGTTTAAGTGTGGGTAAAAATTTAGAAACCATTGTGTTAATAATTTGTTCAGATTCTGTTGAATATCTAAAACTAACATTCTTGTATATTTTATTTGTTGTTTTATTATTTTCTAATATTATTTGTTGGCAACATCTACCAATATCAATTAAGAAAATGTCATCAAAAATTTTATTTAAATTTTTATTATGTCTACCTCCACTCCAGGTGTATTTTTTATTTAAAATACAAGTTTTCGAATGCCATGTATTATCAAAAATACAATATTTTCGTTGGTTTAAAATTTTATTATTTCGATCTATATATCCTTCATCAGAATTTGGTATTAACACAATACCCGATGGGGTTATGTAATCTGTTATATTATTTAATATATAATTTCTTAAATCATGGTGATAAATTATTTCATCAATGTCAACGTAAACAACAATATAACCTTGATTAATAAATGTATTTAAAGTTTCATTTTGTATTTTTAAAATTTCTTCTACGGTACCAAAATAACCGTTCGACACCGATTTAAAATTTTCACTTGTGAATTTTTTACTTATTAAGTAATTACTAACTGAATCAAATTCTGAATCCACAATTAAAAAATAAAATTCTTCGGGATTAAAAAAATTTAAATAATATTTAATGAATATATCAGATAAAATGTTTGACCGGTCAATATAAGTTATAACTTTAATTTTATCTTTAAGTGTCATTATATCTTTTTGGCTACTAATGTGTATTGTATTGGCATTAAATCTCTATCATCATCATCTAAGGAATTTATTGAGATTATATCAAAATCGTTAAATAAAACTTTTAATCCGTGAATAGTAAATCTCCAATTATCCGGTAATGGTCCATGTATTCTAAAATTAAACGGGGTTGACACAGCCACAATACCCCCAGTTTTTAATATACGTTTAAGTTCACTCACAACTAAAAATGGATTATTGACATGTTCAAGTACCTCGGTACAAATTACTAAATCAAATTTTTCATCCTCAACAATTTTACTATTATTAACACAAAGATCCATAATATAATCAGCTCCTGATTCTGGATCAATATCTAATGTTTTAATTGTTGATCTTTTGAAGAACTCTTTAGCTCCCATGTGTATTTCCGGAGCCACATCCATTACCAATAGATCTTCTGAATCATATTGTTCGGATAAATTTTTTATAAAATTTTTAATGTTTTCACGTATTTTTACGTAATGTTTTTTGTCAATTTCACTAACTGTCATAATAATAGTTTTATATTCTCCACGGAAAATGTGGGGATGTTTATTTTTTCATTAACCTTTTTTCTTTCGGAAAAAGAGTCATCAACAAATATTGAGTTTTTTAAATGTATAAAATCTGATTTCTCTTGTGACATTGATAACGTTATAATACTATCAAATAAAGTGTCACTTATATTATACTTATTTAATGTGTCGTAAATATAATATTTATGTTTTGTTATTAGAATAACTTGTTTTCCTTCGTTGATACACTTATAAATTAATTGTATAGCTTCTAAATTTATCTTGTCATTTATAATAATTGTATCATCAAAATCAATATATAACGTGTCATATTTTAAATCAATTTTAGTTTTAATGTCTAATGATCGATCAATTTCTATATTAAAAGTATTAATGTTAATTTCAACATTGTCATGTAACTCATTGAGGATATTTAGGTATGAAAAATTAACACCTAATAATCTATGTATTACTGATGATCCACCAAATCTAGAAGCGATCTCCATTAAACAAAATTCACCATCTTTATTTTTTTTGACCTGGAAAAACCAACTACCGTTAAAAGTTAGTCGATTATTTAATTTATGAGCCATATCAATCAACTCTTGGTCAGTAACCATTGTCGTATTAACACTAATTCCATTTGAGATCCTACTTCTTTTTCTAGGTCCTATAAATAATAATTCACCTTGTTTATTTGTAAAACAATCTATGGTATATTCATCACCTGGTAGGTACTCAAGTAATAGATTTTTGGGATATATACTTGACCAATACTCTAGATCTTTTTCATTATTTATTTTTACCGTACCCCTACTACTAGCTCCGATTTCTGGTTTAGAAAAAACTGGATAATTTTTGATTTCTTCTTTGTTAAGAATTTTAGGTACTAAAACAATTTCCCCAAGTTCATTATATGTTTTTAACTTTGACGTACAAATATTAACGGTTTCTTTGGGGGAGGAGATTATTTTACAATTAAATTTATCTTCATTATTTATAAACTCATTAATTATAATGTCCATACATGGGTATATAAAATCAATATTGTATTCACTGACTAGATCCTGGAAAAACTTAATAAAATTGTCATCACCAATATGGGGGGATCCACCAATGTAGTTGTCAAATACAAACATACCGTGATCATCAACACTACTGACACCAATTAAATTTATGTCTTTCTGTGTTGATAAAGATCGGTGAACCTCCAGAGCTATTTCTGAACCACATGGGAATACTAATACATTAATCATAGTTTCACAATATAGACACTAATATTTTTTTGTATATTTTCAGGTTTGTCACTAAAAAATTCATCAATAGCTTTATTTGAACCGGGACAACAATCGTGATCATAATCGTCAAATAATATTATACCACCAGGTACCATTTTGTCATAAAAAAATTCTAAACATTCTTTATATGGTTGGTAATTATCGACATCTAAGTGTACAAATTTAAACATTTTGCCATCAATGTGGTGTGATGTTTCAGACGGGAATATACCTTTATATATTTTTACATCCGGATTCGATTCAAATAGTTTTGATACCATATCATAATCCGTTTCATTAAATGTACCAACGGTCCATGTTTTGTCATTATCTGAATCGTAATACGGCATACCATCAAATGTATCAAATAAAAACACTTCACAGTTTTTTACATTTTCACTAATAATCTTAGCTGTTCCACCACGGTAAACCCCAACTTCACAAACATCACCATCAAGATGTGAAATTGATTCTAATAAATTTTTAATTTTTATTAAATTTTGGTATCCGACCAAAGATTGTCCATAATTAACCATTATATTATATTTCATATTCATTGTGTATATATTTTAAATTTAGATAAGTCTGGGTACGGTAATTCCAGGTCTTCGTTTTGTTTTGGGGTTCCGTCTAAGTTGTAAAATTGATTCATTAGTAATAAACCTCTAGCCGCTAATTCTGGCATCATGTAAAAGTTCCACCCTAACATATCAAAATGGTCATCATGATACGAACATTCCCTACGACCACTATATCTTGCTCTTTTAAACCAAAGATAGGCGTCATAATCGTCAGTTAAGATTGCACCACCTTTAGATAGTTTAAAGTGTTTATATGGACCAGTGAATGAAATACACATGTGAGTGTTCGGTATATACATGTTATTTGTAAATCGTAAAGCTGAATCCCAAACTTTTGTTGGTGATAATTGGTAAGCACCTTTTAATGTTTTACCTTTAACCGATTTAAATTTAACCTTAGCACCGGCGTGTATAATCTCACAAGGTACCGACGGATAAGTTCTGGATGGTATTTCAATCTCCATTCCGGAAACTTTTTCATACATTAACGCTAAAAATAAAGCGTTACTTTGATTATCAACGGTGACAACATATTTAGCTCCGGTGTAATCAGATAAGGACTTTTCAAAATCCTCAGTTATTTTATAAATTCCATTTGCCATTATTTTATTTTTTGTGTTGCTAAATTTCTGTGGTAATAGTAGGTATCCAAAACATTTTGTTCAGTCCTTTTTGTCAGTAATAAATGAGCGTTATTTTCAAGACCTGTCCATTTTCTTAATAGGTAATCATCCAAACCACGTAAATGGTAATGATCAACCCATATTTTTGTATGATCTGGTTTACTAAACGCGTGAGGGACTACCTCACCTTTAACATTTTTATTCACTTTACCAGGTTTAAGAAACGGATAATGTGGCATGGTACCAAATTTTAATAAACTATTATTTTTACAAATTGTTTTAATGTGTGAATTACCATCACCAAGAACATCTGTATTTTCAAAATGATACAAATATTTACCGCGTATTGATGTACTGGTGTTGTCATCATCGATAACATCACCAAACAATCTCCAGTTAATAGCTAAAGAATCAAAATCTTTAAATTCAACCATTACATTTTTAATATTTACACCATTTGTATTTATAAACTCATCCTCATCAATGAAAGCGGTCCAACCATCAACGTTACAATAATTATGGATATAATCATTATATGTGTTCAAATTAATTAAAGGTGTATCCCAGTTTATAACAATAACTCGTTCATCATCATATGTTACCGGTATTTTTGAGAAATTATCGTAAATTACGATACGATCAAATCCTAAATCTAAATGGTGTTGGATAAACTCATAAATATATTCAAAATCTCTGGTGTGTACACAAATACTATAGATCATATTAATATAATTTTTGTTTTTATTTTTTCCCAATTATTTTTAATGTGAGGTAATAAATTATTTAAATAATCAATTTTTAATTTTGATATATTCTCCGGATCCTCATTTCTAGTTTTTGATTCGTAGTGATAAGCAACACACTCACCACACAAATAGTTTTTAAGACCAGAAGAAAATAAATCGATGTTTAAATGTACATCTTCAAAACAGGATATATAGTTTTCATTAAAATATCCAATTTTCTCAAATAAATTTTTACGAATCATTAATAGACCACCAGTACTACCGATAACTTCAGTTGTTCGATTGTGATAGTTATAATAATTATTTAAATTTAAATGACTGACACCAATCGATCCATTACTTCTATTTAACCCAATAAATATTCCATCGTGTTGAACCGTGTTATCCTCAAAATGTAATCTACACCCAACTGACCCAGTTCTAACTTTAGTACTAAAGATGTTTAACATTCCACTTATGACATCGTTCAATATTTTTATATCATTGTTTGAAAATAGTAAAAATTCATATGTATTATCGATATAATCTTTAACGACCTCATTATTTATTTTAGCGAAATTGTAGTAATCAAATTCAATTAATTTTATGTTATTGTGGTTAGATATGAAATTTTTTATATCACTTTTTTCACTATCCGTTGATCCTGTGTCAGCTATAAAAATATCAAAAATTTCAGTATCACAATTATCAATATACGAAGTTATACAATCAAATAATAAATTAAGATTACCCTTTGTTGGTATAATTATAGCTACTTTACCAAACTTATTAAATTTTTTTCTCTTTATTTCTGGGGTGTGTATACTTATTGGTTTTAAATCTAGTGGTAATCTATCACCCCATTTTTCAACAAACTTAACCCTAGAATCAAAAAATTCTTGATTTGGTTTACCTAAAGATTTATGTGTTATTTCAAACGAAGACGTGACCCCCAACTTAACACCATCAATATAATTTGGTACACAAAAACCGTGATCGTAAAAATGAAATACACCTAGAGTTTCGTCAAACCCATGTTTAATTTTTGTTTTATCAAATGAAATGAATAATCCGTCAATAGTTACCACAGGTATTAAAAAATCAAATTTTGGTGAGTATCTACTTAAAAATTTTTTACCATCTTCTGGGTGATGATATACTTGACCCACCATTGTTTGTGATAGTCTTTCCCAGTAAACACCTGATTCCGGAAAATAACATGATCCAGCTTTACCAATAATACCATAATCTTGGTTATTATTGAAATCGTTTAGTAAATTTTTACCCCACCCGGTCTCAAGTTTTATATCATTATGAATACAACATACAATATTATATATTGATTCCGTAATACCACTGTTGTAAACTTGTGATAATGAAAATTGATTATGATTGATATACTCTAATATTTGTACATCATCTAGACCAACAGTATGTAACAAATGTTGTCTAAATTTATCATTATAGTCTTTATCTCTATGTGTGGAATAAATAATAGTTATCATATACCAGTACTACCAAAACCTTTATCAGATCTCTCTTTATCTTCTATGTTTTTAACTTTTTTTAATGTAATCCATTTACCACAAACAACTGGGGATAAAACTCCCTGAGCTATTTTTTGACCTTTTTTAATATCGACTATATCTTGTGTTGTATTAAAGATGATCACTTTAATTTCACCAGTATATCCTTGATCAACAGTTCCGGGTGAGTTTAATACCATTAATCCTTGTTTAAGAGCTAAACCACTTTTTGATCTGATTTGTATTTCGTATCCGTCTGGAATGTCAAAATGTAAACCAGTAGGTACCAATACTCTACTAAATGGTTCTATATACATATTTTCAGTTGAATATAGATCAAAACCAGAGTCAGTTGGATAAACATAAACTGGATCAGTGGATTCATCTGAAGATACACTATAGTGTAATAATAACTTGTTATTTGATTTTAACATCTCATCTTCAAGTTCCTTTATATCAAAACCGTGCCGGTCAATAACATCGTTAACTACCAAATTTTCTATTTCATCACTAAATAGTTTTTGTAACTCATCAATTTCTTTTTTTAGATCGTCTAAACTATTATTTTCCATTTATTTTAATTCTTTTAATTTTTTAATTGTGTCTACCAATACGACAACATCTCTTTCACAATATTCTGAAATCTCTTTTAACATATTTTTTTCCCAGTAACATTCATGTACTTTATCACCGGTTACCTCACCACCCTTTGGTGTTGGGATATCTAAGGAGGTACACATTAGATCTAGGGATCCGATAGCTGTATAAGCACCGTACTGCCAAATTTCACGAGTATCAAGTGCTTTGACCTCCCATGGTTTTGTATCAAATGATGGTAATATGGATGGTGGATTTAAACCATTAATTATCATTCTTTTAGCCATCATTGGTATATCAAAATTTTTAAGGTTATGTCCACAAAGATAAAAATCAAGTTTACCACATCGATCTAATAATTTTTGAACATCAAGTAATAACTGTTTTTCATCGTCATTTGAAAACGTTTGTTGTTTTATCTCACCTTTATCTGTAACAAAAGCCATGGACACACAAACAATTTTAGCAAATTCAGGTACCAAAGCTGTTCTGGTTGAAAAAACAATATTTTTACGTTGGGTTTCGTTTTCACCTTTTATTGAATCTTCTGGAAATCTTTTTAAAAACCAATCAAAGTATTTGTCAAATTGACCAGCTAATCTTGGATTTAACTCTAAACAAGAATCATAATCTCTAGTTATCCCAACAGTTTCAATGTCAAGAAATAAAATTTTTGTAATTGGTGTAGTTATCATTATTATTTAATTAAGGATTTGTAAAATTCAGCTCTTTCTTTTGTTACGTTATTTAAATCGTAACGGTCTTTAACAGTTTCATATAATCTTTCACCTAAATCAGTTATCATATTAGGATTGTTAACTAGTTTCTTAATATATTTAGACCAATCACCGTGATTTCTATGTTCATCAACTAATAGAGCGTTACCATCGGTAAACTCACCATTTTTTAAAGCGTGTTTTAAATCAATTGTGTATGGACCAACATTTGAAGCTATGATAGCTTTTTTATAAAAACCAGCTTCAATCACTTTTAATTGTGATTTCATTCTATTGAATATGTGATTCTTAATTGGTGCTAAAGATATGTCAAATTTAGAATAATTTCTAGCGTAAGTATTTACAGGTCTAGTCCAAACCCTAACATAGTTCTCTTTTTCAACACCCGGGTAATCATTTTCAGTAAATGTATTTAAATATTCATGATATTTTGGTGAAATTATTTTATAATTATCTGTAAAAATTTGTTCATATTTAACCCATACTGTCTCTTCAGGTCTTATTGCTCTTTGTGTTTTTTGACCCGTCTGTTTGTTAATTTCAGTTACTTGACCCCTAGTATCAAACCCACAAACAAAAAATTGTACTTTGTCATGTACTGATGATAATTTTGGTACCATTCCGTCAAGTAATTTTAAATCGTGTAAATGTGATGATCCACCTAACCACCCAACTCTAATTTTGTCTGAAGGTTGTGTAACCTCCGTAAATTGTGGATCTTTAGGATCAATAGCGTTAGGGAAAACCACTACGTTTTTATTAATTTTTTTGATTTCATCAGCAAAAATTTCAGTTGTGGTTATTACATAAGACGAAGATTTTAAATTATTTTTAATTTTTTCGTGAACTTTATTTTGTAATATTAACTGATGAATCGGATGTTCTGGTGTCGGTAACCAATAATCATCAATATCAGCTATAACTATAATACCTAGAGATTTTAAATTTTCAATTATATTAACACAACTGTCGTAATCTTGTCCTATATTCCTGTGAAAATGTACAATTTGATATTTCTTCCAATAATTATCATCGTTAATTCTTGGATTATAATCTATATCTACATGAAAATCGTTAGGATACATATTTTGTAGTTTAACATGTGGGTCAACACTTCTAAATTTTCCAACACCAGATTGATCTGATGGTAATACTAATACATTTATTTTTTCCATAATATTTTTTGTTCTTGTAAAAGTATACCAAGAAAAAACCAAAATATCAATGGTTAAAAACAAAAAACCCCAACCATTTGGTTGAGGTTACAAATATACAATTTATTTTTAAATTACTGCTGTATTTTTTTAATTCTGGTTAGTTTACCTTCAAATATGTGTTTCCCAACCCTAAATTTAAAGGTTTCATTACTTTTAGTTTCAGATTCGGTTATTAAACCATTTTCTCTAAGAACATCTTCAATAACTTCACGAATTACAGATTTTAAATCTGGTGAAACACTAGGTGATGGTTTTCTAACTTCGGACATTAATTCACCGTTAGCTTTTGTATTCATTAATCTTGAGGCTTTTTCTACCAACTCATCAGATAATACTGACTCAGTCGATGTACCCATACTTGGTTGTTGGATTGGGTGTTCAATCATTAATTGTTTAATTTCATCAGGTAAATTGGATTTTAAAATTCTATCATTTGATGGAATCTCACTGTTACGTGTTTGTGGTCTACTTTCCATCATTAATTCTTCTGGTATGTTATATTTACCATTAACCCCTTGAAAATCTTCAACCTGTGGTGATGATAATCTACTTTCACTAACACTTCCTCGATTAATTGTGTTATGTTTTTCCATTATTTTTTTGGAAATCATTAATTTTTGTAGTAATTCTTGTTCTGAATTCATATTATATTACATTTTGTTCTGGTTCTCCAGGTTCTTCCGGTTGTTGTGGTGGTTGTTGTGGTTGTGGTTCTTCCGGTTGAACGTTGTCAAACTTAGCGTTTATTATTACTCTAATCATACTTTTATCACCAAGAGGGTTATAGTCCGGTCTTGGCTCGTTAAATGTCTCAGTTGTTGGTTTTAGTGTGATTATTTTATCTAATCTAAACATCCTCCAACTAGGTAAGGGTTTCTCACCCAAGTAAGCTCTATGTGACGAACCTTCAATGTCCCAAGCTCTAAGTACCGGGTTGTCAGATTTACTATAACCAAAACATACCGGTTCTACAATCCTAAGTCCACGACCACCAGGTTCATCACCCTCATAATAGATGATAACTCTTTTTCGTTCCCGAATAGCTTTAACTACGGAATCAATAGAAGCTACCTCAAGAATAAGGTTATTTAGAGTATTGTAAAGTTTCATTACGCTGTTGGTGTTGTATACGGTTTGTTTTTTTGATATTCATTAATTTTAATCTCATTGATTCTTTCAATATTATCAACTGAAGATCCACCATTTGTGGTATCTAAAAAAGATCCGGTA
>Ga0075471_10000864_pt1 | contig 19052 bp, 17 predicted proteins | sample DEB19_08_DNA_2_FD_74787 | JGI IMG/M metagenome (GOLD analysis project Ga0075471, IMG submission 74787) | Aqueous microbial communities from the Delaware River and Bay under freshwater to marine salinity gradient to study organic matter... | ecosystem: Environmental > Aquatic > Marine > Coastal ... | reverse complement strand
GGCGGAAGAAGAAGGCCCGGGCCGCCATCGGCCAGGTCAACGCCTGAGTCCGACGGTCGACGCCTGATCGACCCTGAATCAAGAGCCCCGGCCCTCGCGATGCGAGGGCCGGGGTTTTTTTATGCGCCGGTGCCGCTCTTCCCACGGGTCGACTCGATTGACCCGCCGCCGGCGGCGGTGTTAGGGTCGCCCTCATGCCACTCCACGACGACTCGTCCGCAAGATCCTTCTCCTCGAGCGGCGGCTCCCGCGACGCCCATGAGATTCCCCCCCGTTCCTTCGCGGGCGGGCGCGACGAGGCGACGGTGATCTCCCGAGGCGAGCCCGCGGCGGCGTCATGGAGCGGCTCTGCGACCGGGCCCATCCCCGGCGGGCCGGCGGCCACGACCGAGATCGGCCGGTCTCTCGAGGGCTCGATGCTCGGCCCGTATCGCCTCGAGCAGTTCATTGGTGGCGGAGGCATGGGGGCCGTCTTTCGCGCCCTCGACACCACCCTCGACCGGATCGTCGCCGTCAAGGTGCTTGCCGGCCGCCAGGCCGACGACGAGGAGATGCTGAAGCGGTTTCGGAACGAAGCCCAGTCGGCGGCCCGCCTCGATCACGAGAACATCGGCCGAGTGCATGCCGTCGGCAGCGAGGGAGGCTGGCACTACATCGTCTTCGAGTTCATCGAGGGCACCAACCTGCGGGATCTGGTCCGGGAGCAGGGGCCATTCGATCTGGCCCGCGCCGTCGATGTCTCGATCCAGGTGGCAGACGCGTTGGAGCATGCCTCGGAGCGCGAGGTCGTGCATCGAGACATCAAGCCATCCAACATCGTGATCACCCCGGCCGGCAGGGCGCGGATCGTCGACATGGGCCTGGCCCGTCTCCACCACCTTGCAGACGACCGTGATCTCACCGTCAGTGGGATGACGCTCGGAACCTTCGACTACATTTCCCCCGAGCAGGCCCGCGATCCCAGGGCCGCAGACGTGAGGAGCGACCTGTATTCCCTGGGCTGTACGATCTTCTTCATGCTCGTCGGCCGGGCGCCGTTCGCCGACGGAACGATGGTGCAGAAGCTCCTTCAGCACCAGCAGGCGGATCCACCCGCGCTCGACCAGCTCCGCAGCGACGTGCCCCGGCGATTCGCCGAGATCGTCGAGCGGCTGATGGCCAAGGATCCCCTCGATCGCTATCAGCGCCCCGCCGTGCTGGTGGCCGACCTGGTGGCCTTTGCCGACGACCACGCACTCGCGCTGGCATCTCCGCGGTCCTTGCCGGTGGCGGCCATCGCGGCCCCGCAGCCGGCCGTTCACCGGCTGCCCTGGCTCCTGCCCCTCGCCGGCTTGCTGGCACTCGTGGCGGCGATGTGGCTGCGGTCGGCGATCGCACGCCGACAACTTCCGGCCGCGGCGCCGGGGCTGCCCGTCCAGGCGCTGCCCTGACCCGGGGCCATGGCCGCTCCCTTGCCGGTTCGGGCCTCCGACCGGCCCGGGGGCCGAGTCGCCTGGTGCCGGATGCTTGACGCTTCCGGAAGAGCGTTGTCTAGTGTTCGCTTGGGAACGGTGCTTCGCCAATGAAGCCCGGTCGTTCGGTCCCCCGGAGTTGTTGAATGATCCGCACCACCAGGTATGCGTGTCTCGTGGGCCTCGGCATGGCAGTCGTCGTCGGCGGGGCCTCCCGAGAGGCGCTGGCCATCAAGCAGTTCGCCGACGAATTCAAGGCGATGTACGTGAAGAAAGGGACGCCGCTGGCGGCGGCTGTCGAGGCGGCGAAATGCAACGTCTGCCATGTCGGCAAGGACAAGAAGCAGCGGAATGCCTATGGACAGGCTCTTGCCGAGCGGCTCGACAAGAAGGAAGACGCGAAGAACGTCGAGAAGATCAAGAAGGCCCTCGAGGAGGTCGCCGCGTTGTCGAGCGATCCATCGAAGGCGGATGCCCCGACGTTTGGGAAGCTGATCGACGAAGGCAAGTTGCCCGGCGGCGACCCGCAGTGACCCGGACCTGACCCGTTCATGCTCTCCAGGCGACGCCGCGGTCACGAAGGCCGCGGCGTCGCCGGTGTTCAGCCTTCGCTGGCAGCGGCGAGCAGCACTGCCTCGAGTTCCTTGCAGCCGGCGACGGCGTCGACGATCCTGCGGTCGGCGAAGATGCGGACCCGCTTGACGAGGTTGTCGAACTGCTCGTGGGCCAGGCTGCGGACGACCGGCGAGACATCCTCCAGCCGCCGCCAGCGGACCGCCTCAGCCGCGGCATGCGGGGCGGCCCGCTCGCGAACCTGCAGCCGAAACTCCACTTCGCGTTCGGCAGGCGGGGCATCGACCAGTAGCAGGTTCGGATCGACGCGGCGGCCGAGGCAGCCGGAGAGCCGCTCGGCGAGGCGGGCCGAGACACCGACCAGGTTCTCGTGCGTTCGGCCCGCGAGAGCGGCGTGAACGGCAGGGTGATGAACCGCGTCGAACGCGGCCGCCCGCTTGAAGAGCCGCCGCTGTGGGCCGAACAGTCCGGCCACCAGCGGTGCCGCGGGCGTGCCCTCGGCCACGGTCGTGATCCAGGCGACGAACCCGGCGTCGTCGCACTGGACGAGCTTCGACGGATCGATGCGCGGCCGCACGATCCAGATGGCCCGTTGCAGCATGCCGGTCGCGGCCCGCACCGCATGGTGCCAGTAGACCTCGCTGAACATGACGTACCGGGCGAAGACCATCAGTTCGGCCGCAGTCTTCCCCTTCTCAGTGATGGCCAGCGACTCACCCCGTTCGTCCAGACACAGGTTGGCGAGCAGCCGCGGCTGGTCGAAGTTTCGGCCGTAGGGCACCCCCGCGTGGAGGCTGTCGCGGGCCAAGTAGTCCATCTTGTCCACATCGATCGGCCCCGAGAGCAGGGAATGCAGGATGCGGCCCGCCGGGTCCCCGGCCGTGCCCTCGATCAGCGCGGCGATCCGGTCGGGGCGAACCCCCCACTGCGACTCGAGAACGTCGGCCACGGGGCCGGCTGAGATCAGTCCGGCCACCAGGGATTCGTGCCGGGGCACCTCCGGCAGGCCCATGTCCTCCACGGGGTGGCAGTAGGCCCAGTGACCGATGTCGTGAACGAGGGCTGCCGCGATGAAGGCCGACGCGTCGTCGGCGCCCACGACCGCAGCGAAGCCCGGCTCACGCCGCAGTCCGCGGAGAAACTCGAGTGCCAGGCGATACACGCCCAGCGAGTGCTCGAGCCTCGAGTGCACGGCTCCGGGGTAGACGAGGGCGACCAGTCCGAGCTGCGACACCCTGGAGAGCCTGTGCATCGCGGCGGTGTCGAGCAGCGCCCGCACCCGCGGCGTGAGCGGCGCCGTGTCGCCCGGTGGGATGCGAATGCCGTTGGTCGAGTCGCAGTCGGCGAGTTCGGGAAGGGTGGCAAGCGACATGAAGAACCCGCGGAGACGGTCAGAGTGGTGGCAGCCCGATCAGCCACCTCAGGAGCGCCGTGAACATCGCGTAGAGCGAGAAGTGGGCGACGGCCGTGCCCCAGTCGAGCTCCAAGGTGGCAAGGGCCGCCAACGCGCCCGAGACGACGAACATCGGCCCGAGGTACATCCACTGCCACATTTCGGCCGTCTGTTCCGGCGGCAGGAGCCCCTTCACCCACCAGAGCCCCGCGTAGACGGCGGCGCAGACCAGGGATCGAAGCAGCAGCGGGCTTCCCCGAAACGGCTCCAGTTCACGGTTGCGAACGGCGGCATAGCCGAGCATCACGCAGGGCATCGCGATCAGGAATGCCCCCGCGAGCAGAAGCCAGGGAGGAGGGGCGGGCTTCCAGAGATTGCCCATCAGCCAGGCGGTGACCATCACGGCGACGGCGCCACCGGCGATCGCGGCGATGGCCAGGCTGGAAATCGGCTTCTCGATGCGGCGGATGGGTGCCGTCGGCGCCCGACCCGTGCCCGCCGAGGTCGTGACCGGCGCCTCGGGTTCGTGAATGGTCACGGCCTGGGCCGTGATCGCGGGAATCGTGATCGGCTTCTTGCACTTCGGGCAGGGGCCCGTCCGTCCGGCGAACTGGTCGCTGACGGAGAACCGTGACTGGCATCCGGGGCAGAGAACGGCGATGGCCATGCGAGAATCCAATCAGCTTCGGGGCAACCGTCTGCGTCGCGGCAGTGTCAGAGGAGTCGGGGGCTGCGTCAAGTCGCTGGATCGCGGCTACACTCTCGGGAGAGGGGCGCAGCTCCGGCCTGCAGGTGTTCCCGAGGAAGACGCTCGCATGACTGCCGATAAAACCCGTGTGATTCCGCGGATGCAGGCCGAGTCGACGGCACCTCCGCCGCCACGGCTCGTCGGGGGGCAGATCGTGTTTCTCTGCCCCGCCGGGCACCGGATCGTCGTGCCCGTCGCCCTTGCCGGAAAACATGGCACCTGCAGCAAGTGCTCGGTTCCGCTACGAATTCCCGAGACCTCCGAACTGACCGCCGTCGAGCCGGCCACGAAGACGGCGGTCTCCCCATCCCACGCTCCCGCCGCCGGTCTCGAGCCCGTGGCCCCTGCGGCTTCCGCCGCCCCGTCGGCACCGGCCGTTTCCGAGAGCGACTGGAACTTCATCGCCGCCGAGCGGCAGGCTGGTGTCGGCCCGGATGAGGCCCAGTGGTCGCTTGGGGAAGACCCCGGGGCCGTACCCGACTTCGGCGAGGTCAACCCGATGGCCAGGATGCTCGCGCGGCTCTGGGCGGAGCGAGACCATGGCGGAATCATCGAACTGCATCTGGCGGGGGGCGCGGTGATCCTGCCGGAAGAATTTTCCGCCCGCTGGTCCGGCTCGAGCCACGGGCTCTTCGCCAGTCAGGCCGCCGACGGCAGCGTCACGCTGACCGCGGTCGCCTGGGACACCGTCCAGCGGATCGTCGTCCGGCAGTTGACCGCCGTCCCCGGCGACATGTTCGAATGACCGGCAGGTGTCGCCCGGATCACTCCTCTTCGCCCAGATCCCCTTCGGTGATCATCGAGAAGCCCTTGGTGGCCAGGGTTTCCAGTCCCATTTCCGTGTTGTCGACCATCAGCGCGACGGCCGGCCGGCCGCGGGGCCGCACCAGGATCGGGTAGGCCTGGATGATGTTGACCTCCGCCTGAAGGAGGGCGGTGCAGATTCGGAGGAGCGGCTGATGGTCGTCGGGAAGTTCGACGCCGAGCAGGTCGCTTTCGATGATGGCCAGTCCCGCCCGCTCGAGGATCTCCCGGCCCTGCTCGGGATGGCTCAACAGAAACCGCGCGAAGGCACATTCACCCGAGTCGTTGATCGAGAGCGCGACGATGCGGACCCGCGAGCCCTCGAACCTCCGCACGACCTCGAGCAACTGGCCCACCCTGTTCTCCAGGAACACGGTGAACTGTCGGAGCGTGGGCCAGTTGCGACCCCGCGCCGTCGCGAACCCGATCCCTCCGCCTTCGCCAGCGTCGTCACGACTCACGGTTGGAGCCTCCGCTCGATGCACACGGCCTGCGTATGGCAACGACCGTCGCCGACTGCACCGTCCCGGAGCAGCGGGGTCTTTGCGGCTTTCGACGCAGGAAGGATAGAGTCTGGCGCGGATTCCGGTCAACGAACGCCCGGCCGATTCCTTCGAATTCCACCCCTCGCCCTCCCGTGAGAGCATTCATGTCCGTGGTGCACGAGATCGAAATCCGCGTCCGGTACCAGGAGACCGACGGCCAGCGCCGGGTTCACCATGCCAACTTTCTGACCTACTTCGAGATGGGCCGCACCGAGATGCTTCGGGCCCACGGCCACACCTACCGGCAGTTCGAGAATGACGGGCTCTTCATGGTCGTGTCGGAGGCGCATGTCTCGTATCGGGCCCCGGTCGACTATGACGATCTCCTGGTGCTGCGAACACGCGTGGTCAAGGTTGGTGCGGCGCACATCAAGCATGCCTACGAGGTGATCCGGGGGACGCAGATCCTCGTGACCGGATCGACCACGGTCGTCTGCGTGGATCACGAGGGGAAGATCCGGCGGCTCCCGGACTGGATGCTGGAATGAGGGCTGGGCCGGTCGTCAGGCGGCCCACGTGTCCCTGCCGGCCGCGGTGACCGATTTCGGCTCCGTTCGCGGGTGGCGTCTTCGCCGGTGGTCGCCCGCTTGTCCTCACCATGTTCTCCCGTGACTCTTTCGCGGGCCGCTCGCACGCATCGCGACGAGAATCTCCACGGTCGGAATCGGACCCTGCCCCTTTCTGGCCGCCGGCTTCGGCGGCACCGATTCCCGAGGAGATTGCCACCATGACGCTTGCCGCAGAGCGCGAACTGTCCCACATCGGCGAAACGGCCGGATGCTCCGACCACGATCATGATCTGGTCCATGAGCTCAGCCGGCGGCTCGACGCCCTATGGCGCTACGACCAATACATCGCCAACGCGGAATGGCGGGAAGGACTGCGGCAGTTCTGGTGCGATGCCAAGGCGATGGAGCAGCAGGCGGTGCAGCGGCTGAAGGAACTGATCGCCCAGGAAGTCCGCAACGATTGCTTCTGACCCGGCGCCGCCCGGAGTCGGCGGACGAGGAGTCAGGCCGGCAGCCGGCTGACGGCCTGACGGCAAAGGCCGATGGGGGGCAGGGACGCCGCGTCGACCCGTGTTTTGGCGCGGTGGGCGATGGCCGGATCGACGTGGCCTGTGCTACCCTTTCGCCGGTTTCGTCCGACAGGGAACCGCGGCGGGCGGCGGCGCTTCCCGCATCTCCGGCAGTCATGGAACGGCGCGATGACAAAAATTGGACAGCTCACGGTCGGCTCGTTGATGGAACGGCTCACCGGGGGGGCTCGGCAGGGTGATGGGGCAACGCGGGGCCAATCACGTCCCGCAGCCACCGGTCTCGACCCGCTGACGGAGCGGCTCTCGCGGCACAAGGTGACGCGGCTGGCACTCTCCTTTCTCGACGCGAATGCGGGCCTGCATCTCAAGGACCTGCTCATCGATGCGGCCACCGACGATCGCCGCGTCGTCATCGACGGACATGCCGTCTGGAACTTCGGCTCCGACAGTTTTCTCGGCCTCGACCGCCATCCGCGGGTGCATGATGCGATCCGCTCAGCGCTCCCGGAATGGGGCGCGCACAACGGCGCGTCCCGCGCGTTCTCGAGCCCCGTCCTCGTCGACGAGGCGGAGGAGAAGCTCTCCCGCTGGCTCGGCGTGGCCGACACCTTCATTTTTCCGAGCGTGACACTCGCCAACGTCGGCCTGCTGCCGGCGATCACCCAGCCGGGCGATCTCCTCGTCGTCGATCGGGAGTCGCATGACAGCGTGCATCAGGGGGCACGGCTGGCGGCGGCCGCCGGGGCCCGAGTCGAGCCGTTGGCCGCGCCCGATCCCAGGGCACTCGAGACACTCGTCGCCCAGGCCGGCTGCCGGGGTGGGCTGGTGCTGGCGATCGACGGTGTCTACAGCATGACGGGCCGCACGCCGCCGCTGGCGGAACTCGACGCCGTGGTCCGCCGGCTCGGAGGCATCATGTACGTCGACGATGCCCACGGCACGGGCGTCGTCGGGCCACGGGGCCGGGGGGCCGCCGCCGCCGCGCTCGGCACGCTCGACAACGTGCTGATGGTCGGCTCGCTCTCGAAGGCCTTTTCCTGCCTCGGCGGGTTCGTGACCTGCACGCCCGAACTCAAGACGGTGCTCAAGATCCGGTCGAGTACGTTCATTTTCGGAGGGCCCGTGCCCCCGCCGTATCTCGCTGCGATCAGTGCGGTGTGCGACATCATGATGTCGCCGGAATACGACGTGCTGCTCGACGGGCTTCATCAGCGGATCCGACGATTCACCGCCGGGCTCGACGCGCTCGGCATCGAGCATCACGGCGGGGGCTCGGCGATCGTGTCGCTCGTCGTGGGCGACCTCGAGAAGACGTTCGATACCGGGCGGAAGCTCTTCGACCGCGGCTTCTACGCGCAGTCCGCCACGTATCCGGCCGTGCCGATCCACGCGGGCATGCTGCGGGTGCAGATCAACGCCAACCACCCGCCGGAGGCGATCGACGGCTTCCTCAACGCGATCGCCGACGTGTGGCGCGACTCACGGCTGCCGCGTCGCCGAGGGGTCGCCGTCGGGTCGTGAGGGTCGTGGTTGTGGCGGCTCCTGCATCCGTGGTTGATGGCGAAGCACCCGGGCCCGAAGGCGGGGAGGCAGGCTGGCCGCCAGCCGGGCGGCCAGCCACGTCCTGGCCGGAAACCAGGCCTGGGCCCGGTCACGTTCGATCGCGCGAAGGATCGTGGCGGCCGCGGCGCGGGCCGTCATCAGCCCTCCCTCCATCCGCTCCTCGTCGGTCACCATCGGCGTGTCGACGAAGCCCGGGCAGACCGTGGTGACCCTGACTCCGGCCGGCTCGCAGTCGATGCGGAGGCCCTCGAGCAGGGTCACGACGGCCGCCTTGCTGGCGCAGTAGGCTGCGTTGCCCGGCAGTCCCACCAGGGCCGCGATGCTCGCCACGCCGCAGATATGACCGCGACGGCGGTCGAGCATCCCCGGCAGCACGGCGGCGAGAAAGTTGAGGCAGCCGCCGACGTTGACGTCGATCACGTCGTGGGCCGTCGCGGGCTCGAGGGGCCACGAGACACGATGGATTCCGGCGCAGGAGATCGCCACCTCGCAGGGGCCGATCCGATGCTCGAGTTCCGTGACGGCGGCCCGCAGCCCGGCGCGATCACGGACGTCGCATGCCACGGCTTCGGCACTGCCGCCCGAGGCACGAATCGCCCCGACCGTCTCGTCGAGGAAGTCGGTTCGGCGGGCGACGATCCCTGGACGGCCGCCCGCCCCCGCCACGGCCAGGCAGGTCTCCCGGCCGATGCCGCTGGAGCCCCCCGTGACGATCACCGATTTGCCCTGCCAGAATGTCCGTGAAATCATGCCGCTGTTCTCCGCGCCGGCCGTCGCGGCCATCTGACGTGGTTTACCGCCTGATTGCAACCGCTTCGGGGATGTCGCTGCCATGCCCTCCAGGCCACGCCCGATGGTGAGTCCGGAAGCACGGGGGATGCGCCGGGTGCTGGCGACGATCGCCGGCCATCGGGTCGCCGCCGACGTGCATCTGCGGCCCGACGATCCTCGGCCCCCCGTCGTGTTTCTTCACGGGATGCTGACGTCGTTGGCCATCGCCGACGAGGTGTTCGTCGCACCACCCGAGGAATCATGGATCGCCATCAGCCTGCCGGGCCACGCGCCGGGTGGATTCGCCGCGGGGCACGACCCGGCGGCCATCGATGCGGAACTCTTCGCCAGGCTCATCGAGGGCATGCTCGAGGAGTTGATCGGCAACCGACCGGTGGTCGCCCTCGGCTGGTCCACGGGCGGATTCGCGGCCCTCGCGCTCGCGCTCTTCGAGCCGCAGCGGGTCGTGGCCGTGGCGAGCTTCGCAGGGTTTGCCCGGGGACGATGCGCCGGGGCGATCGGCTGGCTCCAGTGGCTGGCCCGGGGCGCCGTGGGGCGGATCTGCCTGCATGCCGGACTGCGGCTGGGCGGCTCCGTGCCGGCGCTCCACGACGCGGTCGTCCGACTGGGGGCGGCCGATGCGGCCGCCGGCGCCGCCGTGCCGGCCGCGGTGCTGGCTCGGCTGCGCCGCGATTTCGCCCGGCACGATCCCGGAGCACTCGTCGCGATGCTGGCGGCAGTCGACCGGCTCGACATCACGCCCCGCCTCGGCGAGATTGCCGCGCCCGCCTGGATCGTCGGCGGCGGACGCGACCCCTTCGTGCCGCGGGAAGAGACCGAGCGGATCGCGGCCGGCATTCCGAACGCCATCCTGCGGATCCACGAGTCGGCGGGTCATCTGTTTTTCAGCGAATGGCCCGGCGTGCGGGAGGAGTTTGCCGCCTGGCGAGACGGCCTCGCCGCCGCGTCGGCTTCCCCGTGATGAGCGGCACGCGGACCGGAAAGGCTACGATGCCGGGGTGGGCGGTCGTGCCGCGGCATGCGTCCGCGAGCCTGGTTCTGCCGCCCGAGACGTGTGACCCATGAGACCAGCCGAACCAGCCGACGTGCTCGACGCATGCGTCATCGGCGCCGGTGGGTCGGGGCTCGCCGCGGCGAAGGCGCTCCACGAACGTGGCCTCGCCTTCGACTGCATCGAGCGGGGGTCGGCGGTCGGAGGCCTGTGGCGGTATGACAACGACAACGGCATGTCTGCCATCTACCGATCCCTGCAGATCAACACCTCGCGGGACATGACGGCCTTCGCCGACTACCCCATGCCGGCCGACTATCCGGACTTTCCCCGGCACGAGCAGATCCGCGACTATCTCGAAGCCTATGTCGACCACTTCGGCTTTCGTGACCGGATTCGGTTTCGGACGACCGTGGAGTCCGTCGTGCCGCAGGCGGACGGTACCTTCGTCGTCGGCCTGCGAGGGGCCGACGGTGAGACGTTGGCCCGTCGCTACCGTGCGGTCGTGGTCGCGAGCGGTCACCACTGGCTGCCCCGGTTGCCGACCCTGCCGGGCACGTTCTCCGGCCGGACGATCCATGCCCACGACTACCGTAGCCCCGAGGCATTCGCCGGCAGGCGGGTGCTCGTGGTCGGCATGGGCAACTCCGGATGCGACATCGCTTGCGATCTGGCGCGGGTCGCGGAGCGGACGGTGCTCTCGACCCGCCGCGGGGCGCATGTGATCCCCAAGTATCTCTTCGGCATCCCGCTCGACACCGTCTGTCCCGAGTTCATCTGGCGGTTCGCTCCGATGTGGCTGTTTCGTCCGGCATTCGCCCTGGTGGTGTGGATGAATCGGGGAACACTGGGCATCTACGGCCTGCCTCGGCCGAGCCACCGGGTCCTGCAGGAGCACCCCACCATTTCCAGCGACCTGCCGAGCCTCGTCCGTGAGCGTCGCATCCTGATGAAGCCCGACATCGAGCGACTCGACGGCGATGGAGTCATATTTGCCGACGGGAGCCGCGAGGCCATCGACGAGATGATCCTGGCGACCGGCTACAAGATCGTGTTTCCGTTCCTCGATGCCGGAATCATCGCGCCCGAGGAGAACGAGGTGCGACTGTATCGCAACGTCATCCACCCGGGTGTGCCCGGGCTGTACTTCCTCGGGCTGATCCAGCCATGGGGCGCGATCTTCCCTCTCGCCGAGGCGCAGGCGGAGTGGGTGGGGGACCTGATCGAGGGCCGTTGCCAGTTGCCCTCGCCCGACGCGATGGAGCGGGCGATCGATGCCGATCGTGCGCGGATCCGCCGCCGGTATGTGAAGTCGCCACGGCACACGATCCAGGTCGACTTCCACGCCTACCGGGCGGCCGTGCGAGCCGAGCGGCGACGGGGCGGCAGAAAGCGGACTCCGGCATGAACAGACCAATGGATGGCACGGCCGCGGCTGCACGGGAGCAGGCGATCGAGATCGAGCGGCCGGCCCGCATCGCCATCACGGGCAGTTCCGGCCTCTACGGGCGTGCAGCCGTCCGGGAGATCCGCCGCAGCCTGCCCGAGGCGCGTGTCCTGGGCATCGACTGTCGTCCCGGCGACGCCGCTTGCGGCGACGACTTCTGGCAGGGCGACATCTGCGATCCACGGATGGCGGCCGCTGTCGCCGAGTTCTCCCCGGACACCGTGGTGCATCTCGCCTATGCCGTGCAGCCGGGCCGCGATCTCCGGGGCATGTGGGCGGCGAACGTGGAGGGCACCAGCAGCGTGCTCGATGTGGCCGCGGCCTGCGGTGTCCGTCGCGTGCTGGTGGCCAGCAGCGCCACGGTCTACGGCGCCTGGCCCGACAGTCCCGCTGCGTGCGACGAGTCGACGCCCCTGCGGCCGCGCCTCGAGTACTACTACTCGGAGCACAAGGGTGAAGTGGAGAGGCTCGTGCAGGAGTTTGCGACGGCGCATCCCCACATTGCGGTGAGTTGGACGCGCCCCGCCATCATCTGCGGGCCGGGTGTCAGAAACTTCCTCAGCGATATCTTCCTGTCGCTGCCCGTGCTCTTTCTACCCGATGGCAACGACACGCCGTTGCAGTTCGTGCATCAGGACGACGTGGCCCGGGCCACCGTGGCGATGCTGGCGGGCTCCGCCCGCGGGCCCTTCAATCTGGCGCCGGCCGACGCGCTCACGCTTCGGCAGATAGCGGGCCTGCTCGGGGTTGCGGCGGTGCCGGTGCCGTTCCCGGTGATCGCGGGGCTGAGCCGCCTCTGGTGGCTGCTGCGGATGCCCTGGTTTACGACGCCTCCTGGCCTGGTGCGGTACATGCGGCACCCCTGGGTCGTGAGCTCAGAGCGGCTGCGGCGGGAACTGGGCTTCACGTTCGCGCACTCGAGTCGCGAGGCCTTCCGGCAGCTGCTCGTCAGTCAGGATGCCGCCGCTGGTAGCCGAAGCGGCTGAGCACCTCGGCGAGGTCGGCAGCGATCCGCCGGGCCAGCCGGTCGTCGAGGGGCAGGTCGTTGCGACGGTAGCCGCTCTCCTCCATGAGATGGGCACGCCACGAGGGCTCGGCCTCGTCGGCCCCGGGCCAGCCGAAGTGCCCATAGATGGCCCGCAGCACCGCGATGGGATCGGCGACGAGATCCTCGTACCGCGTTCGATACCGATGTCGCTCCGGGATCGAGGACCAGGTGGCGTCGATCCTCCGATCCATCCGCAGGATCGACTCGAAGACCCGGTCTTCCAGTCCCGCGCCCGTTGGCCGCTGCAGGCCGTGGGTCTCGGCGATCCGCTGCCAGAAATGAAGGCACGATGGCACCAGGTCGTGCGGATCGCGGACGATGTGGATGAAATCCGCCTCCGGAAAGACCTGTCGGATCGTGGGGACGCGGCCCGTATGGAGCGGATTCTTGAGCAGGAGCCGGCCCGGATGCTCGAACTGCACCGCCTGCAGGAATCCCGTCCAGGTGGCCAGCCAGCGACTCCGGTTGGCGGGAGCCAGACCCTCGAGCGTCTCGTAGAGCGGGTCGGGGAGCGGATCGTTCGGGAAGGCCACGACCCACCACGGACTCGGCAGCCCCAGATTGCAGAGGGCGAGCTCGTCTTCCTGGGGGCGGTCGAATCCGAGCCGCATGGCGTCCATCGGCCGGCGTCGCGGCAGGAGAAAGCCGAGCCAGCGGCTGGCGAATTCCTCGGAGAGCACGAAGTGGCTCGGCACGGCGCAGTGCAGCGTGTTGGGCGGCGTGAGCCGGGAATCGCGGGCGAGAAGTTCGTGCAGGAGGGTCGTGCCGCTCCGCCAGTGGCCGAGAATCACGATCGGGTCGGCCTCGAGCCGCGTGGCCCGTATCCGCCGCCCCCAGATGGCCCACTGGATCGCGCCGAGCAGCTCGTTCCCCAGGCTCGCCGCCGTGATGCCCAGGGCACGCGGAAGGCGGGAAGGTGACACCCGGAAGCCGTGGCGGGCCAGCACCCGGAGCCAGGGAATGAACCGCACGCCCGTCCACATCGGCAGCGTGAACGACCTGCCGGCGGCAGCCTCGGCCGTGCCGCGAAAACCCGGTGTCTGCCGGCGCGTGGGAGGCATGGGGAGTGGTGAAGCGGGGCCTGGCGTCTCGGCAGAGTCGGGGGCGTCGCTAGTGGGCCTCGTCGCCGACCACACGGCCGTCGATGACGACTCCGATGCAGTGCGTGGTGTATTCGAACGGATCGCCGTCGAAGATCGCCACGTCGCCGTCGAGGCCGGGGCGGAGCGACCCCACCCTGTCGGCCACGCCGAGTATCGTCGCCGCGTCGGACGTGATCGTCGCCAGGGCCTGCTCGGTCGTGAGGCCGTTGGCGGCGGCGATCGCCGCCTCGAAGAGGGCCACCCGTGTCTTGGGCACGTAGCCCTCGAAGCCGCTCTGCAGTGCCACGGGGATACCCTTGGCCCGCAGTGCGGCGGCTGTTTCGAAGCTGATGTTCTCGGTCTCACCCATGCCACCGCGCCGCATCGAAGGATGCACGATCACCGGCACGCCCGCCGCCTTGATGCGGTCGGCGATGAGATAGGCCTCCGCGGCGGAATCGAGCACCAGCCGGATGTCGAACTCGGCGGCGATCCTGAGGGCCGCGTCGATGTCGGTCGCCCGGTTCACCGTCACCAGCAGCGGGAGCTTGCCGCGAAGCACGTCGGCGAAGGTCTCGCGGCGGAGATCACGGTCTGGCCGCTTCTCGGGATCGGCAAGGTCCTGCTTCCGCAGGTAGTCCTGTGTCTTCACGAACTCCGTTCGCAGCATCGCCACCGCCTTGCTGCGGGTGCCCGGGGATTTCCTGTCGTCGCCGGGCCGGGAATCCTCGCCGAGTGTCGCGGCGACCATGGCCACCGGAAGAATGGTGGCCTCTTCGACCGTCTGGCCCACGGTCTTCACCACCATCGTCTGGCCCGAGACGAGGCCGCCGGGGGCGTGTCCGGTATGGATCGTCGTGATACCGAAGTCCCGCAGCCACTCGATCAGCCGCTCGCGCGGATTGTAGGAGTCGATGGCGCGAAGCTCGGGCTGGAGCGGCTCGCCCTTGTCGAGCTGATCCTGGTCCTGCTCCTGGTTGAGAAACCCGCTCAGGCCCACCACCGTATGGGCATCGATCAGCCCGGGCGTGACGACCCGGCCCGTGAGCACCCGGGCGGCGGGCGGGAGCGGGATGTCGAGGGCCGAGCCGACCGAAGTGATTTTCCCGTCGACGATGAGCACCACGCCGTCGGTGATCGGCGGTCCGGTCATCGTGTAGACCGTCTCGCCGCGGATCGCGAGCGGCCGGCCGTCGGGCTCGGCGGCCCGTGACGGCAGGCAGGCGGCGAGCAGCCCGGCGGCGGCCACGACCGCGGCATGTCGGCGAGTCACCGCCATCACTTCGTCTCCGAAAAGCGCTCGTCGGTGCAGCAGGCGTGGGCCTTCTGCTCACGGCCCGCTCCGTAGCCACCGACGGCATACAGCCGATCCTCGGGGTCGTCGCGGTCGAAGACTTTCCGGCCCTCGACCCAGGTCTGGAGCACTTTCGTCCGCAGACCGAGCGGATCGCCGGAGAGGACGATCAGGTCGGCGTCCTTGCCGACGTCGAGTGATCCGATCCGATCGTCGAGCACGAGCATCTTCGCGCCCGCCAGCGTGAGGGCCTCGAGGGCCTTGTCCCGCGACATTCCCGCCCGCACGGCCAGCCCGGCGGTTCGGAGGAAGAGCCTGGAATCGGTGATGGGATCATCGGTGTGGATCGCGCAGGGCACACCCGCCTTCTCGAGCACCGCGCCGGTCGCCAGCGAGAGATCCATCGCCTCGATCTTGCCGCCCGGGCTGTCGACGACGATCACCGAGCAGGCGGCCCCGGCCCTCGCAAGCTGATCGGCCACCTTCCAGGCTTCGCTGACATGGTGCAGCACCACCTTGAAGCCGAACTCGTCCCGCAGGCGGAGCACGGTCATGATGTCGTCGGCACGGTGGCAGTGGTGGTGCACCACCACGCGACCATCGAGCACGTCGAGGAGCCCTTCCATCTCGAGGTCGCGGTCGGGCGACTTGGCCGGATCGTCCTTGGAATCCTTCACCTTGCGACGATAGTCCTGGGCCTTGAGGAACTTCTGGCGGACGAGCGCCGCCGACTTGGACCGTGTGCCGGGGAATGGAGGATCCTTCTGCGAGTTGGTGCCGTTGGCCATCTTCATTCCGCCCAGTGGCCTGCCGTCGCCGTCGCGGATGAAGAAGTCGTCGATGGTGGAAGCATCCCTGAGCTTGGCGTAGATCGTCTGGCCGCTGAGGAGATGCCCCGAACCGGGCATGATGTTGAGTGTGGTCAGGCCACCGGCTCGTGCCTTGCGAAACCCGGCGTCGCGGACATTGATCGAATCGAGCACGCGGACGTCGGGCTGGATCGGGCCGCTGCCGTCCCCGGCCCAGCCGTCGCCGACGTGGCTGTGGGTGTCGACGAGGCCGGGCATGACGACTTTGGCCGTGCAGTCGATCCGTTCCGCGTCGGCGGGGATTTCGGTGGACGCGACAGGGCCCACCGCGATGATCTTCCCCCGGGCGACGACCACCACCCCCGGCGAGATCGGCGGTCCCGAGACGGGAACCACCTCCGCGCCGACGAATGCGACCGGTTTTTCCTGGGCCCCGGCGGGCACGCCGCAGCCGAGGAGGAGGCTGACGATCAGGAAGCCGATGGGGGCATGGCGGCAGGAAGCGTGGGCGAGCATGGACAGAGTCTACCAGCCGCCCTGGTGACGGAAGGTCAGGGCGGCGGCAGACTATGATCCAGAGCAGTCTCGTCCTGCCATTTCCTTTCTCCGGCCCCCTCGAGGATTCATGATCGACGCAGCCAGCCCACCGGTCATCGCCGGTGACACGGTCGCCGTGACCGGGGCCACAGGCTACGTCGGCGGCCGGCTCGTGCCGGCCCTCCTCGAGCAGGGCTATCGCGTTCGCTGCCTGGTGCGGGAACCGCGGAAACTCGATGCCCGTCCCTGGCGGCACCACGCGAATGTCGAGGTGATCACGGGCGATCTCTCCGACACCGTGGCGGTGGCCACGGCCCTGCGAGGCTGCCGAGCGGCCTACTATCTCGTGCACTCGATGGTGGCGACCGGCGGCACCTATGCGGATCGCGACCGAGAACTCGCCGCCGGCTTCGCGCGGGCCGCCCGGGATGCCGGGCTGTCGCGGATCATCTATCTCGGCGGCCTCGGCGAGATGGGGCCGGATCTCAGCGAGCACCTTCGATCCCGGCGACAGGTCGAGCGGGAACTCGCCTCGTGTGGCGTGCCGGTGACCACCTTCCGGGCGGCGATGATCATCGGTGCCGGCTCTGCATCGTTCGAGATCCTCCGGTATCTGGTCGAGCGGCTCCCGATCATGGTCACACCCAAATGGGTGACCACCGAGTGCCAGCCGGTGGCGATCACCGATGTGCTGCACTGGCTCGTGCGCTGCCTCGAGGTTCCCGAGACCGCCGGCAAGACGCTCGAGATCGGCGGGCCCGACGTGATGCCCTATCGGGAGCTGATGCGGGTGATGGCCGAAGAGCTTGGCTTGCCTCGGCGGATCATCCTGCCGGTGCCCGTGCTCACGCCGCGTCTCAGCTCGCTCTGGATCAATCTCGTGACCCCGGTCTCCTATCGGATTGCCCGCCCGCTGGCGGAGGGACTGAAGAACCGCGTGGTCGTCACCGACGACACCACCCAGCGGCTCATGCCGCACAAGGCGCTGGGCGTGCGCGAGGCGATCCACCGCGCGAAGGTGAAGATCGACCAGCGCGCGGTGGAGACCCACTGGAGCGTGGCCGGGCCGGTGCCCGGAGATCCGTCCTGGGCAGGTGGCACGGTCTTCACCGACAAACGAGTCGTCGACATCGAGGCCGATCCAGCCAGTGTCTATGCGGCAGTCTGCCGGATCGGAGGGGGCAACGGCTGGTATGCCGGCGACGTGCTCTGGCAGTTGCGTGGCTGGCTCGACAAGCTCGTGGGCGGGCCGGGTTTACGGCGCGGTCGGCGACATCCGGAGATGGTGGAGTTTGGCGAGGCGCTCGACTTCTGGCGTGTGGTGGGGATTGACCGCGACCGGTCGCTGTCGCTGAGAGCCGAGATGAAGCTGCCGGGCGAGGCCCAGCTCGACTTCGCGATCGAGGAGAGCGAAGCCCGCTCGGAGCCGCCGCTCACCCGGCTGGTCATGACGGCACGCTTTCGTCCCCGGGGGCTCCTCGGCCTTCTCTATTGGTATGCCGTCGTGCCGCTGCATGAACTGGTCTTCGGCGGAATGCTCCGGGGAATCCAGAAGACGGCCGAGGCGATGCATCGCTCGAAACTCATGGCCGGCGGCGAGCCCACGTCGCAGGAGGCCGCTCCAGGCTACGGCCGCGCCCGTCTCTGGTTGGGGATGAGCGGTGTCGGCACGCTTGTCGTGCTGGCTGCCGTCGGGCTGGCGGTCGGACTGCCGGCGCGAATCCTGCCCGCTGCGGGCGACTCGCTCGGAAGCCAGCTCGCGGGGCTTGCCGCCTTCGTGCTGGCCTACGCGGCCATCCATATCCCCTTCGATCTCTTCGGTGGCTACCTCTTGCCGAAGTGGTATGGGCGGCGGCATCCGCCCCTGGGGCTGTTCTTCGCGAGGCTGGCCCGGGGCGCGGGCGTTCACGCTGCGGTTCTGTTCGCGACGGCGGCCGTGCTGCTGCTCGCGGGGAGGGCCGGTGGAGCGCTGGGCGTGATCCTGGCAGGAGCGGCTGTCATGCTTGCGCTGCTCTGGGGGCGAATCCCGCTGGCGACGGCCATGGCCCGGCTCGAACTCACCCCCAGCCTGCCGATCCTTGACGACGAGCCCATCCTGAACGACCTCTCGGCCGCGACGACGCTGCCGACCTACATGGGCGAATCCGACGACGAGGGCTTCACCGGGGCGGTCGTGGGCGTGCTGCAGCCGCGGTTTCACCTGCTGCCGATGCGATGGCGTGAGGGGCTCGATCCGCAGGCCTTCGCCGTGGCGGTGCGGCGGCGACAGATGGCGGTACAGACCGGGGAATGGTGGCGGGGCCGAATGCTGGCGATCGGCTTCACGATTTTCGGCGTCGCCCTGACGGCGCTCATCGTCGGGGATCGCCGGCTGGCCACGGCCGAGGGGATCGTGAGCTACAGCCTCGTGTTCACGCTCTGGTCGTTTGTTGGGCTGCTCATTCTTCCCACGCCCAGTCGTCGCGGTGTGGCCGTGGTGGATCAGCGACTGCTGGCGGCCGGCTGCCGTCGTGACGTGATGGCGCGGACCATTGAAATGCTCGACGACCTTCAAGACCGTGAGCGACAGCGGAGTTCCCTGGTCGAAACGATTTTTCATCCGGTGCCCAGCGTCGAGTCGCGGCTTCGCGGTCCCCGCGCTGCCGGCGTGACGGGCTCGTGGGATGCCGCCCGGTCTGCGGTGTATCTGAGCGCCTCGGGCCTGGGCCTCTTGGGCCGGGCGGTTCACTGCAACTGCGGCCGCCCGTCCCTCTGGGCTTTTTTGCCGATCGACTGACCGCCCTCTCAGAATGCGCGACGATCGGGAAACCAAACGTGCCTGTCTGACCGCGGGAACCAGATGATTCACCTCTGAAAAACTCGATGTGCAGAAAGGGGATGGCCTTGTCCGTCCATGCCCGCCAGTTCATACCCGCAGTAGCCGACGGGTGTGTCCG
>Ga0075471_10000861_pt1 | contig 19073 bp, 15 predicted proteins | sample DEB19_08_DNA_2_FD_74787 | JGI IMG/M metagenome (GOLD analysis project Ga0075471, IMG submission 74787) | Aqueous microbial communities from the Delaware River and Bay under freshwater to marine salinity gradient to study organic matter... | ecosystem: Environmental > Aquatic > Marine > Coastal ... | reverse complement strand
CGGGCGCCGCCGGTGCGGCCGGGGCCGCCGGTGCGGCCGGGGCCGCCGCGGTGGCGTTTGCCGGGGCGGTCGGTGCGGGCGTCGAGGCCAGGGTCGGTGCCGACGCGGTGCGCTCGGGCCGTCCCGTGAGGAGGAGCGCGGCCGCCGCACCGACGAGGAGTGCGCCGACGATCCAGACGAGGCGCATGCCGCTCACGCCGCGGGCCTCAGGCTCTCGGCCACGGGCAGGTGGTAGGCGCGCCAGGCGGGAAGCAGCCCGGCGAGCGCGCTCAGCGCCACCGCGCCGCCCAGGACGATCACCGTGTCGCGGGGGTCGAGCGCCGGGTCGACCACCAGGCCGATCGAGGCGCGAAGCCACGCGCTTGCGGCGATCCCGCCGACGAGGGCAAGCACCACGCCCGCGGCCGCGCCGGCGAACCCGATCAGCAGGCTCTCCGTCACCACCATGCCGAAGATGCGTCCCTGGCTCGCGCCCAGGACCCGCAGCACGGCCACCTGCCGCGCACGCGCCGCCATCGAGTTGTAGAGGGCAAGCATGGTGCTCAGGGCGCTCGACACCAGCACCACCACCGCCATGCCGATGAACAGGCCGTCGACGTTCGACACGATCGCGAAGAGGCGCTGGATCTGCTGCGCCGGCTGCGCCACCACGATCGACGTGTCGCGGCGAAGCGCATCGAACTGCTGCTGCATCGCGGCGCTTGCATCGCTTCCGGGCCGCGTGGGCAGGCGCAGCAGGATGCCGGTGATCAGCCGGTCGGCGTCGGTGAGGTCCGCGGCGCCGACCTTGCCGTGCTGGCCCTCGCGCTCGCGGCGGTCGAAGGCATGCAGGATCCAGCTCGACTCGAGGTCGATGAAGAGCGCGCGGTCGTGCGCGCTGCCGGAGGGCTCCAGCACGCCCACCACCTTGAAGGGGTACTCCGTGTGCACGTGGCCCGCGTGGTCGTCGCCGCCCTCGCGGCTTCCGCCGGAGCCGTGCGTCAGGAACACCTCCTGCCCGAGGCGCAGGCCCGAGCCCTTCGCCGCGGCGGCACCCAGGACGATCTCGAACGGCCGCTCGAACAGCCGACCCTCGCGGAGCTTCCATGGCTGGCCGGCCACGGGCTCGAACTTCGTCAGGAACTCCGTCGACGTCGCCATCGTCGGGTAGCCGCGGTAGCTGTCGCCCTGCTGGGTGGGGATCGCCCACAGCCACGGGAACGATCCTCGGATCTGCTGGTACTTGGCCCAGGGAATCGGGTTCGCCGGGGCGTTGGCGTAGAAGATGCCGTTCAGCACCGCCACGAGCGGGCTCGGGTCCGAGCTCACCAGGAGATGCGTGTTGCCCGAGCCGCGGTCGAAGGCGTCGCGGGCGCTCGAGCGCATGCCGAGGAGCACCAGCAGCAGGCCGACGCTCGTTGCCACCATGCCGATCGTGATCCAGGTCGAGAGCGGCCGCGCCTGCAGGCTGCGGAGGACGATGCGGGTGTCGGTGAGGGGGCGGGCGCTCATGCGGCCACCTTCGCGGCGAAGGCGTCCACCGTGTCGATGCGCGTGAAGCGCGCGCGCATCGCCGGGTCGTGGCTCGTGCAGAGGAGGGCGGCGCCGTTGGCGCGGCACGCGTCCTGGATCAGGTCCATGGCGGCCACGGCGTTCTCGGGGTCGAGGCTCGCGGTCGGCTCGTCGGCGAGCACCAGCGCCGGCTTCGCGGCGAGCGCCCGGGCCACCGCGACGCGCTGCTGCTGCCCGACCGACAGGCGGTCGACCGGTGCGGACGGGTCCGGGATGCCGAGCGACCCAAGCAGTTCCTGCGCGCGCGCCGCATGCGACGCCGCCGGCGAGTCGCCGAACATCAGCGCGGCCATCACGTTCTCGAGCGCGCTGAAGCCCTGCAGCAGGTTGAAGGTCTGGAAGATCATCCCGATCCGCTGCCCGCGGGCGCGGTCCCTCGCGGCGCCGGCGAGCGCGCTCATCCGGATGCCGGCCACCTCGATCGACCCGGCGTCGACGTCGCGCAGCCCGGCAACCAGCTGCAGCAGCGTGCTCTTGCCGCGGCCCGAGCCGCCCGCCAGCAGCGCCTGCTCGCCCGCACCAAGCCGGTAGGCCGGCACGTGGAGCGCGAAGCCGCCGCCCCGGTGGGAGAAGCGCAGGTCGCGGATGTCGAGGGCGGGCTCTGCCATGGGCGAGAGAGTGTAGGTCGCGCGCCGCCCGCTACGCGACGTCCGCGAGGCCGAGCGCATCGCCGTAGGTGCGCAGGATCTTGCGCCGGAGCAGGGCGTGCTCCGGCGCATCGAGCCCGGGATCGCGGTCCACGATCGCCTTGGCGTCGCGGCGGGCCAGGCGCAGCAGTTCCATGTCGTGCGCGAGGTCCGCGACGCGGAAGGGCGGCAGGCCGCTCTGGCGGCTGCCGAAGAGCTCGCCCGGGCCGCGGATCGCCAGGTCCATCTCGGCGATCTCGAAGCCGTCGTCCGTCCCGGCGATCGCCTCCAGGCGCTTCGCGGCATCCTCGGTGGCGGGGTCGCCGATGAAGACGCACAGGCTGCGCCGCGTGCCGCGCCCCACCCGGCCGCGCAGCTGGTGGAGCTGCGCCAGGCCGAAGCGGTCGGCATGCTCGACCACCATCAGCGACGCGTTGGGCACGTCGACCCCCACCTCGATCACGACCGTCGCCACCAGGACGTCGAGCTCGGCGCGCCGGAACCGGTCCATCACGGCCTCGCGTGCGTCGCGGTCGAGCCGGCCGTGCACCACGCCCACGCGCAGGCCGGCGAAGACGCCGTCCGAGAGCGCACGGGCCGTGCCCTCGGCGTCCTTCAGGCCGTCGGCGCGTTCCTCGACCGCGGGCACCACCACGTAGCACTGCTCGCCGCCGTCGATCCGCTCGCGTACGTAGCGGTAGACCTCCTGCTCGCGGTCGCGACCCACCACGCGCGTGGCCACCGGCTGGCGGCCGGCGGGACGGGAACGGATGGTCGACACGTCCAGGTCGCCGAACACCGTCAGGCTCAGGGTGCGCGGGATCGGCGTGGCCGTCATCACCAGGACGTGCGGCACCTCGCCGGCCGGGCCCGCCGACTTCTCGCGCATCGCCGCACGCTGCTCGACGCCGAAGCGGTGCTGCTCGTCGATCACCGCAAGGCCGAGGTTGCGGAACACCGCGCCTTCCAGGAGCAGCGCATGCGTGCCGACGGCGACGTGCGACTCGCCGGAGGCGAGCCGCGCGAGGGCGTCGCGGCGCGCCGCCGCCCCGAGGCTCCCCGTCACCAGTTCCACGCGCACGTCGCTTCCGGACAGGAACCTGCCGATCGACGCCGCGTGCTGCTCGGCGAGCAGCTCGGTCGGTGCCACCAGCGCGGCCTGCAGGCCGGCCGCCACGGCGGCGAGCATGCCGTAGAGGGCGACGGCCGTCTTGCCGCTGCCGACGTCGCCCTGGAGCAGCCGGTTCATCGGCAGCGCCTGCGCGACGTCCCCGGCGATCTCGCTGCACGCGCGGTCCTGCTCGCCCGTGAACGGCCAGGGGAAGCGCGCGCGGATCCGCACGTCGACCGCCTCCGTGACGGGGATGCGCGGGGCGCGCGCCTCCGTGCGCATGCGGTGCTTCTTCATCATGACGCCAAGCTGCAGCTGCAGGAACTCCTCGAAGGCGAGCCGCCTCCGTGCCTCGAGCTGCTCGTCGCGGTCGCGCGGCGCGTGCATGCGGCGCACGCACTCGTCGAGCGGGGGCAGCGCGCGGGACGCGCGGTACTCGGCCGGCAGAGGGTCCTCGAGCTGCGGCAGGATCGCCGGCATCGCGGCCCGGACGGCGCGTTCGATCGCGGCGCTCGCGACCTCCTCGCTGGCCGGGTAGACGGGCCGCAGCCGCGCCTCGCGCGCGGGCGGCGCGTCGCCGTCCGCAAGCGGTTCCCAGCGGGGGTTCGAGAGCTCGAGGTAGCGCCCGCGCAGCTTCGCCTGGCCCTGCAGCATGCCGCGCATCCCGGGATGGAGCTTGCCCCGCATCCACGGGGCGTTGAACCACACCGCGCGCACCGTGCCCGTGCCGTCCTCGAAGGTCGCCTCGGTGCGCGGCTTGGGCCGCGGCGCATGGCGGACCGAGGCGACTTCCACGCGCAGCGCCGCGACCGGGCTCTCCCCGCCTTCGCACAGGCCGAGCAGGTCCGCGACCGACTGCTCGCCGCGGTCATCCTCGTAGCGCAGCGGGAAGTGGCGCAGCAGGTCCGCGGCGGTGCGGATCCCCAGGTGTCCCAGTGCCTCCGACGTGCGCGGCCCGATGCCGGGGATCGCGCCGACGGGCGTGCTCGGCCGAAGGTCGGTGGCAGGCATGGAGGGTTCCGGTTCGTATCGTACGAACGTGGCCCGTCGCCCCTTCGATCCCCGGCTTGCGCGCGGCGGGCTGTTCGACCCGGCACCGGCCGCCGCGCCGGCCGCGCCGGGCACGGAGGCTCCGCCCGCGTCCGACGCGATCTCGGTCACCGAGGCCAGCGCCCTCATCCGCCGTGCCATCGAGTCCGCGGGCCGCCTGCGCATCGTGGGCGAGGTGTCGAACTTCTCGAACCGCCAGCACTGGTACTTCACGCTCAAGGACGGGGAGTGCCAGCTCGACTGCGTCATGTGGGCGAGCGCCACCACGTCGGCCGCGTGCCGGCCCGCCGACGGGCTCGAGGTGGTGGTCGAGGGCACGCCCACCCACTACGGCCCGCGCGGGCGCACGCAGCTCGTGGTGCGCTCGATCGAGCGCCGCGGCGCAGGATCGCTCCAGCAGCAGTTCGAGGAACTCTGCCGAACGCTGCGTGCGCAGGGGTACTTCGACGAGGCGCGCAAGTCGCCGCTGCCGGCGTACCCGCGCGCGATCGCGGTGGTGACCAGCGCGCAGGGCGCGGCGCTCCAGGACGTGCTCCGCACCGCGCGGCTGCGCGCGCCCTTCGTGCGCATCCTCGCGGTCGACGTGCCGGTGCAGGGCGATGCCGCGGCGCCCGCCGTCGCCCGCGCGGTCGATGCGCTCGACCGCCGCGCGGCCGAGCTCGGGATCGACGCCGTGGTCGTCACCCGGGGCGGCGGCAGCATCGAGGACCTCTGGGCCTTCAACGAACGCGCGGTCGCCGACGCCATCTTCCGCGCACGCATCCCGATCGTCGCTGCGATCGGGCACGAGTCCGACGTCACCGTCGCCGAGCTCGTCGCAGACCGCCGCGCGTCCACGCCGACCGCGGCGGTGATGCTGCTCCTGCCCGACCGCGAGGGCATGCAGCAGCAGGCCGACCACCTGCATGACCGCCTGCGGTTCCTCGTGCAGCGCAGCGTGCACGATGCGCGCGTGCTGGTCGATCGGCTGGCGCGCCACCCGGGCCTGAAGTCCCCGACCGCGGGCATCGCCGCGCGCCGCGCCGACCTCGACCGCGCGTGGGCACGCCTCGGCCGCGCCGCCGCGGCACGGCTCTCCTCCGAGGCCGCACGCCTCTCCGACTGCCGCGCCCGGCTCGAGCGCGTGCGTCCCGCGGCACGCCACGCCGTGGCGGGCGAGCGCCTCGCGGCGCTCGAGGCCCGCCTGCGTTCGGCCGTGCGCCGTGCGGCGTCCGACCGGCGCCGGCGCCTGGAGGCAGCCGACCGCGGCCTGCGGATCCTGGGACCGGGCGAAACGCTCGCGCGCGGATGGTCGCTCACCTTCGATGCCGAGGGTCGCCTGCTGCGGCGTACGTCCGATGCGCCGGCCGGAAGCGAGCTCTCGACGCGCCTGGCCGACGGCGTCGTGCGCTCGCGCGTGGAGTAACCTCGTCCGCCGATGAAGAAGCCCACGCGCAAGCCTGCCGGCGACGCCGCACCGACCGAGATCGACCCGCAGGTTGCGGCGCTCGGGTTCGAGGAGGCCGTCGAGCAGCTCGAGGCCATCATCGAGCGCATGGAGCGCGGCGAGATCGCCCTCGAGGACAGCCTGCGCGAGTACGCACGCGGCGATTCGCTCGTTCGGCGGTGCCGGCAGATCCTCGACCAGGCCGAGCAGCGGATCGAGGCGATCTCGGGCCAGGCGCTCGACGCCGGCGCGCGCCCGGACGCCGCGGAACCGCCGTTCTGAGCCGCACGATGCCCGACTGGACCGACGTGCTGATCACGCTGCCCACGGCGCTGAACGTGGCGTTCATGGTTGCCCTGGGCGCCTGCGCCGGCAGCTTCATCCACGTCGTGGCGTACCGGATGCCCGAAGGGCTGAGCGTGGTGCGGCCGCCGTCGCGCTGCCCCTCCTGCGGCCTGCGGCTCCCCTGGCACGCGAACATCCCGATCGTGAGCTACCTGCGGCTGCGTGGCCGGTGCGCGGCCTGCGGCACCGCCATCCCGAAGCGCTACCTCGTGTCGGAGATCGCCTTCGGCATCCTCTTCGCGCTGCTCTACGCCGTGCTCTTCCTGCCGCGGCCCGGGTCCGCGTGGTACCCGGTGGGCGAGGGCTGGTGGCACGCGCAGGGAGTGTTCGCGATTCCCGCGTTCATGGTGGTGCTGTGGGCCGTCGGCTCGCTTGCCGCCATGACCCTCTGCGATGCGCGCACCTACCTGATCCCGGTGGCGATCCCCACATGGGGGTCGGTGGTGGCGATCCTCGGCTGGCCGATCGCGGCATGGGTGGCCGGCGCGCAGGACATGGACCGCTTCCCGATTCCCATCCCGGCATGGCCGGCATGCGTGGCGGCGGCCATGGCGATGGGCGGCCTGGCGATCGGGCGCATGCTGGTCTGGACCGGCGTGCTGCCGCCTTCCTTCTCCGACTACGACGACTACGTCAAGGACGAGGACGACGTCTTCGCCGACTACCCGCACGCCCGCCGGGAGATGGTGAAGGAAGCGGCGTTCATCGGGCCGGCGGTGCTCCTCGGCGGCATCGGATGGGCGATCGGCACCCGCACCGCCGCCCCCGAGGCGATGCACCCCGCGGTCGCGGCGTTCTTCGCCGCCTGCGCAGGCTTCGTGGCCGGCGGCGCGGTGATCTGGGCGCTGCGCATCGTCGCGACGCTCCTCCTCGATACCGAGGCGCTCGGCCTCGGCGACGTCCACCTCATGGCCTGCGCCGGCGCGGCGTTCGGCTGGCGGGCGGCCGTGATCGGGTTCTTCGTGGCCCCCTTTGCCGGGATGATCGCCTGGACGATCAGCCTGGCGCGGTCCACTCCGTGGCGGATCCCCTACGGACCGTCGCTTGCGATCGGGGCGGTGGTGGCGTACTTCGCGTCCCCTGCACTCGAGCGGGTGGTGGGGGCGGTGCTGTCGGTCATGCAAGCAGCAGCCGACCATGCCCGTGAGGAGCCAGGTGGGGCCCTGGCGCTCGCGGCGGTGCTGGCGATCGGCGGCACGGGCTTCGCCCGGGCCGCCCGCGGCGGAAGCGGCCTGCCGGCGGTGGCAGCGGTGCTTCTGATGCTGGCAGCCACCATCGGCTGGATCCTGTCGGCCGCCAGCCGCCCGGTCGGAGGGATCGTGGTCGGGGTGCTGCTGGTGGTCGGCTGCGTGCTGGGGGCCCACCTGGTGCGGCCCGGCCTCGAGGAAGGCAGCGGACCCCGGACGGCGGTCGCCCGGATCCTCAAGGTCCTGGCCTTCACCGCGGTGGCGGCGGGCGCCTTCCTCGTGGTGTCGCGGCCGGGCGGAACCTGAGCACGCCCGGCCTTTACAGCCGGCCCGGAACCTGATGCAATGTTGTCCGCCGCGCAAGGAAGCGCGCGCCCGGCCCGCACGCCGGTTCCCGTGGCGACCTCACGAAAGGACTCGTACCCATGCGTTCCACCCAGATCCTCGCCCTCCCGGCGCTCGCCCTGTGCGCGGCGCTCGTCGGCTGCAACGACTCGCAGAAGGCCGCCAACTCCGACCTGCTGCAGCAGAACGACGACCTCGTCAAGCAGCTCGCGCAGAAGGACGACAGCCTCAACTCGATGGGTGAGCAGCTCGCGCGCCTGCAGCAGGTGAACGACACGCTCGAGCAGCAGCTCGCCGACTGCACCAAGCAGGCCGGTACGCCCGCGCCGGCCGCGGAGACGGTCACCGTCACCGACGTGCGAGACTTCCAGGGGATCGACGGCGTCGAGGCCACCGTGCACGGCGACGACGTGCACCTGACGATCTCCAACAGCCTGCTCTTCGATTCCGGAAAGACCAGCCTCAAGGACGGCGCCAAGCGCTCGCTCGACCGCATCGCCGCCGCGATCAAGGAGAAGTACGGCGACCGCGAGGTCATGGTGGTCGGCCACACCGACACCGATCCCATCAAGCGGACCGCCTTCGCGTCGAACTACCACCTCGGCTTCGAGCGCGCGTACGCGGTGCGCGGCTACCTCGACCGCAAGGGCGTGACCGGCGCGCACATGGGCCTCGTCAGCTTCGGCCCGGACCGCCCCGAGGCCTCGAAGGACCGCAGCCGCCGCGTCGAGGTGATCGTCACCGGCAAGGCCGCCCCCGGCCCCGATGCCGCCGTGACGCGCGCCGAGGCGCCGAAGAACGCGCCGAAGGCCGCCGCGAAGGCCCCGGCGAAGTCCTCGCGCACCACGCGGTGACCGCCGCCGACCGACCACGGGCGCTGCGCGAGCCGTTCGGGCACGAGGAGCTCCTCGCGAGCCGCGTGTTCCGCGTCGAGCGCGTGCGTTTCGTGGACGGGGCGGGGCGCGAGATCGTGCGCGAGGTGGTGCGCCACCCCGGCGCGGTGACCGTCGTGCCGGTGCTCGAGGACGGGCGGCTGGTCACCATCCGCAACTGGCGCATCGCCGTCGGGGGGTGGCTCGAGGAGTTCTGTGCCGGCAAGCTCGAGCCGGGCGAGGACCCGGCGCTCGCGGCCGCGCGCGAGCTCGAGGAGGAGACCGGCTTCCGCGCGGGCGAGGTGCGCGCGGTGGGGACGTTCTTCACCAGCCCGGGCTTCGCCGACGAGCTGATGCACGTCTTCGAGGCGCGCGGCCTGACGCCGGTGCCGCGGCGCCTCGAGATCGGCGAGGAGATCGAGGTCGCCGTGCGCACCGTGGCGGACGTCGAGTCGATGATCCGCGACGGCCGGATCCGCGACGGAAAGACCATCGGCGCCTTCGCGCAGTGGCGCCTGCACGTGGGCGGACGGGCATGACGTGGGAGCGTGCCGACCCCGGTCCGCCGAACCCGCTCTCGTGGTCGGTGCCGCTGGTGTCGGTCCTGGGGATCCGGTTCCGGATCCACTTCTCGTTCCTCCTCTTCGCCGCGCTCGTCGTGCTCCGCGCCACCGTGGGCCCGCCGGAAGCATCCTGGCTGCACGGCGCGAAGGCGGCGGCGCTGCAGCTGGGGGCGCTCCTGGTCGTCGTCTTCTGGCGCGAGCTGGTGCGCGCCTTCGTGGTGCGCTCGGCAGGCGGCACCGCCGACGAGGTCATGCTCTGGCCGCTCGGGAGCCTGCAGGGGATCGACCCCGCCCCGGGGTGGCTTCCGGCGCTGCTCTCGGCATGCGTCGGCACCGCGGCCGCCGTGGTGCAGCTGGCCGCCGTCGGCATCGCCCTCGGGACGCTCGGCGGCGACTGGCCGGCGGCGCTCCCCAACCCGATGACCGCCGAGTGGCTGACCACGCCGCACCCGTGGTGGATGGTGTGCCTCTGGTTCCTGCAGTGGACGGGCGTGCAGGTGGCGATCCTGTCGCTCCTTCCCATGCTGCCGCTCGACGGCGGGCGGGTCGCGGAGGCCATCATCATCCGCCGGCGCGGGGCGTTCGACGCGCCGCGCGCGGCGGCGGCCTTCTCGCTCTTCGCGGCGTCCCTTGCCGGCGTGGTCGCCATCCTGCGCGACCTCGCGACGGTGATGGCGGTGGCGATCGCGTGCGCCGGGTTCGCCGTGCTCCAGCTCTGGCGCCTGCGGGCGGGCGATGCCGTGGCGCGGTCGGGGATGGGCGGATGGGGCCTGCAGTCGGGGGGCGTCGGCGGCACCGCGCCGCAGGAGCCCGATCCCGACCAGGTGGCGCGCGAGGAGGCCGCGCGGCGGCGCGAGCAGCGCGCGGCCGAGGACCGCGAGGTGGACCGCATCCTGGAGAAGATCGCCCGCGAGGGCGCCGACTCGCTGAGCAAGGCCGAGCGCGAGGCGCTCTCCCGCGCGACGGAGCGGCGCCGGGGCGGGGCCTGAGCGCGGCGACTATCGTCTCCGCCTCGACCATGGGAATCCACGACCGTCCGTACGCCCGAGCAGACGCGCAGCCACCGGTGCACCGGCGGCCGGGGGGGTGGTCGGTCACCACGTGGATCATCGCGCTCTGCGCCGCGGTGTTCGTGGTGGACGGGTTCCTGCCGTACCGGCTCGAGGCCGTGCGCTCGGAACCGCTCGTCGGCATCAACCCCGAACGGCTCGCGGAGGTCCGCTCCTCGGAGTTCACGCTGCAGCCGCCCGAGTCCCGCTTCTCGCTCCAGGGCGTCGCGGCGCTCGGCGACCAGCCGGTGGCCATCGTCGACTACCGGCCGGTGCGGCCGCTCGAGTCGATGGGCTACTTCTCGACGGCGAAGGCCGTCTGGAACCGCGATCCGGTCCTCGGGGTGACCGGGTTCGAGGTGTGGCGGTTCGTCACGTTCCAGTTCCTGCACGCGAACCTGAACCACATCCTGTTCAACATGCTCACGCTGTTCTTCTTCGGGGGGATGGTCGAGCGTTACCTCGGCGGCAAGCGCTACCTGGCCTTCTACCTGCTGTGCGGGACGGCGGGTGCGCTCATGTACCTCGCGCTCAACGGCCTCGCGATCGGCGGCCAGGCCGCCTTCGGCGAGACGTTCCGCGCGCCCGGCCTCCTGTTCAACGACCCCGCGACGCCGCTCGTCGGCGCCTCGGCCGGCGTGTTCGGCGTGCTGATGGCGGCCGCGTACCTGGCACCCAACGCCACGGTGCTCTTCTTCTTCGTGATCCCGATGCGGCTCTCGACGCTGGCCTACGGGCTGCTGGCGTTCGCGCTGCTTGCGGTGATCTTCGGCTGGGTGAACGCCGGCGGCGAGGCCGCGCACATCGGCGGCGCGCTCGCGGGCTGGTACCTGATCAGGAACCCCGCGCACCTGCACGGCTTCTTCGACTTCCTGGGCCAGTACGACCCGACCAGCCGCGTCGCCGCGGCGCGCGTGGCGGTCCGCCGCGGCACGGTGCGCGGCGGCATCGACGGCGCCGAGGTGAACCGCATCCTGGACAAGATCACCGCGCGCGGCATCCACTCGCTCACGGAGGCGGAGAAGCGCACGCTGCGCGAGGCGAGCCGGCGTTGACCGCGGGGCCGCTGCGCTTCGAGGTCCTGGCGCGGGCGGCCGGCGGGCAGGCGCGGCTGGGGCGCGTCACCACGCCACATGGATCGTTCGATACGCCCGCCTTCATGCCGGTCGCGACGGCGGCGGCCATGAAAGGCCTCACCCCCGCGCAGGTGCGCGGCACCGGCTCGCAGGTCATCCTGAACAACGCCTACCACCTGATGCTGCGTCCGGGCAGCGCGCGCATCGCGGCGATGGGCGGCTCGCACCGGTTCATGCGCTGGGCTGGCCCGATCCTCACCGACAGCGGCGGGTACCAGGCCTACAGCATGTCGGACACCGCCGAGCTCGACGAGGACGGCGTCACGTTCCGCAGCTTCGTCGATGGCTCGCGCGTGCACCTCGGGCCCGAGTCGAGCATGCGGGTGCAGAACGAGATCGGCGCCGACATCATCATGGCCTTCGACGACTGCCCGCCGGCCGCGCCGCACTCGACCGAGTCGGACGAGCGCCGCCAGGCGCGCACGCGCCGGGTGCCCGACCACCGCCGGCGGATGGAGGAGGCCCACGAGCGGACGCTGCGCTGGCTTGCCCGGTGCGTGCGCGCGCACGCCCGCCCGCATGACCAGGCGCTCTTCGGCATCGTGCAGGGCGGCACCGACCTCGACCTGCGGCGGCGTTCCGCCGAGGCGACCTGCCAGTTCGACCTGCCGGGCTACGCGATCGGCGGCGTGGCGGTCGGGGAGGGCACCGACGCGATCCGCCAGGTGGTCGAGTTCACGGCGCCGCTCCTGCCCGCCGACCGTCCCCGCTACCTGATGGGGGTCGGCTACGAACGCGACCTCGTGATGGCCGTGGCGGCGGGCGTCGACATGTTCGACTGCGTGCTGCCCACCCGCAACGGCCGCAACGGCAACGCCTTCACCCGCACCGGGCCCGTGCGGCTGCGAAACGCCTGCCATGCGGACGACCCGCGCCCCATCGACGAGACCTGCGACTGCGAGGCGTGCGCCGGCGGGTTCAGCCGGGCCTACCTGCGGCACCTGTTCATGGCCGAGGAAATGCTGGGGCCGACGCTCGTGAGTGTCCATAACATCCGGCACTTCCAACGCCTTATGCTGGACATCCGAACCGCGATCCGTGAAGATGCGTGGTCCGCCCTGGCCCTGGCGTGGCCATGCCTCGGGCGGCGCGACGACCCCCAGGACCACTGACCAATGACCGACTCGATCCTCCGTTCGCTCCTCATCCTCGCCCAGGCCGACGGTCCCGCCCGTCCGGGAGCGGCCCCGGCCGCCGCGGCCCCCGCGGCGGGGACGGCAGCGGGTGCCGAGGCCGTGCCGGCCCAGCCCGGCGGCGGCGGGTTCATGATCATGATGATGGTCCTCCTCGGGACCATGATCCTGTTCACCTTCGTCAGCGGCCGCCGCGAGAAGAAGAAGCGCGCCGAGCTCCTCGGCTCGATCAAGAAGCACGACAAGGTGATGACGATCGGCGGCGTCATGGGCACCGTCGTCGAGCTGAAGGACGACTCGGTCGTCCTCAAGGTCGACGAGACGTCCAACACCCGCATCACCTTCAGCAAGACCGCGATCTCCCAGGTGATCGCCCAGGACAGCGCCGCCTGACCGGCCGCGGCGCCGTGCGCGCCGCCGTCCCCGCCGCCCGGAGCCCACGATGGAACTCTTCGTCTACACGCTTGTCCTGCCGGCGCTGCTGGCGCTGTACGCCTTCGGATACCGGAAGGGCGTGCCGATGGCGCGGCGGACGGTGCTGGACACCGCGGTCATCGGCCTCACGTGCGCAGCCATGGCATGGGCGGTGTGGCCGATCGACCAGACCATCAAGCTCGGCCGCGACCTCCGCGGCGGCGTCAGCCTGGTCTACGCGGTGACCATGCCGGAAGGCGTGGACGACACGACGAAGGGCGAGATCCTCAAGGAGACGATCAAGACCCTGAAGAGCCGCGTCAACCCGCAGGGCGTGCTCGACCTCACCATGACGCCGCAGGGCGTCGACCGGATCGAGGTGGTGATGCCGCTCCCGGGCGACGAGGTCCGCGCGGCGGGCAAGGCCTACCGCGAGGCGCTCGACGCGCTGGTGGCCAAGGCACGCCTGACGCCGCGCGAGCTCGATGCGGCGCTCGCCGCGGGCAAGGCGGTCGACCTGGCGCAGGGAGACCCGGTGCGCGCGGCGCGGCTCGGGGCGCTGCAGGCGGCGTGGACCGCGGCGCAGGATGCGCGCAGCCGCTTCGACGGCGCACGCGGCATGAATGCGCCGGCGGACGACCTCGACCGCCTGGCCGACGAGGCCGCGGTGGCCGAGGTGGCCTACGAGAAGGCGCGCGCCGAGGTGCAGACGGGCGCGCTCGGCGCGAGCCGGTTCGGGCGCATCGTCATGCTGTCCGACGTCCCGGGCGCCGACGGCATGTCCGAGCGCGCCGCGGCGCTGGCGTCGCTGCGCGCGGAGTTCCCCGCCGCGTCCGCCGAAATCGATGCGGCCGCCAAGGCCCACGATGCCTATGCCTCGGTCCGCACCGTCCTCGACGACCCCGAGGACCTGAAGCGGCTCCTGCGCGGCGCCGGCGTCCTCGACTTCCGCATCGCCGTCACCCCGCAGAACTCCCTCGGCGTCAACGTCGACGAGCTGCGCACGCAGCTGGCCGAGGGCGGCCCGCTCGCCGCCGAGAGCAACGTGGCGCGCTGGTACCGCATCAACGCGCTCAACGAGTGGTACCGCGAGCCCGCGGAACTGCTGATGCTCGAGGCCGACCCGGCGCAGTACTTCGCGCTGCGCCGCGGCCTGGTGGCGGGGCGGGGGCCGGACCGGCAGATCTACCTCCTCCTCTGGACCACGCCCGACCGCTCGCTCACCCACGAGGCCGGCGCGCGCGAATGGTCGATGAAGCAGGTGTTCCGGTCCAACGACGAGCTCGGGCGCAAGGCCGTCAGCTTCATGCTCGACGACGCCGGCGGCGCCGAGATGGGACGGATGACCGGCGCCAACGTCGGCCAGCCGATGGCGATCGTCCTGGACAACCAGGTCTATTCGGCCCCGACGCTGCAATCGAAGATCCCGGGCACCGGCCAGATCAGCGGAAGCTTCACCGACGCCGACCTCGACTACCTCGTCCGCGTCCTGAGCTCGGGCGCCCTCGGCGCGCGGCTCTCGCCCGAACCCGTCTCCGTGAGCGTCCTCGGGCCCGCCATGGGCAGGGACAACCTCGAGCGCGGCCTGCAGAGCATGACGCTCTCGATCGCGGTGACGTTCGCCGTGCTCATCGTCTACTACTTCGTGCCGGGCATCATCGCCAACGTGTCGCTGCTGGCGAACGCGCTGGCGGTCTTCTTCTGCATGGTGCTGGTGGACGCGAACTTCACGCTGCCCGGCCTGGCCGGCGTGGCGCTCTCGATCGCCATCGCCGTCGACTCAAACGTCCTCATCTACGAGCGCCTGCGCGAGGAGATGGTCGACAAGGGCCAGAAGCTCAAGGACGCCATCGAGACGGCCATGAGCCGCGCGGCCACGGCCATCATCGACGGCAACATCACCAACCTGATCGTGGTGGTGGTGCTCTACTGGTTCGCGGGCGCCGAGGTGAAGGGCTTCGCGCTCGTCATGGGAATCGGCGTGTTCACCACCCTGGCCGCCGGCCTGCTGGTGACGCACGTCCTGCTGCGGCTGTGGCAGCAGCGGACGGGTGCCGAGCGGATCGCGATGCTGCCGATCGTGGCGCCCGGCCTGGCGCGCGCGCTGCGACCCTCGGTCGACTGGCTGCGCTACCGCCACGTCCTGTGGGGCGCGTCGCTCGTGTTCGCGGCCATCTGCGTCGTGGCCACGCTCTCGCGCGGCGAGGACATCTTCGAGACCGAGTTCCGCGGCGGCACGTCGATGACGATGACCACCCGGCCCGCGGCCACGGGCGAGCCTTCGCTCGGCGGACGCCTCCTGATGGGCCGCGCCCGCGTCGAGGAGCGCCTGCGCGCGATCGGCACCGGCCAGTCGGCCGACCCGATCCTGGCCGAGCTGCGCAACGCGACCGTCCTGACGGTCGGCGAGACGACGGCCGGCAGCGACTCCACCTCCTTCCAGATCAAGGTCCCGAACCCGATCGGCATCGAGGACGAGGCGCAGGTCTCGGCCAAGCTCGTCGAGGCCGTGGTCGCCGCCTTCCAGGACGACATGGACATCCGACGGCCGGTGCGGTTCGCCGGAAGCGGCGAGCGTTCCTCGGCGGGCCGTGCCTTCCGCATCGACCGCCCGAACCTCGGGGACGTGCTGTCGCGCACGGGCCTCGACGTTCCGGTGGACGAGGCGATCGGCGGCGTGGCCATCGTGCTCGAGGGGATCGATCCGCCGATCTCGGTGGACGACGCCTCCGAGCGCATCCGGCGCCTGCGCAGCCAGCCCGACTACTCGGAGGTCGCGGGACGGTCCGTGGACGTCGTGGGCCTCGCCCGCGCCGGCGACGGCACGTGGTCGTCGGTCGCCGTCGTGGTGCACGACCCGGACATGGCCGGGCGGAAGATCGCCGAGGCGGCGTGGCAGAAGAATCTCGCCGACCTCGAGTGGAACCTCGTCTCCGGCGCCCTGAGCCGCCAGGCGAGCCTCGAGCAGGTGACCAGCATCTCGCCGTCGGTCGCGCGCGACCTTGCGGCGCAGGCGACCCTGGCGGTCATCCTGTCCTTCGCGGGGATGATCGTCTACATCTGGGTGCGCTTCGGATCGCTCCTCTACTCGGTGGCGACCATCATCGGCGTCATCTTCAACGTGGCGGTGTGCCTGGGGCTCCTCGCCATGACCCCGTGGCTCGGCGAGCTGGGCCTCGGCCAGGCGCTGCGCATCCAGGAGTTCCGCGTCGACCTCAACGTCGTGTCGGCGCTCCTGGTGGTGATCGGCTACTCGCTGAACGACACCATCGTCATCATGGACCGCATCCGCGAGAACCGCGGCAAGCTGCCGTACGCCTCGCGCGGGATGATCAACGACTCGATCAACCAGACCTTCAGCCGGACCCTGCTCACGGGCGGCTGCGCGCTGGCCACCCCGCTGATCCTCTTCTACATGGGCGGCCCGAGCATGCAGCCGTTCGCGTTCACCTTCCTGGTGGGCCTGATCGCCGGCACCTACTCGTCGGTGGCCATCGCCGCCCCCCTCGTCTACGTGCCCGCCGAGGGGGCGGGGGAACGCGACCGCGCGGCGGACGCCGCCTCCGGCACGGCCCCCACGCCCGCATGAGGCCGGCGCGGCGCTACACTTCCGGACAGTAGGCACATCCCGTTCGGGTCAACCAAGGAAGGAATCACCCGTGTCGAATGGAGCTCGTCTTGCCGCCCTCGTGGTCGTGGTCGCCGTCGCGGCCGTCGGCCTGTACTTCGCCTTCGTGACGCCCAGCGCCGCGCCCGCCACCTCGGGTGCGTCGATGTCGTCCACCGATTCGATCGCGTCGCTGGACGCGCCCGCGACGCCGGGCCTCGACGCGTCGTCGCCCGGCGCGCCCCCGGCCGAGGCGTTCGGCGGACCGTCCTCGCCGATGGCGGACGGCCCCGAGGCGCTCACGCTCGGCCCGGCCGATGCATCGACCACCAGCGCCACCGCGGGGTCGACCGCCGGCACGGCCACTGCAGGCACGACGTCCGCCGGCATGTCAACCTCGTCGACCGCGAACGCGAACGCGTCGCCCACGTCGCCGAAGCCCGTCGTCCCGACCGGCAGCACGACGACCACCCGTCCCGTGACGGTGAACCTCGACCCGCGCACCGTGGTCGCCGACCCGGCGATGCCGGCGACCGCCGGGAGCCGCAGCTACGTGATCAAGTCGGGCGACACGCTCGAGGCGATCGCGCGCGCGCAGCTCGGTGACGGGCAGAAGTGGCGCCAGATCGCCTCGGCGAATCCCGGCATCAACCCGAACAACCTGAAGGTCGGCCAGTCGATCGCGATCCCCGAGGGCGGCGTCGAGGCGCCGCGCGCGGCGGGAAGCGTCGGCACGGCGACCCCGGTCGAGGGCAACGCCTACACCGTGCAGAAGGGCGACACGCTGGTGGCGCTCTCCCGCAAGTTCTACGGCGGCGACGGCGAGTGGAAGCGCATCCTGGAAGCCAACCGCTCGCTCCTGAAGGGCGATCCGGCGAGCCTGAAGCCCGGGATGAAGCTCACGATCCCCGCCAAGCGCTGACCCGCTCGGCGGCCGCGAACCACGGCCCGCGGCGGGCGCTGCCTGCCGCGGGCCATTTCATTCCAGCCGTCGCCCCATGCGCGTCTCGTTCCATCCCGACTACGTGGTCGACCTGCCGCCGGGGCACGCGTTCCCGATGCGCAAGTTCGTCGAGCTGCGGGACATCCTGCTCGCCGAGGGGCTGGCACGCCCGGACCGCGTCATGGAGCCGCCCGAGGCGCCGTGGGAGCTGCTTGCGCTCGCGCACGGCGCGGGCTACCTGGGTGCGCTGCGCGACGGCACGCTCGACGCCGCGGCCATCCGTCGGCTTGGCCTCCCGTGGAGCCCGGCGCTGGTGCGGCGCAGCCGCCGCGCCACCATGGGGACGCTGCTCGCCGCGCGCGCGGCGCTCGAGGAGGGGATCGCGGGCAACCTCGCCGGCGGCACGCACCACGCCTGCCGCGACCACGGCGAGGGCTACTGCGTGATCAACGACGTGGTGGTGGCGATCCGCGCGCTCCGCGCCGAGGGCCGCATCGGCCGCGCGGTGGTGGTGGACCTCGACGTGCACCACGGCAACGGCACCGCCGAGCTCCTCGCGGGCGAACCGGCGTCGTTCACCTTCTCGATGCACGGCCAGAACAACTTCCCGCTGCGCAAGCCGCCGTCGTCGCTCGACGTCGGGCTCGAAGACGGCACGGGGGACGAGGCGTACCTCGCCGCGCTCGACGCGCACCTCGGCGGCGTGCTCGACGCGGCGCGGGCCGACATCTGCTTCTACCTCGCGGGCGTGGACGTGGTGGCAGGGGACCGCTTCGGGCGGCTGTCGCTGACCCGGGAGGGTCTGCGGGCGCGCGACCGGCGCGTCATCTCCGAGGCCCGCCGGCGCGGGCTGCCGCTCGTCGTCCTGCTCTCCGGCGGGTACGCGGCCACGCCGCGGCTCACGGCCGACCTGCACGCCGAGGCGCACCGCGCGGCGCGCGAGGCGTGGCCGGAACTGGCGTGAGCTCCGTCAGTTGTCCTGCCAGGCGCCCGCCAGCGCGTCGCTCGGGCGGGTGCGCTGCTCGCGCTCGGCGGCCTCGACGGCGTCCTTGGAGATCGCGCCGTCCTTGCCCACCTGCTCGAAGCGCACGCTCACCCGGCGAGAGACGCCGCGCTGCGGCATGGTGACGCCGTAGAGCTGGTCGCAGGCCTGCATGGTGCGCTTGTGGTGGGTGATGACGACGAAGTGGCTGCGGTCGAGGAACTCGCGCAGCACGCCGCAGAAGCGCTCCACGTTCGCCTCGTCGAGGGCGGCATCGACCTCGTCCAGGACGCAGAACGGGCTGGGCTTGCTCTGGAAGATGCTCATCAGGAGCGCCACCGCGGTCATCGTCTTCTCGCCGCCGGAGAGCTGGCTGATGAGGCGCGGCTCCTTCCCGGGGGGCTTGGCGCGGATCTCGACGCCGGACTCCAGCATGTCGACCTCGCCGGTCTCCTCGTCGGGCACCAGGAAGAGGTCGGCGCTGCCGCCGCCGAAGAGGCGCCGGAACATGCCGCCGTTCCCGGCGAAGTTCTCGCGCACGGTGGTGAACACCTGCTCGAAGCGCACCTTGGACACGGCGTCGAGCTGCAGGATGAGCTGCCCGAGCTGCACGGTGGCGGCATCGATGTCCGCCAGCTGCCGAACCAGCGACTCGTTGCGCTCCTCGAGCTGGCCTTCCTCGTCGATGGCGTCGAGGTTGACGTTGCCGAGCGACTTGATGTCGTCCTTGAGC
>Ga0075471_10000860_pt1 | contig 19073 bp, 15 predicted proteins | sample DEB19_08_DNA_2_FD_74787 | JGI IMG/M metagenome (GOLD analysis project Ga0075471, IMG submission 74787) | Aqueous microbial communities from the Delaware River and Bay under freshwater to marine salinity gradient to study organic matter... | ecosystem: Environmental > Aquatic > Marine > Coastal ... | reverse complement strand
GCTCGAGGCCGAGGCGCGCTGACGAGGATCAGTCCTCGTCTTCGTCCTCGTCTTCCTCTTCCTCGTCGTCGTCGTCCTCGTCGTCGTCGTCGTCCTCTTCCTCGTCTTCCTCGTCTTCCTCGTCTTCCTCGTCCTCGTCGTCTTCCTCGTCTTCCTCGTCTTCGTCCTCGTCTTCGTCCTCTTCCTCTTCCTCGTCTTCGTCTTCTTCCTCGTCTTCCTCGTCGTCCTCGTCGTCGTCCTCGTCCTCATCGTCGTCGTCGTCGTCGTCATCGTCGTCAAACGCGAAGTCGTCGTCCTCCTCGTCCTCCCGGCCGGCAACCACCGACGAATGAGGATGCTCAGAACGGAGCCAGGGAGCCGTCGGATCGGCGTCGGAGGCGAGCCAGTCGGGCAACGTACGGGTGAGCGTCATGCGATGGGTCTCGTGGAGGTGCGTCTGCGCGTCGCAGCGGGGGCGGAGTGTAGTCAGCGACAAGGCGCGATTGTCAAGGGGAGGCCGCCGCGCCGGGCGAGAAGATCACGGCCTGCAAGGTGGTCCCGTTGCCGACGATCGCCGCACCCTCGACGGCGACGATCGAACGGAGCGGCTGCCCGAGGCTTCGCAGGCGTACGGGCGGGTCGGCCTCGAGGCCCCCGCGGCGAACGTCGAGATCGCAGAGGAACGCTCCGAACCTGAGCGGGACCGGGTCGCGGCCCGGCTCGACGGCGTCGAGCGCCAGCAGGCGCCGGGCCGACGCGGCGGACGCCACGAACGACCGCTCGCCCCCGGGCGCGTCGCGGCCGAGGTACGCCCCCTCGGCGTCGAAGAAGTCGACGCGCGCGTCGCGCTGGAAGGCGTGCCACCCGGCGCCGGCAAGCACGTCGCGGAGCGGACCGTCGGACGGAAGCAGCGACGGCACCGCGAACCGTCCGGGCTCGACCCGCCCGGAGCGCACGTCGACCGCGAAGGCCTCCTCGAAGCGGTCAAGCACCACGAGCCACCGCCCGACCTCCCACGAACGGAGCGTGCCCTGCGCCTCGACGGCGTCGATCCTCCAGCGCGGGCCGATCGGGTCATCGGGCGCATGCGCCTCGACCGAGACGTCGGTGCCCGCCACCAGGAGCCCACCCCCGACCGGGCGGATCCAGCGCACCTCGCCGCAGTCGTCGAGCGGACGCGACACGGTGGGCACGCCGGTCGCCGGATCGATCGCCTCCAGGCGCACCGCGGCTCCCTCGTCGGCGGGCGCCTCGCGCGCAACGGCGACCATCATCGGGTCGCGCGCCCAGGCGAGGATCGCGCCGGTGTCGGGCTCGCGTGCCCAGAGTTCCGCCCCGCGGTCGCGCGACCGGCCCACCATCGCGCCGTCGCGGCCGATGGTCACCACGGCCGTGGCGGTGGCCACCGTCGTCGTCGACGGCAGCGCCGCGCGCCCGTCGTCGTCGAACAGCGGACGGTCGCGCTCCAGCATGCGCTCGGGGAGCGGCGCCGACCACCGCGGGACGCCGTCGCGCCCGACGCAGGCCACGGCCCCGGAGCCGCCGGGCCCGTCATCGACGACCACCAGGTCCGGGACCGACGCGATCAGCGTGCCGTCGGCGATGCCGACCGGGACGCGCCAGGACACCGCGAAGTCCGGGGCGCGGCGGAACGTCAGGTCCTGCCCCTGGAAGGCAAGCACGCCGTCCGTGGGCGCCCGCACGCCGGACGCCGTGCGCGGCAACCGCCCCAGGAACTCGACGATCCGCTGCGGCGTGCCGTCGATCGCCGGAGGCGCCGTGGCCGGCGACAGTGCCGCGCGCACGCGTGGGTCGAGCGCATCGAGCAGGCGATCGCACCGCGCCGGATCGGCGCCGGCGGCGCGTGCGGCGCGCACCAGGCGCACCGCACGGCCACGGTCGAAGCCCGTGCGCCCGACGAGCGACTCCAGCGCACGCATGCCCGACGGGCTCGCGGCGCCGACGATGGCCGCGCGGAGCTGCACGGACTCGAGGCGCGCGGCATCCGATCCCGCCGCGCGAACGGCCGCATCGACGGCATCGGTCACGCCGGCCACGGCCGAGGGATCGGCGGCCGTCGCCGCGCCGATCCGGCCGAGTGCCGCGGCGACGGCCGACACCTCGGCAGGGCCCTCACGCACCATCAGCCCGTCCGCGGCATCGATGCCGGCGGCGGCCGCCAGGCGCGCGGCATCGCGCACGTCGCGGCGACGCAGCGCGCGGTCGGCGCGCACCAATGCGGCGCGCAGCGGATTGCCGGACGCGGTGGCGACGGCATCCACGGCGCGGTCGATGGAGGCCCGTACGGCGCCGTCGCCGAGGTCCGCGGCGTCGAGGGCGAGCATCGCCTCCAGTACCCCGGCGCGCGCGGCAGGATCGGCGCCGTCGCGGGCGGCACGACGCGCCGCTTCCTCGGCGGCCTCGGCACCGAGGCGCGGGGACCGCGTCTGCCGCGCCAGCTGCAGGAGGGGCAGCACCGCGTCCGGCGACGGCGAGGCCGCGAGCGCCTCGCGCGCGCCGCGCTCGGCGGCGGCAGCCGGCATCCAGCTGCCGATGCGGACGCCGCCAACGGCCACCAGCTGGTTCCCGAGGAGGAGCGGGTTGGCGCTGCCGGCGCCGGGCACGCGCAGGCGATCGGCGCCGGTGCGCGCATCGACCACCACGAGGTCGTCGCCGCACGGGATCGCCACGACCGCCTCGGCCGGGTTGCCCGTCGAGGCGATGGCCACGCGGCCTCGCAGGCGATCGGCCGGCGCCTCGCCCGCGGCGGGGCGCGACCAGCGGACGGTGCCGGGCTGCCCGGGATCGAGGCAGGCGATCCGGTCGCCGACGGCGATCACCGTCGACGACGCGTGGTCGCCGACGAGGTACTCGGGCGTGCCGATCGCGGCATCGAGGCCGGTCGGCACCTCGGCGAGCACGCGCCCGTCCATCGAGTCGAGGACGTGCAGCCGGGAGCGGTCCGGCGACACCGCCAGCACGCGGCCGGCGACCACGGCCGGCGTGACGACCGCGGGCGACTCGCCGGCGGCACCGGTGTCGCGGATGGGAACGGCGAAGCGCCGCAGCCAGCGCACGTGCCCGTCGACCGGATCGACCGCCGTCACCACGCCGGTGGCGGTCGCCGCGTACAGCGTGCCGGCGGCGACGATCGGCGCATCGAAGACGCGCATCCCGCCGAAGCGCGCGCTGCCGGTGCTGGCCACGGCCCGCGACCATGCCGGCGTGCGCGGGCGCTCCAGGTCGAAGGCCACCAGCCAGCTGACCGTCTCGAGCCGCGCCGTGGTGCGGCGGGCCGCGCAGACCGCGACGCCATCGATGACGACGGGCGCGCCGACCGGCTGCAGCGGCTCCGCGTCGGCGCGCTCGCCGCCCGCGTCGAGCCGGGTCTCCCAGAGCAGGAAGCCCGTCGCGGCATCGAAGCAGGAGAGCCCGGCGCCCGTTCGCATGCCACCGGTGCCGAAGGCGAGGACGCGCTCGCCGTCGACCGCGGCCATCCGCGGCGCCGGGACCAGGGCCGCCTGGCCGAACGCGCCCGGCATGCCGCCCACCGACGCATCCCAGAGCGCGCGGCCGGACAGGCGCTCGTAGGCGCGCACGAAGCTGCCGTCGTCGATGAACACGCGTCGGCCGTCGCTCGAGGCGATGGCCCGCGGCTGCGCCGCCGGCGCCGTGCCGCCGCGGGCCGGGAGGGCGGGCGGCGTCGCGGCGATCGCCGTCGCACTCGCGGCGATCGGCACGGACCAGGTCTGGCCCCAGGTGCCCTCGTCGCGCGCGTCGAAGCGGCCGGTGCCGAGGGGCTCGAACGCGGCGTCCGGCGGCAGCGCAGCGTCGGGTGCGGCGACGCGCCGAACGGCGGCGCGCTCGGCGGCCTCGACGTCCACCGCGGCGTCGATCGCCGCGACGGCCTGGGTCACCCGCACGGGGTCACCGAGGCGACCGGCCGCGGCAGCCACCATGCCCGCATGGTGCAGGGCGCGCCGCCCGGCCAGCAGGTCGTGCGCCGCCACCCGGTCGAGGAGCGCAAGCGCCGACGCGCAGTCGCCCCGGGCCAGCCGCGCTTCCGCGGTGCGCAGCGCCGCATCGAGGCCGGATTCGGTCCAGAGGCGCACGGCGACGAGCGCCGCCACGTCGCCGCGCGCGAACATGGCGCGCGACTCGGCATCGACCTCGCGCCGGAAGGCGGTGCGCAGCGCCGCATCCGAGGCGAGCATCGCGTGGGCACGCGCCGCGACGGTGACGAAGAGGTCCGGGTCGTCGGGCGCGCGCACGAGCCGGTCGTGCGCACCGTCGAGCACCTCGACCAGGAGCCGCACCGCCTCGCGCGGGTTGGCCTTGGCCTGGTCGGCGGCCTGCTCGAGGAGGAGCTGGGCCGAGGGCGAGTCGTCGACCGCCGGCACCGCCATCTCCTGCGCGCGCGCGGCATGCACCGCGAGCATCGCCGCCGCCGCGAACACGGCGGCGGCGCGGGCCATCGGGCGGCGGCGCAGGTCGGTCATGGCGAGGAGGGTGATACATTCTCCGGCCGATGCGCGTCCGGCGAATCCGTCCCCCCACGATGCTCGCGGCCGCTGCGGTCGCGGCCGCGCTCGGCGGGTGCGCGGCGTCGCCCGAGTTCCGGGCGTTGCGCGCCGAGCGCATCCGGACCACCGACGAGGCCACCGAGGTGAAGGTGTTCCTGGAGCTGCGCAACCCGAACGACGCGCCGGTGGAACTGACCACCTGGGACTACACGTTCACGGTCGGCGACCGCACCGCCTACTCCGGGCCGTGGGTGGCATCGCTGACGCTGCCGCCGAAGCAGGTCATGGTCACCGAGGTGCCGGCCGTGGTGCCGGCATCCTTCGGCGACGTGGCGGCTGGGAAGTGGCGGATCGGCGGCACGGTCGGCTACCGCGCCACCGGAAAGCTCGACCGCCTGCTCTACCAGCTGGGCATCAACCGGCTGACGGCGCTGTTCGGCGTCTCGGGAGAGGGCATCGAGCTCGCGCGTGCGGCGCCCGTCGCCGGAACGGTGCCGGCTGCGTCGCCCGCGCCACCCGCCGAGGCACCGAAGGCCGAGCCGGCGCCGGCCACCCCCGCACCCTGAGTCACGCCGTCCGCGGCGACTGCGCACGCGCCGCGGCGCGCTCGAGGGAGTGCGCGATGAGCCGCGCATGCAGGCCCAGGGCGCGCGGATCGTCGGCCGCCAGGTCGGTGCACTCGAGCTGCCGGTACGTGCCGTCGGGCTGCATCTGCCACGCCGAGCGCCGGTCCTCCAGGCAGAACTGCAGGACGTCCCAGAGCATCCGCCTGGGCTCGCGGCCGAGCACCGGCGTGGCAGCCTCGACGCGCGTCTGGAGGTTGCGGTACATCCAGTCGGCGCTGCCGATGAGGAACTCGCCCTCGAGCGGGTCGGCCTGCCCGGCGCCGAACCAGAAGATCCGGCTGTGCTCCAGGAAGCGCCCGACGATCGAGCGCACGCGGATGTTCTCGCTCAGGCCGGGCATCGACGGCCGGATGCAGCAGAAGCCGCGCACCACGAGGTCCACCTGGACGCCCGCCTGGCTCGCGCGGTACAGCGCGTCCATCACGCCGCGGTCCTCGAGCTGGTTCATCTTGGCGATGATGCGTCCCTGCCCGCCCTGCGCGGCGATCTGCGTCTCCCGCTCGATCAGCTCCAGGAAGCGCCGCTTCATCGCCACCGGCGCCACCAGCAGGCGCTGGTACTCGCGCTGGCGCGAGCGGCCGGTCATGTAGTTGAACAGGTTGACCAGGTCCTCGGTGATCGCGGGGTCCGCGGTCAGCAGGCCGATGTCCTCGTACACCCGCGCGGTGCGGCTGTTGTAGTTGCCGGTGCCGATGTGGGCGTAGGAACGCAGCCCGCCCGGCTCGTCGCGCACCACGAGCGCCGTCTTGGTGTGCGTCTTGTAGCCCACCACGCCGTAGGCCACGTGCACGCCGGCGTCCTCGAGCTTGCGCGCCCACAGGATGTTGCGCGCCTCGTCGAAGCGCGCGCGCAGCTCCACCAGCACCGCCACCTGCTTGCCGCTCTCGGCGGCGCGGATCAGGCTGGAGATGAACGGGCTGTCGCCCGACGTGCGGTACAGGCTCTGCTTGATGCACAGCACCTTGGGGTCGGCCGCCGCGTCCTCGATGAACTTCTCCACGGAGAGGTCGAACGACTCGTAGGGGTGGTGCACCAGGATGTCGCCGGAGCGGATGGCGGCGAAGATGTCGGCGCGGTCGCCCTCGAGTCCCGGCGGGGAGAGCGCCGAGAAGCGCGGCCAGTGCAGCTCGGGCAGGTCGATGTCGGCGATCTCGTTGAGCGCGCCCCAGTCGACCAGGCCCGGCGTCTCGAAGACGTCGTCGGCATCCACCTGCAGCTCGTCGATCAGGAAGCGCAGGATGCGGGCGTCGCCGCCGGCGGCGATCTCCAGGCGCACCACGCGCGCGAAGCGGCGCTCCTTCAGGAGGTGCTGCGTCGCCTCCAGCAGGTCCTCGGTGTCCTCGCTGTCGCGCTCGACCTCGGCGTTGCGGGTCACGCGGAACGGCAGGACCTTGATGATCTCCATCCCGGGGAAGAGGTCGTCGAGGTTGTGCTCGACGATCTCCTGCAGGGGGACGAAGCTGCGCGTCCCCTCCAGGCGGTAGAGCCGCGACGGGACGTCGGGCACCTTGACGCGCGCGAAGAGCTGCTCGCTCTCGCCCGGGCGGCGGAGCAGGACCCCGAGCGACACGCTCATGTTCGAGATGAACGGGAATCGGTGGCCGGGGTCGACGGCGAGCGGCGTGAGGATCGGGAACACGCTGCGGCGGAACCAGGCCTCGGCCTCGGCGCGCTGCGCGGCGTCGAGGTCGGCCCAGCGCAGCAGGCGCACCCCGTGCGGCTCGAGCGCCGGCAGCACCCGCTCGCGCAGCACCGACACCTGCCGGTGCGCAAGCGTCGCCACGCGCGCGCGGATGCCATCGAGCTGCTGGGTGGGCGTGAGCGCCTCGGGCACGGGGCCGCCGACGCCGGCCTCGATCTGGCGCTTCAGCACCCCGACGCGCTTCATGAAGAACTCGTCGAGGTTCGCCGAGTAGATCGAGAGGAATCGCATCCGCTCCAGGAGCGGCGTGCGCAGGTCGGCCGCCACGTCCAGGACGCGCGCGTTGAACTCGATCCACTCGATGTCGCGGTTCAGGAAGCGCGCGGGATCGCCGGCGGCCACGGTGGCCGGGGTGCCGGCGGCCGGCATGCCCGAGGGTGCGATCGAGTCGTCGTTCACGCGGCACCTCCCGGCGGCGGCGCGAAGGTCGCGGTGCACCCCGGGGCCTCGCGCACGCTCACGGCGCGCAGGCGCACGCCGGACGGGAGATCCGGCGCCAGCGCATCGGCCACGTGGCGGGCCACCAGCTCCGCGGTCGGGTTCACGCGGTCGAAGGGCGCGGTGTCGTTCAGGTTTCGGTTGTGGAACCGCCCGAGGATCCGATCGAGCGACGCCTCGACGGCGTGGAAGTCCACGAGCATGCCGTCCGGGTCCAGCGCCGGGCCGGCCACCTCGGCCACCACGCCCCAGTCGTGGCCATGGAGCGGCTCGCGCGTCCCCCGGATCTCGATGGCGTGCGCGGCGCTGAAGGATCGCTCGATCCGCAGCGTGAACATGGCGCAAGTATAGGAGGCACCGGGCAGATTCCGATAGCCTGTGCGGCCCATGAACGCCCAGGACGCACCGCTCATGCTGTCGGTCTCGGGAGCGCGCGGCATCGTCGGCAAGACGATGACGCCGGAGGTGGCGGCCGCCTACGGGGCCGCGTTCGGCTCGTTCCTGCGCTCGACCACCGGCAAGGCGCGCCCCCGCGTCGTGGTGGGCCTCGACGGGCGGATCAGCGGGCCGCCGCTCGCCGCCGCCGCGATCGGCGGGCTCACCGCGGCCGGCTGCGACGTGATCGACATCGGCGTGGCGATGACGCCCACCGTCGGCGTGATGATCGGCCACCACAAGGCCGACGGCGGCCTGGCCGTGACCGCGAGCCACAACCCGATCCAGTGGAACGGCATCAAGTGCCTCGACGGCGACGGCCTGGCGCCGCCGCCCGCGATCGCCAAGGAGATCGTCGACCGGTTCAGGGAGCGGCGCATCGACTGGTGCGGGCCGCTCCAGACGGGCCGCGTCGAGCGGGACGGCGGTGCGGCGCGCGTCCACGTCGACCGCGTGCTGGCGAACGTGGACGTCGCGTCGATCCGTGCACGCACGTTCACGGTCGTCCTCGACAGCGTGAACGGCAGCGGCTGCATCGGCGGGCGGATGCTCCTTGAGGAGCTCGGCTGCCGCGTGGAGCACATCTACGGCGAGCCGACGGGGGTCTTCGGGCACGTCCCCGAGCCGCTCGTCGAGAACCTGGTGGACCTGGCGAACGCCACGCGCAACGCGAAGGGCGCCGCGTGCGGCTTCGCGCAGGACCCGGACGCCGACCGGCTGGCGATCGTCGACGAGACGGGCCGCTTCATCGGCGAGGAATGCACGCTGGTCCTCGCGGCACTGCGCCTGCTGCAACGGACGGGCGGCGGCGCGCTGGCGGCGAACCTCTCCACGAGCCGGATGATCGACGACGTGGCCGCGCGGTTCGCCGGCTCGCACGTGGTGCGCACCGCGGTCGGCGAGGCGAACGTGGTGGCCGGCCTGCGCCCGGCGAACGGCATCCTCGGCGGCGAGGGCAACGGCGGCGTGATCTTCCCGCCCGTCTGCTGGGTGCGAGACTCGCTGAGCGCGATGGCGCTGGTGCTGGAACTCCTGGCGCACGAGGGCAAGCCGCTCTCGCAGCTGGTGGCCGCCCTGCCCCGCTACGCGATGGTGAAGCGCAAGATGGAGCTTGCGGCGGTGGGCGGCATGGCGGCGGTCGCACCGGCGCTCGCGAAGGTCAAGGCAGCGTTCGCCAAGGAACGCGTCAGCGACGTCGACGGCGTGCGCATCGACTTCGCCGACGGCTGGGTGCACCTTCGTGCGAGCAACACCGAGCCGATCGTGCGCGTGATCGCCGAGGCACCGGACGCGGCGCGGGCGAACGCGCTATGCGACGCGTGCGCGAAGGCGGCAGAGATCTGAGTCAGGGAGCGGCGGAGGGCTGCCGCGACTCGCGGACCCGGTGCACCATCGGCTCCACGCTGCAGTCGATGTCCACGCCGAAGAAGCCGCCGCCGCGGTGCGCCTGCACGAGCGGCCACATCACGTCCCGGTCGGTCGCGGGGATCGGCAGGCGCTCGACGTCCGCCGCCGCGACCCACTCGAGCCGTCCCTCGTCGAACTCGCGGAGCGGGATCTCGGCATGGCCGACCGGGCGCACGCACTCGAAGAGGAAGATGAGCCAGTGCATCTGGCCCTGGTAGGCGCGCTCGCTCACCATGCCCATCAGGCGCACCTCGGCCTCGCAGAGCCGCAGGCCCGTCTCCTCCTCCACCTCGCGCACCGCGCACTCGTGCGGGCTCTCGCCGCGGCTGATCTCCACCTTGCCTCCGACCGGCGAGTACATGTCGACGTTCGGCGGCTTGCGCCGGTGCAGCATGAGGAGCCGGTCGTCGGCGTCCCACAGGTAGCAGAGCACCGCCACCTTGTAGGGAAGGTTCGCGGTGTCGTACTGGGGCGCGTCGAGGCTCATCGCGCGGCGGCCACGGCCGGGCGTGCGGGCGCGATGCCGGCAGCCGCGACGAGCTCGCGGATCGCGGCCGCAACCGCCGGCGAGGCGGGCGCCAGCGGCAGGCGCACGACACCGCCGTCGAGCCCCAGCGCGGCGAGCGCGCACTTCAGCGGCACCGGGTTGACGTCGAGGGAGAGCAGCCCGCGCGAAAGCGGCAGCAGGCCCATGTGCACGCCAAGCGCAGCATGGAAGTCGTTGGCCGCAAGCAGGCGGCAGAGCTCGGCCACGCGCGCCGGCACCAGGTTCGACACCACGCTCACCACGCCCACGGCACCAACCGCCGCGAAGCTCGGCGTGAGGCTGTCGTCGCCGGAGAGGACGGCGATGCCGCAGCGGCGGCGGATCTCGCTCGCCGAGTCCATCGAGCCGGTGGCTTCCTTGATGGCCACCACGTTCGGGTGCGCCGCAAGCCGCTCGACCGTCTCGGGCGCGATCGCCACGCCCGCGCGTCCCGGGATGTTGTAGAGCATCACCGGCAGGTCGCAGGCGTCGGCGACGGCCATGAAGTGGCGGTAGATGCCCTCCTGCGACGGCTTGTTGTAGTACGGCGTGACCTGCAGGCCGCAGTCCGCGCCGAGCTGGCGCGCGAGCTTCTGCAGGTGAACCGCGTGCGCGGTCGAGTTCGAGCCGGCTCCCGCGACGACCGCGAGCCCGAGCGGCCGCCCGACTCGCACCGCCGCCTCGACGACGAGGGCGTGCTCCTCCTCGGAGAGCGTCGGGCTCTCGCCGGTGGTGCCGCACGGGACGATGCCCTGCACGCCGCCGGCCGCCTGCAGGCGCACGTTCTCCTCGAGCCGCGCGAGGTCCACCGCGCGCCCGTCGGGCGTGAACGGGGTGACGATCGCCGTGAAGCAGCCGTGCAGGCGGGTCGCGATGCTCATCGGGCCGAGTGTACGGCGCTGCCGGAGGCCGCCGCGGCATCGATCGCCGCGCGGATCTCGGCAACCGCGGCGCGCATGCCGACGATCACCGCGCGGCTCACGATCGAGTGACCGATGTGGAGCTCGCCGAGCCCCGGCAGCGCCGCGACGGGGCCGACGTTCGCCGTGGACAGCCCGTGGCCGGCGTTGAACTGCAGGCCGAGCTCGCGAATCCGCGCTCCCGCCGCGCGCACCAGGTCGAGCTCGCGCCGCGCGTCGGGCGACGCGACGCCCGACGCACGCGCCGCGTGCGCCCACGGGCCCGTGTGCACCTCGCATACCGCGGCACCGCAGCCGAGCGCGGCCTCGGCCTGGGCCGGGTCGGCATCGATGAAGATGCTCGAGCGCACGCCGCCCGCCGCCAGCGCCGCGATCACCTCGCGCACGCGGCCCCGGTGGCGAACGACGTCGAGCCCGCCCTCGGTGGTCACCTCGTGCCGGCCCTCGGGCACCAGCATGGCCATCGCGGGCCGCACGCGGCGTGCCATCGCCACCATCTCGTCGGTCGCGGCCATCTCGAAGTTCAGGCGGCCGGGAAATGCCTCGGCGAGCCGCAGGACGTCGGCGTCCTGCACGTGCCGGCGGTCCTCCCGCAGGTGCACCGTGATGCCGTGCGCGCCGCCGGCGATCGCCTCGTGCGCGGCCTCGAGCGGGTCGGGCTCGAACGTCCGTCGCGCCTGGCGCACCGTGGCCACGTGGTCGACGTTCACGCAGAGAAGCGGCATCGCGCGAGTATAGGAGCCGTGCATCGCCATCCCCCGTGCAGGTACGATCGACGCCCCATGGCTGACTTTCAAGCCCTCCTCGCCGCGCTCGAGCAGGACCTCGCGGCCCAGGGCGACCGGGTGCTCGACCTCTGCACGCAGGCGGTCGAGAGCTACTTCGACCTCGACCTGCCGAAGGCCGGCCGCATCGAGCTCCTCGACTCCGAGGTGGACCGCGTCGACGTGGAGATCGAGAAGCGCGCGGTGCCGCTCCTGGGAATGGGCCAGACCGACGAGCACGCGATCCGCTCGGTGCTCACGGTGGTGAAGTGCAACAACGAGTACGAGCGCATCGCAGACTGCGGCGTGGCCATCGCCGAGCGCGTGCTCGAGGAGCGCAGCCGACGCATCCGCGTCCCGGACACCTTCCGCGTCATGGCCAACAGCGTGCTGGGCATGCTGCGCGACACCAACCGCGCCTTCCGCCGGCACGACGCGAACCTCGCCCGCCAGGTGCTCCTCTTCGACGACACGGTCGACCGCTTCAAGCGGGAGATCGGCATGAGCGCCCAGGAGCAGGTCGCCGGGGGCCACCTGCCCGTGCAGTTCGCGTTCGGCCTGACCGCGGTCACGCGGTCCGTGGAGCGGATCGCCGACCACTGCACCAACGTCTGCGAGCAGGTCATCTACCTCGAGAGCGGCCTGATCGTGCGACACCGGCCGGAAGGCTGGAGCGAGCCGGCCTCGCCGACGCGCTGAGGACGCCAGACCACCGCCGATGACGCCGACCCCCACCCTCTCCGAGACCAGGCAGCGCGTGGAGCGCACCGGGCAGTCGCACCTCCTCGCCTTCTGGGAGACGCTCGACGAGGCACGGCGCGCGTCGCTGCTCGAATCGATCGCGGGGCTTCCGCTCGAGCACCTGCCGGCCATGCTGGCGCAGGCCGCGACGCTCGCCAAGCCCGCTGCCGCGGACATCCGCCCCGTGCGCCCCTACCTGCGCACGCACCCCGAGGCCGCGCGCTACCGCGCCATCGGCGAGGACCTCGTGCGCCGCGGCAAGGTGGCCGCGTTCCTGGTGGCGGGCGGCCAGGGCACGCGCCTGGGCTGGCGCGGGCCGAAGGGCACGTATCCCGCGACGCCGGTGGCGGGCAAGCCGCTCTTCCGCGTCTTCGCCGAGCAGATCCTGGCGGCGGAGCGGCGGTGGAACGTGCGCATCCCGTGGTTCGTGATGACCAGCGAGGCGAACCACCACGACACCGAGCGCTTCTTCGAGGACAACCGCTGGTTCGGCCGCCCGCGCGGCGACACCATGCTGTTCGCGCAGGGCATGGTGCCGAGCGTGTCGCTCGACGGCAAGGTGCTCCTCGAGCACGCATGGCAGCCGGCGCTCAACCCCGACGGGCACGGCGGCGCGCTCAAGGCACTGCGCACGGCGGGTGCGCTGGAGCACATGCAGGCCTCGGGCATCGAGCACCTGTGCTACTTCCAGGTCGACAACCCGAACGTCCACGTCATCGACCCGATGTTCCTGGGGCTGCACGTGGCCGCGCCCGACTCGAGCGCGGAGATGAGCTCCAAGAGCGTGCTCAAGCGCGACGTCACCGAGAAGGTCGGCGTCTTCGTCAAGGCGCCGCGCCTCACCGTGCTCGAGTACAGCGACGCGCCGCGCGAGGTCGCCGAGGCCCGCGACCCCGACGGCCAGATCACCTACGGCGAGGGATCGATCGCCATCCATGCGATCGGCGTCGAGTTCATCCGCCGGCTGACCGACCACCCGCTCGGCTCGGTGCTGCCCTGGCACCGGGCGATCAAGAAGGTCCCCTTCGTCGATCCCGCCACCGGCGCCGCCGTCGACCCGAAGGACGCCAACGCGGTCAAGCTCGAGTGCTTCGTCTTCGACGCGCTGCTCGAGGCGCAGGGACCGATCGTGCTGCGGACCGACCGCGTCGAGGAGTTCGCCCCCATCAAGAACGCCTCCGGCGAGGACAGCCCCGCCACCAGCAAGGCGATCCAGGTGGAGCGCGCGGTGCGCTGGCTCCGCGAGGCCGGGATCGACGTGCCCGTGCACGCCAACGGCCAGCCCGACTGCACGGTCGAGATCTCGCCGCTCACGGCCTCGGGGCCCGAGGACCTGCGCCGATCGCCGCCGCCGAAGCCGCTCCCCCGCGGCGGCGAGGCGCTCATCTGACGCCGGCGGGTTCCGGCGCGCGCATCGCCTCGACGACCAGCTGCACGCGCGGCACGCCGCCGTAGCTGTCCATCGATGGCTGCACCAGGAGGTCGACCGGCACGCCGTGGCGGATGCACGCCGCATCCGCGTCGCCGGCACGCCACACGATCGCGCGCGCGCCGCCGGCGAGGAAGAAGTCGAGGTGCTCGCGCTCGCGCCCGAACCGCGTGGGCGGGGCGAGCGGCCGTGCCCCGCGCAGCAGGAAGGTCGGCGCGGGGTTGCCGCGACCGTACGGGCGCAGCATGTCGAGGCCCCCGACCGCGTCCCGCGTGAACTCCTCGCTCGTCGCCTCCGCGTCGTAGCGGCGCACCGGCCCTGCCCCGGCGCCGGCGCCCGCGGCGCGGCACGCGGCGGAGACGCGCTCGGCGAACGCCGGCACGTCCTCCGCACGCAGCGTCAGGCCCATCGCGTAGGCATGGCCGCCGCCGCGCTGCATCAGCGCCCCGGCCGCGCCGCGCACGGTGGCGAGGAGGTCGACGCCGTCCACGCTCCGGCCGCTGCCCTTGGCGGTGCCGTCGTCGCGCAGCGAGAGCAGGATCGCCGGGCGCCCGTAGCGCTCGGCCACCTTCGCCGCCACGATGCCGACCACGCCCTCGTGCCAGCGCGCGTCCGCCAGCACGATCGCCCCGGCATCGACGAGCGCCGAATCGGCATCGATGCGCGCGCACGCCTCGGCGAACGCCTCGGCATCCATCCGCTTGCGGCGCTCGTTCAGCTCCCCGAGACGCGCGACGATCGCCGCGGCCCGCGCATGGTCGTCGGTCACCAGCAGCTCGACCGCCTCGCGGGCATGGCCCAGGCGCCCGACGGCGTTGAGGCGAGGCCCGAGGCGGAACCCGACGTCGGAGGCATCGACCCGCCGCCGGCCGCCGACGCGCGCCTCTTCGAGGAGCGCGCGCAGGCCCACCTGGGTCGTCGACTGCATGAGGTCGAGGCCCTTGGCGACCAGCACGCGGTTCTCGTCGACGAGCGGCACGACGTCCGCCACGGTGCCGATCGCCACGAGCGGCAGGCATCCGGCGATCGCCGTGCGCAGCACCTGCGCGACGTTGTCGCCGCCGCACCAGGCCCGCGCGAACTCGTTGGCCACCTTGAGCGCCACCGCCGCGCCGCACACCTGCGTGAACGGCGCCGGCGCGCGGCCGGGCAGCGCCGGATGCGCGATCGCGTCGGCCTCGGCGACGCTCGACGCGTCGGCATCGTGGTGGTCGGTGACCAGGAGCTCGAGGCCGAGCGCCCGCGCACGCCGCGATGGCCCGAGCGCCGAGGCGCCGCAGTCGACGGTGACCACCGTGCGCACGCCGGCCTGGGCGAGGGACTCGAGCGCGCCTTCGTTCAGCCCGTAGCCCTCCTCGAGCCGGTCGGGCACGTACGTGCGCACGTCTGCGTCGGGCGCGGCCGCCTTCAGCGTCCGCCACAGCACCGCCGTAGCGGTCATGCCGTCGGCGTCGTAGTCGCCGTAGATGGCGACCGGGCGGCCCGCGCGCACGGCCGCCTCCAGGCGCACCGCCACGTCCGTCGCGCCCGGCATGGTCGAGGAACCGTGGAGGAGCGAGAGGGATCCGGGCCGGTGCAGCAGGTCACGGTCGCGTGGCGTGCCCGGGTCTCCGAGCGCCGGGCGCGCCGCCAGCACCCGCTGGATCAGGCTGCCGCCCACGTCGATTCCCGGACCAACCCAGCGACGCTCGGCGGACGACATCGCCGGGAAGGTACCCCGATGCGGGGCGCGGTAGGCTTCCTTGCGTGACCCAGCGATACAAGACCATCCTGCTCTTCGGCGCCCCCGGCGTCGGCAAGGGAACCCAGGGCAAGATCCTCGGCCATGTCCCGGGGTTCTTCCACCTCGCGTGCGGAGACGTGTTCCGCGCCATGGACATGACGAGCGACCTCGGGAGGAAGTTCCTGGAGCACAGCTCCAGGGGCGAGCTGGTGCCGGACGAGGTCACGATCGGCATGTGGAAGCAGAACATCCACGCCCAGACGGTGCTGAGCATCTACAAGCCCGCCCAGGACCTCCTGGTGCTCGACGGCATCCCGCGCAGCCTGGCGCAGGCGAAGGCCCTCGACCCATACCTGGAGGTCCTGAACGTGATCCACCTCACCTGCCGCGACGTGGATGCCATGGTCATGCGCATGCGCCGGCGGGCCCTGAAGGAAAATCGCCTCGACGACGCCGACGAGAAGGTGATTCGTCGCCGTTTCGAGGTGTATCAGCGAGAAACCGCGCCCGTTCTCGGCCATTACCCGGAATCTGTCGTCCACGAAGTGGACGCCGTGGGGTCGCCCGCCGTCATCCTGCAGCGGATCCTCGACATCGTGGCGCCGATCCAGGACGCACACTTCCGCAATCCGCTCGCGGGAGACCCGAAAGCCTGAATCTTTGGTTGACGCTCGGTCGAAGAATCCATAGATTCAGACCAGCGGTGTCCGGACCACGGACCGCCGCACGAGCCCCCGGAAGCGCGTCGCGTTGACCTCACGGTCCGCGGCGCGTTTGTTTTTGGCCTCGCTCGCCTTGGCCTTCCCTCACCATGCGCCACCCGTCACGGACGCCGCGGCGTGGCCTCCGGCTCCGGGCGCAGCTCTTCCGGGATGAGCTCCCGGTACCGCTCGGCCACCGCGCGGAACCACGCCCGCTCGGAGGGGTCGAGCGCCGGCGCCCGGGACGCCGCCTCGAGCTGCGTGAGCCGCGCACGAAGCACCGCCCGGATGCTGACGCCTGGCCCGAGCCCGTCCGCCCGGGCAAGCTGCGCGCGCAACTGCACGATGTCCGGGTGTGCCTCGACGTCGAGCGGCTCGCCCTCGACGCGCGTCGACGGCAGCGTGCGCCCGGGCATCGGGAACGACGCCGCCAGCTCGTCTGCCAGGCGCTCGCGTGCCATGTCCGCCACCGGCGCGGTGAGGGCGCCGTCGCCGAAGCGCTCGAGGTCGTCGCGCGAGCCGACCTCCATGCGAACCTCGATGCGCTGCTCGGCGGCGCGCCCGTCGGGACCCGCCTTGACGCGTCCCTGCGCGTCGCGCTCGCCGCGCATGACGACCACGTCGATCGGCTCGCCCGGGCGCTTCATCTGCACGATCGCGGTGAGCTCCTGGCTCACGCGCACCGGCCGGCCGTCGATGGAGACGATCCGGTCCCCGGGCTGCAGGTGCTTGCGCGCCGGCATGTTCGGGATGAGTGCGGTCACCGTGACGCCGTCGGCGTCGCCGAAGCGGCCGGCCATCTGGATGCCGAGGGCGCCGCGCGGCGCGTCCACGATCCTCGAGCGTCCCACGGCAAGGAGCCGCCGGTGCGCCTCCGCGGAGAGTCCCCCGCGCGAAAGCCGCAGCCACACCTGCTCCTCGGGGACCGCCGGCTCGAGCAGTGCCGCGCTCGCGCGGGCACGCGTGGCATGGTCATCGGCGTCGAGCTCGTCCACCAGCGCGTCGACGCGCGGGTCGGGCACGACCGTGGCGAGGGCCTCGGGGCGCCACGGGAGCGGCTCGCGCACCTGCGCCGCGGCATCGCGCCCGGCCACTGCGGCCATGAGCGCCGCCGCCAGGCTCAGGGCGAGGCGAGCGCGTCCGCCATGCCCTCGATCCACGCGGTCTTCCGATCGACGTAGCCCAGGAACGCGTCCGCCCGCAGGCGCGCGAAGCGGCCGGCCTTCGCCACGGGAACGACGCTCTCCAGCGTGCACGCCTCGATCATAAGCCAGGGGATCGCACGACGTTCCTCCGGCAGCAGCGGCGCGCCGAGCGCGGCCTCGACGCCCGTGAGGTACGCGCGCATGCGCGGCACGTCGAGCTCGACGCGCCAGGCGGCCGCATCGATGCCGGCGATCGGGTCGTTGCCGTGGTGGAGCAGCGCGTTCGCCACCTCGCATGCGCGGCGGTCGATGCGCGCGGCGTCGAAGTCCAGGATCGCGCGCAGTGCGCCCGACTCGAAGAGCGCATTCCCGGGATGCAGGTCGCCGTGCACGGCCATCGACGGCGACGCCGCGAGTCCCGCCTCCTCGGCGCGTGCGTGCGCACGGTCCGTGCGTTCGACCAGGCGGTCCACGGTCGCGCGAAGGGCGACGCCGTCGGTGTCGGGGTCGGCGCGACGGGCGGCATCGACGACCGGGCGCGCGGCGCCCGCCAGCGAGCCGGGACGGTGGAACGAGATCGACGGTGCGTGCGGCCCGGCCTCGAACTGAGGCGAGACGCGCAGCAGGCGACCGAGCCCCGCGCCGGCCGCACGCGCCTCGGCCTCGGTGCGTTCCCACCGGACGCCCGGGATCCAGCGGTAGAGCTCCACCAGCACGTCGCCGAGGTCGAGCGACCACGCCCCCTGGGGCGTGTGCGCCAGCGGCGCGAGCGGCACGCCCGCCGCGTCGAGGTACGCCTGGAACCGGTGCAGGAACGAAGCATGCCCGGGCGGCATCGACTCCGGCGAGCGCTGCTTGAGCATCCAGTCGCCGCTCGCGGTCTGCAGGCGGCCCTTCGCGAGGCGCGAGGCCCCGCGCGCGATCGGCTCGAAGCGCACCGGCCCGCGCAGGCCGTAGCCGCTCACCACCTCGCGCAGCCGCTCGCGGGTGAGTTCCCCTCGCGGGTGCGGGCTCATTCGGCGTTCTGGGCCTGTTCCTTGATCCGGTCGATGGCCGTCTTGATCTCGACCACGCGGCGGCTGATCTCGACGTCACCGCTCTTGGAGGCGATGGTGTTCGCCTCGCGGAGCATCTCCTGCGCCAGGAAGTCGAGGGTGCGCCCCGCCGGCTGCGGGTTCGACGCGTCGATCACCGAACGGAACTGGGCGACGTGGCCGGAGAGCCGTGCCACCTCCTCGGCGATGTCGGAGCGCTCGGCGAAGATCGCCACCTCGCGGACGAGGTCGGCGTCGCTCACGGTGACGCCGAGGTCCTTGAGCGCGGTTGCCAGGCGCTGGCGCAGGCGGTCCTGGTAGCCCACGCTCACCTCGGGCGCGCGGACGCGGATCTCCGCGAGGCGCGACTCGACCTGGTCGCCGAACCCGGCGAGCAGCGCACGGAGCGCCTCGCCCTCGCGGCGGCGCATCTCGAGCAGCGCGTCGCACGCCTGCTCGACGAGCCGCATCACCAGCGGGCGCGCCGCCTCGGCCATCGACTCGGCGCGGTCATCGACGATGACCCCGGGAAGCGGCAGCAGGTCGGCCACGCGCAGGTCCTTGCCCAGGCCGTGCAGGCCGGCGCCGCTCAGCTGGTGGATGTACGCCTCGAGCGCCGCGACGTTGATCCGCGCCACCGAACGGGAGGCGACCTCGGTCCAGCGCACGGCGATCGTCACGCTGCCGCGCGCGAGGCGGCGCATCACGGCGGCATCGATGTCCGGCTCGAGCGACTCGAGCTGCGACGGCAGCCGAATCGAAGACTTGTAGAAGCGGTTGTTGACGGACCGGACCTCGACGGTGCAGCGCGCGCCGTCGAGCTCGGCCGAGGCCGAGCCGAAGCCGGTCATCGACCGGATCATGGCGTGGGCGCCGGGGCGGGAGCGGGCGCCGGAGCGGGAGCGGGCGCCGGAGCGGGAGTCGGCTCCGGAGCGGGCGCAGGCGCGGGCGCGGGCGCAGGCGCGGGCGTGGGCGCAGGC
>Ga0075471_10000859_pt1 | contig 19079 bp, 19 predicted proteins | sample DEB19_08_DNA_2_FD_74787 | JGI IMG/M metagenome (GOLD analysis project Ga0075471, IMG submission 74787) | Aqueous microbial communities from the Delaware River and Bay under freshwater to marine salinity gradient to study organic matter... | ecosystem: Environmental > Aquatic > Marine > Coastal ... | reverse complement strand
TTTTTCCACACGACACCTCATCCCCCCACCGGATCTGGGTCAGGCATCCTGCCACCCTTGGCGGACGATTCCCGTCACCCATACCTGATTGGACGAGGTAGAGTTGAGAGGGTATTTCAGCGTCAGAGTGAGGGGCAGGGCAACTCCTTGGGACTGCTTCAGCCAGAATTCCAGTTGGATGGCGGCGTTGCTGTCGCGCTCAATGTATCCATGAATCACCGGAGCTCCGGGTTCTGAGATGCAGCGCAGGTCCAAGCATTTGAGCAATCGAGGACTGCCAAACTGGTTCTCGTAGTGGAAACCATCTGTTACCATCACACGCATGGTGACCGGTTGGATGGGCCGCTTTTCCATAAACTGCGCCCAGCCTAGGTCGCCTGCGCCGACAAAGGCGGCCCAGTCCACGCGTGGGCCCTCGGAGGTTTTTTCCACAAGGGCGGTTCGTCGGCCGCCGCCCTCCATCACCACAATGTGCTCGGATAGGCCCCCATGGATCTCCTTGGACTCCACGATGCTGGAGTGCATGACGGGCCCATCGGCATACTGAGCATAAAAGGCCGCCATTCGTTCCTCAAGGCCTTTCACCGGACGTGACCACGCGATGCGCTGCTTCCAATTGGGTGCGGCTAGGAATTTTCTCAAGGTCTCTAGGGAAAGCGTCAGATCCATCGAGGTCTGGTTGGAAACAGGTCCTTGGGATGATTCGATCCTCTGCGCCTTGGCATAATCTTGTTTGCCGGTGGCTTTAAAAACCAAATGCCCGTTTGGAACGATGGCCGCCTTAGGTTCTTCCTCAATCATGGCTAGCAAGGGGGCCGTTTGAGGTGGCTTGGTGGCCATTTGCTGCAATTTGTTGCCATTCCACGAGGTCAGTGCCCGGATCACAAATGCCAGCACGATGCAGCCCATAACCCCTCCTGCGCCAATGATGAGGCGCTTGCGGAATGCTTGGATCTCGGGGTCCATCCGCATGCGCTCAAAGGCCGCGCCGGGTAATGCATGAGGTTCGTGGGAGGGGGCAAAGTTCGGCATGCGGACTTCGCAACCTGTCGGAGGATCCGGCTCCGCGGCCATGTCTTCTGCTGCCTTCCCGGCTGCCACAGGAGCCTCTGGGGCGCTGGTGGGTGAGGGCATTCTTGCGGAGGCAGTGTCTGGTTTGGGGTCAGCCGGCAGGGGTTGCCGGGAAGGAATCTGCAAAGTGCTTTCCGCAGGTGGTTGAGGCACCGCGCCACCCATCAGCAGAGCACGACGTTTGGCCTTTTTGGTTTTCTCCGCCACTTGCAGCATGAGCATTTCCCCGCACTCCGGGCAGGGACGCGAACGCGTCACGCTCGTGACCTGCACTTCGACAGGCCTTTCGCAATGAGGGCAGACGAGCGAAAGAGCGGGCATGGGGTTTGCCTACGATGCTTCGCGCCAGACCCATCGCAACTACTGCATCGACAAATTCCATATGGCAGCCAACGCTACCAACGCGCCGCCAAACCGAAGCGTCCTTGGGCGCGCTGCAGCCCCCAGTTCATCATCACGCGGGCGTCATCCCAGATGTATTTCGTCTTGGTGCCGAGTTGCACGAGGATCACATCTTTACCTCCACTCGCGGCGGTGGAGATGAGGCAGCGGCCGCTCGCCACGGTGTAACCGGTCTTCATGCCGTTGCACTCTGGCATGCGCCCGAGAAGATCATTGGTGTTTTGCAAAGTGACGGTGCGGCCGTCAGCGCGGCGGAAGGCGTAGTATTTCCGCCGCACGATGTCGCGGATCGTTGGGTCGCGATAGGCCACCATGGCCATGCGGGCCATGTCTCGGGCAGTGGAGCGCTGCAACGGTGCGGTCAGGCCATGCGGATTCACGAAATAGGAGTTCGTGCAGCCCAGCGCGCGCGCCTTGGCGTTCATTTTTGCTGCAAAGGCAGGAATGCTGCCCGCATTGTCACGGGCGAGCACGTTGGCGACATCGTTGGCACTCTTCACGAGAAAGGCATAGAGCAGCGTCCGACGGGTGTATACTTCTCCGGGTCTCAGGCCAAGCCGTGTGGGTTCCACATTCACATCGCTAGCTGTCACGCGGACAGGTTTGTCGAGATTCCCAGCATCCAACACAACAAGTGCGGTGACGAGTTTTTGTGTGCTGGCCACAGCACGCGGAGTTTCCGCGTTGCGTGAGGCCAGATGCTGGCCGGTGCGGGCATCGAGCAAAAGATAGGCCGCTGCGCGGATAGGAGGTCCGGGACTGACGGCGAACATCGGATCGACATCGAGCGCGCTGCCAAAGGCCTGCTGATGGATTGGAGCCTCACGAGCGGGCAGCGGAATGGCACGCGGCACGTGAGTCTCGCAGGAGCACAGCAGCAGCGCGGCGGTGAAGGTCGTGAAAATCGGCTTCAGCATGGCATGTGGCGCGGCAAGTAGGCCACCCGTTCTCTCTTGTCAAACCTTGCTCCCGCGACCCGTGATTCCGCATTCGACATTCGCCATTCCCACTGCACTCTCCGGCTCTATGTCACTCATCATCAATGGCGAGAAAATCGACGACGAAATCATCGAGGCAGAGTTCCGCGAGATCAAAGGCTTCCACGAGCGGACGCTGCAGGTGGCCTGCTGCGAGCGTGACCCGGAGTTCCGCGCGTTGGCGAAGGACAACATCACCTCCCGCGCCCTGCTGGGACAAGAAAGCCGACGCCGACATCCCGAGGTGCCTGAGGAGGACATCGATGCCCGCCTAGCCAAGCTCATCGAAGAGGCCGGCGGCGAGGCGCAGTTCTACTTCAAGATCGGCGTCCCTGTGGCGGACAAGGCGGTGATACGTGACAACCTCGCGAACGGTGTCCGCCTCGACAAAACACTCCAAGCTGTATACGCGCCCGAGCCTGACCCCACGGAGGTCGAGCTTCGCGCCGCCTATGAGGCGTCCACCGAGCTTTATTTGACGCCCGAGGAGATCCATGCCGCGCACATCACTAAAAGCCTCCAAGGTGCCAAAAGCCGTGATGAGGTTTATCAGGCCATGCGTGACATCCGCCGCCAGCTTCTCGATGGCGCGGATTTCATGAAACTGGCCGAGGAGCATCGTGCCGACGAGCAGCAGCAGATCGATCTCGGTTGGTTCAAGCGCGGCGAGTTCATGGAGGAGTTCGAGGCCATCGCCTTCAGCATGAACGAGGAAGAGATCAGTCCGGTGTTCACCACGCAGCTAGGCTTCCACGTCTGCAAGTTGCTCGGTCGCAAACCACCTGCTCCGCGTCCATTTGAGGAAGTCAAAGAAGCTGTCCGCACTCGGCTCATCGAGCAGCATCGAGATGCGAAGTTCAACGAGCTGCTGGATCAGCTCAAAGGCACGGCTCAGATCGAAGACACCGATCCGCCCGAAGAGGGTGCGAACGCCGGGCATTGATCGCTGCTCATGACACCCGTGGTGTTACGCAAACACTTCCAGCACCGGCTTGCCCTTGTCGCCCACAGTGAAGGGTCGGTTGGAGGGTGACATGACGACTTCATCGACAGGCAGACCGAGGCTCCATCCGATGGTGGTGAGGAAGTCCTGCGGGCTCACCTGCTTATCGGCGACTGAGTTGCCTTCCTTGTCGCTGGAGCCGTGAATGAAGCCGCCTTTCACGCCACCACCGGCAAGCAGGGTGGAAAAGACCCGGGGATGATGATCGCGGCCAGCATTGCCATTGATGCGGGGGCCTCGGCCAAACTCAGAGCAGAGGACAACAAGCGTTGAGGCAAGTAGGCCGCGCTGTGACAGATCTTCTAGCAGAGCAGAAAGAGCCACATCGAGCTCGGCCCCGTGCTCTTCGAGCCCTTCCTCGATGTTGTTGTGCATGTCCCAGCCACCTTTGGCTACCTCGATGTAGCGAATGCCTTTCTCCACGAGGCGACGGGCTAGCAGGCAGCCTTGGCCGAATTTGTTGCGACCGTATTTTTCCCGCAGTGCTTCCGGCTCATCATCAAGGCGGAAGGCCTCGAGATCGGTACTGGACATGATGGCCACGGTCTTATCGTAAAATTCGGTGTAGCTCTTCACCCCGGCGGTTTGAAAACGCTCACGGAAGCCCGCATCAAGCCTGTCGAGCATGGCAAGGCGCTTTTGCATCACATCTGCGCCTGCATCGCTGCGGGAGTATTGCAATCCGGCGTCGGGATCGAGGATGGGCAGCGGAGAGTAGCTGGCGGGGAAGAAGCCATTGCCCGCATTCGGCTGTCGGTTCACGCACACGCTGGAGGGAAGGGTCTTATGGCTGGCACCGAGGAAGTTCTGCGCCCAGGCGCCAATGTTCGGATGCTGAATCGTTCCACGCTGCTCGTAGCCACTGCGAATCAAGTACTGGCCGCTGGCATGCACACCGGTCTTGGAGGTCATGCTGCGGATGATCGAGATCTTGTCCGCCTGTTTGGCGAGGTTTTGCATCGTGCCGCCAAGTTGAAAGCCCGCCTTCGTTGAAACGGGTTTCACCGGGCCCTGTGTGTCTCCCTCCTTTGGATCGAGTGTATCAATGTGCGACATGCCACCGATCATCTGGAGGAAAATGACATTCTTGGCTTTTCCGAACCCCGGACCATCTGCTGCCAATGCACTGCCACCGAGACCATGAAGCACTGTGACACCTAGGGAGGTTTTAGCCCATTTTTCACAGAAGGAGCGGCGGGTGAGCGGATCGAGCTGGTTTTGGATTTTCATAAGGAAGTCAATGGCTGGGATGCTTAAGGCGCGCGAAAAATGACATGGCATTATTCCACAAACACAAACTCCCGTGTGTTGAAAAGCACCCAGCTTAGATCACGCAAGGTGAGTCCGTTGCCGAGAGCAGCAACGGTATCAGCAAGTTCTTCGGGCTTGGGTTTGCGGCTGAAGAAGCTGAGGTAGAGGCTTTCAACCTGCTGCTCGGGCGATTGCTGGGCAGCAGCGGTCTCGATGACGAGAGAGTCGTCTTGGCCGATGACCTTTTGGGCCTCGCCATTCATGAGCATGAGCACCTGCGGGATGCTGCCTTCATCACTGCCGCTATCGGCGATCTGGCGGTCACTCTGGCCGAACATGCGGAGGAAGTGTTGGTCCTTCTCTGGTTGCGGCAACTCGGAGGCGCGGGCGAGCACGAGGCCATTTCGCACTGGAGGGGCAACCTCGACGCTATCGTCGCTCTCCGGCATGATCTGACGCTTCTTGCGGTTCTTTGGATTTGCTTTGGCCTTGGCGCCATATTTTCGCATGCCTTGGGCTGCTTTTTCGATGTCAGCCTTTAGTGATTCAGGCGTCATATCTTCACCGAGATTCACCTTCATGACTTCGGCATACATGGCGCCGCGATGGGCGTGAAATTTATCCACATCCGCACCCACAACGAGCGTGGCGCAGGAGTCCCAAGCCTGCTCCGCGCTCATGCGGCGGAGCACTGGGCCGGGAAAAAGGTAGGGGCCTCCTTCAGCCATTTCATGGCTGGTGGCCTCGCGTTGATAAGCCTGTGTGTTGCACAGGAGGCGAGTGAACTGCTTTAGGTCGAACTTCAGCCGGACCATCTCGGAGGCCAAGTGATGCAGCAGTGCCGGGTTCACGCTGGCCTCGGGATCGTCGAGATCGGTGACAGGCTCCTTGATGCCGACCCCAAAAATGCGCTTCCACATGCGGTTGGCGATGGTCATGGCAAAACGCGGATTGTCCGGCGAAGTCATCCATTTGGCGAATTGCGCGCGAAGGTCCTCCTCATGTTTCGTCTGAATGCTTTGGTAAGCTTTCTTGGACTTATCGTCTGCCCAGGTCACGAGTTTGGGCTTCACGGGATCGCCAGGCTTGCCATCGCTGTACTTGTAATCATCCGGAAGCTTGAGATCGTTTTCCGTGCCATCTTCGATCGCCATCGCATTGACGCGGAGGATGTTTTTGGCCTGTTGCTGGAGGCGTTTATCATCGAGGCTGGCCAAGGTGCGGCGCATGTCTTTCATGCTGTAGCCAGCATTGCCACGCGTGCCGTAGGTCTCGGTGGCGCCAAAGAAGGCCGCCATTTCGTAGAACTGGCGTTGAGTCCAATCCGCAAAGGGATGGTCGTGGCACTGAGCGCAGGAGACATTCGCGCCGAGGAAGGTGCTGAGCGTGAGCGAGAGATTATCGAGCCGCATGCCGGCATCCCGCAGGAGGTAACCGGTCGCGCCATTGTCGAGCAGTTTGCCATCCGCGGTCATCATGGTGAAGACCATCTTGTCCCACGGCATATTATCGGCGATTTGGCTCTTCAACCAGTCTTGGTAGGTGTAGAAGCGGGCTTTTTGAGCCACATCCGCCACACGTAGCATGTCGGCGAAGTAATTGAAGAGATGGCTGCGGTAACCATCCGAGTTGAGCAACTTGTCGATGACTTTCGCCCGCTTTGAGACGCTGGTGTCATTGATGAATTCGAGAGCTTCCTCCCGCGTGGGGATGCGCCCGGCGATGTCAAGATACACCCGACGCACAAATTGTTCGTCGGAGGCCAGCGGGTTCGGCTTCTGTCCGGCCTTGGCCAAACCGCCATCGACGAGCAGGTCGATGCGGGCGGCGGCCTGCGCGAGATTGGGATCGGCCGGGATGCCGAGACCCTCGGGCTTCAGGGTCTTCGCGGCTTGTTGGTCCGCGGGGCTGAGCTTGTCGATCGGCAGGCGGTAAACGTAGCCATTGCGTACTTGCAGGAAGACCTGGCCATTTTCGATGCCGCGGAAGGTCGCCTCCAGCTTGCGGCCCTGTGAGTCTGTCCAGGTGCGGTAAGTCTCGCCTTCCGCCCACAGGCCGGAGGAAAGCAAAACGAAGGCGAGGAGGGGGAGGAGGTGCGTCTTCATGACTTGTTGCGCGCTTTAACGATGCGGTTTCGGCCAAGTTGCGCCTATTTTGAGTTGCATGGCCTGCTCAGCGCAGTTGACGCGTGTCAAGGCCTCCAGCTAGTCTGAAGAATGCCTCGACTCCACCTCTTCACAGTGCTCGCCTGCACTTGCACTCTCACGCTGTTTGCCCAAGAAGCTTCGAAGCCCGAAAACAAGCCCATAGAGAAGAAGGAGGATAAAAAGGATGCGAAGCCCGTGGAGGCTCAAAAAGCCGACTCCAGCACCACACACGCCTCGGTGACCATTCATGGCAAGGAAGTGAAGTATAAAGCCACTGCAGCCATGCTGCCTATCCTCCGCCCCGATAACAAACCGGCGGCGCAGATCTTCCACGTGGCCTACACCGCCGAGGGTGGTGATCCGAAAACACGCCCGGTCACCTTCTGCTTCAATGGCGGTCCCGGCAGCAGCAGTGTGTGGCTGCATCTTGGCGCCTTCGGCCCGAAGCGTGTGAACCTATCGCCCGATGGTCTCACACCCCCCAGACCCCCCGGTGGCCTCGTGCCAAATGAGTTCTCGCTGCTCAGCGACACCGACCTCGTCTTCATCGACCCGGTGAACACGGGCTTCTCACAGGCTACCGATCCGCAGAAGGTGAGTGAATTCCTCGGCGTGCGCGAGGACATCCAGGCTGTTGCCGAGTTCATCCGCCTCTGGCTCACCCGCGAGAAGCGCTGGCTTTCGCCGAAATTCATCGCGGGTGAGAGCTATGGTGGCATTCGCGGCGGCGGCCTCGCGGAGCACCTCGCCTCCAAGCATCGCATCTATCTCAACGGCCTCATTATCGTCTCGGGTCTCCTCGATTACGACACGCTCACCGGTACGACCTTGAACGATTTGCCGAATCAGGTGCTGCTGCCAGCGTTGGCTGCCATGGCGCACTACCATAAGAAGCTGCCGCCAGACCTGCAAAACGCCCCGCGTGATAAAGCGATCGCCGAGGCGCGTGAGTTTGCCTATCGCGACTACGCCTACGCCCTCCACATGGCCCGCGACCTGCCCAAAACGGAGCGCGACAAAACGGTGAAGAAGCTCGCTCGACTCACCGGCCTTCCTGAAAAGCTCATCGACGATCACAACATGCTCATCAGTAGCGGCCTTTTCCGCGAGCATCTGCTGCGTGATCAAAAACTCGTGCTCGGTGCCTACGACGCCCGTGTCACCGGTCGCGACTCCGACGCCTCGGAGAACTATCCTGAGATCGATCCCTTCATGAATGTCGTCGGCGGAATCGCCGCGGCCAGCATGAACGCCTACCTGCGCGAGGAGCTCAAATTCGAGCGTGACCTGCCTTACGAGGCTCTTAAGCCGCAGCCCGGCTGGAATCACGGCCAAGGAAATAACTACACCAGCGTCAATCACGACCTCGCCAAGGCCATGATGGGCAATCCGCACCTCCAAGTCCTCGCCCTCATGGGCTGGGCGGACCTCGTCACCCCGCCGGACAACATGGTGCACAGTCTCCGCCACCTCAGTATCCCCGCCGAGTTGAGAAAAAACATCCACACAGCCGAATACGACGCAGGACACATGATGTACACCAACCAGCCCGACATGAAGAAGATGCATGCTGACATCGCAGCCTTCATCGCGGCCTGTTTGAAGCAGGTCATTGAGTCCCCGTGATGCCTGATTCCACCACCAGCGCCCTGCTTTCCGCCCGCGAATGTCCCGCACGCCCGTATGTGATGCTCCAGCGCTGGGAACGGCTCGCCTTTCTGCACTGGCGCTGGGACCCGCAGATCCTTCAGCGCACGCTGCCGCCGGGCCTGACCGTGGACACCTTCCAAGACTCCGCCTGGCTGGCCATTGTGCCGTTTTTCATGCGCGGCATCCGCCCGCGTTTCTGTCCCCCTGTGCTAGGCATCAGTGACTTTCTGGAACTCAATGTGCGCACCTACGTGCGCGATGAAAAAGGCAGGCATGGGGTTTGGTTTTATTCACTCGATTGCGATCAACCGCTCGCTGTATGGGCAGCTCGCACTTTCTTTCATTTGCCTTATCAGCATGCCCGCATGTCCGCCAGAGTGAGCGGGCAACAGGTGGACTACCACTGTCATCGGCGCGGTCAGTCGGGTGAGAGCCGATTCTCTTGGTCCCTCGGCAATCTGATACACCACGCGCAACCCGGCACGCTCGAGTTTTTTCTAACGGAGCGCTACCTGCTGCATTCCAAGACATCGCATGGTCTCCGCTGTGGTCAGGTGCATCATGCCCCCTATCCGCTCGCGGAGGTGCAGCTGAGCTCATGGGATGCCAACCCGCTGATCCAGGCGGGTTTCGAGGACCCGAAACGCCCACCAGATCATCTGACAGGCTCGCTTGGCGTGAATGTGCGCATCTATGCGCTCACGTCGTGAGAGGGGGTAGCGCATTTAAGGGGCATGGGATCAATTGAAGCCATAGTTCATGCCAGAGCTATCCTCGCTGGGTGGGGCGTCGCTTGAGATGTGATGGTTCTTGCGAAGCCAGAGCAACTTGGAAAAGAAAGCGCGATCTCAGCGGGCAGGACAATCTTACTTCGTCTTCTTCTTCGAGCTTGCCTTATCTCGGGCTTTTGTAGCAGCAGGGGCGACTTTTTCGCCGGGCTTGGGCAACGTGGCTTGGATGGACTCCCAGCCTGGGTTCAGCGTGGCCTCCCGCAGGACGAAACGGCGGAAGCAAACACTCTGACCACCAACAGTGAAGCCGGGAGAAGCTTTCGGGGCAGTGAAAAGCTCGGAGGCTCCCCACGCTGCAAGATCATCGACTTGGCCGTACATTTTGTCGCCCACCATGTCGAGACGAACCTTGTGCCATGTGCCAGGCTGAAAGTCGGCGGGGAAGCGTGCAAAGACAATGGCCTTGTCCGGACCTTCATGATCGTTGTCATCGCGCTGGATGGTGATGCTTTTCGGCGTGATCATGATGCGGGCCATGTGGTCCTTCACCGCATTGATCGATAAGCTGGTAGAACGAGCGCCGTCGAACTTAAACTCATACTCAATGGTAAAGTCCTGCATTTGGTTTGGGATGCGGAGCACGGCGCCGTGTTTGTCTTCGATCAGTTCGCTGCCGCGCATCGCACCGTCCGCCGCCTCCCACTTGCCTTTGGCAGCCCTCCACGGGGCTCCGGGGGCGCCATCAAGCTTGGCTTCAACGATGATTTTACCAGGCACCGCAAGAAGGGGCTTCGAATCATCCGCGCGTGCGGTGATGGTGGTTAGGCTGAGGAGGAGAACGGCGGTCGTTTTCATGGACATGTTGGAACGAAGGCGCTCGAAGGCTCTTGCCGTGATTTTTGTTGGCTGGTAGAAGCAGCAGATGCGCGCGACAGCATTCTCTCTCATTCTTCTGCTTACTCCTATGCACGCTGCTGAACCTCAGGCTGAAAACTGGCTTGCCAAAACGAAGATCGCGCCGCCCATGGCAGTTCCTTCGAGTGTGGAGGCATGGAGGAAACAGCGTGCTCAGATTCGCACGACCCTAAATGACTTGCTCGGCGATCTGCCGCCGCGACCACCCGTTTCGGCCTTTCAAGTCGTGAGTATCGAGGACAAGGGTGGATATGTGCTGGAGACAATCCAGTTCGATAATGGTGCGGGTGAGATGGTGAAAGGATATTTGTTTTTACCCAAAAAAACCACGGTGCAGAGCAAGGCCCCGGCAATCCTTTACTGCCATTGGCATGGTGGACAGTATGATATTGGCAAAAAAGAGCTGCTCGGCACCAACGCGGCACCAGTGGTCCCGGGGCCGGCGCTCGCGGAGGCCGGTTACATCGTGTTGGGCTTAGATGCGCCATGTTTTGGCGAGCGGAACGGCCAAGGGCCAGATGGACCACAGCAGAAGGGCAGCGCCGGAGAGATGTCGGCTTCCAAGTTTCACCTATGGTCTGGGCGCACGCTGTGGGGAATGATGCTCCGCGATGACCTCACGGCTTTGGATTACCTCTGCTCACGCCCGGAAGTGGATGCGGATCGTATCGGTGTCACCGGCATCAGCATGGGATCAACGCGCAGTTGGTGGATCATGGCACTCGATGATCGTCCGCGTGCCGCGGTCTGCGTGGGATGCATGACTCGCTATGAGGAACTGATCCGTGCGGGCATGTTGAAGGCTCACGGCATCTACTACTACGTGCCAGGCATGTTGAAGCACTTCGACACGGAGGCCGTCATCGCCCTAGCTGCGCCTCGACCGATGCTTTTCATGACCGGCGATCAAGACGGCGGCTCTCCAGTGGAAGGTGTGAAGCATATCGGAAACATCGTCGGCAGGCTTTACGCTCTCCATGGCTTCGATGAGCGTTTTGAAAACGTCATTTACCCTAACGTGGGCCATGTATATCTGCCAGAGATGTGGCAGCGAACGATGGCTTGGATGGAGAAGTGGGTCAAGGGTGGTAAGCTATGAGAAGCTGGACCCGCACCTTCTATTTCGAGTCTTCCTGTCGCTCCACTTTGATGGTCGGGACTTTTTCGAAGATTTTGGCAACGAAGTCCGTGAGGAAGTTGCCGTTCATTTCCTTCATGTGACGTAGGGAAAGGCCAACGATGAAGGCTGCGATGAAGAGGCCGACTACGATGACTGCAGTCATGCAACCAGAGTCGGTGGTATCCGGGTATTCCCCAGGGGCATTGCGACTGTAGGCGCGGCGCACAGGGCTCAGCGGAGCACGGGCGGCGGCTTTAGGAGGCTGTGGTGACTCCATGATCAGCTTGTCAGGGGAGGGGAGGGGAACGGCTTTCACCACTGGCTCCGGCGACTTAGCCTTGGCCTTGATCTGATCCATGCTGGGAGGCTCGCCTGCATAAAAAACGGCCTGCACATCGCCAAAGCCAATGCGGTCACCGTCATTGAGTTTGGCCTCCTCAATCTCCGCGCCGTTCACGCGTGTGCCATTGCTGGAACCCAAGTCCTGAACGTAAAAATCATTACCAGACCGCTTGATGGCAGCATGTCGGCTCGATGAGGATTGGCAGGTGAGCACCACATCATTCTCCGGATGCCTGCCGATGGAGGTCTTCTGGCTTTCGAGGCGTTGGACCTTGGTGGAGTGATCCTCCATGTAAAAAACGACGGCAGCCATGAGAGCGAGAAAGAGATCGGGTGGGTTTTTAAAAGAGAGGCGGGCGGTATCAGCACGCGTGAGATGAAAGAATCTTGGGATTTTCGGGATGCAAGGACTGTGTTCGCGTGTGAAGATGTTTTCCCGCATCGTTTTTGTGCGGAAAAATACTGCGCATGCCCTTCATGAAGCCATTCATCCCCTCCTTGATCCCTGTGATGGCCCTGTGCGCCGTGCTGATGTTGAATGCTGCATCGCTGCCCGCGGCTGACGTGGAGGCGGCGGAGGCTACAGCGCTGCGTCTCGTGCCGCAGCAGGAAAGGGAAGGGTTTGAGTTTCGCTCTGAGCTTTGGACGAACGAATTGGCCCCCGACGTGGGCCGCGCGGTGCGCATCCAGCTTTTCAAAGGCAACGAATATGCCTTCTGCATCGCAGTGCCGGAAAAGTCGGGTGTCGCCATCACTGCAGCTGTTCTCGATTTTGACGGTCGACCCGGCGGACAACTGCTGCCAGTAAAGGCGGGCTGGGGGCTCGTGCTGTTCTACAAGCCGAAAAAAACCGGCCAATATGTGGTTGCTGTCCGTCAGACGGATGAGGGTAAAAAGAAAATGACTGCCTGCACAATGGTTACTGGGTGGAGGTAAAGGACTCTCGATGGCCCATGACATTCGTCGTGGCTGCACCACGGTGATTGTTGACTCGCAGTTGTTAACCGTGTCGAAACAGCGGCATTCGAGCCATTTGTGGGATCAACAAAAACCGCCGCCCGGTCTTCCGGGCGGCGGTGTGGCATGAAGACCTATTCAGGTCCAACGGCTACTTTTCGGCCTTGCAGCAATCTTTGCCACAGGCTTTGCCTTTTTCCTTGCAGCAGGCCGCGCAGTTGTCACCGCAGCATTTTTTGCAGATACTGCCAGCGGCAAGCACGGGCGAGGCGGTAGCTAGGATGGCGAGGGCGAGGATAGAGAGAGAGCGTTTCATAGGATTTGGATGTGTTTGAACTTTAAGGTGCCCGCTGGAAAGGAATGATGCGATTTTCCGCGCTGGCGGACGGGAACTTCGCAGCCGGTTCCTCACTGGGCTGAGGAGGCTTGGTGGCTTCAGAGCAGCAGTGCCCGATGATGCAGGAAGAGCCTTGGTGGCTCAGCAGGTAGCCCACGTTCATGTCGGGGCGTTTCGGCCTGCATCGAGAGGTTAAGCTGGATCACCGGCAGCCCATCCTGCCATCCGGCGAGGTGGAAAACGGGCTCCGCTTCAGACTTATGGGAGAAAATCAGGCGCTTTGTTGTGTCTCGCGGGTCTTTGCGATGCTCGCAGCAGGGGCAGGACTCACGGTGATTCACCGGAGGATGGTTTGATAGCTTAGCGGAGCATTCTTCCGAATGCTGCATGGCGCAGCAACCCGCCTGATCTGCCTGCGGGAGTTTCCCAAGGCAGCACCAGCACATCGGGAGGCCGATGCAAAAACTGAGGAGCAAGGCTGTCAGACGGTTCACCATGGTCTTTTTGGATGCTTACGTCGGAACGAATGTTCAAAACGATATCGCGAAAGGAAGAGAATTCATGCTTCGGATTATTCCGGACTATTTTTCACTGATGGCTTGTGCTGCCGTGTGGGGATTTGCGCTCCTTTGCTAAAAACGGGCGATGGAAGATGTGGGCCCGCTGGCCTTTGTGGCCATACGCTCGGTGCTTGCTAGCATGGTTCTCGTGCCGCTCGCATATCGGGAATGCCGCAGGATGAAGGCGCAAAAGGATTCCTGCCAATGCTAGATTTGCTGCGCGTAGGAGGTGCCGCTGGCGTGGCCTTTTTTGCCGCGGCGGCATTTCAGCAAACGGGGCTCGTCACTGCGTCCGTGACAAACTGTGGTTTTCTCGCGGCCTTGTATGTGGTGATCACCCCTTTTCTCGCGTGGTTGATGCTCGGGTAGAAGCTTTGGGACGCTCGCACAAACCGCCTGACACAATCGAGAGCCGCGTATGCTCAGGCGCATGCCTCTTCCAGACGCGCCTGCTTTTCATCCTTGGGGCAACTCGCATCAGATCGTCCTCGCCGTCGTCGCCTCGGTGATGGCGGTGATGCTGGTTCTGGCCCGCACGAACCTGAAGACAGCAGCGGAACGGGTGTTCGGCACGTTGCTGCTGACGATCTATCCTGCGGGCTTGGTCATCCATGCTTTGTGTGGCTCACTGCGCGCGCAGACGGTCTTGCCACTGCAATACTGCGACATCGCCGCCATCGCTGGCGGGCTTTCTTTGTGGACGCAGCGGCAGTTTTGGTGCGAGGTGGTGTATTTTTTTGGCATCGCCGGCACGCTCCAAGGGCTGCTCACACCGTCGCTGAGCTACGAGTTTCCAGATCCGCGCTTCTTTCTGTTCTTTGCTCTGCACGGCGGCGTGCCGGTGGCTTCATTTTATGTTATTGGCGCTATGCGGCAGCGCCCGCAGGCGGGTGCGGTGCGGCGAATGATGATCTTCTCGCTGGCTTGGTATGCCGTGACGGCGCTGACCAATCTCGTGCTCGGCACGAACTACGCGTTCCAATGCCAAAAACCGACACAGGCCAGCCTTTTTGACCACTTGGGGCCCATTCCTTGGCACAATGCTTCCGCCATGCTGATCGGGTTGTTGATCTACTCACTGCTGCACCTGCCATTCATCCGCAGGAGCAAAGTCTGAGATGTCGCTTTGCATTTCCCGTTTTGAACGGATAATCGCCGCCCTCAAAAAACACCCCATCATCCTTTCTCCTCACGCGCAATGAAAGCACCCGCCTGGTCTGTCTCCGACTCCGCTGATCTCTACGGCATCCGCGAATGGGGACATAGCTACTTCGACATCTCAAAGTCCGGCGAAGTTGTCGTGAACCTGAAAGATGGCAAAAAGTCCAAGCCGGTCTCACTGGCAGGCATCGTCCGTGATCTGCGTGAGCGCGGCACTCAACTCCCTCTCCTCATCCGTTTCGGCGACTTGCTCCGTGGTCGTATCGATGAGCTGAACGAGGGTTTTGCCGCAGCCATTGCGGAGGGCAAGTATCAGGGGGTCTATCGCGGTGTGTATCCAATCAAGGTGAACCAACAGCAGGAAGTGATCGAGGAGATCACCCGCTACGGTCGCAAATATCACTATGGGCTTGAAGCTGGCAGCAAGCCGGAGCTCATCGCTGCACTCGCCTACATGCACGACCCTCAGGCCTACATCGTGTGCAATGGCTACAAGGATGAGGAGTTTATCGATCTGGCGCTGTACGCGCAAAAGATGGGGTTGCAGGTCATTCTTGTGCTGGAGATGCCGACTGAACTCGAACTGATCCTTCAGCGCTCCAAGAAGATGGGCGTGCGTCCCACTCTTGGCGTGCGCTTTCGCCTCAGTGCCGAAAGCGCCGGTCACTGGAGTGGCAGCGGCGGAGACTCCAGCGTTTTCGGTTTGAATATCTCTCAGCTCATGCATGTCGTCGATCACCTGCGCGATCAGGGTATGCTCGACTGTCTGCGCATGCTGCATTACCACCAAGGCTCGCAGATTCCGAATATCCGCGCCATCCGCCAAGCCGTTACGGAGGCCACTCGAGTCTATTGCGGTCTTGTTCAAGAAGGCGCCCGCATGGGCATCCTCGATCTTGGCGGCGGCCTAGCCATCAGCTACGATGGTCAAAAAGGTGCCAGCGTCGCAAGCAGCAACTACGGCACGAAGGAATACTGCGCCGATGTAATTGAGGCCATCACGGAAGTTACTGCCGAGGCCGGCGTACCGCATCCGGATATCATCACTGAGTCCGGCCGGGCTGTCGTGGCCTACTACAGTGTGCTGGTCATCAATATTCTCGATATCAATCGCTTTGAGTCCCGCACGAACATCAGCGAGATCGAGATCGACAAGGAATCCCCCGCCTTGCTGCGCAATCTGCATGAGCTGCGCGCCGAGAGCACCCGTAACGCTGCGCGCACCAGTCGCGACCGACTTCAAGAGATTTACAATGATGCTGTTTATTATCGCGACAAACTCCGCAGCGAGTTCAACTACGGCAAGGTCAGTCTGCGGGAGCGTGCGCACGGCGAGGAGCTCTACTGGGACATCTTGAAATGGGTCTCCGACATGCGCGGAAAGTGCGAGCATGACGGCTCACAGATGGAGCGACTCGACACCATCCTCACGGATTACTATTACGGGAACTTTAGCGTTTTCCAGAGCCTGCCGGATCTCTGGGCCATCGACCAGATCTTCCCCGTGATGCCCATCCACCGGCTCAAGGAGAAGCCCACGCGCAACGCCGTGCTGTCTGACATCACCTGTGATAGCGACGGCAAGATCGACAAATTCGCCCTCGCTGATGGCATCAGCCGCAGCCTTCCCTTGCACGACCCCCAGATCGATAAGGGTTCAGAATACATGCTGGGCATCTTCTTGGTCGGTGCCTATCAAGAAACACTTGGGGATCTCCACAACCTGCTCGGCGACACCAATGTGGTTTCCGTCCATCTCGAAAACGGAAAGGCCAAATACTCCGAGTTGGAGGGCGATAGCGTCTCTGAAGTCCTCAGTTACGTCGAATATGAGCCGAAAGACATGGTCACCCGTTTCCGCAACCTTGCCGAGAGTGCCGTTTTATCGAAACGCATCTCTGCCACGGAACGGCGTGAGATCGTGGATGCCTTTGAAGCTGGCATGCGTGGTTACACTTACTTTGAGAGCTGAGCGACTGAGGCGTAAGAAGTGAGATGTCATGGGTGGTGCGTCGTAGTTCTAACTCCTGACTTCTGAGTCGCATCAGTTCATCGAAACACTAAGACAGACTTCGCAGGGCCGTCCGTGAAGCTGGCTGGCATCTGGATGGCGCGATGGAGGAGCTTCAAATACTGTGCAGAGGGTATTTCGTGACCGCCGAACATGGCGAGGTGCGGCGTGGTCCATTGCGTGTCGTGCAGGATGAAGCCACGTTCATGCAGGCGGTGCTGAAGGCAGGTGAGCGCCACTTTCGACGCCTGCGTCTCGCGGCTGAACATCGACTCGCCAAAAAACGCCGCGCCGATGCTCACGCCATACACTCCGCCGACGAGTCGGCCATTCCGCCAAACCTCCGCGCTGTGGGCATGGCCGATGCGGTGCAGCTCCTCATAGGTGTCGAGGATGGTTTCATTGATCCACGTCGTTTCACGGTCAGCACAGCCACGAACCACATCGCCAAAAGCCGTGTTCCAGCGCAGCTCAAAGGGGTGGTTCTTATAGTAACGTGCAAACCGGGCCGGTAGATGAAAATCCGCAATGGGCAGGATGCCGCGCATCTTTGGCCGGAACCACGAGATCGAGCCATCCTCGTCTCCCATAGGGAACACGCCTTCACAGTAGGCGTTTAAGAGGTCGAGGGGTTCGATTTGCGGCATAAGCTACTTTAAAGCCTTCAAAGTTCATGATTCAACTCTTGAACCTTGAACGGCGAACCCCGAACATATGCAGGCTTGAATCTTGCCCTTCAGATCACGATTTTGCGCCTCATGCTCATCCCGGTGTTCATCGGGCTAGTGATCTATTATGGTGAAAGTGTGCGAGAGGGCGCGGCGAATGAATCGTTGCGGCACTGGGCAGCCGCTGTTTTTGGCATTGCATCGGCAAGTGACGCCCTCGACGGCTGGATCGCGCGGCGTTTCAATCAAATCACCCGCCTTGGCACCCTGCTCGATCCGCTTACTGACAAGCTGCTGATGCTCGCCGCCATCGTCACGCTTAGCTTCACCTCCTGGCCACAGCATTTTCCACTTTGGTTTCCGGTCATCGTTATTTTCCGTGACATGGCCTCCATCGGCGGTGCTTTTTTGATCGATCACATTGTGGGCCAATGCGTGGTGAAGCCACATTGGACCGGAAAAGTGGCCACGTTCTTCCAGATCACGGCCATATCGTGGGTTCTGCTCGATGTGAGGTTCCTCGATCGTGTGTGGCCCACTGCGCTAGCGACGCTTTTCACAGTGATTTCCGGTTTCATTTACTTAGCTGATGGTGCGCGACAGATCAAAGCTGCCGGGCATGATTGACGGAGGGGGCGGGGCATGCTCTGTGAACCATGCTCAAAACCGTCGCTATCGTCGGCCGTCCCAATGTCGGCAAATCCGCGCTTTTCAATCGTCTCGCGGGCAAAAACATCTCCATCGTTCACGACATGGCGGGGGTGACACGTGACCGTATCACCGCCCAGTGCCGCAAAGGCCCCGCATGGTTCGAGATCATGGATACCGGTGGCATTGGAGCGAACACGGACGATGTTCTGACCGATCAAGTGCAAACCGAGGCGAGCATCGCGCTCGATGTGGCGGATCTGCTGCTTTTCGTTGTCGATGTGATGGACGGTGTGACGCCGATCGATGCTACGCTAGCCCGCGAGCTGCGCCGCACAACCAAGCCCGTGATCCTCGTCTGCAACAAGGCAGACTCCCCACAGCGTAAGCTGCATTCCTCTGAGTTCACCCGTCTTGGGTTTGAAAACCAGACCGAGGTCAGCGCCGCGCATGGCAAAGGGATTGACGAGCTCGTCGCAATGATCTCCGAGAAGCTCGATTTGAAAGAATCCACCGAAACCGAGGAAGCTATCGCCGGTCAGAACGCGAAGCCCTTGAAACTGGCCATCGTCGGTCGACCCAACGCGGGCAAATCCTCTCTCGTGAACGCCATCCTCGGTCAGGAACGCGCCATCGTGAGCCCTGTGGCAGGTACCACACGTGATGCGCTGGACATCGAGACCACCTACAACGGCAAACGTTATCAATTGATCGACACCGCTGGCATTCGCCGTCGGGCGAAACTCGACACCTACGTCGAGATTTCTAGCGTGGACCGCAGTCTGCAGAGCATCAAACGGGCAGACCTCGTGCTGCTTGTGGTCGATTGCGCCGACGGTGCAAAGATGCAGGACCGTAAGATTGCCCAGATCATCCTAGAGGAGCGAAAGCCTTGCATCCTTGTGATGAACAAGTGGGATCTCTTCCACCCCAGCGGCAAGCAGAAAGACCGTTTCGAGCATCTGGAAGAGATCATGCGCCGCGAGTTTTTCTTCCTGCACTACGCACCAATGATCGCCATTTCGGCGAAGAATAAGGAGCACATTGGCAAGCTTTTTGTGCAGGTGGAAAAGGTGCGCGGCGGGGCGCAGAACCGCATCAGTACCGGCGCGCTGAACCGCCTGCTCG
>Ga0075471_10000857_pt1 | contig 19097 bp, 13 predicted proteins | sample DEB19_08_DNA_2_FD_74787 | JGI IMG/M metagenome (GOLD analysis project Ga0075471, IMG submission 74787) | Aqueous microbial communities from the Delaware River and Bay under freshwater to marine salinity gradient to study organic matter... | ecosystem: Environmental > Aquatic > Marine > Coastal ... | reverse complement strand
CTTGCCCGTCGTCTGCGTCGGCGGATAAGCGAGTGTAAGGCTCAAAGATTCTTTCGAGCATTTCGCGTGGAACGCCGGGGCCGCGATCTTCGAGGGTCACGACGATGCTGTTGTTATTGTCGCCGTCGAGGCGAGCGACGATCTGTATGGAAGAGTGGGGGGGTGAGTACCGTATGGCGTTGCGCAGTACGTTCTCGAATCCACTGCGTAAGAGCTGCGGATCCGCCACGACCTCGAGGAGGCCGCTGCTCTCGAGGATGAGCTCGACATCGCGGGCGGCGGCTTCGTCACGCTCGTCGGCGATTAGGGTGGTCAGCAGTTCGTCGAGCTTTAGCAGATGCTTGGTGCGCAACGGCTCAGACTCGAGGCGCGTCAAGCGCAGCACATCTCCGATGGCCTGATTCATTCGTTCAAGCTCGGTCACGATCCGCGCGTGTTCGGCTTGCGGCAGCGGATGCTTACGCTCGGCCAACGCGATCGCCGCCTGTAGTCTTGCCAGGGGCGATCTCAGCTCATGAGACATATCGCGCATGAGCTGCTGGCGCGCCGCGAGGAGGCGTTCGATCTGTGCAGCCATGACGTCGAAATCGCGAGCGAGTTCGCCGAGCTCATCTTGGCGCGCGGTGAGCGTCTCAGGGGCGCGCGAGGTGATGCGGCCGCCCGCCAAAGACCGAACGACCGACTGTAGTTCGTTGATGGGTTGACCAAAGGCACGGGCGATGAGCGCAGCGATCACGGCGATGACGATGAGCGCTGCGAGGATGAGCGCCGCGAGTGCGGCGGGGCTACCCCAGGGCGCGATCCGCTCGGGCAGTAATAAAAACGCGTAGCGCCGTCCGTCGGGGGCGATCAACAGTGGCGCGAGTCGGATCGGTCGAAAATAGGTTTCTTCTTCGCGGACGGCGCCGAGTACGAACCGATTCACGAAGCGAACATACTGCGGAGGAAGTCTTTGACCGCCGAGGTCACGTCCCTGGCCATCGAGTACATAGAGTACGACCCCGTCGGGTAGGGTGCCGGGCGTGGTCATCCACCGCCGCAGTGCCGGAGTTCCGCCTTCAGCGAGAACTCGCGCGGCGTCACGCCCCAAGCTGCCCTCGCGAGCCACGAGATAGTTCTCGAGCTGCTTTGAGGCGACGAGCACGAGACTCGCCAGTCCGAGCAATACGAACCCTGCGATCGCAGCGCCGATATAGAGCGCCATGCGGAGGTAGAGTCGGGAGAGACGCGGCGTCATGCGCGCGAGAGATCGAGAACGTAGCCGTGACCGCGAAGGCTGCGAATTTCTGCGCCCTCGGCCCCCGCAACACTGAGCTTACGACGTAATTTGCTCACGAGCGTGTCGATGCTGCGATCGTAGGCCTCGAGGGGGCGCCCCACGGCGGCCTCAGTGAGTTCAGCGCGCGAGAGGACCTCGCCCTTTCGATTGAGCAGCACCTCGAGAATTCTCAGTTCTGTGGCGGTGAGTGCGACGCTATGTCCAGAGACCTGCACCTCACGACGTTTGACATGTAGCTCAAGGTTACCGAAACCGAGAGTGCTCGCCTCGCCGGTGTGGCTGATGCTGCGTTTAAGCACGGCGCGAATACGGGCCGCGAGCTCGAGTGGGTTGAAGGGCTTGGGAAGGTAGTCATCGGCGCCGGCGAGCAAGCCGGCGATGCGATCGTGATCTTCTCCGTGCGCCGTCAACATGATCACGGGCACCATGCGACGTTCTCTCACTCGGGCGAGAGTCTCGAGACCGTCGATTCCTGGTAGACCCACATCGAGCACGACGAGGTCGGGTAAACGGCTCTCGATCGAGGTGAGAGCCTCTTCGCCGCTCGCGACCCACTCGACCTTGAACCCTTGCAGCGCGAGATATTCCCCGAGCATGGCGGCGAGGGCACGATCGTCGTCGACCAGAAGCAGACGGGGCTCGACGGTGGGCGAGGATGAAGTCACAGCGCCACGTTTACCTTCTGTTGACCCACGGGTGCAAGTGTCGCGCCTAGACTCGATCAGCCCACGGGGATGGGCGGAGGGGTCACATCATGAATGCTAACGTCGAGAAGGGGCTGCCTCCGGCAGCTGGCGGAATGAAGGGTGTCCTGGCGCGGCCGCCTTGGCCGGGGCTGATGGCTTTCGTCATCGTCTTCGTCGTGCAAGCCCTCGGGCACACGGTGATGATCATGATGGAGGACATCTGGCCGGGACCGGGTTATGTCTACGAGTCGGCCATCGGCATGGGGCTCTTCGGTGCCGTGTTGCTCTGGCTCGGTATGCGTAATACCCATGAAGTCGCGGCGACCTGGTATGGCTTTTGGGCCGGCACTTTTCTTTGGACGGGATGGGTCGAGTTCGCCTTCGTTTGGTCCGCGCAAGTTTTGGGGGTTCCCGATCTCATGGATCCGTACTACCCCGGAGCGATTGCGACCAAGGCCGAATATCTCGTGATGATGTCCTCAATCGGGGTGATGGGCGCCACGCTCGTCTACTTCCTCTTTAACAAAGAAACCAAGTGCAACTTTTTCATTTGGTTTCAACGTCGGTTGCGTCTGAAGACCGGCAAGCCCAATCCATCGCACGAGCGAAACTTTGCCGGCATCACGGCGCTCGAGACCATCTACGTCATCTGGTTCTTCTATCTGTTCCTACTGTTCCTCTATGACGATCGATTCTTTGGCGATCGTCACCCGGCCGCTTACGTGGTGTTCGGGCTAAACATCATCTGGGCGGTCTACCTGTTCCGCCGATTGATGTTGTTCTGGAAGGTGACTACGGCGATTCGTTATGGCATTCCGACCGCCATCGTCGCGTGGAATGCCGTCGAGATCGGCGGGCGCTGGAGGCTATTCACGGAGTTCTGGGAATATCCGCAGAAGCATGCCATCGAATTGCTCGCTATCGCGGTGGGGGTCGCGCTTGCGGCCTGGCTCGCAGCACGAACGCCCATGCACCAAAAGGCTGAGCTCTCTAAACAAAAGCTCGCCGACGCGGCGCAGCGCTCGTCCGCGGGCTGACGACTCGGAGTCGAAGCTGAGGCCGCCGCCGACCGATCAGTCGGCGAGCGGCCTCAGCGCATCGAGACATACCGATAACGAGGCGAAATCCGACGCGCCGTGACCGGCGATTTCCGCAACCGTGCGCTCCCATTCTGCGAGCGTCGATCCGCGGTGGGTACGCCAGCGTTCGAGCCCGCCGCTCGCCATCACTCGTCCGACGATCTTTCTTTCAAGCGCGCGACTCGCTTCGCGTAAGCCGATGCGTGCCGTAGCCTGCAGCGTTGAGTCGACGGCAAGGCTGGAGATTTGATCTTCGAGCCAGTCGAGCTTCAGCGCTGCGGTGACGGCGAACCAAGTTTTGGCCGTCTCGCCGACACCTTGGCGCATCGTGGAGGCGCACTCGAGAATGTCGAGCGCGTTGTCGAGCACGCGTAATTCGGCGAGCGTGGCGGCGAGGGGTGCGGGCAGACCCGCTTGACCGAGTTCCGCGAGGGCCAAGCGATAACGCTCGGCGGGGCTGCCTGACAAGGCCTGCGGTACGGCCGCTCGTAAGGCCTGCATGGGCGCTGAGAGCTCACGTACCGACTGGTCGACATTGAGTGATGCACGGCGATGTCGGAGTAACCAGAGCGTCAGGTGGCGCAGTAATCTCGCCGTATCCGCGTAGGCGACATACTGGGCTCGACTCGGCACTCGGTTATCGAGAGCCTCGAGTTTGCTCCAGACGTCTCGCATCCCGAGGATCTCTCGGGCGATGTTGTACGCGCGCGCGACATCCGCTGCCGCGGCGCCGCTCTCTGCACGGGCCCGCAACACGAAGCTCGGACCCATTCTGTTGATGAGACTATTCGTCACCGCCGTCGTGATGATTTCACGGCGCAGCTTGTGATGACCGATGTCCTTCTCGAATCGCCGACGGACGGCGCTCGGGAAATATCGGGCGAGCTCCGCCGCGAAGTAGCGATCTTCCGGTAGATCGGATTCGATGAGTTGTCGGTTGAGAGAAATCTTCGAGTAGGCGAGCACCACGGCAAGCTCGGGACGCGTGAGACCGATGCCGTGCTTGCGTCGGCTCGTGAGCGTTTCTTCGTCGGGTAGATTCTCGACCACCCGGTCGAGCTCGCCACTGCGTTCGAGTTCTCGGATTACGCCGCGCAACTCGGGCAGCCTTTCGGCCGATTGCAGTTCGAGCGTCGAGAGCGCCTGACTCTGCAAATAATTATTACGCAGCACGAGCGCTGCGACCTCATCGGTCAGGCTCGACAGCAGTCGATCGCGATCTTTGCGTCGCAGCCGACCTCGCGCCTCGATGCCGCTCGTGAGGATCTTCAGATTCACTTCGACGTCCGAGGTATTCACGCCCGCCGAGTTGTCGATGAAGTCGGTGTTGATACGACCCCCAGTGAGCGCGTACTCGACTCGGCCGCGTTGCGTGAACCCGAGATTGCCGCCTTCGCCCACCACGCGCGCGCGCAGCTCACGACCATCGACGCGTACGGTGTCGTTGCCGCGATCGCCGGCAGCCGATTGCGGCTCGAGCGAAGATTTTACGTAGGTGCCGATGCCGCCGTTCCATAACAGATCGACCCGCATGCGCAGGATGGCGCGAATGAGCTCCGTCGGCGTTAAGGTGTCGGAGGTGATGTCGAGCATCGCTCGTGCCTCGGTCGACAGACGCACGGACTTCGCAGCGCGCTCGTAAATGCCACCACCCCGAGAGAGGAGTTTACGGTTGTAATCGCTCCAGGCTGAGCGCGGTAGGGCGAAGAGTCGCGCGCGCTCGGCGAAGGACTTAGTCATATCCGGATCTGGATCGATGAAGATATGAGCGTGGTTGAAGGCTGCGACGAGTTTGATCTTCGGTGACAGCAGCATGCCATTACCGAAGACGTCGCCCGACATGTCACCGACACCGGCGACTGTGAACGGCTGAGACTGGATATCCGTGCCGAGCTCGCGGAAGTGTCGTTCCACGCACTCCCAAGCACCTCGTGCCGTGATACCCATTTTTTTGTGGTCATAGCCGGCAGAGCCGCCCGAGGCGAACGCATCGCCGAGCCAGAAGCCGCGCTCGACCGAGATGGCGTTGGCGGTGTCCGAGAAGGTCGCCGTACCTTTATCGGCGGCCACGACGAGATACGGATCGTCCCCATCACGTCGACGAACGCCAGTCGGCGGAACGATTTTCGAGCCCACGATGTTGTCGGTGACATCGAGCAAGGCATGAACATAGGCGCGGTAGGCCGAGACGCCCTCTGCTTGGATGGCCTCGCGCGAGCCGCCTGTCGGTAAACGGCGAGGGACGAAACCTCCTTTCGCTCCCTCGGGGACGATCAGCGTGTTCTTGACGTTCTGGGCCTTCATGAGGCCGAGCACTTCGGTCCGGAAATCTTCTCGACGATCGGACCATCGAATACCGCCTCGAGCGACATCGCCCATGCGCAGATGCACGCCCTCGACCTGGGGACCGAAAACGTAGATCTCGTGGCGCGGGCGCGGCAGGGGCAGGTTGGGAATCGCTTGCGGGTTGAGTTTGAACGCCAGCGTCGGACGGCGCGCGCCGTCCGAAGTGCGCTGGTAATGATTGGTGCGGTCGATGGCCTGAATCACGGCGAGGAAGGCGCGAAGGATGCGGTCTTCATCTGCACTCGCGATCGCCTCGAGGCGTTGATCGATACGCGAGAGTAGCCGCGCCTCACCCTGATGACCGGTACGCTCGGGCGAAAGTCGATGCTCGAAAAGTGAGTGAAGATCTGCGGCGAGATCGGCATGCGCGGCGAGTGCGCGCTCCATATAGCTTTGACTGAACGGAATGCCGGTTTGCAGCAAGTAACGGCAGCAGGCTCTCAGTACGTTGACTTCATGAGCGCCCAATCCTGCCAGCAGCACCAGACGATTAAAGCCATCGCTTTCGAGTTCCCCGCGGCGGACGAGCCGCAAGGCGAGCAGCAAGCGCTCGCCATCGCGACCAATATCGATCGCTGCGCCGTCACGAATCTCGAGCGAAAAATCCTGCAGCGAGACGATCGGTCCGCCCTCAATGCCCGCGAGTGTCCACGGTCTCTCCGCCAGCATCCGCAGGCCGAAATTGTCGAGCAAGGGGACGAGCTCTGCGATCGGTAGTGCTTCGGCGTGCCGCGCGACACGAAGGTGAATGATGTGCTTCGGCGTTCCCGCAGGACGATGCAGGCGCAAATGCGGAAGATCGGGGGTCGTGATGAGAGATTCGAGGGCCTGCAGATCACCCATCGCATCCTGGGGGGTCACCTCACTTTGATAAGCGAGCGGGAAGCGCGAGCCATGTCGCTCAAGTAGGGCCATCGCTTGCGCGGTCGGCATCGAGTCGAGCAGCGTCGCGCGGAGGTTGTCGGACCAGGTCGCCACGAGCGCAGAGACCTCGGCCTCGATCGAGGCGACCTCGAGACGGCTCGGAAGTTCGTCACCCCGAATCGTGATGTGAAGACGGGCGTGGTTCGATAGTGCGATCTGTACTTGCGACTCGAGGTTGTTGCCGCTGCATCGATCGAGCAGCAGGCGCTCGATGCGCAGCCTGACTTCCGTGGTGTACCGGTCGCGAGGCACGAAGACCATGCACGACCAAAATCGTCCGAGCGCATCATGTCTCATCATGAGGCGGGTCGTGCGGCGCTCGTAAAGATTAACGACGCCACGCACGAAGGAGACGAGCACGGGAACCGGCGATTGAAATAGTTCGTCGCGAGGCCAGGTCTCGAGTACCGCGAGCACCGCTTTGCCGTCGTGGCTCTGCGGATCGAGCCCGAACGTCTCGATGACCTGCGTCACCTTATGACGAACCACGGGAATTTCCGTCGGCGAGGCGAAGTAGGCGGTGGAGGTCCAAAGACCGACGAATCGATGCTCGCCGCGCACTTGGCCGCGGGAGTCGAAATCTTTGACCGCGATGTGATCGAGATGCCCCGCGCGATGTATCGTAGAGGCGATCGGCGATTTGGTGATGAGGAGGGGATCTGAGTTGCGCATCGCTTCGCGGAGCGCGCCGGACAGCGTTTCGGCTGCCGGCGCATCGCCATGGCCCGGGCGTAACAGACCGAGACCGCTGCGACTCACCGGTAGCAGTCGATCAGTGCTACGACCGCGCCTCAGGGCGTGGTATCGATAGCCGAGGAATATGAAATGCGCCCCCTCGACCCAGCGAAGTAGTTCGATCGTCTCCGAACGCGCAGCCCGCATGGCGGCGGTCTCGCGCTGGCGGTCAGACGTCGGAGATTGCAAAGAAACCAACACACCGAGCACTTTGGCCCGCATGGCGCGCCAGTCTTCCACGGCCACGCGCACGTCTTGCAAGGTGGCGCGTAGCGACTCTGCGATACGCTCGAGGCGCGAGTCGCCAAATTGACGATCGATTTCATAAAGCTGCCACGATTCGCGACCGCTTGCCGATGTGCCGTTCGCGAGGGTGGCGCGCTGCAGTAGACCATCGCTTCGACGTGACGTCTGCAGCACCGGATGGATCAGCATCTGCACGCCGACGCTCGCTGAGCTGAAGGCAAGGCTGATGGAATCAACCAGGAAGGGTCGATCGTCCGTCACGATCAGCGCGTAGCTGTGGCGATCTCCGATCGGATCATCCGACTCGGGCGAAAACGCCTTGACGAGTGTCTCGCCCGGTCGACGGCGACGGGCAAGCTCGTGATGGGTGATCGCCAGCATCGCGAGCGTGCGCGGATCTCGGGCCGCGAGGTCTTCTTCACCGACGCCGCGGAAGTAATCACGCAGCAGAGCCGCAGGTGGCGCGCCACGCAGCCGACGTGTCGCGCGCGTGATTTGATCGATGAGAGCAATTCTTCTTCGCGGAATTCGGCTCAGCATGATTTTTCAGATCTCCTGGGATCGGTCAAGTGTGATCGCCGAGTGCGCGAGCGCGCCCGAGCAAGGTGTCGAGAATACGCTCGAGTGCATCGCGGTCGGCGGCATCGAGTACGTCAAGCAAAGATTGCTCGTGTCGCAGTGCAAGCGGAACGACTTCGCGATAAATGCGAGCGCCCTCGTCTGAAAGCTTGAGAATCGATCGACGTCGATCGCCGGGCGAGACGCTGCGTTCGATACTCCCTTTTTCGAGGAGGCTCGATACCGCGCGGCTGACGGCGACTTTATCCATGGCGGTGCGCTCCGCCACCTGGGCGGCCGACAGTTCCGGTTGCATCGCGAGCACTGCCATGACGCGCCATTCCGGAATGCTGATGCCGAATCGCGAGGAGTAACTGCCCGCGATCGCTGAGCTGACGAGGTTGCTCAGCACCGACAGTCTGTACGGCAAGAAGCGATCGAGTTGCAGGCGTGGCGTGTCGTTCATTTTTCGGCTGTCGCGGGTGAAGTAGGCGATCGAGCTCGACCTTCAGCTCACTTGCTGATCGATGGCACCGAAGATCGAGCGCCCGACGTCATCACGCATCTCGATCCGGATTCGATCACCGGAGCTCATAAACGGCGTTCGGGGTGCGCCTTGGGTGAGCGTTTCGACGGTGCGCTGTTCGGCGATGCACGAATAGCCGACGCCGCCGTCGGCGACCGGGCGACCTGGCCCGCCGTCAGCGCCGCGATTGGAGACGGTGCCGGAGCCGATGATGGTGCCGGAGGCGAGGGAGCGAGTTTTTGCGGCATGCGCAATGAGCGTCGGGAAATCGAAGGTCATATCGATTCCGGAATTTGCGCGACCAAAAGCGGTGCCGTTGTAGTCGACGACGAGCGGGCGATGCAGCCGGCCACCGTCCCAATACTGCCCCAGTTCGTCGGGCGTCACCGCCACGGGGGAGAAGGCGCTCGAGGGCTTCGACTGGAAGAACCCGAAGCCCTTGGCGAGTTCGTCGGGAATGAGATTACGCAGTGACACGTCATTCACGAGCATCACGAGTCGAATGCGGGTGGCGGCCTCAGCAGGTGATGCACCGCGTGCGACATCGTCCGTCACGACGGCCACCTCCGCTTCGAAATCCAAGCCCCAGGAGGCATCGGCGAGGGGAATGGCGCCCGTGGGTGCGAGAAACGTGTCGGAGCCGCCCTGATACATGAGCGGATCGGTCCAGAACGACGCGGGCATCGGCGCATTGCGCGCTTTGCGGACCAGTTCGACATGGTTCACGTACGCCGAGCCATCTGCCCACTGATAGGCGCGCGGCAAGGGCGATAGGCAGTCCCGCGGGTCGAACGCCCGACCTTCGCCTGATTCGAGTCGCGCCGCGAGCGCTCGCAGCGGAGTCTCGAGACGCGCCCAGTCGTCGAGCGCGGCTTGCAAGGTCGGCGCTACGGTCTCCGCAGACAACATACGCGAGAGATCTTTGGAGACGACGATCAGATGCCCATCGCGATGACGCGCATCAGCGCTGCGTAACGTGGCGAGTTTCATAGGGGCTTTTCCTCGGCAGCGAATTCCGCTGCGTGCAGCCAGGCGGCGTGTCGAGGCGCGCGCTTCGTACGACTCCATTCTTCGAGCATGGCGGGCGCGACTTCGCGAGCGCGACGCTCCTGCTCCGGGGTGCCGGTGTTCACGGTGAGCTCGAGGCGATGGCCGTTCGGGTCAAAGAAATAGATCGATTTGAAGAGACCGTGATCGGTCGGGCCCACGACTTCGATGTCTCGTTCGACGAGTTTTCGGCGCGTGCTCTCGAGCGTGGCGAGATCTTCGACTTCGAAGGCGATGTGCTGCACCCAACTCGGTGTATTCGGATCGTGACCCATCGGGTCGCGTGTCGGGAGTTCGAAGAAGGCGAGCACATTGCCCATTCCTGCGTCGAGGAAGACGTGCATGTACGGATCAGGCTCGTGAGTCGAGGGGACGCGATCTTCGGCAAAGGCGGTCGTGAAGGCCATGCCGAGCACGTCGCGATAGAACTCGACGGTTTCCTTCGCATCGCGACATCGATACGCGACATGGTGGATTTTCTTGATCAGACTCATCGCTTGAGTACTCCGCGCCGCATCTGATCGCGCTCGAGAGATTCAAATAGCGCCTTGAAGTTGCCTTCGCCGAAGCCTTCGTCGCCTTTTCGCTGGATGAATTCGAAGAACACCGGTCCGATGAGGCACTCCGAGAAGATCTGCAACAGCAGTCTCCGTTCGCCGCTCGTCGTGCCGTCGAGCAAGATGCCGCGCTGCTGCAGAGCCGCAGTGGGTTGACCGTGACCGGGCAATCGCTCCTCGAGCATCTCGTAGTAGGTTTCGGGTGGCGCCGTCATGAGCGGCACGCCGCGCGTGCGCAGGGCATCGACGGTGGCGCAGAGGTCTGTCGTCGAGAGGGCGATGTGTTGGATGCCTTCGCCATTGAAGCGCAACAAATATTCTTCGATTTGTCCGCCGCCCTGGCCGCCTTCTTCGTTGAGCGGAATGCGGATCTTGTCATCCGGGGCTGTCATCGCCCGAGACTGAAGACCGGTGTGCTGTCCGTGGATGTCGAAGTGACGGATCTCGCGAAAATTAAACAGGCGTTCGTAAAACGCGGCCCAATGCGCCATGCGTCCGCGATAGACGTTATGCGTCAAATGATCGATCAGCTGTAGGCCCACCCCTCGCGGATGTCGCTCGATCCCCGGGAGCCACTCGAAATCGATGTCGTAGATGCTCGCACCTTCGTTGTATCGATCGATGAGATACAAGGCGGCGCCGCCGATCGCGCGGATGGCAGGCAGGCGCAACTCCATGGGGCCGGTCGGCAGGTCGATCGGCTGCGCGCCCAGTTCGAGCGCCCGGGCGTAGGCCTTCTGCGCGTCGCGGACTCTGAACGCCATGCCACAGGCGCCAGGCCCGTGTTCCTCGGCGAAGTAGCCCGCCTGACTGCGCTTTTCGCGGTTGACGATGAAATTGATGGCGCCCTGACGGTACAGGGTGACGTCCTTCGAGCGATGGTGGGCCACGGGCTCGAATCCGAGGGACTTGAAGACCGGATCGAGCAGGGCGGGGTCGGGCGAGGCGAACTCGACAAATTCGAAGCCATCGAGCCCCATCGGATTGGCGTGGGGTGCGTCCTTCAATACCGCGTTCATGGTCTCGCCTTTAGTTACAAGTGAAACTGTTGCGAATGTAACTTTTGTGAGCGTGGCCGTCTAGAGGGTAGGATAATTGCAATGTTGAGAAATTCCGAAACTAGGGCAGACGCCGAAACGATGTCACGCGCGCTTCGTGCCGTCGCCGATGCCGCGCGTCTCCGATTGCTTCGCCTCTGTGCGGATCGCCCGACGAGCGTCTCGGAACTCGCGGCCGCTACCTCCGACAGCGAGCCGAATGTCTCGCGACATTTGAAGCAGCTCGCGCAGGCGGGGTTGCTGCGCCGCGTGCGTCGCGGTCAGCGCGTCGAGTATCAGCCGGCGACCGACGTGGGTTTTGCCGCGGAGCTCCTTGGCTTGTTGCTCTCGCGACTCGCGCCCGATGACGCCGCCCTGCGCGAGGCGAGGGCGCGTTTGCACGCCATCGAAGCCGGTGCGCGGGCGAGCTTGCGCGGTTCCGCAGCCGATTGGGTGGTGACGAGTCGATTGGGCCGTAGCTTGCGCGGCGCGATGGGGGGAGAGTTCACCCGCGATATCGCCGGAGCCCGAGTGCTCGTACGAAGTCAGCATCGGGAAGTTCTCGAGGCGCTTCTGCAAGATGACGAGCGCCGAGCGGCCGCTGGCGGTTCGCCTCGCGTCACGCTGAGAGCAGCCTCGAAGCCCGAAAAAAACGTGTTGCAGTCTTGGCTCGAGGCTGAAGGTTTTCAGGCCGAGGTGCTGACGAGCGGCGAGGTTCGAACCGGCGGAATCTTTGATGTGTGTCTCGAAGCGCCGTTACCCGACGAACTACGCGAGGTCGATCAACTCCCCGCGCTTTTGCAGCGCGCGCGGGCGCGACTCGGCGATGCCGGCGTGCTCTGGTGCGTCGTCCCGTACGACTTGCTCGAGGAGCAGGGCTCGCCGCCGCTGCGTCTGCGAGCGTTACTGGCCGACTGTGGCATCGACTGCTTGTCCATTGCGCCTGTCGAGGCCGAAGGCCGTCACGTTCTCATCGCGCGGGGTCGTGTGCGCGCCGCACGAAGTGCCGCCAACACCTCCGCCTCTCAGTCCGCTGTCGTTCGCGGCTGATCCTGCCGTATTCGCATTAGGAGCTTGCTCATGTCCGTCGAACCGATACGTGTCTCCTTCGAATTTTTTCCGCCTGCCGACGCGGCGATGGAGGCCACGTTGTGGCAATCCGTGCAGCGCCTCGCGCCACTTGCGCCGCGCTTCGTTTCGGTGACCTACGGCGCCGATGGCTCGACGCGCGATCGAACGCACGCGCTCGTCAAAAGAATTCAGTCCGAGACGGCGCTGACAGGCGCGCCGCATCTCACTTGTGTCGGCGCGCCGCGCGGCCAAGTCCTCGACATTGCGCGCCGATACTGGGACGAGGGTATTCGTCACATCGTAGCGTTGCGGGGTGATGCGCCGCAGGGCGTCACGAAGTACGAGCCTCATCCGGATGGCTTCGCCTATGGCGCTGATCTCGTCGCCGGGCTGCGTTCGGTGGCCGATTTCGATATCTCGGTTGCGGCCTACCCCGAGATGCATCCCGAGGCGCGTTCGGCCGAGGACGATCTCGAGAATTTCCGCCGCAAGGTAGATGCGGGTGCCACACGGGCCATCACGCAATTTTTCTTTGATACGGATGATTACCTGCGCTTCAGAGACCGCTGTGTTGCCGCCGGGATCCGCATCAGCATCGTGCCGGGCATTTTGCCGATCACGCGTTTTCCGCAAGTGACGCGGTTCGCCGCGCGCTGCGGCGCCAAGATCCCGAACTGGCTGGCCGAGCGTTTTGCCGGACTCGATGATGATCCGGACACTCGTCGACTCATCGCAGCCAACGTGGCTATCGAGCAGGTGTCGCGTTTACGTCGGCACGGCGTCAACGAATTTCATTTTTATACGTTGAACCGTGCTGAGCTGACCTACGCCATTTGTCATGCGCTCGGCTTGCGTCCTCAGACTTCCGGAGCCTGACCATGAGTTGTTGTCCGACGCATCTGCCGCACCTATCGCATGGGTGTTCTGCGCAGTCGCTAGATCAGCGGGTCGTGAGTGCGAAGGCTTCACCCTATTCGGTGGTGCCCGTCGACGTGAAAGCTCGTGAGAAGCGCCTTCGTAAACTGCGGGAGCTGATCGAGGAGCGCATTCTGGTCATCGACGGTGCGATGGGCACGATGATTCAGCGACATAAGCTCGATGAAAGTGGTTACCGCGGCGATCGATTTCGAGACTATGGTCGTGATATTCGTGGCAATAACGATCTACTGACGCTGACCCAGCCGGAAATCGTGGGTGGCATCCACCGCGCCTACTTCGAGGCTGGTGCCGACATCGTCGAGACCAACACCTTCAACTCGACCACTGTCGCGCAGGCCGACTACGGCATGGAAGCATTGGTTCCCGAACTCAACTACCGGGCCGCACGCATTGCGCGTGAGATCGCGGACGAGGTCGCCTCGGCAACGGGTTCGCCGCGTTTCGTTGCCGGAACACTTGGGCCGACGAATCGCACGGCCTCGATTTCGCCCGACGTTAACGACCCCGGCGCTCGCAACGTCAACTTCGATCAGCTCGTCATCGCCTACGCAGAGGCTGCGCGATCGCTCGTACAAGGCGGAGCCGATATTCTGCTGATCGAAACCGTGTTCGATACCCTGAACGCCAAAGCGGCGCTTTTCGCCGTGAGACAGGTCCAAGCGGAGCTTGGTATCGATCTTCCCGTGATGGTGTCGGGCACGATCACCGACGCGTCGGGGCGTACGCTCTCGGGTCAGACCACCGAGGCCTTCTGGAACTCCGTGCGTCACGGCGAGCTCTTCGCCATTGGCCTCAATTGCGCGCTCGGCGCTTCGGACATGCGGCCGTACATCGCCGAACTTTCGCGCATCTCTGATCGATATGTGTGCGCCTATCCGAATGCGGGCTTGCCCAACGCTTTCGGCGAATACGATGAAACGCCGGCGGAAACCGCCGCGATTCTTGCGGAGTTTGCGCAGTCGGGGTTACTGAACATCGTCGGTGGGTGCTGCGGTACGACGCCCGATCATATTCGGCTCATCGCCGAAGCTGTGCGGGGAGTGAAACCGCGCCAGCGTGCAAAGGTGGAGGTGAAGTGTCGCCTATCGGGCCTCGAGCCGCTCAACATCAGTGAGGAGACCTTGTTCGTGAACGTCGGCGAACGTACCAACGTCACGGGCTCAGCCAAGTTCCGCAAACTCATCGAGGCCAATGATTACGCGGCGGCTGTCGATATTGCGAGGCAGCAGGTCGTCGCGGGCGCGCAGATCATTGACGTGAATATGGATGAGGGCATGCTCGACTCCGAGGCGGCGATGGTCCGCTTCCTCAACCTCGTCGCCTCCGAGCCGGATATCGCTCGCGTGCCCGTGATGATCGACTCCTCGAAGTGGACGGTCATCGAGGCCGGTCTAAAGTGTGTGCAAGGTAAGGCTATCGTCAACTCGATCAGCTTGAAGGAAGGCGAGGCGGCGTTCATCGAGCAGGCGAAAAAAGTGCGGGCCTACGGCGCTGCGGTAGTCGTCATGGCGTTCGATGAACAAGGTCAAGCCGACAGTATCGAACGGAAGGTGGCGATCTGCTCGCGTTCGTACGAAGTGCTGACCAAGAAAGTCGGTTTCCCGCCCGAAGATATTATTTTCGATCCGAATATTTTTGCCGTCGCCACGGGCATCGAAGAACACTCGAACTACGGCGTCGATTTCATCGAAGCGACGCGGCTGATCAAAGAGCGTCTGCCGCATGCCATGGTGAGCGGCGGCGTCAGCAACGTTTCGTTTTCGTTCCGGGGTAATGACCCGGTGCGCGAGGCGATGCACAGCGTATTTCTCTATCACGCCATCCGCGCCGGCATGGATATGGGTATCGTCAACGCGGGACAACTCGCGATCTATGCCGATATCCAGCCCGAGCTGCGTGAAGCCGTCGAAGACGTGATTCTCAATCGTCGTCAGGATGCTACGGAGCGCCTGCTCGCGATCGCGGGGCGCTACAAGGGTGAGGCGGGTACCAAGCGCGAAGCCGATCTCGACTGGCGTTCGCTACCCGTATCGAAACGGCTCGAGCACGCGCTCGTCAAAGGACTCGACGAGTTCATCGTCGAGGACACGGAGGCCGCCCGACTCGAGGCCGATCATCCGATCAAGGTGATCGAAGGTCCGCTGATGGACGGGATGAACGTCGTCGGTGATTTGTTCGGCGCCGGCAAGATGTTCTTGCCGCAGGTGGTCAAAAGCGCACGAGTGATGAAAAAGGCCGTGGCGCATCTCGTGCCGTTCATCGAGCGCGAGAAGTCGGGTGCCGCGCGCAGCAACGGCAAGATCGTACTCGCCACCGTTAAAGGTGATGTGCACGACATCGGTAAGAACATCGTCGGCGTAGTGCTGCAGTGCAACAATTTCGAGGTGATCGATCTCGGTGTGATGGTGCCCGCGGAACGTATCCTCGATGTCGCGCGGCGCGAGAATGCCGCGCTCATCGGACTGTCGGGTTTGATCACGCCATCGCTCGATGAAATGGTGCACGTCGCGCGCGAGATGCAGCGACAAGGGTTTTCGGTGCCACTGCTGATCGGTGGGGCGACCACTTCGCCCGCGCACACATCGGTAAAAATCGCACCTCAATACCGCGAGCCTGTGGTGTATGTGAAAGACGCCTCGCGTGCCGTCGGCGTGTGCCAGTCTCTGGTGACGCCGACGTCGAAGCCCGCATTCGCCGCGAAGATCGCCGAAGAGCACGAGCGTCGACGTGAGCAGCATGCCGGCAAGACGGTGAAGCAGCCTGAGGCTAATCTCTCTGCCGCGCGTGCAAACCGTCGACGCATCGATTGGCAGGCCTATCGACCGGTCGCGCCGTTGCGCCCCGGCGTACAAGTCTTCGAAGACTATCCGCTGACCGATCTGCTCGATTACATCGACTGGATGCCGTTCTTCAATGCCTGGGAGTTCGCGGGCAAGTTTCCGGACATCCTCACCGACCCGATCGTCGGCGAAGCGGCGAGTAATCTCTACGCCGATGCACGTCGTATGCTGAAGCAGATCATTGCGGGAAACTGGCTATCGGTTCGCGCGGTGCTCGGCTTTTTCCCGGCGAATTCGGTGGGCGATGACATCGAGGTTTACACCGGTGAGGATCGCCGCGAAGTCTTGATGACACTCAATCATCTTCGTCAGCAGAAGGGCAAGCCGGCGGGTCAGCCTCACGAGTGTCTCGCCGATTACGTCGCCCCGCGCGACAGCGGTGTACGTGACTACATCGGTGCCTTTGCCGTGACCACGGGTATCGGTATCGAGGAGCATGTTGCGCGTTTCGAAGCGGCGCATGACGACTACTCGAGCATCATGCTGAAGGCGTTGGCTGATCGTTTTGCCGAAGCCGCTGCGGAACATTTCCACGAACGTGCGCGACGCGAGCTTTGGGGCTACGACACCGCAGAGCAACTGACGAACCAGCAATTGATCCGCGAAGAGTATCGCGGTATCCGTCCGGCGCCGGGATATCCAGCCTGCCCGGATCACACCGAGAAGGGGAAGTTGTGGCAGCTGCTCGACGTCGAGCGCAACACGGGCATCCGACTCACCGAGAGTTTCGCGATGTATCCGACGGCAGCGGTGAGTGGTTGGTACATCGCTCATCCGGAGTCCCATTACTTCGCCATCGGCAAGATCGATCGCGATCAGCTCGAAGATTACGCTCGTCGAAAAGGGCAGAGCGTGGAGGAGGCTGAGCGCTGGCTTGCGCCGAACCTTGGCTACGAGCGGAGCTGATCAAGCGGGCGGTAGGTCGGGTTTTAGCGGCGACGCGCTTCGGTCGGATCGTCGTCGTCGAGCTGTTTCAAAAACGAAGGACCGCCGAGTGCGCGCATCTGCCCCATGATCGTGTCACGTCGTTTCTGAATATAGTTGGACGGTCGATCGGCCCGGAATCGCTTCGGATTCGGCAGCACGGCGGCGAGTGTCGCAGCCTCCCGGCGTGTGAGGCGGGAGGCGTCCTTATCGAAAAATCTTTGAGCTGCGGCCTGAACGCCATACGTACCGGGGCCGAACTCCGCGAGGTTGAGGTACACCTCTAGGATGCGCTCCTTGGGCCAAACCGCCTCAATGAGCACGGTGAAATACACTTCAAGGCCCTTGCGCGCCCAACTGCGGCCCGACCAAAGAAACAAATTCTTCGCCACCTGTTGCGAGATCGTGCTGGCTCCGCGTTTTCGCTTGCTTTTCGCGTTGTGTTGAACGGCCTTTCGGATCGACTCGAAATCGAAGCCGGCGTGAAAAGGAAACTGCTGATCCTCGGACGCGATGGCTGCCATCGCAGCATGAGGGGAGATGCGCTCGAGTGGCTCCCAGTCATAGGCGTTCGAGTAGCGAAAGTCGCCTTGAGTCAACGCCGCTGCGCGGCTCGCGATCATGAAGGCAGAAGTCGGGGGCGGAACCCAGCGTAGCACCACAACGAGCGCGATCGACGCACCGATCGCAATGAGCGCGGCGCGCAGCAGCCAACGACCGACTCGAGCGAAAATCAGGCTGCGCTCTCTCGTGTGACTGAGTCGATCACCACGTCCTCGACAGGAACGTCACCATGTCCACGGCGACGCGTGGTCGGGACATCGGCGATGGCATCGACGATCTCCATCCCCGAGGTCACGCGTCCGAATACGGCATAGCCGTAGTTGCCGGGCTGATGATTCAGAAAATCGTTATCGACGAGGTTGATGAAAAACTGTGAGGTCGCGCTGTGCACGTCGCTCGTGCGAGCCATGGCGAGCGTCCCGCGCAGGTTTTCGAGGCCGTTGGTGGCTTCGTTATGAATGGGCGGGCGCGTGTCTTTTTGTTCCATGCCCGGTGCGAATCCGCCGCCTTGAATCATGAACCCCGGAATCACGCGATGAAAAATCGTACCGTCGAAATGACCGTCGTCGACGTAACGTAAAAAGTTGGCGCAGGACTCCGGCGCTTCTTTCTCGTAGAGCTCGACGGTGAATTCCCCGGCACTGGTCTTGAACTTGAGCATGCGTAACTTCCGTTGGCGACAAAAATTGAGCGATGAAAATGTTGGAGTGACTGAGCGTCAGGACCATTGACCCTCGGTCACGCGCTCCTGACCCGACAGGTCGGTGTGGGAGACTACGTGAGCGAAACCCCGGGCGACAAGTTTTGACCGTAGCGGCTCGCCTTGTCGTGCGCCGTGTTCCAGCAGCAGGCGGCCTCCGGCTTCGAGGTATCGCGGCGCCTCGTCGATGATCCGAGCGAGATCGCGGAGGGCGTCGGGTCCCGGTGTGAGCGCCTCGCGGGGTTCGTGACGCAGCGAGTCGCCGCCCAGTAACCGATCGTCGGCCGAGACGTAGGGTGGATTCGACACCACGATATCGAAACGTTGATGGCTAACGGGCTCGAACCAATCACCCTGTAACAATTCGAGGTTCGGGACGGCATGGCGCGACGCATTGCGTCGCGCAACGGCGAGGGCGGATTCCGATCGCTCGACGGCCATGACTCGCCAACCGGGACGCTCGTGCGCGAGGGCGATGGCGATGGCGCCCGAGCCCGTTCCCAAATCGAGCACGTGGGGTAGGGCATTGCCTGCGCGCTCGAGCTCATCGCCGATGCGTAGCGCCCGTTCGACGAGCAGCTCCGTCTCAGGTCGCGGCACGAGCACCGCGGGGCTGACTTCGAAGTTGAGCGACCAGAACTCTCGTTCGCCGATCAGATACGCCAGCGGTTCGCCGCGGCATCGTCTTGCGAGCCACGCTTCGATATTGGCGCGCTCGATGGTCGAGAGGATTCGATCAGGGTCGGAATACAGGGTGCTGCGCGGCAGTCCGAGACGACACAACACCAAGGCTTCGGCTTCGCGCAACGTGTCGATGTGGGGCGCATCGCTCTTCGGCACGCCGTTGGGTGTCCGAAGCGCCGTCGCGAGAGCCGAGGCGGCTGCGGTGACGGCCTCGCGAAGCCGCGAGGGCAGGCCGTGTTGATGCGCAGAACTTGCCGGATCGTTCAGCATTGGATCGCTAGTTTGGCACGATCGGGTACGGTCTCTGCTAGATTGCGCGCGTGAAAGAGAGCTCATTCCCCGCCGATCGTTTGTT
>Ga0075471_10000855_pt1 | contig 19136 bp, 29 predicted proteins | sample DEB19_08_DNA_2_FD_74787 | JGI IMG/M metagenome (GOLD analysis project Ga0075471, IMG submission 74787) | Aqueous microbial communities from the Delaware River and Bay under freshwater to marine salinity gradient to study organic matter... | ecosystem: Environmental > Aquatic > Marine > Coastal ... | reverse complement strand
AGACGTGGCAGCTGCACTCGTACCCCAAGGAGTCCCGGCGTTCGGAGTTCATGCGAGATCCGACTCCCCGACCATCTCGGTCTTCGGGACCACCCGGGAGAACGTCTCGGTCATCCGCTCGAGCATCTCAAAGGGGAGCTCAACGCTCAGGAACGGGTCGAGATCCTTGGAGTTGTCCATGTCGAACGCATGGAAGTAGAAGCAGACCGTGGGATCCCCGATGTTGGCCTCGACCTTCATCCGCACGTCGAAGCGCGGGTGGGGCCGACCGTCATCACCGAGGTACTGACCCGGGATGGTGGTGAAGGTGACCGACGAACTGGGGTTGAACGTCACCCATGAGTCGCAGAGGAGGTCGCTGCTCACTTGGATCCCTTCTTCCTGTTGCGCCGAGGGGCCTTGATCTCAGGCCGCTTGCTGTCCTTGGAGTAGCCCACCCGTTCCGGCTTGCTTCGCTTCGACATTGCTTCCCTTCCTGTTGGGGGTCCACAGCTTGACCCGGCCTGACTTCCTGACGTAGTCACCCTTGCGAAGGATGTACGCCATCCTCGCCTGCACCAAGGCCACGGACTCGTTGAGGCCGGCCTTGACGTAGGCATCCACGACGGCGGACCATCCACCGTCAACGATCTTCTCCGCACGGGCAGGGCCGATCCCGGGACACCCCGGGTAGCCGTCCACGCGGTCACCCGTGAGCGTCTGGATGAGGTGGTTCCTGTCGGCCTCCTCGCGGCTGACCTCGAGGACCCCTGCGTCCGGGTTGTTCGGGTTGAACCATTTCCCCGGGATCGTCTTCATGTCCTTGTCCCCGGAGACGATCACCACGTTCTTCGTGGGGTCAGAGGCCATGATCCCCATGACGTCGTCGGCCTCGAGGTTGGGCCAAGTGGCGCAGGGCCAGCACTCACGGATGTACTCGCGCAGGGCCGCGAAGCACACGGGCTTGCGGACGTCCTTGCGGTTGGCCTTGTACTCGGGGTAGATGGACTTCCTGAAGTTGTCCCGGTGGCTGAAGCAGACGGTGTAGGAGGTCCCGTTGAGGCGCTCGACGAACTCCACGATGTCGATGTCAACCCGGCTCTTGGCCTCGGCCAGGTCGGAGTGCAGGGTCCAGAAGTCGTTCCCCCAGTCGATTGCCTTCTCGACGGCTGCCGATGCCGTGTAGCAAAGGATGTCACCGTCGATGACGATGTGGGTCTTCACGACTCGTCCTCCTCGGCGGTCTCGTCGTTGGAGGTGACCACCTTCTTCACCCGGTCCTTGAGCATCTCGGAGAGGCCGATGACCTCCAGGGCGCTGCCCTTGAACTCCGTGATGAGCGCGTAGGACTTCTTGCTCCGGTCCTGGTACGCGATGAAGACGAAGGCGTCCACGCGCCGGCTGATCTCGTCAACCAGCTCCGTGGTCGATACGAGGGTGAGGTCGGGTGTCATCCATGAGCCTTTCCGTAGTCGATCCGCTTGAGTGCCTTGAGGCGGGAGACGATCTCCTGCCTCTGCCGTGAACCCTTGGGCCATGTCCGTGCCTGGGTCATCAGTTCCGCCTGGAGCCGCTTCTCGACGAGGTAGGGAGAGACCATGCGGGCGACGTCCACCGCCCTGTCCCCGGACACCCTCCACTCCCACGCGCTGCGCTGGTTCCCCCGGCATGACTTCCTGTTGATCTTGCCGCCCCACTCCCTGCGGAGAGCCTCGAGGACGTAGGGGAACGTGTTGGAGACCGAGATGGCAGGAGTGGTCCCGTGCCATACGGTGAAGCACCCTTCCCCATCGAGGTATCCGGCGAGGTAAGCGATCCACAGGGGCCTCTCAATGAGTCTCGGCCCATGAAGACCCGGCACGGAACTCGCCGTCGAGGGGGCACCGGAAGCCGAGTTCTGTTCCTGCCACGGAGATTGCTGAGACCGCACCGTTTCCAACACGCTCTGCCAGCTCAGGCCGGCACTCGATCTGGAACTCGTCATGGATCCACCCGATGACTGCGTAGTCCTTCGCCCACCCGAGCCCATCCAGCGACATGTCCTGGACGAGCCTGACGAGTGCGACCTTCATCACCACCGCTCCCGCAGACTGGAGCAGGGTGTTCAGGGCGGAATGCTGAGAACGGATGGGGAGGCGGCGTCCGTCGAGGCCGAGCAGGTATCCCCGCTGGGAGGCCGAGACCACCGCATCCTTTAGCATCTTGTAGGCGGCCACCTTCTTCTCGAAGGACGCTCGGAGGCGCTTGCCGTCCTTGGCCGACCCACCGACCACCGAGCCGAGCTTCAGGTCGCCTGCCCCGTAGATCATCGCGTAGATCAGGGTCTTGCTCTGGTTGCGGCGGTCCTCATGGCCGGGGTCGTGCTTGTCCCTCTTGGTGCCGGCAGGGACCAGACCGAAGGCGATGGCGTTCTCCCAATGGATGTCGCCGCTCACCACGGCCTTGCCGTAAGCACCGTCGTCGTAGGAGTGGAGGTAGTGGGAGAGGCAGCGGAGCTCAAGCCCCGATGCGTCTGCTCCCACCAGCCTCCACCCCTTCCTCGGCAGGAACAGCCCACGGCAATCCTTGCCATAGGGGCTCCGCCCCGCAGGCACCTGCGCCATGTTCGGGCGGGCATGGGAAGCCCGTCCCGTGACCGTCCCGCCCGGGTTGATCCTTCCGTGGATCTTCCCGCCCTTGGTCAGCTTGATCCATGCCTCCTCGCCCTCGGCCACCTGGCCCAGGCGCTTCACCACCAGGAGGTACTCCGTGAGCAACTGAGCCTCCGGGTACTTCAGCTCCGAGAGGATCTCCTCGTCGATCCGCGGCTGTCCGGATGGAGTCACCAGCACAGGCTTCCACCCGTAGAGCTCGTTCAGGCCGCGGGCGATGTCGAGGCGGCTCCCTGGGTTGAAGGGGATCGTCTTGGTCTTGGTCTTCAGGACCTCCTTCTTGGGAGGGAACACCTTCACCAAACGCTCCTTCAGCTCCAGCCGCTTCGTCAGTAGTTGCGCGGTCAGCCGCTCGGCACCCTCGATGTCAAAGGTCCACCCGGCAACCTCGATGTCTCGGCAGATGGAAGAGACCCGGTGCTCGAGTTCCCATGCACGGTCGGAGATGTCCTGCTGGACGAGGTGGTGGAAGAGCTTGCGGGTGACCTCGGTGTCCTGTTCGCAATACTCCTGCATCTCCTCGGACCACCTGGACCAGTCCGCATCCTCACCGAAGGTGTCCTTGTGCAGGCCGAGGCGGTAGCCCCACGCCTTCAGCGAGTGACTCCCGATGAGCTCCTTGGGGAACTCGGTGCGCTTGAAGTCGTCGTTGCGGATGTCGGGGTAGCAGAGGCGGGAGAGGACGAGGGTGTCCACGACCTTCGCCTGGGTCTCGAAGCCCAGCACCTTCCGCATGGCGGGAAGGTCGAAGTTGATGACGTTGTGCCCGACGATGGCCGGGGCATCCTTGAGGATCCGGAGGGACTCCCCATGCCCGATGGCCTCGTAGGTCGAGGCGAGGACGTTCGAGGTCACCGCATCGCGGACCACGATGGAGTGGATCCGGGTGTATCCGTCGAGGGCGTCCGTCTCGATGTCGAAGATGACGGGGTTCACTTGTTCCCCGCCTCCCACGCAGCGATGCGCTCCCCGATCCAAGCCATGCAGTTGCAGGCCATGCTGTTGCCCAGCGCCTTGTATCGCGGCCCGTCCGGGCATTCCTCGGCAGGCTTCTTGCGCCACGGGATCGCCGTCCAGTTGTCCGGGAAGCCCTGAAGTCTCTCGCACTCCACCGGGGTAAGCCGCCGCACGGTCATGGCTTGATGCACCGCCTGCTTGTTGGCGATCGCGGCATGGGCTGCGTTGTCCCTTGCCAGCGTGTGGCAGGGATCACCTGGCTTTCGGTTCTGCCTGTTCACCGGGGCGGTGATCTGGAACAGGTCGTAGGGGACGGGCTGGCCGACCGCTTGCGCCGCAGTCGTGTCCACGGTGTATGCCGGATCTCCCGGGCGCCCGATGCCCAAGCCGTTCTTCCGCTTCTCAATATCACGGCCATCCTGAATCGGGACGGGCTGCGCGACCGGGATGTACGCCCCATGCCCATCCAATTCCGTGTGCGACCGCAGGCCACGGTTGCCGAGCGTCCCAGCGGTCGGCTGCGCAATCAGTGGAGCGCCATCGCCATCGCCATCGCCATCGCCATCGCTACTGGGGCCTTTGTAATCACGTGCCTTTAGGCACGGACTGACGCTTGGGCAACCGCCTCGAGCGCCGACTTCAACATCGGGGGCAGCGCCTTTCCGCGCCTTTCCGCCCGCCTCAATATGCCTTCGCAAGCCTTCTTCGAGAGCGAGTATCTGGGCGGCAGCGGCCCCGTCTCCAAGACATCCGACAACGAAGACACGTCGCCGGCGCTGCGGGACGGCTCGGGGCCATCTCCCCACTCGCATGTATTGAGCGTCCAGCACTCGGTAGGCCCACCCATACCCGAGTTCCCCCAGCGCTGAGAGGAAGGTGCCAAAGTCCCGTCCTCCATTGGATGACAGGACACCGGGAACGTTTTCCCAGACAACCCATCGAGGCTGGAGCCGAGCAGCGATTGCAAGGTAGGTGAGCATGAGGCTCCCTCGCGGATCTGCGAGTCCTTGCCGCAGCCCCGCAACGCTGAACGCCTGGCACGGCGTCCCGCCGATGAGGAGGTCGATGTCTCCTGGTTGAATAGGCCACGATCCATGTTGCGTCATGTCTCCGTAGTTGGGGACCTCGGGGAAGCGATGCTTCAGCACCGCGGCGGGGAACGGCTCGATCTCGCTGAAGGCAACCGGGGTCCACCCGAGGTGGTGCCATGCGACCGAAGCCGCCTCAATCCCGCTGCAAACAGAGAGGTATCTCATGGCAATCCTTTGCTCCGTAGATACGACCGTCTTGATTCAGAGACAATGTATTGACGATCCTTGGCGATCCAAGGGTCAGAAAGGAATATTGCCATCTATTTCTTTCGGGTCCTCCGCCGGATCGAACATCGGACACTCGGCCATGCGGCCCGTCTCCTTGTCGTACTCCAGCGCAAGGCATGAACCCGTCTCTCCCGTGTAGCGGCACTTCAGGACGCGAACCCTCGTCTGGTTCTTGTTCTCGCCCTGCTGGTTCCGCTCGAGCGCGATCACCGCATCGGAGAGCTGCGCGATGCCCTGGCTCGACCGGAGGTGGCTCAGGCTGACCTCTCCTCCCTCCTCATGGCTCCTGCCGTCCACGCGCTTGAGGTGGCAGACCATGAACAGGGTGATCTGGGTCTCCTCAACCAGGGTGCGGAGCTTCGTCACCAAGGCATCGAGCATCCGTCGCTCGTCCCCCTGCCCGTCGTTGAGGCCGCTCACGGCGATGGAGATGTGGTCGAGGAACACGGCCTTGCAGCCGAGGCCCTTGCCCATGTAGCGGATGCGGTCGAGGAGGTTCTGCCCCTCGGTGGACCCGAAGTGGTCGTAGAGGTAGACCTTGTTCTCCCCGAAGACCCGGTCGAAGGAGTCCTTCAGCTCGTCCTTGTTGGCCCCGAGGTGGAGCCGGCGGTTGGCCTCGAGGCTCATCAGGCCGATGGCGGTGCGGGCCACGGATTCCTCAAGGGCGATGTAGCCGACCGGGGTTCCGCTCTTGATGAGGTGGTAGGCCAGCTCACGGCAGAACTGGCTCTTGCCCACCCCGGTCCCTGCGGTGACCGTGACGAGTTCCCCGGGGCGGATCCCGTGGAGCATCTGGGTCAGGGGTGCCCAGGGGTAGGCGATGCCCGGGGATGCGTCGAAGGACTCGATGCGCTCCCAGATGTCCTGTGCCGCCACGATGCCGTCCGGGCGGTAGGCGGGGGCGATCCAGGTGGCGTTCACTAGCTCCTTCGCCTTGCCGCTTCGGATGCAGTCGTTGGCATCCTTGGCCGGCAGTTGCGCGATGAACGCCTTGCCGGGGCTGAGGACCTTGGCGCACTCCTTCGCCGCCTTCTGCCCGGGCTCGTCCATGTCGAACGCGAAGACCACCCGGTCGAATCCTTCGAGCCAGTCGAGGCTCTTGGCGATGGCCTTGGGTGCCGACTGGGCACCGTTGGGGACGCTGACCACGGGCCACTTGTGCTCCTGCACCTGGCTCAGGCTCATGGCGTCGATCTCGCCCTCGGTCACCACGACCATGCGGCCCTGCCCCGAGAATCGGTGCTGGCCGAACAGGACCATCCGCGAGGCATCCCCGAGGATCCTGAACTGCTTGTCCGCGGTGCGGAGCTTCTGCGCCACGACCTCGCCCGAGGCATCCCGGTAGAGCGCGACCTGCACGGGGTTCCCGTGGTGCTCCCCGATGCCGTAGTTCCAGAGCCGGCAGGTCTCCTCGGTCAGCCCACGCTTCTCGAGGGCTGCGTACTCAACTTCGATCATTCCTGGGATCCTTCCTACTCTCTCCTGCTGCGGTTCAACACCCTCGCCACGCTCATGGTGCTGGCACCCGAAGCAGTAGGCATGGCCGTCCGAGTAGCGGGCGAGGTTGTTCCTCGATCCACAGCTCGGGCAAGGCTCATGGCGGATGAAGCGAGACGACTCCGTCATGCGGTGAAGACGACTGCGGTTGCCTCTCCGTGGGACCAGACGGCGTTGACGTTCTGCCCCATGAGGGGCAAGAGGTCAATGGCGTCCGACCTGCGGACCGGAAGCCACTTCTCGTCCACCTTCGATCCGGTCCCGGGCTTCCCTGCCCGAGTCCTCCGGATCGTCACCCCGGCATCCCAGGGGTGGTCTTCCTCACGCATGTAGAAGGAGACGGTGACGAGCGTTCCTTGCCCGTCGTACTTGACCTTCACTCATGCCTCCACCGCGTAGCAGCGGGTGGACTTGGGCACCTGGGTCTTGTCCAGGAACGAGTTGAACCAGGACTTCCCGAGGTGACGCTCGATGAATGTGCTCAGGGAGCAGGCTTCGCTGTTCGTCAGGGTCATCCGGACGTCACCCGAGGTGATGACCAGGGAGTCGCCGTCAACCGAGAACGTCGGCTTCTCCGGGTCGGCTGGGACGAGCTGCGGGTTCAGGACGGTCTTGTACGAGTTGCTGTAGTGCATGGATGAACCTTTGTGTGTCCTCGAGTCTCATCATCAGGAGCCAGTCGCTCCTGTCCCGGCGCATCAGCACGACGGGAACCTTGTTCTTGCAGTCGCGGATTGCCTGCTCGATGAAGTCGTAGACCGCGATGGACTTCCTGAGCTTCACCTCGCAATGGATGTCTCCGGTGCCTCCGAGGTCAGCCGAGAGTGAGCCGGCGGATTGGGCTGCCCGGTACGCAGACTGGATTCCCCAGCACTTGCGTATCGCATCCCGGGCATCCCGCTCCCCGCGCTTCCCACGCTCCCGGTTGTTGGGCATCAGAAGTCCTGCGCCTTGACCTTCTTGCCGCCGGCAGCGGCCTTGACCGGCTTGGGGTCATCCTCGAAGTTGTCGAAGGTCTCCGAGACGAACCCTTCCTCGGAACCGAACCCGAAGTCGCCGGCGCTGCTGCCCTTGGGCTCCACGACCTCGATGAGCTGCACCCCGCGCAGGCGGAGGCTGATCCCGGCCCCGGTCGCCGGCTGGTTGTAGGTGCTGATCTCGAGCGCGAGGCGGGCACGGGTGCCGCTGCCGATCCGAAGGTTGGTCGTGTCAACCTTCTGGCCCTTGGCGTCGAACAGCGCGGGCTTCTGCTTCCAGCTCTTGCCGCTCTTGGTGTTCACCTGGAACGGGAGCTTCGCCTTGACGACCAGGTTGTTCTCGTCGTCCCGGGAGCAGGGGAGCGCCTCGTTGACCTTGACCTTCTTGCCGCCGGACTCCTTGGCGCATGAGGCAAGCCAGGCGGTCCGGGCGTTCATCAGGGTCTCCTCGAGGTCGTCGGCTCCCTCGCCGGCGGGGATCACGATGTTGGTCTTGAACACTCCGGAGGCGTCGAACCGGGTGTCGGGCTCGATGAGCGCCGGGTACTGGAGGATGCCTGCGGGGGTCGTGACCTGCTGAAATGCTCTCTTCATGCTGTTCCTTCCTTCCTTGGTTGGGGGATGTTTCCCATTGTACCGCTTGTGTGAGTGTCTGCAATCCGTGACATTGGGTCAAGCAAAGAAATACTTCGAGTTCCGCAGCTGCGTGATGTCGAGGTTGCCGTAGCCCGGGGGCTCCGGGAGCGTGAAACCCTTCGGGAGCTGCGCCTCGATCTGCCGCATCCAGTCCTTGAGGGGATCACCCTCGAACGTGTCGATCCATGCCTCGCGCAGCTCGCGGGCAAGCACCGGATGGAACGCGGCGTGGACGAGGTATGAGTCGTGGACGAACGCCATGTCCGGGATCTTGGCCTTGACCAGGCGTCTCGCCGTCATCCGTGCAGCCGTCGCGTCGAGGCTGTGGACGAGGTTGGGGACGATGCCGTTGACGTGCTTCCTGCGGTCGATCCGTGCGGTCTGGTTTCGGATCTGCCAGATGTGCGCCTGCTTCCCGAGGGTGGTCTTCACCTTCGAGGGCTCGTAGGAGTAGTAGGACTGCTGCACCGTGAAGCCGTCCGGGGTCACCCACATGGGGTGGATGCCGGCATTGACGATGACCTGCCCTGCCTTCCGTGCCCAGGCGAGGAACTGGGTGCCCTTCACCACGATCTCCCCGATGCTCGGCCACACCTTGCGGATGAGGAACCCGCAGGGCTTGCTCGGGTCCATCCACGGGCCGTCCCGGTGGTTCTCGAGGTACGCCTCCTTCAGGTAGAGCATGGCCGACCGCTGGCTGATCGAGTACGGCAGGCACATGACCGGGCGCTTCACCATCGAGCGGCTGACCCCGAGGGCCTCCCACTCACGGGCGAAGTTCTCCCCGAGCCTCGCGGCATCCCGGATGCGGTCCATCGTCCGGTCCGCGACCATCTGGTAGATGTCGCTCGGGCGGTCCGAGGGAATGACGTTGACCGCGGCGGCACCGACCTCGTCCTTCAGCAGGAGGCTGAGGACCTGGAGTCCGTTGCAGCTTCCGTCCACGGCAACCATCAGGTGCGATGGCTTGCCGGCGCGGACCAAGGGCATGTCGAGGCACCACGCCAGGTAGGAGAAGGGCTCGTCGGCCTTGCCCCAGAGGTGGACCGTGGAGAGCGGGTCCTTGGCGATGGCGTCGATCTCCCCGGAGCGGATCATGGATGCCATGACGCCGGCACGTTCCTCGAGGGTGCCCTTCCTGCCGAGCACGGCGGCACCGTGACGGAGCCACGCCTGCATGGCCTCGCTCTTGGGCGGCACGGGGTGCCCGAGGCCGAACGCGACCAGCCCACGCTGGAGGTCGTTGCCCTGGTGGGAGAGGCCCGTGGCCTGGCAGTAGAACCTCCCACGGAAGTCGAGGGCAGCCGCGTGGAAGAACCGCAGGTCCTTCTCCGAGGCGAACTTCACGGCGAGGTTGATGGTCTGGATCACCCCGAGGCGGCGCGAGGAGATCCTCCGGTTGTTCTCGGCAATCCGGGTGCAGTCCATGTAGTAGCGCCGCAGCGTGAGGAACTGGTCGAGGTTGCGGGTCTTCAGGTCAGCCTCGGGCGGTCGCTCGGGCATCGGCGTCTCCTCATGGACGTCGAGGTCACCGATGGGCGAACGGCTCTCCATGAGCGCGAGGGCCGCCGCGAGGACGCCTTGGTTCACCCGGAAGGGGGTGTGCTGGATGACATTGATGGCGTCATAGACCAGGGGCATCGCCTCCTTCGTGTGGCTTGCCTTGGCGACCTTGGAGGAACCACGGACAAGGGAGTCACCGAGGCCCTGCTCGTAGCCGCCGTCGTCGGGGTTGACCCACTTGCGGGGAGGCACGACCATCGGCAGCTTGACGGGGCGCAGGGTCTCTGCGTGGCGCATCGCCTTGTGGGCGTAGGCCCATGCCTCCTTGGTCATCGCCAGGGCGGCGACGGTGTGCCGTGCGGACCGCTTGTAGGTCACACGCTCGAGGAGGCCCGTGGCCTCGCAGGCTGTCATGGCGAGGACGTAGCCGGCCTTGAGGGACTCCTCGTCGGTCCAGGCGAACTTCTCGACGATCTCGGGGTGGGTGTAGGAGGCGATCCGCTTGATGTCCTTGGACTTGCGCTGGGTCCCCCGGAGGTGGATCCACATGTTGTAGGTCTCGAACTTCTCGGGACTCTCCTTGCGGAGGAGCTTGGCGATGGCCTCCGCCTGCACCGCCTTGGCCGCCTCGATGCAGCCCCGGGTGAAGGTCTTGTTCTTGGAGCACCCGTCGAGGAGGCTCTGGAAGGCGATCATCGCCATGACCTCAGGGGCCAGCCCGAGGCTCTTGAGGAGCACCGCCCCTACCCCGGTGTCGGTCTCCATGACGGTCTTGAGGCGGTCCGAGAACGGCAGGATGGCGCTCTCGACCATCCGGGCACCCCAGTTGCTCTCGCTCTCCACCCCCTTGTCCATTGCCCTGCGGACGTTGCGGTAGTACCGCTTGCGGCCCCGCTCGTAGGACTCGAGGTCAAGCTCACGCTGGCTGATCTTTCCCATCCCTGGTTCCGTTCCCGGCCTTCCCTGGCCGCGTTTGGCACAACCCGTGTCACTTGGATGTCACGACTCCGCCTATGTCTCTGAATCGGAAGTGGCAGGGTGTGCCAATTTCCGCATCGGAGCCCTCCCAGCACACATTCCGCTGCAACTGTCTTGCTTCCGTTACACCCTACGCACCGACTTTTGAATCCGCTGCGTCTGCCTATTTCGCCACGCCGGCTGATTTGTGAGGGGTATTATCAATCACCCCGCCGAAAGTGTGCCAATTCTGCCACAGATTGTGTCACCGATTTCGCAGGAGATTTTCTCTCCGATGCACTCATCCAACCGTGACACAACGTCCGATAGCGACTGCGGAGCGAGGTGGGCATAGATCAAGGTCGTCGCCACCGCCTTGTGCCCCATCCAGGTCTTCACCCGCATCAGGTCCACCCCCGCCTGCACCAGCCTCGAGGCGCAGGTGTGTCGCAGGGAATGGAACACGACACCCTTGTCCAGGATCCCCGCCGCCACCGCAGCAGCCTTGAACCGCCGGCTGGCCTCATGGGGGTTCATCCCGCAGAACGGGCCATCGCCATCCCGGGGAATCCCCATGATAACCTCCCGTGCCCGCTTGGTCAGCGGGACCGTCCGGGCACTCCCGTTCTTTGACTTCTCCACCGTCACGCTCTCGGGCCTCACCGAGCGCCACTTCAGGGAGACCAGCTCCCCGATGCGGAGCCCCGTGTCCGCAGCCACCACCACCAGGCCCCACTCGCGCCGGCCCTCGAGCTGCGCCAGGATCATCCGCTCCTCCTCGAAGGTGAGGTAGCGCCGCTCCGTGCGGGCCTCCTTCGAGAGAGGGATCTGGGGCTTCTCCGAGATCCATCCCATCCGCCTCGCCACCGTGAGCATGGTGGAAAGCGCGGACAGCCTGCGGTTGATCGTCGCCTGCGTCAGGCCCTCCTTGCGGAGGTCACCGATCCAGGACGCGATCCTCCCGAAGTCGATGGTGGAGACGTCGGTGTCCTCACCGAGCTCCTTGGTGACCCGCAGCCCGAGCTCGGTCATCGCATCGCTCCAGCACGACGCCCACCGGGTCTGGTGGGTCAGGCGGTAGAGCTCGATCAGGGGCCTCGAGACCTTCCCCGAGGGAGTCTCGACCATCTCCCTAGGAGGCGGGGAGATCCCCTTCACCACCGCAAGCTCCGCCTCCTTCTCCCACACCCGGGCCTCCTGCTCGGTCCTGAAGGAGTAGCGCACACGCTTGCCGCCGTACATCACCGAAGCCTGCCATGAGTTGTTGCGCTTGGTCACCGGCATGGTCAGGCCACCTTCTCGGGGAACTCGCGTGGAACCGGAAGGCCGGGGACCTTGTCCATCAGGTTGCCCCAATGCTGCTCAAGGCGCTTGAGGGCATCCTCGGCCTCAATGTCCGTCTTGTCCGAAGCGTCCTTCTCACACCGCTTGTCAAGAGACTTGGCAGCCCGGCGGGCCTCGTCGAGGTTGGAGCACTCCTGCACCTCAAAGACCGTCCCGCCGTACTTCCAGTCCTCTTCGGAAGGGTCGCCTTTCCACGCCCACGGCATGTCCTCGTCGCGGTCGTTGTACTCGAGGACCGGGGCCTTGCTCTCCGGGAAGACCGCGGTGTGTGAATAGATATCCAGAAACGTCGTCTTGATGCAGTCGTCCCCGATCTCGAACGGTTCCTCACAACCGAGGGCCTTCTCGACCTGAGCCATGAATCTCTCCCTGCATGTCGCCAGCGGGACCCCCGGCCACCTGTCCTGGAGGTACTTGGTCAGGCCCGGGATTGGAATGTCCATCTTCTGCCGATCACAGCTCTGCCATGCCATCACGATCCACTTCATGTCGTTCCTCTACTTCCTTTCGAGTGCATTCATCACCTGCTCGTACACGGCCTTCCCCTTGGCAGTCAGGGTCAGCTCAAGGCAACGCCGGTTCGCGGGACTTGCCTCGCTTCGGATCAGCCCAAGCCCCGGCTTCTTGGTGAGACCCGTGTTCACCAGGTAGCTCGACAGGTACGCATGGGCACGGCTGGCGGTCGCCCTGCTCACCCCGAAGGTCTCCGGGACCTCGCTCAGGAGGTACGGATGCGGACTCCTCACACCCACCTCCATGAAGATCCCCGCATACAGGAGCGGCATCTCCGGATCCACCGAGCGAAGGACGCGGATCACCCCCAGCAGCCTCTTGGCATTCGTGCTCATGGTGACGATCATACCGACGAGACATCCGCAAGTCCATGAAGAAGTCCCACTTACGGAAGACGTTGAGGTACAGTTGCGGTCCGGGAAGCGTCTCAAGGTCGAGATGCACCCAGCGGAACCGAAGGGAAGAGACGAGAATCCTCATGCGACCCTCACGATCATTGTGTCGCCCATGAGCCGCAGGGACACCCCCACGCATGACTCGCAGACGAGGTACTGCACGGCCCGAAGCCTCTTTCGATCAAGCTGCTCCCGCCATCCGGACCCCAAGGATTGGTCCAAGCCCACCAAACGGAACTCCCGGGAATACGGGTTCGCAAGCAAGCCCCGGATGACCCGGCGCTCAAGGCGACGTTCGAGGGAATTGTACCCGTACAAAGACCGAACGGTAGGCCATTTCCGGGTGCCATCCTCAAGATTCTGAGTTTCCGGGTCGATCCCGTAGTCCCGCGGGAGACGGGCAGCGAGACGCCGGCTCATCCCTGGATCTCCCTGCACTCGTACTCGGCAACCTGGCGCTGGAGGGAAACCATCCTTTCCTTCAGCTCACGCAGGGAAGCAAGAGCTTCCTTCTGCGAAACCAGGAGGTCAGCCGCCCGGTTCAGCATGATGGAATCCGGATGGACATCAAGGGCTCCCGCTTCCGCCCTCGCCCTGGCCCGCAGATACTCCACCGCCACGTCCACCTGAAGATCCTGGATCCGCATCCTTGCGCTCCTTGGGGGAATTGAGGGCCTCCCGGAGGGAATCCACCAAGCGTTCAAGCTCGGCAATCCGCCGGTACAGCACCGCTCTCGTCTCGTACACGGTCATGCGCGGGGAATTGTCACCACCTAGCGACATCAAGTCAAGAGGGGAATCAGGAACTTTCCCCCAATTCACCTACGGCACCCCCGAAACGCTGACGGGAATCCACCCAGCCCAGGAAAGACATACCCCCCTGCCAGGGCGTAATCCTGAGCAGGGGGGCAGAAAGTAGGTAAGAGAATGGTACCCGCGGGAATTGCGGATGCTAGGGGCGAGTGTCGGGAGGATCGAGAATCCAGCCGAGGATGGCAAAGACGACCAGCAAGACGACCGGCAGGGAATAGACGGCGAGGAGGGTTCCCATTGGGTGGGTCCAGGTTACTCAAGGTGATGAGTGGAATTGCTCATCCCGTCACCACCCTGCTGACGGCAATGCACAGATACACGCACAGAACGTTACCGTCCGGCTCCGCATCCTTCAATTGCTCGATGGCATGGGATTCATCATCGGCCTCGCAAACGAAGTGCTGGATCATGGGAATGCCGATTGCATCCCGTTCGTCATCCCTGAAGTAGCTGACCAGGTAGGTGTTCACTTGGAACCCCCTTCCTCATCAAGCTCGGCCTGATGGTGAATCTCGGCCATCCGGAGGGAATCACGGACCGCATCCCTGCCCAGCAGGTGCATCGCGTCGGTGATGAAGTCGGTCAGCACTTCCTCCCAGGCATCCGGATCGGGCTTCTCCTGGGGGCTGTATCTCGACGCATAGACGGCAATGGCTTCGTCGGCCCTTCGTGCGCGTTCTTCGTTGCGAGTCACTTGGCACCCCCTTCCGCAACCTCCAGCACTTCCGCCAGCTTGTCCAGGTCCCGCCGGTGCGGCTCCTGGAGACAAGCCTTGCCGTCAATGGTCAGCGTGAAGAAACCCGAGACCTCGCGGGACTCCACGGATGCCTGGAGGGAATCCCAAACGCGCTCCAGCTTGTCTCGGTTGTCCACCTCGACGTAGATAATCGCCTTCATAGTGTCTCCTACTTTCTCCTGGGGAATACTGCCCATCGTCAGCGGCGGGAATGACGCTCCCGCCGGACGGCCCCGGGATCCGCTGGGGAATCCCGGGGACCGTTTCGGGCGGCGGTAGGTCAGGTCAGGCCATCCCGGGGAAGGTGCCGGACGATGATGGCATCGTCCCCCCGCTGCTCATCGTGAACGTTCCAGGCCAGCACCCAAACGAACCGGCATCGGTTCTCGTCATCATGCCTCAATTCATCATCGGACCATCCGGCTTCCCGAAGCTCGGCGCGGATGGTCGCGGGATCCGCGAGGGAATCCCAGTCGATCCGGTTCGCCCAGGCCGAGACCGCGTCATCGTTTCGACCGAACCTACAGATATCCCGAACGCACCCCTCGGGAATCTCATACGCGGAGGAGCATGTGTAGGCGGTTACGGTTCTCACTTGGCACCCCCCTTCGCATCTTCAGCGCGGCGGATGATGCCGACTGCCTTCAGGCACCGGCGGGCGGCCTCATCACGAATCGAGACCTTCCCGGTATCGATGGCGGCGCTGGTCGGCATGAGGAGACCGACCGCATCCTCGGCGGCACCCTTGCCGGGGATGACAACCATCGGCTTCTTCCCCTCGGGATCGCAAACGATGGAAACGTGCGTCGAGTCTCCCAGGGCCTCGGCAAGCCTCGCCAGCAATTCAGGATTCAGGGAGACAACGATCCCGGCCTTCACTTGGGATTCCTGGGGAATCACGTCGGCGCACGGCGGGAAGGATCCATCCGGCGCGGTCCATTCCGGACCATCGGTCCCCTCGACCCTCGCGGCACCATTGACCGAGACGAACGGCAGCGGGTTCCGCTTGGTCCGCTTGCAAGCCTTCACGGCATCCCGATGGACGATGCGGATGCCAGGGGTGCCCCGCTGGGATTCGTCCGGGATGCTGAAGGGAATCACGGCCAGCATCTTCCCATCCGTTGCCGTCCAAGCTGCCTCGGTGCCGGATGCGGGAATGCAAGCTGCCGGGTGCGCGAACGTGAACCTTCGTCCATCCGATGCCGGATCCGCTGCCAAGTGAATCGGGGCCGGGACGGGAATGCGTGATGCGTTGCTCATGGATCTACCTTCCTTCAAGCTGGGAATGTCTGCCCATCATCAGGATCCGGAATTACGCTCCGGATCGACGGCACCGGATGAATCCGGCACCGTTTCGGGCGGCGGTCACTCCATGTAGACCCCTTCCCCCCTCGCGGCATCCTCAAGGGTCTCGGAGACCCAAACGATCACGCCGGTCAACCATTGGCGCTCGGAGTCAGTCAGGAGAGACACGGCACGGCCTTCGGTCAGGCGTTCGCATTCCGAAAGGATCCGGTAGGCGGGTACGCGGGAATGCTTCCACTCGCCTCGGTCAACCATTGAGACGATTCGGGCGATACGGGCGGATATGGTCATGGATGGGCAGGGAATCATGGGATGATCCTTATGCGAGGATATCATGGATGCGTGACATTAGTCGCAAACGGCTACGCCGATGGACGAATAGACCGAATCGATATCACGTCCGGGGAATCGGTGAGCCAATTCGGAATCCCGATACAGGTACAGAGCGCATCCCCTGGGGTCCCCCTGGATATGCGCGGATACCCCGGGATGATCCTTTAGGATCGTTTCCAGCTTCCGCATGGCACCCCGTTCGCGGTCCTGGGCGCGACCCAGGCGGCTACCGTCATACGACGAATGCCAATATGGGATCCCCGTGGATTCGTCACGCTGGATGGTCCCATTGCATTCATGCTCAAACCATGAATGCAGCGCCATCGATACCCGGCGCAGCACGTCGCATTCGTCCCCGTTGAATCCGAGGGATCCGAGGGATGAATAAAGATAGCTCCGGCGCTCCGCTGCCTTCCTGCTAATTCTGAGACGCTTACCCATCGAGGGCCTACTTTCGGTTAGGTGCTAACGCGCGGCTACGTGCCTCGCCCCAGGGCCCCGCCGGTGAGACGGGGCTAGGGGCGTTCCACCTAGACGCGGTTAGACGCAATCCCATACCAGCGTGAACACTTGGCCCGCCGCCGGAGGGAAGCGCACGTCATACATGCTGGCATTCCCATGGTCATTGACCATGTAGACCAGGCCGTAGTAATCGGCGGGAACGTCGACCAGGTCCGAGACGGCCAGCAAATCCGCGCCGCGCCGAGCGTCATACTTGGCCACCGGCACGGCATCATGTTGGATCGAATCCCATGCCGGCCAATACCCGTAGTCCGCGCCGTCTCCCTCATGGAGCCCGAAGTAGAGATAGCTGGGAGCCTCGGCGGACAATGCGTCTATCAGCGCGTTCACGTCCCAGGCGCAAGCATCCGATTCCAGGTACGCGGCCAGCTCGGCGTCATCCTCGGGACAATTCCAATAGATGACGGCATCGGCGTAGTTGTCCATGAATGACGCGAACGATGAACCCTCGCTAGACGCGCATTGATTGATGACGGTAGCCACGGCGGATTCCCCGGCTACCCGGCGCAGCTCCCGGATGAACGCTGGGATCAGGTCGAACGGACGATGGGTACGCTCGATGACGGTCCCGACGCGGATACGATTCTGAACGGTGTTCACTTGGCACCCCCTTCCTCGCTCTTGGTCGATTCAATCCATTCCTTCGCTTGCTCCAGCGTCATCGACGGAGTGCCGCGACCGTTCCTTACGATGCGCTCGGCGATTAGCGTTGTCTGGGCATCCTGGATCTTCCGGCGCTCATCCTCAGAGAACCCGTCAACCATCACAATAAAGCTCGGCATTGCTTTCCTACTTTCGGTCTAGTTCCAGGCGTGTGCCGGTTACGCTACGGCACTACATGGAGACTGTATCGGATGCGGGACGATGCGTCAAGTAGGAAAGTGCAAGGATTCCGAGACAATCTATCCATCCGTTCATCCGGATACATGGATGAAGTAGGTGCGTTGAAAGCTGGAGCAATTCCAGGACGAACCTAGAACACGCTCCAGCTATTCCGACGTTCCCCGCGCTCCACCGGCGCTACCCTCGGGCGCTCCCAGGCACCGGCTAGACCGGCGCACCGGATACCATATCCCGTGATTCGCGCCTACGGGTAGGCGGATCCGCGTGTTTGTGGCACGGCATGGTGCCCCGGCCCCCCTACGGGCAGCGCCGGCACCCCCACGGGCAGCGCCGGCACCCCCACGGGGGGAACCTCGACGCCGGCCCCTGCGATGACCACTTCGCAATTTTGCGTCAAACCTTGGCCTTCCTCCAGCCCAACCTCCAGAGGACCTTGGCTATTGCCTCCCCTGTTTCCCCTACGGCAGCCTCTTCGATGTCCGGGTAGGCCGCATGGAGGATCTCATGGACCACGGTGTCCAGCTCTTCCTCCTGGGGTTGCCCGAGGGCGATCCTGAGCACCCTGGATCCGTAGTCGCATTCCCCTGCTTTGTCCCCGAGGTTGGGCACGAAGCGAAGCTTCCACCTCTGCCCCCGGATCTTGATGAATCTGTCTCCCATGGTTCCATAGGGCGACATCGAGCAGGGTCTCCCCTCAGGACCCTTCCATGTCCACGAAACCCCGATTCATCGACAGGTCACCCGGGACGTGTCTATGGGCCGTACATGGGACCCTGTGACAAACCCTAGACCCCCATGTCTGGGGACCTACAGAACCTCACACCCCTTGGGGATGGGCTTCATGGACAACGTCCCTGTCCAGTTATCCGGATCGTTTATGACCCTACTTCCAGGGATCTGTAGCACCTTCGGTCCAGAATACCCTGAAACACCTAACTCATTGTGCCACAAGGACTTATGTTACCAACGGGGTTGTCTACCCTGTCTTGCTCTCAAGTGTCCTATAACCTACGCCAAGCCGTACCCTAAGTCATCCTAAGTCTTCCTAAGTCATCCTTAGATGTCTTTGGATATCCAAAGGTATCTCTAGGCTCCTTAGATCCCCTATCCAGGTTCCCATGATGATGTCTTCAGGGGATGTCTGTGGCTGTCAGCCCAGAGGTAACCCGAATATCTATCACAGACAGGAGGATGGCAGTCGTTGGATCCTGTCCAACTGGCTGTCAGAGCCCCCGCGGAGGGATGGCATCATGGTTCTGTCCCGACCATGAGCGGGGATCCGTCCTTCGGTTGTTCCGAAGGTACGGGTTGTCCATAGGTGCCTCAGGGTGTCCTTGGGCAGCTCTGGGTGTCTTGGGGGACCCTGTCTCCCTGAAGGCCGTTTCCCGGGGTTCCTTGGTGCCTAGGAGGCGTTCTTGGGGTCTTTGGCTACCTGGGTAGCCTTGGGCTGCCCCGACGCATCCTGGCTCCTCCTGGTGGCTCTAAAGGGGAACCGTCAACGAACCGGGATCATGCCCAGGTTCGTGCCGGGTTGGCCGGGGGCTGGATCAGGATGGGGCTCAGGATGACCTCCTGGGTAGTCGTCAGGGGATCCGTGAGACGGAGGTTGGCATGCCAGCCAGGGAGGTCTTCCATGACCGGGTTGCCCTCGGGGTCGAGCTCGCCGGTGGGCCTTGAGATGACCCCGATGGGGTCGTAGGAGGAAACGGGGGTGGGCAGGAGGCTGATCCCGGCGTCCGCGAGGGTGCCCTCTACGTCGAGCCAGGTGTCGCCCTTGAGCCAGTAGTCGTGGAAGGTCATGTGGTGATCGTCTGGAGGTTCGCGTCGGTGAGGGTGCCGCTGTAGAACTCGACCTT
>Ga0075471_10000852_pt1 | contig 19153 bp, 17 predicted proteins | sample DEB19_08_DNA_2_FD_74787 | JGI IMG/M metagenome (GOLD analysis project Ga0075471, IMG submission 74787) | Aqueous microbial communities from the Delaware River and Bay under freshwater to marine salinity gradient to study organic matter... | ecosystem: Environmental > Aquatic > Marine > Coastal ... | reverse complement strand
CTCGCTCGTATCGAGGTTCGCAGCGAGGCCGATCTGCAGCGCGAAGAAGAAGAGCGTCAAAGAAAGCTACTCGCTGCGCTCCAGGCACAGCACGCCGAGGCGCAGTCGCCGCTCGGCGGCGCTCAGCCTGAAACCGGTGAGGCCCCCTCGGATCAGCGAGCCGCCGCAGCACCCGTCGTGCGCGGAGAGCGCAAGGTCGGTCGAAACGAACCGTGTCCCTGCGGGTCGGGTCGTAAATACAAACAGTGCCACGGCGCGCTCGAATCCTGACCGTTGCTACCGACAAGCCGCGTATCGTCGTCGTCGCGGGGGCGCTGCTCGACGAGCACGGTCGCGTACTCATCGCGGCTCGACCACCCGGCAAGCACATGGCGGGTCGCTGGGAATTTCCCGGAGGCAAGATTGCCGACGGCGAGTCGCCCGAGGCGGCGCTACGCCGAGAGCTGCGCGAGGAGCTCGGTGTCGAGATTCAACACTGTCGGTTCGAGATGTCGCTCGTCCATGCGTATCCCGATCGCGAGGTCGAGCTGCTCTTTCATGTGATCGAGGCCTGGAGTGGAACGCCCGAGTCGCGCGAAGGTCAGGCGCTGCGCTGGGTGCCGATCGCCGCGCTCGCCGACGAAGATATCCTCGAAGCGGACCTGCCATTCATACGGACTTTGCAGCGACACGTCGGCAGCGCAAGATAGTCCGATGAATAACCTCAGAACATGGGCCAGTTCGGCCTCCGGTGAGCGAATCGAAGCGCGTAATCCCCGCAGTGGCGAAATCGATTTCGCATTCCGTGCGCCGACTCCGACAGAATTGAGCGCTCGACTGACGAGCCTGCGCGCGGCGCAGCGTCGGTGGCGCGCTCGATCGCTCGATGAGCGCATTGCGATTCTTCGTCGCTGGCGCGCCGAATGGGTCGCCCGTCAGCCGGCGATCATCGATGCTCTCGCCCAAGATACGGGACGATTTCTGATCGCGACCAGCGAGGTGACGACTGTCGCAGGGATGATCGATCGCTGGACCGCGCTTGCGCCCTCGCTCGCTGTCGAAGAGGAGTCGAGATCGGCAACCTTGCCGCAGATTTCCTACCGTTCGCAGTACGTCCCCTACGAGCTCGTCGGCATCATCAGTCCCTGGAACTTTCCGGCGACACTGTGTTTCATCGATGCGATCCCGGCGTTACTCGCGGGCTGCGCGGTTTTGATCAAGCCAAGCGAGGTCACGCCGCGCTTCGTCGGGCCAGCGCTCGAGTCCATCGCGGCGGTGCCCGAGCTCGCTGAGGTATTACACCTGCAGCCCGGTGGCCGGCAGACCGGCGAACAGCTCGTCGAGAGTGTCGATGTCGTGTGCTTCACGGGCAGCGTGGCGACGGGTCGACTCGTCGCCGCCAATGCCGCGCGTCATTTCATCCCGGCTTTTCTCGAGTTGGGGGGTAACGATCCGCTCATCGTCACGGCGACGGCCGATCTCGAGCGCGCCACCGATGTCGCGCTGCGTTCGACCTGTCTCGCAACGGGCCAGGCCTGCCAGAGCATCGAGCGCGTCTACGTCGATCGAAAAATATTCGACTCTTTCGTCACGAGGCTCGTCGAGAAAGCGAAGGCCGTCGAGCCCAACTGGCCCGATATCCATCAAGGCACGATCGGTCCGTTTATTTTCGGCAAGCAGGCTGACGTGGTCGCTGCGCAGATCGCCGATGCGGTCTCGAAGGGCGCGCGCGTGCTCTGTGGCGGTCAGATCGAAGACCACGGTGGCAAGTGGCTGCGACCCACGGTGCTCGTCGACGTCGATCATCGAATGAACATCATGACCGAAGAGACTTTCGGCCCCGTCATTCCCGTGATGGCGTTCGATCAAATCGATGACGCCGTGACGCTCGCGAACGAGGGCGTCTACGGTCTCTCGGCGGGTGTGATCGCCGGCACGCTCGAGGAGGCCGAGGCCATCGGTCGACGCATCGATGCGGGCGGCATTAGCCTCAATGACGGCTCGCTCACGGCGCTCTGTCACGAGATGGAAAAACACTCGTTCAAGTTGTCGGGCATGGGCGGATCACGCATGGGCCCGGCCGGCTATCTGCGGTTTTTCCGTCGCAAGGTGCTGATCCGTCAGCACGGACAACCGGCTACCATCGCGAGCATCGCCGAATCGAATCTCAGCAAAGGAAAGTCTCCATGAGTAACCAAGACCTCGGTCTACCCGAAATCAAAATCGACTCTGCCAGCCTCTACCGGGAGGACGTATTCACCGATCGTCGAGCCGGAACGCTGCGTCGCATGATCCCGGTACTCACCGATGGCTCACCCGACGCCTCGCGACCGGTCCTTTGGCTGGGCCAGACGCAACTCATGACGCCGGGCGGGGTATTGCCTCTCGGTTTCGAGATCGAGGCCAAAGATCTGGCCGAGGCCATCGAGAAATTTCCGGATGCCGTCAAGAAAGCCCTCGAAGATGCCATCGAGGAAGCGCAGCAGATGCGCCGTGAGGCCGCCTCTCGCATCGTGGTACCCGAGTCCGGTGCCGCGCTCGGTCAGACCCTCGGCGGTAAGATCAAGATGCCTTAACCGTCTGCGACCTGACGGTAAATTTCGGCAAACTCGGCCTGCGATTTCACGCAGACCGAGAGATCTTTCAGCAGGCCATCGTGCAAGTCGTAGATCCAGCCATGGATCTCTAGCGCCTTGCCTCGATCCCATGCACTTTGCACGATCGTGGTTTGCCCCACGTTGAGCACTTGCTCGATCACGTTGAGCTCGCAGAGTCGGCGTAGGCGAGTCATCTCGTCCGGGAGTTCGGCGAGGCGTGCATGGTGCTTCTTCATCACGTCCTGCACGTGTCGAAGCCAATTATCGATGAGCCCCAGTCGATCGTTGCGCATCGCGGCATGCACGCCACCACATCCGTAGTGACCGCAGACGATCACGTGCTCGACATCGAGTACATCGACGGCGTATTGCAAAACCGACAGGCAATTGAGATCGGTGTGTACGACGACGTTCGCGACATTGCGATGCACGAAGAGTTCACCGGGCAGCAAGCCGACGATTTCATTGGCCGGCACCCGACTGTCGGCGCAACCGATCCAGAGATAATCGGGCGACTGTTGCCCCACCAGCTTTTCGAAAAACGCCGGATCTTGTGCCGTGATCTCTGCCGACCACTCGCGGTTGCGATCGAAAAGCGGCTTTAAGCTGCGCATAGGATAGGGCTCTCCAGGTCAGGCATATTCATTCCGCAGCGTCATTCCGCGGCGATAGGCTCGCCGGCCGGTCCCTCGATCTTTGGCCGATCGGGGCGCAGCGTGCGTGCAAAAAATTGCACGACTGTGTCGTATGCATGCGGACCCGTCGAGCCGAAGCGCAGCAACGCATGCTTGCTGCCGGGGTAGGGCATGACCTCGAAGGGTTTACGCAAATCTTGTAGTCGCTTGAAAAGCGCCGTGCTGTGCGTGAAGAGCACGTTATCGTCGGCCATGCCGTGCATGATGAGCAGCGGACCGGCGAGTTTGTCGGCGTGTGTCATGACGTTACCTTCGCGATAACCTTCCGGGTTGTCTTCAGGGGTACCCATGTAGCGCTCGGTGTAATGGGTGTCGTAGAGGCGCCAGTCGGTCACGGGCGCGCCCGAGACACCGGCGGCGAAATGCCCGGGCGCCTTCACCATGCTCATGAGAGCCATGTAACCGCCATAACTCCAGCCGAACACACCGATGCGCGTGCCGTCCACGAAGGGCAGGGTGCGTAGAAATTCGACACCACGCACTTGATCTGCCACTTCGACCGTACTCATGCGTCGATAGAGTGCGCCTTCGAACGCACGACCTCTAAACGCCGAGCCGCGGTTATCGACGGCGAATACCACGTAGCCCTGCTGCGCGAGATATTGTCGGAATAGTCCGCCCCAAGCTTTTCGAACGTTTTGCACGCCGGGACCGCCGTAGACCTCGACGATGACGGGATAGCGACGACCCGGCTGCATACCCACCGGGCGCGTGAGTTGGTAATGCAGGGTCTGTCCATCGCTCGCCTTCAGCGTGCCGAACTCGGTAGGCTGATGTAGCGGCAGGTAGGGTGCGTACGGATGCGTGTCGTCCAGTCGATTAGCGACGAGCACGTCGATGAGGCTGCCGTCCGTCCGTCGCAAACTCAGGGAGGGCGGAGAGTCTGGCGTCGAGAAGGTATCCAGCCAATATTTTCCGTCGGAAGACAGACTGTTCGCGTGCCAGCCCGATTCGCCGCTGAGTCGTCGGATTTCGCTCTCGATGCCTGCTGCATCAGAGGGCCCTTCGAGCGGGGCGACGTAAAGATGTCTTTCGAGCGGCGTATCGCGATTGGCCGTGAAGTAGACGAGGCCTCGTGCTTCGTCGACGGTTTCGATGGCCCGTTCGCGAGCACTGCCGGCGACCATCCACGCACCTGCCGTGATCGGCCTCAGGAGTTTGCCGTCGTAATCGAAGAGATAGAGATGATCGTAGCCGCTGCGCGCGGATGACCAGATGAACGCAGGGCGCTGTTTCAAAAAGGTCAGTTCGTCATGCAGATCGACCCAGGTATCGCTGCGCTCTTCGATCAGCAGTCGACCAGCGCCCGAGCTCGCATCGACTCGCCAGAGCTGCAGTAATTTTTGATCTCGGGGTTGACGCTGAACGGCCAGCGCCGACGAATCGGGAAACCAATTGACTCGTGCGAGATAACCCTCGCCCGCCGAGGCGGGGGGCAGTTCGCGATCGCTGGCTTGATCGAGATCATGGACGAAGAGATCAACACGAGCGTTGGGACGACCCGCCGCCGGATACCGCTGGCGGATGACTTTCACGCTTTCGGCATAGATCTCGAAGCGTTCGACTTCATCCACCGTCGATTCGTCGACCCGGGTGTAGGCGATGCGTCGCTCGTTGGGAGACCACCAGTAACCGGTGCTCCGATCCATTTCTTCTTGTGCGATGAACTCCGCCACACCGAATGACAGGAGGCCACCTCCCGATCGGGTGATCGCGAGCTCGCGCCCCGTGGAGATCTCGAGTACGTACAAGTTTTGATCACGTACGTAACTGACATAGCGACCGCGCGGTGAGAACCGCGCATCGGTTTCGGCGGCAGGCGTTGAGGTGAGACGACGTACGGTCGACGCTGCAGGGGCCGCACGTAGATCGTAGAGATAGAGATCTCCCGAAAGCGGGATGAGCAGATAGCGCGAGTTCGGCGAGAACTCGTATTCGACGATGCCGGCGAGCGAGGAGGTGCGAGCGCGTTCGCGTCGCGCTTCCTCCTCGGCGGACAGCTTGCCCTCGTCGGCGACAAGAGCGGCGGAGTCGACGAGTAGGCGGGTGCGACGGGTCGAGGTGTCGTAGGCCCAGATGTCGAGGCGGTCTTTCGCGTCGGGCTTGCCTTGCAGGTAGGTGACGAGCTTGCCGTCGGGCGAGAATCTCGCGCCGCGTAATGACGGCCCGGAGAGGTCGGGCGCGGCGAAGAGCCGGTCGATGGTGAGGCGTTGTGGCGTCGCGGCCGAGGCGGCGGTCGAGGCGGCGAGGGCGATCAGCGCGATCGCCCCGAGGAGTCGTGATTTCAAAGTGCTGCACATCATGCGTAGGTGTCCAGTAACATGCGTCATCCAGATGAAACCCAGTGTAGAGAGGAATATGTCCCATCGCCACCCGCGACGCCTCGCGCTCGCCACCGCTCTGCTCGTCACGCTCACCACGCACTCTGCCATGTCTGAAAACAACGCTTCTTCCGCCTCGCTATCCTATCCGACCGTGACGCGAGGTTCGGTCGTCGACGTCTATCACGGCAAGTCGGTCGCCGACCCTTACCGCTGGCTCGAGCAGCCCGAAGCACCGGCCACGCGCGAGTTCGTCGCAGCGCAAAATGCGCTCGCCAAGCCGTGGCTCGAGTCGCTTCCTCAGCGCGCCTGGATTCAAAAACGCCTGACGGAGCTCTGGAGCTTCGAGCGAGTGGGCGTGCCGCGCAAGAAGGGCGGCAAGTATTTCTTTGTCCGCAACGACGGCCGACAGAATCAAAGCGTGCTCTATGTCGCCGACTCTCTTCAGGGCAAGCCGCGGGTGCTTTTCGATCCGAATGCTGCGAGCCGCGATGCGACCGTCGCGCTCGCGCGGTACGAACCATCCCCAGACGGCAGCCTGATCGCCTACTCGTTGTCGGATGGTGGCACCGACTGGGAGATCTGGAAGTTCCGCCGCACCTCTGATGGCGTCGATCTTCCAGACGAACTGCGCTTCACGAAATTCTGGGAGCTCTCTTGGGCGCCCGACGGCTCCGGTGTGTACTACAGCCGCTACCCGCGCCGCGCCGACGATGCCTCGCGCGGCGACGATCAAGGTCAGCCGGTCGTCCACTTCCATCGACTCGGCGATGCGCAGGAGCGTGACGCCGAAATCTACCGTGTGAAGAACCATCCGCGTCGTGCGCCGACGGCGAGCGTCTCGGATGACGGTCGTTGGCTCTTCGTATCGATGTTCGACGGTTATCGAACCAATGGCATCGATCTCATCGACTTGCGTGATCCGAAAGCACCACCCCGTACGCTCTTTGGCGCTTGGGATGCCCGTTATTCCATCATCGGTAGCGAGGGCGACACCATCTACGTCGTCACCACGAACAACGCGCCGCAAAGTCGGGTCATCGCTGTCGATGCGCGTGACCCGTCGCCCGCGAAGTGGCGTGAGCTCGTCCCGCAAGACGCGCTCGCACTCGATGAGGCGAGCTTCGTCGGTGGCCGTATCATCGTGCGCTATGTGCGTGACGCGCACGGTGTTGCGCGAGTCTTCGATCGTGACGGACGCGCGCTCGGTGATGTGCCCGTTCCGGGGCTCGGCACACTCGCCGGGTTCGGCGGTAACGCCACCGATACCGAAACGTTCTTCGCCTATGCCGATTACCTTCGACCGGGTCAGGTCATGCGCCTCGATCTCAGTGACCTCTCGACGAGTGTCTGGCGAGCGCCCGCTTTCGGTGCCGACACGTCGCGCTACGTGACCCGACAGGTGTTCTACACCAGCAAAGATGGCACGCGCGTCCCGATGTTCATCACGCATCATCGCGATCTCGTGAAAAACGGCGAGACGCCGACGCTGCTTTATGGATACGGCGGATTCAACGTATCGGTGACCCCGACCTTTCGCCCCACGGTGATCACTTGGCTCGAGATGGGCGGAATCTACGTCGAAGCCAATCTGCGCGGCGGTGGTGAGTACGGTGAGCCCTGGCACGAAGCGGGCACCAAGACGCGCAAACAAAACGTGTTCGACGATTTCATCGCAGCGGCGGAATATCTCATCCGCGACGGCTACACCAACCCGCGTCGACTCGCGATTTCCGGGCGTAGTAACGGAGGCTTGCTCGTCGGTGCAACGCTACTGCAGCGGCCCGATCTGTTTGCCGCCGCGTTGCCTGGCGTGGGTGTGCTCGACATGCTTCGTTATCACACGGCGAGCGCCAATGCGCGCCAGTGGTCCTCGGACTACGGGCTCTCGGAAGATCCTGCGGAATTCGAAGCGTTGCTCGCGTACTCACCGGTGCACAACGTGAAGCCCGGCGCTTGCTATCCGCCGACGCTCATCACGACGGCCGATCGCGACGATCGAGTCGTGCCGTGGCATAGCTACAAATTTGCTGCGGCACTGCAGCATGCGCAAGGCTGCCGATCTCCGATCCTGCTGCGCGTCGAAACGCGAGCGGGTCATGGTGCGGGCAAGCCCACTTGGATGCAGATCGAAGATTTCGCAGATCAGTGGGCGTTCGCCGCAGCGATGCTCGGCGTGAAGACGCCCTGAGAGTTCAGGCCTTGGCGCTCGGTCGCGCGGCGATGGCCGCGTGCCAGCGCCCAAGATGAAGCTGCTCGGGTTGCAGGCGAATGCCCGAGGGCTTGCCGAACTCCAAGGTCGTGAAAGCGACGATGTCGGCCATGCTGAAGGCATCGCCCGCGATGAATGGCCGCTCGGCGAGTAGCGCATCGATGCGACGCCACTCCTCAAGCACTTGCTCGCGAGCCGAGGCACCGTAGTCGGCAATCTGCGTGACGCGCCCTTGCCAGAACTTGTGCAAGTGCCGAAACGCATGAGTCGTGGGCACGTATACCCTGAACATCAGTTCCAGCGTCATGGCGTCGATGCGCGCACGTTCGAGAGGCGTCGCGCCGAAGAGGCAGGGCTCGGGGTAGAGCGCTTCGAGGTATCGGCAGATCGCAAGTGACTCACGAATGCGAGTGCCATCGTCGAGTTCGAGTACCGGAACTTCGCCGAGCGGATTCACTTCGCGAAATGCCGCGCCCCCGGTTTCGTTCGTCGCGATGTCGACCGGTATCCGAGTGATCACCACACCACGCGCGTCGAGGTCTTTTTCGGCGATGAACATTCGAACGCGCCGCGGACTCGGCGCGAAATCGTTGTCGTAGAGTTTCATCAGCTGCAGCAAATAAGATCGAACGGCACGTCGCTTTCGACCTGACGCGCGCGTTCGTTGAGGCCTTGCCAGCTCACGAAGCGCACACTCGCGCGGTAATGACTGCCGCTGATTTCGGGGAAGACGCCGAGTTCGGCCGGCACGGCCACGCGCAACAATTGCACAGGCTGACCGCGATCGAAGGTGATATGAAAGACGCCGTTCGAAGCCATTTCACTTCGCGCGCGGCCGCCTTGCCGAGTGAGCCACAACAACTCGGCGATCGAGTCGCAGAGTGGACGCAATAACGCGAGCCACTCGGCGAGCGCATGTTCGCGCATCTCGGTCGGCTGCGCCAACCAAAAAGACAAATCGGGGAGATCGAAGTCGCAGGTGCCGCCCGGTATGGTGCTTCGATGCCGGATCGCTGCGAGAAAGTTCGAGTCACGCAGCGGCTGCAACCAACTCGAGTCCGCGCCGAGCAATTCGGTTCGCAGTCGAGTGAGATTGGCGACGAGCGCCTGAAGTCGATCGACGTCGATATTGGGTCTGCGCTGAAACTCGGTGTACACCGCAATCTGACGTTCGAGTTCTTTGAGCGCGTCAGCACGTATATCGCTGCGCGTGATGATGGCGAGAATGTCGAGAAGACTCGCGATCGCCGCGCGACTGCCCCATTGAGAACTCGAGTGCGCGTGAAAGAGACCTTGGTTGTAGAGGAAGTCGATGCGCAAATAGGCACGCATCCGCTCGTTGAGCGGTTGCTCGAAAACCAGAGGCCCCTCGTTGCCCGCAGGCGCCGTGGCTGCCCCCTCTGCGGCCACCTCGGTCATGGAGCTATTCTGTTACAGCCGGGTCCCAGCCGCCACCCAACTTGCTCCGGTCAGGATCCTAAACCCGTTCCTGCCAACTCGAGATAGCGCCGGTGGAGCGATCGGACGGCAGTCTCTAGGGCCTCCAGATCACCGTCGTTGACGATGATGTCATCGGCGATCGCGAGCCGAGCCGCTCGGGGCGCTTGGGCGGCGAGGACTGCCCGGGCGGCCTTTTCGTCGATGTGATCGCGAGCCATCACGCGGACAATTTGCAAAGCCTCGGGGCAGTCGACCACGAGCACCCGATCGAAGTCTCGCCGTCCCCCGGTCTCGGCGAGCAACGGAATTGCATTGATCACGTAGGGGCCCGGCGCCGTCTGGTTGAGTAAGGCCATTCGGCTTCGAATCCGGGGGTGGGTGATGGCCTCGAGGTCGTGTCGGGCCGCTGGGTCGCTAAATACGATCAGTCGTAATGCGCGACGATCGAGTTGACCGTCGGCCGCGAGCACGGTCGGACCAAATCGCTGCACGATGGCTGCGAGACCCTCGCTTCCGGGTGCCACGACTTCGCGCGCGATGACATCGCTATCGATGACGGTGACGCCGAGCGCTGCGAAGAGATCGGCGACACGAGACTTGCCGCTCGCGATTCCTCCGGTGAGACCCACTTTGAACATCGATTAGAACCCCACCCAATCTTTGATCAGCAGACTGTCCGGAGCGCCTGGTCCGATCAGCATGACGAACCACGCTGATGCAGCGAGGAAGGGTCCGAAGGCGATGGGTTGCTGTCGTGATCGATTGAAGAACAACACCAAGACGAGGCCGACCGCCGCGCCGGCAATGGATGCCAGCAAGAGGATCGGCATGAGTGCCGCCGGCCCGAGCCACACACCGAGCGCCGCAAACAATTTGAAGTCACCATAGCCCATGCCTTCCTTGCCGGTGATGAGCTTGAAGAGGTGATAGAACGCCCAGAGCGATACGTAACCCACGATCGCTCCGATCACTGCCGAGCGGACATCGCCCGCGAGACTTGCCGCGAGTCCGATCCAGAGGAGTGGCAGCGTCAACTGATCGGGTAAATAGTGTGTATCGAAATCGATGACGGCGAGAGCGATCAGAAAGGCCGTGACGAGGAAGGCCGCCCACACTTCGAGTCCTGCGCCGAATGTCACGGCGACGATCGCGAAGGCCATCGCTGTACCCAACTCGATGAGTGGATAGCGCGGCGAGATGGATGCGTGACAGGCGGCACACTGTCCGCGAAGCGCGATCCAACTCAGAACTGGCACTAACTGCCTTGCGCCTAGCGGTGTGTCGCAAGTTGGGCAGTGTGATCGCGGCGCAATGAGATCGTAGCGAGACGCGACGGCAACATCGCGCCCTTCGAGCTCGGCACATTGCTCGCGCCACTCGCGCTCGAGCATACGTGGCAGACGGTGAATCACGGTGTTCAGAAAACTGCCGACGATCAGGCCGAGCACCGCCGCGACGATGGGAAACACCCCCGGGGCGGCTAAGGCCGCGAGCCCCTGAAGCAACGAGGAGAGCGCATCCGTCATTAGCGGTTCCCTTAACCTCGGGTTTCGACGAAAATGGGAGTTTAGTCCAGCAGGTTGGGGGGTCTCGATGAATCTTCACGAATATCAGGCGAAAGAAGTCTTTTCGGCGTACGGAATCCCGGTTCCGGCCGGCCGCGTAGCGGCCACGCCTGAGGAGGCTGTCGCCGCAGCCCAAGCGCTCGGCGGTCAGGTCTGGGTCGTGAAAGCGCAGGTTCATGCGGGCGGGCGCGGCAAAGCGGGCGGCGTCAAACTCGCGCGCGACACCAATGCGGTACGCGATGCGGCGAAAGCCATGCTAGGTACACGTCTTGCGACGAAGCAGACGGGGCCCGAAGGTTTGCCCGTCGATCGCGTCTACGTCGAGACGGGCTCCGCCATCGATCGAGAGATCTACCTCTCGCTCACGCTCAATCGCGAGAAGGGTTTCATTGCGATGGTGGGCTCTGCGGCGGGCGGCATGGATATCGAAGAGGTCGCCGAGCACTCTCCCGAAAAAATCACCACGGTGAATATCCATCCTGCCGCGGGTCTGCAGCCTCATCAGTGCCGTCGCATGGCGTTCGCACTCGGTTTCAAAGATGCGCAGATCGCGCAGTTCCAGAAAATTGCGATGGCGCTCTATCAGCTCTACCTCGACAAGGACGCGAGTCTGCTCGAGGTCAATCCGCTGATCGTCACCAAGACGGGTGAGCTCGTCGCGCTAGACGCCAAGATCAACATCGATGCCAATGCCACCTATCGCCAGAAGGCGCTCGCGGCAATGCGCGATACCGCACAAGAAGACCCGATGGAGTTGCAGGCCAGCCAGCACGATCTCAACTACGTCTCGCTCGACGGCGACATCGCGTGCATGGTCAACGGCGCAGGGCTCGCGATGGCCACGATGGATCTCATCAAGTTGCACGGCGGTTCGCCTGCGAACTTCCTCGACGTGGGTGGCGGCGCGACGGCCGAGCGCGTCACGGTGGCGTTCAAGCTCATCCTCTCTAACCCGAAGGTGAAGGCGATCCTCGTCAATATCTTTGGTGGAATCGTGCGCTGCGACCTCATCGCTGAGGGCGTCATCACCGCCGTCAAGAACGTGGGCGTCAAGGTTCCGGTGGTCGTTCGCCTAGAAGGTACGAACGCCGAGAAGGCGCGCGAGATGCTGGCCTCCAGTGGGCTCAAGGTCATCGCCGCCAAAGACCTCACCGATGCGGCGCAAAAAGTCGTCGCCGCTGCGCGCTGACGCACGTCGTCGTTCGCGCTCGTACCACAAGCTGACAGGATTCGATTCATGAGTATTCTCGTCGACAAGAACACCAAAGTGATCTGCCAAGGTTTCACGGGTAAACAAGGCACGTTCCACTCCGAACAATGCATCGCCTACGGCACTCAGGTCGTTGGGGGTGTCACCCCCGGGCGCGGTGGCGAAAAGCACCTCGACCGCCCGGTCTTCGACACGGTGCACGATGCCGTCGTGGCGACGGGTGCCAACGCCTCGATGATTTACGTGCCGGCTGCTTATGCGGCCGACGCGATTCTCGAAGCCGCCGATGCGGGCATCGAGCTCATCGTGTGCATCACCGAGGGCATTCCGGTGAACGACATGGTGCGCGTGAAGACCGCACTCGCGGGCTCGAAGTCGCGGCTCATCGGCCCGAACTGCCCCGGCATCATCACGCCGGGCGAATGCAAGATCGGCATCATGCCGGGCTTCATCCACAAGCCGGGCTGTATCGGCATCGTGTCTCGCTCGGGCACGCTCACCTACGAAACCGTTTTCCAGACCACGAACAACGGTCTCGGTCAGAGCACCTGCGTCGGTATCGGCGGAGATCCGGTGCGCGGCATGAATTTCATTGATGTTCTTGCGCTATTCCAAGACGACCCGAAGACCGAAGGCATCGTGATGGTCGGCGAAATCGGCGGCAGCGACGAAGAGGCGGGTGCAGAGTTCATCCGTCAGCACGTCACCAAGCCGGTCGTGGCCTACATTGCGGGTGTCACGGCGCCTCCGGGCAAGCGCATGGGTCACGCTGGTGCGGTCATCGCCGGAGGTAAGGGGACGGCCGCCGATAAATTCCGGGCCCTCGAGGCGGCAGGCGTGCGCACGGTTCGATCACCGGCCGAGCTCGGTTCGGCGATCGAAGAGCAGTTGCGCAAGCGCCGGAAGGCTTGACGGGCGAGTCGATGCGAATCGCCCTCGCGCAGGTCAACCTGCTCGTGGGCGATGTCGGCGGCAATTCGGCGCGTGTGCTGGAGTCGGCCGCCGAGGCGGGCGCTGCCGGGGCCGATCTCGTCGTGTTTCCCGAGTTGACGCTCGCCGGTTATCCGCCCGAAGACCTGCTCTTTCACCGCGGATTCCGCAGACAGATCGATTCGGCGCTCGCGCGCTGCATCGAGACCGCGCAGCGTCCCGCCGTGATGGTGGGCTTTCCCGAATATACCGATCAGGGCATTTACAACTCGGTCGCCTGGATCGAGGGCGGCTCCGAGCGCGCTCGTTATCGCAAAGCCTGTCTGCCCAATTACGGTGTGTTCGACGAGCAGCGCTACTTCGCGCGAGGTAGCGCGCCCTGCGTGCTCGAGCATCGCGGCATCCAGATCGGCATGTTGATCTGCGAAGACATCTGGCAAGAAGCGCCCGCCCAGGCGGCTCGTGCCGCAGGCGCCCAATTGCTGATCGTGACCAATGCCTCGCCGTACGAACACGGCAAACAAGCCTCGCGCGAGGCCACCTTGCGCGCGCGAGCCCTCGAGACCGGCGTGCCCGTGGTCTACGTCAATCTCGTCGGCGGTCAGGACGAGTTGGTGTTCGACGGACAGAGTGTCGTCGTCGACGCGAAGGGCGACGTGGTGCATCGCTCACCGGCCTTCGTCGAATCGCTGGAGTACATCGACTTCGCGAGATCGGCTTCGGGCGCCGTCGTACCCGTGCCGAGCGCTCGCATCACCGCGCCGCTCGACGATGTCGCAGAGGTCTATCACGCCCTAGTGCTCGGTGTCCGCGACTACGTTGGCAAACATCGATTTCCGGGCGTGGTGCTCGGGCTCTCGGGCGGCATCGATTCTGCGTTGACTCTTGCCATCGCCGTCGATGCGCTCGGCGCCGATCGTGTGCAGGCGGTGATGATGCCTTCGCGTTACACCTCGCAGCTCAGTCTCGACGAGGCTGCTGCGCAGGCGATTCGTCTCGGCGTCAAATATTCCGTGATCCCGATCGAAGGAATGTTCGATGCCACGCTCGCGGCGCTTCGTGAGGAGTTCGCGGGTCGCGAGCCCGATGCCACCGAAGAGAACATTCAGTCGCGATGTCGCATGCAACTGCTGATGGGGATTTCCAATAAGACGGGTCGTATGTTGCTCACGACGGGTAACAAGAGCGAAATGGCAGTGGGATACGCCACGCTCTACGGCGATATGGCGGGCGGTTTCGCGCCCATCAAAGATTGCAGCAAATTACTGGTCTACAAACTGTCGGCGCATCGTAATGCGGTTGCGGCGGCCGCGGGCGAGGCGCCGGTCATTCCCGTCAAGGTCATCGAGCGACCCCCTTCGGCAGAGCTGCGTCACGACCAGAAAGATGCCGACTCGTTACCGCCGTACGAGGTGCTCGACCCGATCCTCGAGGCCTTCATCGAGCAGGATCTTTCGGTCGATGAGATCGTGGCGAGAGGGTTCGACCGAGCGACGGTGGGTCGTGTGCTCGATCTCGTCAAAAGAAATGAATACAAGAGACGGCAGGCGCCGCCCGGTGTTCGCGTCAGTCGACGAGGCTTCGGGCGAGACTGGCGTTATCCGATCACGAGCGGATATCGACGCTGAGATCAGCGCCTCGGCGTCAGCCCCAGATTCGCCACCAGGGTTTCTTGATGGGAACCACTTTCTCCGCCACGCCGCCGTAATTGGCCGCGTAGATCGCGCGGGTTTGGTCGGCGAGTTCTTTCATCGCGAGGCGGTCGTAGCACTCGATGAGAATTTCTAGCGCCTCGCGAACCGCGGGCGAACCGTCGTACTGCTCGATGGTTTCTTTGGCGCGTCGCGCAGCGCCGACCCATGCGCCTCGTTCCATGTAATGACGTGCGACGTAGAGGTCGTAGTCGGCCAAGCGATTGCGGAGGTGGATCATTCGTCGGCGCGCATCATGTGCGTATTCGCTGCGCGGGTAGTCTTCGACGACTTTTCGAAACGAGTTGAATGCGCGCAAGGCTGTTTGCGGCGGTCGTTCGTCGAGATCGACATTGAACCAGCGTTCGACGAAGTTCGCGGAGCGCTCGAAGTCGACGAGGCCTTTGATGTACCACGCGTAGTCGAGACGCGGATGCGTCGGGTTCTCGCGCATGAAGGTATCGGCCTGATCGAGCGCCGACTCGGTCTCGCGTCCCTTGTAGTACGCATAGATCAAATCGAGACGTGCCTGACGGGCTTCGGGTCCGAACGGATAACGGGCGACGAGCGCTTCGTACACGCGGATGGCGTTTTCGTAGTCTTGGTTATCGAGCGCCTTTCGTGCGCGCTCGTAGACCACTCCGGCGCCACCGCGAGCGGCATCGAGGTCGTCCCGACCCGAGGCGCAGGCCCCGATCGTGAGCAGGAGGCCGAGCACGAGCCCGGTCCGCAGCAGACGCTGCAGCGTCTGCATCTCGGAAACTTTGCTTTTGGGCGCTCGCATCGGGATGGTTGGATTCCGGGTGGCAGGGACGGGCATTATATCCGAGCGCATGTCCCCCCCGGAGATTCACGAACTCACGCTGCCCGATTCCCTTGCGGGCGAGCGACTCGATGTCGCCTTGGCACAATTGCTGCCGCAGTACTCGCGGGCGCGGTTGCAGCGCTGGATCGACGAGGGTCGCGTACTGCTCGGGGGCGTCGCGCCGTCGCGTCGCGAGCTCGTGCAGCCAGGCACTCAGGTGCGTATCGAGGCCGAGTTCATGGCCGATGATCGGGTGAGTGCGGGCGCGCCTGCGGTGCCGTTTCGCGTCGTGCACCGCGACGCGTCGATGTTCATCATCGACAAGCCCGCCGGGCTCGTCGTGCATCCGGGCGCCGGTATTCAGCAGGGCACGTTGCAGAACGCGCTACTTCAGCTCGATCCGAAGCTCGCTCGCGTTCCTCGCGCGGGCATCGTGCATCGTCTCGATAAAGACACCTCGGGTTTGCTCGTCGTGGCGCGCACCCCCGAAGCCCAGTCGACGCTCGTTCGCGCACTCGCCGAGCGAGATATGGGGCGTGAGTATCTCGCGCTCTGCCAGGGGGTGATGACCGGCGGCGGTACCGTGAACGAACCGATTGGTCGACATCGCACCCAGCGCACTCGAATGGCCGTGCGTGGTGACGGACGCGAAGCCGTGACGCATTACCGAATCGAAAAGCGCTTCGCTGCGCATACGCTCTTGCGGGTGCAGCTCGAAACGGGTCGCACACACCAGATCCGCGTGCATTTAGCCCATATCGGACATCCGGTCGTGGGTGACCCGGTCTATGCCGGTCGTCGACGCATGCCCGCGGGCCTGTCGCCGGTGGTACGCGAGGCCGTGTCGTCTTTCGGGCGGCAAGCGCTGCATGCGGCGCGACTCACGCTCGCGCATCCGAAGAGCGGAAAGGAAGTGAGTTTCGAGTCGCCCCTGCCCAAAGATTTCGCGACATTGCTCAAAGTATTGGATGAGAGTGAGGGTGGCGCATGACGGTGCCGGTGCTCGAGCCGCGTTGGGCGGCGCCCGACAAGGTGCATGCCGCTTTTTCTTTGCGCAGTGGCGGAACGAGCGAGCCACCGTGGGACACCTTAAATCTCGGTGTGCACGTCGGCGACGACCCTGCCGCCGTCATCGAAAATCGTCGACGACTCGCCAACGTCTTGGGTTTGCCATCAGAGCCCGTGTGGCTCGATCAGGTCCACGGAAACGAGGTCATCGAGGTCGACGAGCGATCGCGCCCGGCGGTCGGGTCGCGTCCCCGCGCGGACGCCGTCGTCACGCGAACGCCGGGCGTCGTGCTCGCCATTCAGGTGGCCGATTGTTTGCCGGTGCTGTTTTCGAGTCGCGACGGACGCGTACTCGGTGCCGCCCATGCCGGATGGCGGGGTCTCGCGGCCGGAGTGCTCGAGGCAACGGTTGCGGCCATGGCGACGCCGCCCGCGGATCTCGTGGCCTGGCTCGGGCCTGCAATCGGACCGGCGCATTTCGAGGTGGGTGATGAGGTTCGAGAGGCTTTCCTCGCGAGCCAGCGGGGAGCGGAGTCGGCGTTTCGACAAAACCCCAAGGGTCGCTGGCAATGCGACTTGCCCGAGCTTGCTCGCCAGCGTCTGGCGGCCCTCGGTCTGACCCGGGTGGATGGCGGAGAGTGGTGTACGGCCGCGGATCCGGTGCGATTCTTTTCGCATCGACGCGACCAGCGGACCGGTCGGATGGCAGCGCTGATATGGTGTTAGAATATAACACTTCATGGACATCCTCCCGGCGATCCTTCTGTTCACTGCGCTTGGCGGGGTGCTCTCTGCCCTGATTGCCGGGGTGTTCCTGTTGCTCCCGGCCGATCGTCGGGATCGAGTCATGCCGCATAGCGTGAGTTTTGCGACCGGCACCTTGCTCGCCACGGCTCTGCTCGCGCTTATTCCGCATGCCATGACCGGGGCGGGTCCGTTTCGGGTTCACGGCGTGGGGGTCGCATTGCTCTGCGGCATCGCGCTGTTCTTCGTGCTCGAAAAATTCTTGTTGTGGCGACACTGTCATACCGAAGCTGTGGAGACCGCGCACACCCACGAACACCATCGTCGTGAGGCATCGGGCTGGCTCGCCATGGTGGGTGACGGCCTGCACAACTTCATCGACGGGGTGCTGATTGCTGCCGCGTTTTTGACCGATTTCCACCTCGGTGTCGTGACTGCGTTCGCGATCATGGCGCACGAGATTCCACAGGAAGTGGGTAACTTCGCCGTGCTGCTCCACGCCGGATTCAGTCGAGCGAAGGCCCTTACCTGGAACCTGCTCTCGAGCCTCACGGCGGTGCTCGGCGGGCTCGTGGGTTGGTGGGCGCTTCGCGATGCCATGGCCTTGTTGCCCTACGCGCTGGCCGTCGCGGCCGCGAGTCTGCTTTACGTGGCGGTGGCTGATCTCATTCCCGGTTTGCACCGGAAAACGGACCTGCGGGCGAGTGCCTTTCAGGTACTCTGGATCGGTGTCGGCGTCGGCGTCGTAATCTTGGCCGAGTCGCAATTGCACTGATGGACGGCGCGGATTCGGGGGCTAGCGCGGCCCGCCGCACCCTTGAAAGCCCTGATCATGCCCTAATTTAAACGGGTAACCGAAAGACGGCTCACGCGAGGGCAGCGCTCATGCGCCAAGACAAGCTGACCGAAAAATTCCGACAAGGCCTCGGTGAGGCGCAATCGCTCGCGCTCGGGCGCGATCACCAAATCATTGAGCCGGCGCACGTTTTGGTCGCGCTCATCGACCAGCAGGGCGGGACCGTTCGACCTCTGCTCGCCAAGGCGGGCGGCAATGCGCCACGTTTGCGTGGCGATCTACTCGCGGCGCTCGATCGTCTGCCGAAGGTGGAGGGCACCCCGGGCGAAATTCACGTCTCCAATGATTTGCAGCGCTTGCTCAACGTCACCGACAAATTGGCGCAGGGCAAGGGCGATCAATTCATTTCGAGCGAACTCTTCGTGCTTGCCGCCTTCGACGATCGCGCGTTGCTCGGGCGTCTTTTGAAGGATGCCGGGTTTTCGAGAGCGGCGGTCGAGAAGGCGATCGAGGAAATCCGCGGCGGTGAAAAAGTTCAGGACGCCAACGCCGAAGAGGGTCGACAGGCGCTCGAGAAGTTCACCATCGATCTGACCAAGCGCGCAAGCGACGGCAAGCTCGATCCTGTAATCGGACGTGACGATGAGATTCGTCGCACGATTCAGGTGCTGCAGCGTCGCACCAAAAACAACCCTGTGTTGATCGGTGAGCCCGGCGTCGGCAAGACGGCGATCGTCGAAGGTCTCGCGCAGCGCATCATCAACGGCGAAGTGCCCGAGAGTCTGCGTAATAAACGCCTTCTCGCACTCGATATGGGCGCGCTCATCGCGGGCGCTAAATTCCGGGGTGAGTTCGAAGAGCGCCTGAAGGGCGTGCTCAACGATCTCGCCAAGCAGGAAGGACAGGTCATTCTTTTCATTGACGAACTGCACACCATGGTCGGCGCCGGCAAGGCCGAGGGCGCGATGGATGCAGGCAATATGCTGAAGCCTGCGCTCGCTCGGGGCGAGTTGCATTGCGTCGGCGCGACGACACTCGATGAGTATCGAAAGTACATCGAGAAGGACGCAGCGCTCGAGCGGCGGTTCCAGAAAGTGTTGGTCGACGAACCGTCGGTCGAAGACACCATCGCGATCCTGCGCGGTCTGCAGGAGCGTTAC
>Ga0075471_10000851_pt1 | contig 19156 bp, 19 predicted proteins | sample DEB19_08_DNA_2_FD_74787 | JGI IMG/M metagenome (GOLD analysis project Ga0075471, IMG submission 74787) | Aqueous microbial communities from the Delaware River and Bay under freshwater to marine salinity gradient to study organic matter... | ecosystem: Environmental > Aquatic > Marine > Coastal ... | reverse complement strand
ACGCCTTCCACGTTGGCAAGCAGGCGCTTGGCCGGGACCAGCGTGGGGTGGACTCGAAGCTCGATGCCGCCCGCAGCGCGGCGCGCAATCCCGAGAAGCTTGATGCGGTAGCCGAGCCCCTCCGCGTACCGGATATCCGTCGCCGTCAGGCGATCGATACCCTCCACGTAAGCCTTGTCGAACTGCATCGGGATGCCGAATGCGATCGCGGAAAGGATCGTGAGCTTGTGCGCCGCGTCGATGCCTCCCACGTCGAATGAAGGGTTCGCCTCCGCGTAGCCCAGGCGCTGCGCCTCTGCGAGCACGGCGTCGAACGCAAGCCCGCGCTCCCGCATTTCCGACAGGATGTAATTGCAGGTGCCATTGATGATTCCGGCTAGCCATTCGATCCGATTCGCCGAAAGGCCCTCGCGAATCGCCTTGATGATGGGCACGCCTCCTGCCACCGCCGCCTCGAAGGCGACCATGACGCCTTTCTCGTGTGCCGCGGCAAAGATGGCGTTACCGTGCTTCGCCAGCAGCGCCTTGTTGGCGGTGACCACGTGCTTGCCGTGAGAAATGGCTTCGAGCACCAGGTCCCGCGCGGGTGACTCACCCCCCATCACCTCGACCACGATGTCGATGTCGGGGCTTGCGACCAGCGCCTTCGCGTCACCCATGAAGCGAACGCCCTCGAGCGGCGCACGCCGCGGCTTGGACAGGTCGCGGGCGCAAGCCTGCGTGACCACGATTTCCCGCCCTGCACGCCGCGCGATCTCCTCCCGATTGCGACGCAACACCTCCAGCGTTCCGCTGCCGACGGTGCCCAGGCCGAGCAGCCCGACCCGAATCGGTTTCACTGGCGAGACTCCCTGTGGCGCGCTCACAGGCCGCCGTCTTTCCGGATCATGTCCTTCACACCCCGAACCGCCTGACGGATGCGGGCTTCGTTCTCGATGAGGGCGATCCGCACGTGATCGTCCCCGTACTCGCCGAAACCGATACCGGGCGCCACGGCGATCTTCGCCTCGCGAAGCAGCTTCTTGGCGAACTCGATCGACCCCATGGCTGAGTAGCGCTCTGGAATCCTCGCCCATACGTACATCGACGCCTTGGGATTGGCGACCATCCAGCCCGCCTCGTGCAAGCCGCGCACCATGACATCGCGGCGCCTCTGGTAGGTGGCGCGAACGTCCTCCACGCAGTCCTGTGGGCCTTCGAGAGCCGCAATCGCCGCCACCTGAATGGGGGTGAAAGTGCCGTAGTCGTGGTAGCTCTTGATTCGGGCAAGCGCATTCACCAGGCCGGGATTGCCGACCATGAAACCCACGCGCCAGCCGGCCATGTTGTAGCTCTTCGACAGGGTGAAGAACTCGACGGCCACATCCTTCGCGCCGGGAACCTCCATGATCGAGGGAGCCCGCCAGCCGTCGAAGGTGATGTCCGCATAGGCGAGGTCATGCACCACCAGAATGCCGTGCGCCCGGGCCAGGGACACCACCTTTTCGAAGAAGTCGAGGCCCACACACTGGGCCGTGGGGTTCGACGGAAAGCCGATGATGAGCATCTTCGGCTTCGGAAACATGTCGCGGATGGCGCGCTCCGTCTCGGCGAAGAAATCCACCTCGGGCGACATGCGGATCGAGCGAATGTCCGCGCCGGCGATGATCGCCCCGTAGATATGAATCGGGTAGCTGGGGTTGGGAACCAGCACCGTATCGCCCCGATCCAGGGTGGCGAGCATCAGGTGCGCGAGCCCCTCCTTGGAGCCGATGGTGACGATGGCCTCGGTCTCGGAGTCGATCGCCACGCCCCACCGCCGCTCGTACCACTGCGCGATAGCCCGCCTAAGGCGAGGCACGCCTTTGGACACGGAATAGCCGTGGGTGTCCTGGCGCTGGGCCACCTCGACCAGCTTGTCGACGATGTGCCGGGGCGTTGGCCCGTCCGGGTTGCCCATCGACAGGTCGATGATGTCCTCGTCCGCACGGCGCGCGGCCATCTTCAACTCGTTGGTGATGTTGAAGACGTAAGGAGGAAGGCGCTGGATACGGGCGAATTCGGGAGGCATGGCTGGCTGCCGCCAGTGCGGCACGAATCCAACTCGACAAGACGCTGAATTGTAGCGTGCCGAGTGCTGCAGCCGGCGATGCGACAATCGGCGGCATGAAATTCCATCTCGAGCGCCTCGACGGACGGAATCGCTTCACCGGCCATGGGCCCGGCTACGTCGAGGTCAACGGCGAGCGCATTACGACGAGCGTCGTCGTCGGGGAGAGCCTTCTCCATCGACAGTGGGGCGCCTCGACAGTGGGCCTGCTGACGGCGGAGTCGCTGGCGCCGTTGGTGGGTCACGACCCGGAACTGGTGCTCCTGGGCACGGGCGCCGGATTCCGGTTTCCCCCTCGCCTCGTCTTCGGCCCCCTCGAGGAAGCAGGTATCGGCGTCGAGGTGATGGACACGCCGGCCGCCTGCCGAACCTACAACATCCTGCTCGCCGAGGGCCGGCGGGTCCTGGCCGCCGTCATCGTCGAGTGACGGCGCCGGTCACCGGCGCGTGGCGGCCAGGAAGGCGACGGCCGACATCAAGCTCGCGGCGAGCAGCATTCCCTCGACGGCCGCATAGCTCCCCGAAGCCGCCAGGACGGCGGCGGCGAGGGAAGGCGCCACGGCGCGCATGAGGATCACGGGGGTTGCCATGAGCCCGGCGAGGGCTCCGTACCCGTCCCGGCCCCAAATCTCGGCCGGCACGGTGCCTCGCACGATAGTCATCACCCCGCAACTGGCGCCGTAGAGGATCACGAACACGACCACCCAGGAGGGGTCGCCGCCCGCCAGCAGCAGCACCGCCATGGCCACCGGCGCAGCGAGTGTCGCGAGCGCCGCCACCTGTACCGCCTTCACCCGGCTCGCGACCGCCAGTTCCACCACGCGGGAGGCCACCTGCATCGGCCCCACCAGCGCCGCGAGCCACGCTGCAGCCACTGCCGAAAACCCCTTTTCTTGCAGGATGGCAAGCAGGTGAACCGACAGCGAGGCCTGCGCGAGCATGTTGAGCGTGAAGGCGGCGGCGATCCACCGGAAGCGCGGGTCCCGCAGCAGGCGTGCCCGCCCGGCGGGGTCGCTCGCCGCCCCTCGGGACGTGTCGCCCCGCCCCTGCCGCGGCAGGATCCAGGCATGCAGCGGCACGCACACCACCAGATTGAGGGCCGCCAACACGACGATGGCGGTGCGCCAGCCCCAGTGGCTATCCAACCACTGGGTGAGCGGCCAGAACACCGTGCTGGCGAAGCCCGCCACCAGCGTGAGCCCGGTGATGGCTCGGCGAAGGTTGGCCCGGAAGACCAGCGCGAGGCTGGCAAAGGCGGGCTCGTAGAGAACGAGGGCCATGGCGCAACCGATCCCTGCCCAGACGAGGTACAGCGCGGGCACGGAGGCGACCTGGGAGAAGGCGGCGAGAAGCACAGCCGCCGCAAGGGAACCCGCCGTCATGGGCACCCTCGCGCCGTGCCGGTCGATGTAGCGGCCGACCGGCGCGGCGGCGAAGCCCGACACCAGGACCGCGACCGAATAGGCTCCCACGACCACGGGGTACGACGCGCCCAGGTCGTTGCGCACGCCGTCCATGACAACGGCGAAGGCGTAATACAGCGAGCCCCAGGAAATGATCTGGGTGACCCCGAGCGCAGCGACGATCCGCCAGGCCGCCCAACCCTCCTCTGCGGGTGGACCGTTTCTCGCGGCGGAGCGAGGGGACTCCGGCGTCGTCGAGGGCGGGACCATGGCGGGAATTGTGACCCAAGTCCCCGAAACCCGTCGGGTCAATCCCCTCCCGGCGCGCGGTACTCGGGAAGCATGGCAATTCCCGCGCACGCGAAGTATCCTTGCGGCGCTCGGCGGGCATCGCCCGCCGCTCGGCGCCAACCCCTTCTCTGGAGACCTGACATGTTGCGCACCTTCCTTGCCGCCCTCCTCGCGTTCGCGGCCCTGGCCACACCGCCCGCCTTCGCGCAGGAACTCACCGGCACCCTCAAGAAGATCAAAGATTCCGGGACGATCACCATCGGGCACCGCGAGACCTCGATCCCGTTCTCCTACCTCAACGAAAAGCAGCAGCCGATCGGCTACTCGATGGACATCTGCGCGGCGATCGTCGAGGAAATCAAGAAGGAGATCAGCGCGCCGAACCTGAACGTGAAGTTCAACCCGGTCACGCCGCAGACGCGCATCCCGCTCATCTCCAACGGCACGGTCGACCTCGAGTGCGGCTCGACCACCAACACCCTCACCCGCCAGAAGCAGGTCGGCTTCGCGCCGATCACCTTCATCACGGGCACGAAGCTGCTGGTCAAGAAATCCGCCAAGGTGAAGTCCTACAAGGACCTCAAGGGCAAGACCGTCGTGGTCACGCAGGGCACGACCAACGAGCGCATCATCAAGGCGCTCTCCGACAAGGAAAACCTCGGCATCAAGTTCCTGAACGCCAAGGATCATGGCGAGTCGTTCCTCGCCGTCGAGTCCGGCCGCGCCGTGGCCTTTTCGATGGACGACATCCTGCTCTACGGCCTGATCGCCAAGAGCAAGAGCCCGAAGGACTACGAAGTGGTGGGCGACTACCTTTCCTACGACCCGTACGGAATGATGTATCGAAAGGGCGATGAGGACATGGGCGTCGTCGTGCGACGCGCCATCGCCAAGCTCATGGCAAGCGGTGACCTCGAGAAGCTCTACAACAAGTGGTTCATGGAGAAGCTGCCCTCGGGCGAAACCATGGGCGTGCCGATGAGCCCGATGCTCAAGGCCGCCATCTTCCTGCAGGCCCTGCCCGAGTAATCCCGCCGCATCGTTCTCAGGCGCGAGGGGGCGGGCAACCGCCCCCTTTCGCTTGATCGGGGCACGGGCAACCCATGGACTGGAAGGTTTTCCTCGACACGGCTCCCTCCGGGGGCATGACCTATCTCGGATGGCTCATCTCGGGCCTCTTTTGGACGCTCGCCGTTTCGGCGTTCGCGTGGGTCATCGCCTTCTCGCTGGGGTCGCTCATCGGCGTGATGCGCACCACTCCCATTCGGGCAGCGCGCGCCATCGGGACGGTGTACGTCGAGATCTTCCGGAACATCCCCCTGCTCGTGCAGATGTTCCTCTGGTACTTCGTGGTTCCAGAGATCCTGCCGACGGTCGTGGGGGACTGGCTCAAGCAGACGCTGCCCTACCTCTTCACCCTGCCGTTTGCCGCCCAGTTCAGCCTGTTCGAGTTCCTGGCGGCCGTGCTGTGCCTCGGGCTCTACACCGCGTCGCGGGTTGCCGAGCAGGTGCGCTCCGGCATCGAGTCCCTGCCGCGCGGCCAGACGAACGCGGGCCTCGCCATGGGCCTCACGCTCCCCCAGGTCTACCGGCACGTGACGCTGCCCATGTCCTTCCGCATCATCATCCCGCCGATGACCTCCGAGTTCCTCACCATCTTCAAGAACTCGTCGACGGCGCTGACCATCGGCGTGCTGGAACTGACGGCGCAAAGCCGACAAATCTCCGAATACACCTTCAAGACCTTCGAGGCTTTCGCGGCGGCGACCCTGATTTACATCGTGATCACGATGACGGTGATCTTCCTCATGCGAGCGCTCGAGCGCCGGGTGGCCGTCCCCGGCTACATCGCGCCGACCAGCCACTGACGCCCGGCCATGCGCGACTTCGACTGGAGCGTGATCTGGAAGTACCGCGAATCCCTCATAGACGGGCTGATCACGTCCTGCCAGCTCTTCGCCATCGCCCTGGCAGGAGGCATCTTCTTCGGCACCCTGCTCGCGCTCGCCCGACTGTCGAGGTGGAAGGCGCTCTCGATGCCTGCTGCCAGCTTCGTTAACCTGATCCGGTCGATCCCCTTCATCATGGCGATCTTCTGGTTCTACTTCCTCACGCCAATGGCGGTGGGGGCCATCACTGGCAAGCAGGGGGAAGCTGTCGGCCCATTCGTTTCCGCGGTCGTGGCCTTCATCATGGTGGAGTCGGCCTACTACTCCGAGATCATCCGGGCAGGCATCCAGTCGATCCCCAAGGGCCAGCCCGCTGCGGCCGCCGCGCTGGGCATGACCTACCAGCAGTCGATGGTCCACGTGGTGCTGCCGCAGGCGTTCCGAAACATGCTGCCGGTGATGCTCACCCAGGCAGTCATCCTGTTTCAGGACACCTCGCTGGTCTACGTCGTCGCGCTCAAGGACTTTCTCGGCGCCGCCTCGAAGGCGGGCCAGCTCACCGGCCGCGTCGTCGAGATGTACCTCTTCGTGGCGCTTGGCTTCTTCATCATCTGCTTCGCAGCCTCGTGGCTCGTGAAGCGCCTGCAGGTCCGACTGACCGTTGCACGCTAGGAATCGTCATGACCAGCCCTGTCATCAGCCTCAAGAACGTGAGCAAGTGGTATGGGTCCTTTCAGGTGCTCGCGGACTGCTCCACCGCGGTCGCCAAGGGGGAAGTGGTCGTCGTCTGCGGCCCGTCGGGCTCGGGCAAGTCCACGCTCATCAAGACGGTGAACGGCCTGGAGCCTTTCCAGCAGGGCGAGATCGTCGTCAACGGAGTCTCCGTGGGAGACCCTTCCACCAACCTGCCGAAGTTGCGCGCCCACATCGGCATGGTGTTCCAGAACTTCGAGCTCTTCCCGCACATGAGCATCACCGACAACCTGATCCTGGGGCAGATGAAGGTGCTGGGCCGCAGCCGAGACGAGGCGGTCGCCAAAGGCCATGCGCTGCTCGAGCGCGTGGGCCTCATCAGCCAGAAGGACAAGTTTCCCGGCCAGCTATCCGGTGGACAGCAGCAGAGGGTTGCCATCGCGCGGGCGCTGTCCATGGACCCGGTGGCGATGCTCTTCGACGAGCCGACCTCCGCGCTCGACCCCGAGATGATCAACGAGGTGCTCGACGTGATGGTGGAGCTCGCCCGCGAGGGCATGACGATGATGGTCGTCACCCATGAAATGGGGTTTGCCCGCAAGGTCGCCAACCGGGTGATCTTCATGGACGAGGGGCGCATCGTCGAGGACTGCACGCAGGCGGATTTCTTCGGCTCCCCACGGTCCGAGCGGGCCCAGTTGTTCCTGTCCAAAATCCTGTCCCATTGACCCGGTCGGCGCCCCCGGGACCCTGCCTCGTAACTAATTGACGGATGGGGCCTTTCCGCCCAAACTACGCCCCATGAAGAAGGCTTTTGTCCTGGCTTGCGGCGCCGGCGCGGTAGGGGTCGGCGTGGTCGCATCCTGGTTCCTGGGGGGGGACGGGTTCGCCTCGTCCTCGAACCTCGGGCCTTTGGGGTCGACACCCGCGTCGATTCAGGCCCCACTCCCGGCCGGGCGCGTTTCAGCATCCGCCATGCCCAGCTGGGCGTCATGGGGGAGCACCGACGGTCGAAGCGCAGCGCCCGCCTCCCGTCCTTCTGTGGGGGCTCCCACGGCCAGCCTGGCTGGCGTGGAGGCCCACTTTCGGGTCTCGCGAGACCTGAAAGCCTTTGCCGATGAGCTGCTGGCCCGGGAGGCTCGGCTGACGCGCGAAGAGCGGTACTTTTTGGCCAAGGCCCTCGAGACCTGCGGCTTTGCCATGTCCATGAATGACGACCTCGTGGAGGCAGGCCAGCGCCGCCGTCGGGACTTCATCTCCACCCTGTCGCCAACCGACCCCGAGTTCGACCGTCGCGTTGCTGCCTTCGATGCGTCGGATGACATCAACCGCTGTCGGCGCTTCCAGGGGCAAACCATCGCCCAGAGCAAGATTGACGCCCTCTATCAGCGCGCCGGCGACGGAGGCGACCCGCGCGCCCAGGCACGCACACTCGTTGCAGAGCTGTCCAAGAACCTGGCCATTCCCAAGAACCAGTTCGAGTCAGCCCGTGTCGTCGAGCAGGATGACTTCCAGCGCATCGTGAGCCTGCTCGAGTCCCGCAACGCCGAGGCCATCGTGACGGTCGCACAGCTCCTGGCCGAGCATCGCCTCATCGAGCAACTTCGCATGGGCCCCAACGGCGAGACGCCGAACCCGGCATCACTTGTCGGCGCGTTCACCCTCGTGGCTTGCGACTTCCAGCCGTCGTGCACGGCGTTCGATCGCGAGGCGCTCCAGGCGTGTGCGCACGCGGGCTACTGCAGTGCCGGCAGCTATGAAGAGCTCTACGCCAACTTCCTGGCGTCGCCCTACGCATGGTCCATGGCGTCTCGGTATCGCACCCTGATTCACACCGCGATCGAGACGCGCAACTGGGGCCTCATCGGCATCCCCAAGTTGGTCGGCGCCCGCGCGCGCGCACCGCAGTAATCGTCCGGCTCCTGGCGGGGCGCCGTTCAGGGTGCCGGCAGATGCTTCAGCGGGTCCACGGGTCGGCCCTGCCGCCGAATCTCAAAGTGCAGTTTCACCTGCTCGGCGTCCGTTGCCCCCATCTCGGCGATCTTCTGGCCTCGGGTGACTTCCTGTTGCTCGCGCACAAGGATCTGGTCGTTGTGGGCGTAGGCGGAAAGCCACAGCTCGCTGTGGCGAATGATGACGAGCTTGCCGTAGCCACGCAGCCCCTGACCGGCGTAAACCACCCGCCCCGGCGCGGCCGCCAGCACGGGCGTGCCCTTCACGCCAGCGATGTCGACGCCTTTGTTGGCTTCTGTGAAGGTCGCAATCAGCCTCCCCTTCGCAGGCCACATCCAGTCAGGCGTATCGCCGGCGGCGGGCGCCGGTGATGGGGGGGGCGGCACGGCGGGCGCCGCGACCGTTGCGGCGGGGGGCGTTGGAGCCACCACCGGCGCTGGCGGCCCGCCCGGCTCAGCCGAGGCGAGCTGGGCGAGATTCTTGTCGGAGTACGGCAAACGCCGCGCTCGGGGCTCTGCCTTGCGGGTCTCGGTGTTCGCCTGGGGCCGCGTCGTCGTTGCCTCGGCCGTGCGAAGTGGGGTAACCACGGTTCCGGAGGGCGCAGGCGAGCGTGGCCCAGACCCCGGTGGACCAAGCGCAAGCACTTGCCCGACCAGGATCACGTTCGGATTGACGATGTTGTTCCAGGCGGCCAGCTCCCGGTAATCGAGCCCGAACTGCAGGGCAATGCCCACCAGCGTGTCACCCCGCTTGACCGTGTAGGTCGGAGGCAATTTTCCCGCGTCGGGAGCCGCGGCAGGCGCGGCCACGGGCGCCACCGGGGCCGGCGAGGGCTTGCGCTCGACCACGGGTGCCGGTTGGCGCGTGGCGCAGGCGCCCAGCCCGAGCGCCAGTGCCATCACCGCCACGAGTTGAGGTCCGCGCGAAGGCAAATGGGGCATCACGCGACTCCCGGCACAAGGGGCACGAACCGTACGGCCTCCCGCCGCTCATCGAGATGGCCGTCGGCGGTTCGCTCAATGACATGCAACCACTGTTCGTCAGTGCCGAGCGGCAACACGAGCCTGCCGCCCGGGGCCAGCTGGCTCAGCAGCTCAACAGGCAAGCTTGGCGCGGAAGCCGCGCAAAGGATGCCATCGTACGGCGCGCCTTCCGCGTAGCCGCCGCTGCCATCACGATGCTTGAAGCGCACGTTGTAGAAGCGCAGGTCCCGGAGGTGGCGGCGAGCCTTGTCGAGCAGGGGCGCGATCCGCTCGATGGTGTAAACCTCCTTCACGAGCCTTGCGAGCACCGCCGTCTGGTAGCCGCACCCTGTGCCGATCTCAAGGACGCGCCCGGGCACACCCTTCTCCAGAAGCAGCTGCGTCATCCGCGCCACGATCGTCGGGCTCGAAATCGTCTGCCCGTGGCCAATGGGCAACGGGGTGTCCTCATACGCTCGCGAGGCAATTCCCTCCTCGACGAACGCATGCCGGGGAAGCTCCTGCATGACGGCAAGAACGCGCTCATCGGCCACGCAGGCATGGCGAAGCATGTCGACCATCCGGCGCCGGCTGCGGTCGGAGGTCATGCCAATGCCGGCGGCCGCGTCCATTGCTGGAACAGGTGCGCTAGCCGCGCAGCCAGCCGCGCAACTCGCCGACCTGGCGCTCGTGCGTGAGGTCGACCTGCAGGGGCGTGACTGAGACGGCGCCGCGCTCGAGCGCGTTGAAGTCGGTTCCTGGCCCGGCCTCTCTCGCCTCGCCTGCGGGCCCAACCCAGTACACCGTTTCGCCGCGCGGGTTCGTGCCCGGGACGACAGGCTGCGCCTTGTGTCGCCTGCCAAGACGGGTGATCTCGGTGCCTGCCAGGCTTTCGTACGGAAGGTCCGGGACGTTCACGTTGAGCAGCACCGGCTCGGACAACGGCTCCCGCACCAGGCGTTCCACGAGCTCGCGCGCCACTCGGCCCGCAGTCGCGTAATGCGCGAACTTCTTGCTCACGAGCGACACGGCAATGGCCGGAATGCCGAGCAGGTAGCCCTCGGTAGCTGCAGCCACAGTGCCCGAATAGAGCGTGTCGTCGCCCATGTTCGAGCCGGAGTTGATGCCGGAGACCACGATATCCGGCTCGATGTCGAGCAGGCCCGTCACCGCGGTGTGGACACAGTCGGTCGGCGTGCCGTTGAGGTAAAAAAAGCCATTGGCCGCCCTCGAGAGCGACAACGGCCTATCCAGCGTGAGCGAGTTGGAAGCGCCGCTTCGATCCCGCTCCGGCGCCACGACCGTGATCTCGCCCAGGGGCGCCAGTGCCTCGGCAAGCACCGCGAGGCCTGGGGCGAAATAGCCGTCGTCGTTGGAAAGGAGAATGCGCATGGCGTCCCGGAGAGCGGCGGATTATAGCTTGCGCCTGCGCGCCTCTTCGCGCGAGCCGAGGCGTGATCAGCCGACGGGCAGACAACTGCAAAAGAGGTTTCGGTCCCCATACACGTTGTCGGCACGGCCCACTGGAGGCCAATACTTCGCCTCGCGGAGCGCGGTCACCGGATAGGCTGCCATCTCACGCGGGTACGCATGATTCCAGTCGTCGGCAAGCACTGCTGCGGCCGTGTGCGGCGCATTTCTCAGGGGGTTGTCCACCTTGTCGAGGCGCCCCTCCTCCACCGCGCGAATTTCCTCGCGAATTGCAATCATGGCATCGCAGAAACGGTCCAGCTCGCCCTTTTACTCGCTTTCCGTGGGCTCCACCATCAGGGTCCCGGGAACGGGAAACGACATCGTCGGAGCGTGAAAGCCGTAGTCGATGAGGCGCTTGGCCACATCCTCCACGGCGATCCCCGAGGACTCCTTGAGCGGGCGAAGGTCCAGGATGCACTCGTGCGCCACGAGGCCGCCCGGGCCGGTGTAGAGAATCGGGTAATGCCCCTGCAGCCGGCGGGCGATGTAGTTGGCGTTGAGGATGGCGATCTCGGTGGCGCGGCGCACGCCTTCCCCGCCCATCATGGTCACGTACATCCAGGAGATCGGCAGGATCGACGCGCTGCCATACGGCGCGGCCGATACGGGCCCCACGGCGCTCTTCCCGCCGTCCAGGTACCGATGCCCGGGAAGGAACTTCGCCAAGTGAGCCGCCACCGCCACGGGCCCGACGCCCGGGCCGCCGCCGCCGTGCGGAATGCAGAAAGTCTTGTGGAGGTTGAGGTGCGACACGTCTCCCCCAAACTTTCCCGGCGCCGCCAAGCCCACCAGGGCGTTGAGGTTAGCCCCGTCGACGTAGACCTGGCCTCCATGCGCGTGAACGATCTCGCAGATGTCGCTGATGCCTGCCTCGAACACGCCATGCGTGGAGGGATAGGTGACCATGATGGCAGCGAGTTGCGTGGCGTGCTGCGCGGCCTTGGCCCGAAGGTCGGCAATATCGACGTTGCCGTGCGCATCGCAGGCCACCTCGACGACCCTCATACCCACCATTCGCGCTGAAGCGGGGTTGGTGCCGTGCGCGGACCTGGGAATGAGACAGACGTCGCGCTGCGGCTCGCCGCGGCTCGCGTGCCAGGCGCGAATCGCGAGCAACCCGGCGTACTCGCCTTGAGACCCTGCGTTCGGCTGAAACGACACGGCGGCGTACCCTGTGCAGGCGGCCATCATGCGCTCGAGGCTTTCCACCAACTCGCGATAGCCGGCGCTTTGGAAAGCCGGGGCAAAGGGGTGGAGGTTGCCGAACTCCGGCCACGTCACCGGCACCATCTCGCTGGTGGCGTTGAGCTTCATGGTGCAACTGCCCAGCGGAATCATCGCACGGTCGAGAGCGATGTCCTTGTCGGAGAGCCGGCGCAGATAGCGAAGCATCTGTGTTTCGGACCGGTAGCGGTTGAACACTGGATGCGTGAGGAATGCGCTCTCTCGCCGCTGGCCCTGCGTGATTCCATCGGGCGTGGATTGCATGTCCGCTATGGAGAAGCCTGGCGCCTTGCCGGCGAACAGGCCCCATATCGCCTCCACGTCGGCGCGGGTGACGGTCTCGTCAAGGGAGAGCCCCAGCGTCTCACCGTCGATCTCACGAAAGTTCACGCCGGCCGCGTGGCTGCGGGCTACGATGGCCTGCGTTTGCGCGCCGGTCTTCACCGTCAGCGTGTCGAAGAAGGCCCGGGTCGTGACCGCGAAGCCCAGCCGTTCGAGGCCCGCCTTTGCAATGGCAGTAAGACGATGGACCCGGCAGGCGATGCGTTGCAATCCATCGGGCCCGTGATAGACGGCGTACATCGCCGCCATCACCGCCAGCAGCACCTGGGCGGTGCATATGTTGGAGGTCGCCTTGTCCCGACGAATGTGCTGCTCGCGCGTTTGCAGGGCAAGCCGGTAGGCCGGCGCACCCTGCGAATCCACCGTGGCACCCACCAGCCGCCCCGGAAGCGTGCGCTTGAGCGAGTCGCGCGTTGCGAGGTAACCCGCATGCGGGCCTCCGAATCCCATCGGCACGCCGAAGCGCTGCGCCGAGCCCACGACCACATCCGCACCCCACTCGCCCGGGGAGCGAAGGATTGCAAGCGCCAGCAAGTCTGCCGCGCAAACCAGCAGCGCACCCTTCTCGTGCAATGCGACAGCGAGCGCCTTGTAGTCGCGAATTTCACCGCTCACGCCCGGGTACTGCACCAACGCGCCAAAGGCGCTCGATCCCGCGAGCCCTTCGGCGGGCATGACTCGAATGTCGATGCCGAGCGGCGCCGCGCGCGTGCGCAGGACGTCGATCGTCTGCGGCAGCACGTCATCAGCCACCGCAAACACCTTCGACTCGGGGTCGCTTGACCGAAAGCACAAAGCCATCGCTTCAGCTGCCGCTGTTGCCTCATCGAGCATCGAGGCGTTGGCGATGGCCATGCCCGTCAGGTCACAGACCATGGTCTGGAAATTCACCAGGGCCTCGAGACGGCCTTGAGAAATCTCCGGCTGGTAAGGCGTGTACGCCGTGTACCAGGCGGGGTTTTCCAGAACGTTGCGTTGGATGACGCCAGGCACCAGCGTGCCGTAGTAGCCCTGCCCGATGAAGGAACGATGGACACGGTTCTTCTGGGCAATCGACCGCAGGCGCGCGAGCGCCTCGGCTTCCGTGAGGGGCTCTCCCAACGGCAGCGGGTCGCGGCGCCGTATGCTCGCCGGCACGACCGCGTCGATCAGGTCGCCCAGGGTGCCGAAGCCCAGCGTCGAGAGCATGTCCTGCTCTTCGGCAGCAGAGGGCCCGATGTGCCGGCGCGAGAAGGCATCGGCCTCCTCGAGGCTCGCGAGCGTATTGTGCAGGGCGGATGCAGCGGCGGTGTCAGGCATGGGAACCCCTCTACGCTTCAGCGATCTTTTGGTAGGCGGCTGCATCGAGCAGCGCATCGACCGCCGCAGCGCTCTCGGGGCGAAGGCGATACAGCCACGCGCCATACGCATCCTGGTTCACTTTTTCCGGCGCGTCGCCCAACTCGGCGTTCGCGGCGACCACTTCCCCCGCCACGGGCGCGTAGATGTCCGAGGCCGCCTTTACCGACTCGACCACCCCGACCGACTCGCCGGCCGCAACCGTACGGCCTGACTTCGGCGGCTCGACGAACACGATGTCGCCCAACGCGCTCTGGGCATGGTCAGTGATGCCAACCGACACGGTGCCGTCGGCCTCCTTGCGGACCCACTCGTGGGACTCGGTGTAGCGAAGCTCGGCGGGGATATTCATGGCAGGCTTTCCTCCTGGTTAATGGCCACTTTCGGAGCGGTCCGGTTGTGAGTGTTCAAGAACGTGAGGCTTTCGGTTACAGGTTGACCAGCGACTTGCCGGCACGAACGAACGGCGGCTTGACGACGACGGCGGCGAGGGCGCGGTCCCGAATGGCGACCGTCACCGACTCGCCCGGCTCGGTGCCCGCAGGCAGGCGCGCGAGCGCGATGGGAACGCCTAGAGTCGGCGAAAAAGTTCCGCTGGTGATTTCCCCGTCACCGCGAGAGGTGCTGACTTTCTGGTGCGCTCGGAGCACACCACCTCGGTCCTTCAGCACGAGGCCCATGAAGACATGCGGGCGAGCCGCTGCCTCAAGGGCGGCTTTCCCCATGAAGTCCCGCCCTGCATCGAGGGCGACGGTCCAGGCGAGGCCCGCGTCCCAGGGAAGCGTGCCGCGTTCCATGTCCTGCCCGTACAGGTTCATCCCGGCCTCGAGGCGCAGCGTGTCTCGAGCACCGAGCCCACAGGGCCGCACCCCGACAGCCACCAGACGCTCCCAGAGCGGCACCGACTCGGCAGCAGGCACGGCGACCTCAAAACCATCTTCGCCGGTGTAGCCCGTTCGCGCGATCATCGTGTCGCCCAGGCGGGCGGCCGAGAACGGCGTGAGCGTTTCACTCGGGCCGCGCCAGGCAGGCATCGCTTCCCAGGCGCGCTCGCGTGCCCGCGGGCCCTGAATGGCAACCATCGCGAGGTCGCGACGCGGCTGGAGGGACACGGCGCCACCACGTTTCGCGGCAAGGGCTTCCAGCCACGCCAGGTCGCTCTCGGCCGTGCCCGCGTTCACCACAACGCGAAAATCGCTGTCATCGAACCGGTACGCAATCAGGTCGTCGATCACGCCGCCCACTTCGTCCAGCAGGCAGGAGTACAGGGCCTTCCCGGGCTGCGTGAGCTTGGCGACGTCATTGGCGAGTGCGTAGCGAAGAAAGTCTCGTGCGCCGGCACCCGTGACGTCCACCGCCAGCATGTGGGAGACGTCGAAGAGCCCCGCGTCACGGCGCACGGCGTGGTGCTCCTCGATCTGCGAGCCGTAGTGCAGCGGCATGTCCCAGCCACCGAAATCCACCATGCGGGCGCCAGCGGCGCGGTGGGCAGCGTTGAGCGGCGTCGACTTCGGCACGGCGGGTCCCCAAAGCAAAAGGGGCCAGGGAAACGCTGCGCGTTTGCCTGGCCCCTCTGTCCTCGGTACCTGAGAGATTACGGCGCGGGAACGCCCCGGCGCCGACGGCCCCTTCGGTGGGCCCGGCTTGTGGCCGGACCGCTCTCCAGAGTGCGGGACACCCGCCGGAACATTGGCCTTCCGACGAACCCCGAACCGGACGGTCCTGGATGCCTGAGAGTTTGCGGGCGCTACCCCTTCGGCGGTTCCCTGACGACAGGGGAACGCTCTCCCGTCCGATTGCGGCGAACACTACGCAAGCCCTGCCTGCCTGTCAATCGCAGGCGCGCCTGTCCGAGGCTTCGCGATATCATGGCGTCACGTCCCCGACAGGAGGGTTGCATGGAAATCCAGACCATCATCTTCTTTGCCATGTTCGGCATCATGCTGTGGGCGCTGGTGGAAATCCTGGCCCGGCTGCGGAGCATCGAAAAACACCTCAAGCGCCACAGCGACAGCGTCACCAGCCTGCTGAAGGCGCCCGGCACCCCCCCTGGCCGCTGAAGCCCCACGGGGCTCACCCTCGGGCGGCCTTGAGCTGCCGGGCGTCGCCCCCACCCCCACCAAGTCGCCACACCTCCCTCGCGGCAAGGCGCTTGCGCGGCTGCGCGCGCTTGTCGCCGCCCCAACCCCGTCGGGCATCGCGACACGGGTGGGGCTGGGAGGCGCCGTGCTGTTCGCTGTCATGTGGGCGGCCCTGCTCTACGAGGCGAACCGGGTCGAAGGCGAAAGACGGGCAAGCGCCGAGACGGCGGTCGTCGCTGTTGCAACGCTGGGCGCCGAAGTTCTGCGCGGCGCCATGCGCAGCGCCGACCTGATCCTCATTGACCTGGCGGACGACTGGGCACGGGACCCGGCAAGCTTCGACCCGCGAGTGCGCCGAAGGCAGCGGGATTCCGGCGATGCGCTGCCCTTCGACGTGAAGGTGATCGGCCCGACGGGCCGGGCGGTCTACAGCAGCGCCTCGCCTTCGCAGATCGGTGTCGACCTCAGCATGCGACCCGTCTTCCGCGCCCATGCCGAACAAAAGCCGCGCGGCCTGGTGATCGGTGAGCCTGTCTGGGACCCGCTGGTGGCCCGAACCGTCGTTCCCCTGAGCCGTCGCATCGAGGGCGCCGACGGCGGGACTGCCGCTGTCCTCATGCTCACTTTCTCGCCAGCCGTGCTCGCGCGCACATTCGAATCGCTCGACCTGAGGCCCGACTGGGTGGTGAGCTCCGTTCACGACGAAGGCTCCAGCCTGTTTCGCGCCGTCGTGCGCACGCCGCCCGGAGAAAGACGCCACCGGCTTCAGACCGAGGAAGACCCGGTGCGCGACGACTGGGAGCCCATCCGGGCCGCCACCCCTGCCTCCCAGGGCCTGCCGCCCGAAGGCAGCGGCGTGATGCGATCCCCCATCGACAGCGTCGAGCGGCTCTACGCGTGGCGACGGGCGGCCGATTACCCAGTCACGCTCATCGTGGGACGCCCCACGAAACCCCTGAAGGAAGTCATCGCCGCAGCGCGGGGAACGCTGGTTGCATTTGGCGTGCTTGGGTCTATCGCGCTGGTGTTCCTTTCCTACATCGTCTTCGTCATGGCTCGCCTGCGTGCCGACACGGCCAATCGCCAGGAGGTACAACTCGCCATGCTCCAGCGCAGCGAGGAGGCCCTGCGCGCCTCGCAAGACGAGCTCCTCGCCCTCAACGCCGCGCTCACCCGCGTGCGCGAGGAGGAATCGCAGCGCATCGCACAGGAGATTCACGACGACCTGGGCCAGCGGCTCACGGTGCTTCGCCTGGAGATCGCGATGCTGCCGCGAGCCCTCGGCGATGACCCCGCAGGGCAGCTGCCCGACCGGGTTGTCGCGCTGAAGGCGGAGGTTGACCGCGCCATCAGCGCCGTGCGTGACATCTCACGGCGGCTTCATCCCGCCGCTCTCGAGGCCGGCCTCGCCGAAGCCTTGGATGAACTGAGGCACGAATTCGAGTCATCCTCCAGCGTGCGCTTTACCTTGCGGGACGACCTTCCCGCCAACCCCCTTCCCGATACGGTGAGCATGGCGGCCTACCGCATCGTGCAAGAGTGCATCACCAACGCCGTACGCCATGGGGCGCCAAGCGCCATCGACATCCACTTGTCGGTCGATAACGGCTTCCTCCGCGTGCAAGTGCAGGATGATGGGCAGGGCTTCGTGCGCACTCCCCACATGCTGCGAGGCCGCCTGGGAATTGCCGGCATGCGCCACCGCGTGGAAGCGCTGGGCGGCTCCCTCGAGATCGAAAGCACGCCGGGTCGAGGCACCCGCGTCATCGCCACGCTGCCGACCACGGGCGCCCCGCCCTCGCCATGACCGCGCAACGCCTCCGAGTAGCCCTGGCCGATGACCACGCGATGGTGCGAGCGGGCTTGCGTCGGCTCATCGAAGGCGAAGCGGGGTTCGAGGTGGTGGGGGAAGCGAGTGACGGCGTATCGGCCCTTCAGCTCCTCGGTGACCATGCTTGCAACGTCTTCGTCATGGACCTGAGCATGCCGCCCCCCAACGGGCCGGACCTGATCGCGCGCGTGCTGGCCCAGTGGCCCAACACATCCATCCTGGTGGTGAGCATGCACAACAACCCACGCCTCGCGCGCGCAGCACTGGACGCGGGCGCCCTGGGCTTTGTCACCAAGGACAACGACCCGGAGGTGCTGATGTTGGCGCTGCAGCGGGTGGCAGCGGGCGAGCGATTCATCGACCCGCGTATCCGCAAAGCGGTTCTTGCCGAACAGGAGCTGCCCTCCGACCCTTTCGCGACCCTCTCGCCGCGCGAGCGCGAAGTCATGGAGCTGCTCTGCGAAGGGCTCGGCAACAATGACATTGCGCGGCGCCTGAGCCTGAGCGAAAAAACCGTCAGCACGCACAAGGCCAACATCCTGGTCAAGTTGGGGATCAAGAGCCTGGCGGAGCTGGTGCGCCTGCGCGACGGTGCGCGTGACGAGCGGCTGGGGCCCTAGCAGGGACACTCCGTGACCGCGCGTAGCCTCCCCGCCCTATTCCTGACTCTCGCGGCCAGTGCCCTGGCAGCCTGCTCCCCGGCAGGACCGGAAACCGCCGATTGCACGCCCGCCACGCTGCCCACGCTCGAGACGGGGGTGCTGACGATCGCCACAGGCAGGCCTGCCTATGCCCCTTGGGTGCTGGCAGACCGCCCGGAGTCTGGCGAGGGATTCGAGGCTGCAGTGGCCTATGCCGTTGCCGACAGGTTGGGCTTCGCTCCTCTGGCGGTGAAGTGGGCCCGGTCGGACTTCAGCGCGGCAATATCGGCTGGCGCGAAGCCGTATGACTTCAACCTCCAGCAATACTCCATCACCGAGGAGCGCGCCCGTCTGGTGGACTTTTCGCCGCCGTATTACCGCTCGACGCAAGCGATCGTTGCCTTGCAGGGAGGTCGGCTCGCGCGCGTGACGTCCCTGCAGGGGTTGCGAGACATACAAGCCATCCTGGGCGCGGCAGCAGGCACGACATCCTTCGAGAGCGTTGGGCGCCTGGTCGGGCTCAGTCCCCGGGGATTTCCCGACACTGAAGCCGCCGTGGCGGCACTCCGATCCCAACAACTCGACGGCGTTGTCGTGGACCTCCCCACGGCTTTCTATCTGGCGGCTGCGGAGATCCCCGGAAGCATCATTGTCGGCCAGATCGCAGGCAGTGACGCAACCGACGGCGGATTCGGGCTGCTCCTGTCGAAGAACAGCGCGCTGACCCTGTGTGTTTCCAGGGCCGTCATGAAGTTGCGGGACGAGGGAGTGCTTGAAGCACTCGCGCAGCGGTGGCTGGCCAGTTCCGCCGGGGCGCCTGTGCTGCGCTGACTCCGCCAGGCGTCCGTGGGACACGGATGAAGAATGGTCGGGGCGAGAGGATTCGAACCTCCGACCCCCTGCACCCCATGCAGGTGCGCTACCAGGCTGCGCTACGCCCCGACCG
>Ga0075471_10000850_pt1 | contig 19161 bp, 17 predicted proteins | sample DEB19_08_DNA_2_FD_74787 | JGI IMG/M metagenome (GOLD analysis project Ga0075471, IMG submission 74787) | Aqueous microbial communities from the Delaware River and Bay under freshwater to marine salinity gradient to study organic matter... | ecosystem: Environmental > Aquatic > Marine > Coastal ... | reverse complement strand
ACTACGAGGGCTTCCTCGCCTGACCGGCGCGCATGTCATGACCAGCGGCGTACGGCTCATCCTGCTCGGCAAGCAGGGTTCGGGGAAGGGCACCCAGGCGGTGCGCCTGGCGGACCACTACGGGATCGCGCACCTCTCCACCGGGGATCTCTTCCGCGCCGCGGCGCGGGCGGGCACGCCGTCCGGGCTCGAGGCGATCGAGTACATGGACCGGGGCGAACTCGTGCCGGATGCCATCGTGCTCCGGGTCGTCCGGGAGCAGATGCGCCAGGGCGGGCTCATGGACGACGGGTTCGTCCTCGACGGCTTCCCGCGCACGCTCGCCCAGGCCGAGGCCCTCGAGACCGAACTCGCCGCGGCCGATCGCCCCCTCGATGTGGCGATCGATCTCGAGGTCCCGACCGAGATCGTCCTCGACCGGATCGCGGGCCGGCGGGTGTGCGAGGACTGCGGCACGACGTACCACCTCACGATGCCGCCCAAGGTCGCCGGGGTGTGCGACGTCTGCGGCGGCACGGTGAGCCAGCGCGACGACGACACCGAGGCCTCGGTGATGCGCCGGCTCGAGCTGTACCACACCGCCACGATGCCGATCCTCGACTTCTACCGGGGGCTCGGACGCCTCGTGGAGATCGACGGCATGGGCTCGGGCGACGAGGTCTTCGGACGGGTGCGGACCGCGGTCGACGCCCGTCTCGGCATCTGAATGCACTCGCGCAAGACCCCGGCCCAGATCGCGACCATGCGTCGTGCCGGTCGGGTCGTCGCCGAGATGCACGAGGCCTGCACCCGGGCGGCCCGCCCCGGAGCGACCACGGCCGAGATCGACGCGGTCGCCCGCGAGGTGCTGGATCGCCGCGGTGCGCGCTCGAACTTCCTCGGCTACCACGGCTTCCCGGCCGTGATCTGCGCGTCGCCGAACGAGGTCGTCGTGCACGGCATCCCCGGTGACCGGGTGCTGGCCGAGGGCGACATCCTCTCCATCGACTGTGGAGCGATCGTCGACGGCTGGCACGCGGATGCCGCGATCACCGTCCCGGTGGGCGCGATCGACGAGGCCTCCGCCCGGCTCATCGCGGTGACCCGGGCCTCCCTCGACGCCGCCATCGCCGTGATGACGGTCGGGGCCACCCTCGGGGACATCGGGCACGCGGTCAGCTCGGTGGCCGAGGCGGCCGGCATGTCGATCGTGCGCGAGTACACGGGCCACGGCATCGGCACCGCCATGCACGAGGAACCCCCGGTGCCGAACTACCCGAACGGGGCCGGCCACCGTACGAGGCTCAAGGACGGTCTCGTCCTCGCGATCGAGCCGATGGTGAACCTCGGCCGTCCCGGCACGCGCGAGCTCGAGGACGGCTGGACGGTCGTCACGCTCGACGGCTCGCGCTCCGCGCACTTCGAGCACACGATCGCGATCACCGAGGACGGACCCGAGGTGCTCACCGTCCTCTGAGCCGCACCCCCCGCGGCGCTCAGCGCGTCGCGAACCAGTCGACGGTGCGGCGCAGTCCCTCCTCGAAGGGGATCTCGCAGCGGAAGCCCATGGCCTCGGCCATGAGGCGGTCGTCGGCCTGGGAGAGCCGCACGTCGCCGGCCCGGGGCGCGACGTGGTTGCGTTCGGCGATCACCCCGATGATCGCCTCGAGGTGCCCGAGCAGATCCAGCAGCGACTGGGTGGTCCCGGGTGCGAGGTTGAACACCTTGCCGGAGACCGCCTCGGCCGGGGCGGCGAGCGCGGCGAGGTTGCCGGCCACCACGTCGGAGACGAAGGTGAAGTCGCGGCTCTGGAGTCCGTCGCCGTGCACCTCGACCGGCCGTCCGTCACGCAGCGCGTCGATGAAGAGCGGGATGACCGCGGCGTACTGCGAGTCGGGTCGCTGCCGCGGGCCGAACACGTTGAAGTACCGCAGCGCGACCGTCTCGAGGCCGTGCAGTTCGGCGAACACCCGGCAGTAGACCTCCCCGGCCAACTTGCTCACGGCGTACGGCGACCGGGGCACGAGCGGTGCGGTCTCGGGGGTGGGCGGCGTGGTCGCCCCGCCGTAGACGCTGCTCGAGGAGGCGTAGATCACCCGACGCACGCCGGCCCGTTGCGCGCAGTGCAGCACCGTGAGGGTGCCGTGGGTGTTCATGGTGTCCGTGGTGAGGGGGTCCTCGACCGAGCGGGCGACCGAGCCGCGGGCGCCCTCGTGGAACACCGCCTCGATGCCCTCCATGGCCCCGGCCACGACCTCGGGGTCGGCCACCGACCCCACGACGAGATCGGTGCCGGCGGGCAGGTTCTCGGCGTGGCCCGTGCTCAGGTCGTCGAGCACGCGGACCGTGTCGCCGCGGGCGAGCAGGGCATCGACGAGGTTCGACCCGATGAAGCCGGCGCCGCCGGTGACCAGGATCCGCACGTCGCCGAGGTTAGGCGTCCGCGGACGGGTCGAGGACCGTACGGGCGGTGGCCCGGATCAGGCCGCGCCGTCGGCGACGACGGGTTCCGGCGTCACCGGCGCGCCCTCGAAGCCCGTGGGGAGCTTCTCGTCGCCGAGCGCGATCGTCATGGTGCGGGCGAGGAACTCGAGCAGGGAGGACATGTCCGCACCGCTCACTGTCGGGTCGATGTCCCGGACGAGGGTCGGGTCGAGGTCGGGCACCCGCACGTAGCGGATGAGTTCGTGGTCGGACTGGTGGGACTCCTCGCCGTCGGCGAACAGCTCCTCGTGGAGCTTCTCGCCCGGCCGCAGCCCGGTGAACACGATCGGGATCTCCGGCGAGTGGTTCGCGGCGAGGCGTCGGGCGACGTCGGCGATCTTCACCGGCTCGCCCATGTCGAGGACGAGCGCCTCGCCGTCGTGCCCGATGGCACCGGCCTGGATGACGAGCTGCACGGCCTCCTCGATCGTCATGAAGAACCGGGTGACGTCGGGGTGCGTGACGGTGACCGGGCCGCCGGCCTCGATCTGGGCCCGGAACGCGGTGAGCACCGATCCGCGGCTGCCGAGCACGTTGCCGAACCGCACCGAGAGGTAGGTGCCGGGGTGGCGGAGCCCGAAGAACGAGGTCAGGCCCTCGGCCACGCGCTTCGAGTACCCGAGGATGCTGCAGGCGTTGGCGGCCTTGTCGGTCGAGATGTTCACGAACCGGGTGACCCCGGCGGCCGCCGATGCGTCGAGCACCGACAGGGTGCCCCAGACGTTCGACTTGAGTGCCTCGACCGGGTGCGCCTGGAGGAGGGGGAGGTGCTTGAGCGCCGCCGCGTGGAACACCACGTCCGGCCGGATCTCCCCGAACAGTTCGGTGACCCGACGGCGGTCCCGGATGTCGAGGAGCACGAGGTCGGGGGTGTCGAGGAGCGCCCGACCCTCGATCGAGAGCTGCACCTGGTGGAGGCCGGACTCGTCCCGGTCCACCATGACGAGACGACGGGGCCCGAACCGGGCGATCTGGCGGCAGAGCTCGGAGCCGATCGACCCGCCGGCCCCGGTGACGAGCACCACCCGGTCCTGGAGGTAGGAGGCGGCGGCCTCGAGGTCGGTCTCGATGACCCGTCGGCCCAGGAGGTCGGCCTCGGTCGGCTCGCGCAGGTCGCCGAGGCGCACGGTGCCGCCGAAGAGCTCGTCCACCGGCGGGACCACGAGCACCTCGAGGTCGGCGAGTTCGGCGAGTTCGGTGAGTTCGCGGATCGTCGCGCCGTCGGCGGTCGGGATCGCGATGAGCAGCACGCTCGCGTCGTGCTGGCGTGCGACGTCGCCCATCGCGTTGCGGCCACCGGAGACCCGCAGGCCCTTCACGGTGAGGTTCCGCTTCTCGGGGTCGTCGTCGAGCAGGGCCACCGGGCGGTACGGGCTGTTCGTCTCGAACAGGAGGGTCTGGAGCATGCGCACGCCACACTCACCGACACCGAAGATGATGGCGCGGGGGAGGTGGGCGCCCGTGGCGCTCCGGCGGCGGTCGATGGCGCGCCGAGCGGCGTAGCGGATGCCGGCCGAGATCACGAGGGCGAAGAGTCCGGCGGCGACGACCGCGGAGGCGGGGGCGGGACGTGCGCCGGGGACGAAGACGTCGAACACGAACAGGACGGCGGTGACGGCACCGACGGACCGGACGAGTCCGATCACCTCGTCGAAGGATCCGTTGATCCAGAAGCCGCGGTAGAGCCCGAAGATCCACCCGAAGCAGAACTGCAGCGCCCACGCGAGCGGGATGAGGGCCGCGACCCGGAAGGTCTCGATCCTCGAGACGTCGAAGTCGAGCCGGAGCAGCACCGCGCCGTAGATCGCGACGAACCACGCCGTGCAGTCCGTGATGATCCGCAGGCTGCGCTTGGACCGCAGTCGGGCCGGCACGATGGCCGCCGAGACTCCCGCCATGTCGGACAACTCCCCCCGAGTCGTCGCTTCCGGTGGGGGACCCCGGGACCGAGGTCCCGTTCTGCCCGAACCCCCTCTGACTTGTGCGTATTCTCAGGGCTGGGCCGCGGGGCCGCAAGGCCCAATTTCACGCTGCGTGGCGATTTGCCGCGCTGCGTCCAAAAAACCGCAATACGAGTGAGGCTGGTGGGGAGCGTGTTCGAACCGGTGCGGACGGCCCTCGAGGCCCCAGAACTGCACATCGGCCTGCTCCGGGGCCTCGTGGCCGCCTTCGCGGCCGGGATCCTGGCCCTCGTGGCGGTCGGCCTCCGGTCGCTGGTGGGGCGGCGCTGGCTCCGGCGCCTGCGCCTCACGGCATCCTCCCGGCGCCTGCCCGGCCTCGTCGGGCCGGCCTTCGTCGTGGCCTCGGTGTACGGCCTCGACGCCCTCCAGCGGAGCCTGCTGCCGTCGGTGCAGGTGGCGGGCACGGTGCCGGCGCTCCCGCAGTCCGTGGTCCTCGGGCTCGCCCTCGTCTGGCTCGGGGTCGCGGTGGCCGGCGTCACGCCCGCACCGCTGCCGATCGGGATGATCCTCGCCCTGCCGGGGGCCTGGCGGCTCGTGGCCGGCCAGGACCTCCTCGGTCCCTCCTGGGTGCCGTGGCTCATCGTGCTCGGCACCGCGGTGGCGGGTCCGCTCGCGGCGGAGACCGACCGCGACCTCGGGCGCACCGGGCTGAGTCCGGTGATGTGGTTGTTCGTGGTCGGCGCGGTCTACGCGACCGTGCCCGACACCGAACTCGCCCTCGTGCTCCTCGGGGTCGCGATGCCGCTCGCGCTGCTCGGCCTCCCGTTCCGGCTCGCGCGCCTCGGGGACGGCGGCGCCGCCGCGTCGATCGGTCTGGTGCTGTGGATGGCCTCCCAGGAGGGGTGGGCACGACCGGGCTCACTCATCGGCGCGCTCGGCGCGCTCGGACTGTTCACGACCTTCCCGATCGGTCACCGGCTGCGCCGGTGGTTCCGGTTCGAACTCCATTGGAGTCGGACCCGTCGACTCGTCGTCGTCGTGGTCGCACAGTTCGTGCTCGCGATGTGGGCCTCGCGGGTCGCCGGGCTCGCCTACGGCGCGGTGGAGGCGATCATCCGGCTCGTCCCGGCGATCGCGATCGGCATCGCTCTCGGCATCGCCATGCCGATGGGACGTCGGCGGGTCCCGCGACCGGGTCGCTCCGGTCGGCGACCTCGCACCGAGCCGTCGATCGGCTCGACCCGGAATCCCGCCTGAGCCCTCGGCGATCCGGGGCCGGGTCTACGTGCCGGCCCGTGGCGCCGCGGCGATGATCTCGATGATGCCGTCGATCGTGGCGTCGTCGAGCGCCGGGTACAGGGGCAGGCTCACGACCGTCCGGGCCACCGCGTCGGTGACCGGCAGGTCCGAGGGCGAACGGGTCGCGTGCGACCGCTGACGGTGCACCGGCGGATCGAAGTAGTTGCGGGTGTCCACGCCCTCGGCCCGCAGCACCGCCACGAGCGTGTCCCGGTCCGCCCCGTACTCGAGCGCGTCGACCGCGATCGTGAAGTCCTTGAACGTGGACTCATCGCCCTCGTCGATGGCCTGGACCCGCACGCCGTCGATGCCGAGGATCGCGTCGGCGAACCGGGCCGCCATCCGCCGGCGGGTCGTGAGGTGCTCATCGATGTGGGCGATCGAGGCGAGGGCCACGGCCGCGTGCATCTCGGACAGCCGACCGTTCAGGCCCACGAAACGCGTGTCGTAGTCCCCCGGGTTCCCGTACTCGCGGGCGAGGTGCAGGTACTCGGCGAGGTCGTCGCGATCGGTGCAGACGAGGCCCCCCTCCCCGGCCACGAGCGGCTTCGTCGGGGTCATGCTGAAGACCTCGACCTCGCCGAACCCGCCGAGGGGCCGCCCGGCGCGGGTGCCGCCGAATCCGTGCGCCGCGTCGAACAGCACGGGGATGCCGGCCTCGGCGCCGAGCGCCTCGACCCGTTCGGGCCGGCACGGCGCGCCGAAGACGTGGGTGGCCATGATCGCCCCGGCCCCCTCGAGCCGGGTGTGGGCGTCGTCGAGGTCGAGTTGGAACGAGAGCGGGTCGCACTCGGCGAACCGCACCCCGAGGCCGTTCCAGGCGACGGAGTGCGGACCGGCCGAGAACGTGAACGAGGGCATGAGGACCGGACCGTCGATCTCGCCGAGGTGCGCGAGGCCGGCGAGCGCCAGCACGAGGCCGGTCGTGCACGAGGACACCGCCACGACGTGGGCGACGCCCATGCGCTCGGCCACGGCGGCCTCGAGCTCGCGCACGAGCGGCCCGTTGGTCATCGCACCCTGCTCGTAGGTCGGCCGCAACCGGGCCACGACCTCGTCGAGCGGGGGCGCGGGCGGTCGGACGAAGGGAACGCCCCGAGGGAACATCGGGTCGCCGCCGTCGATCGCCAGTCGCCTCACGAGGACTCCTTCGCCGGGGTGAGGAAGCCGCCCCTTCCCACGAGAGCCGTGAGGATACCGGCGCTCAGGACCGCCACGGACACCCCTGCAGCCGTCGGGAGGTGGGCGACGAGGACCCCCGCCGTCGCGAGGACGGCCTGGGCGACGACCATCACGAGCACGGCCTCGGGCCGGGAGCGACCGCGGTCGACGAGTTGGTCGTACACGTGGCTGCGGTCGCCCGCGAACAGCGGCGCTCCGGCCCGCCGACGGCGCAGGATCGCCACCGCGGTGTCGGTCACCGGGACCGCGACGAGCAGCGGCAGCGCGGCCCAGGTCGTGATGGCGCCGTTGGCGTCGAGCGCGGTCGCGCACGAGAGCGCCAGTGCGGTGCCGACGAGGTAGGCACCCGCGTCGCCGAGGTAGATGCGGGCGGGTGGCCGGTTGAACACGAGGAAGCCGCACAGTGCGCCGGCGAGGCCGAGGGCGAGGGGCCGGGGCCCGGGACCGAGGAGCGCGAAGCCGAACGCGGCCACGGTCGCCACGCCGCTGGCGAGCCCATCGAGTCCGTCGAGGAGGTTGAGCGCGTTGAGCAGGCCGACGACCGCCACCGCGGTCACGGCGGTCCCGAACCACCCCGACCCCGCCGGAGCCACGAGGCCCGCGACGAGACCGATGAACGCCTCGCACGCGAGGCGCAGGCGCGGGTCGAGGTCGGCGAGATCGTCGGCGAGCCCGAGCGCGAGCGCGAGCCCGAGGGGGACCAACAGGCGGGCGGACCCCGAACCGAGCGCGAGCGCAGCGGCCAGACCGCCGAACACTGCCACCCCGCCGAGGTACGCGACCGGTCGCCGTTGCACCTTGAGGGCCCCCGGGCGGTCGACGATGCCGGTGCGCAGGGCGACCCGGATGGCGACCGGCGTGAGCACCACCGCCACCGCGCACGCCACGAGGCCGCCGATGACGGGGTTCACGGCGCGCTCCGCACGAGCACCACGGACTCGGTGCCCTCGTGCACCTCGATGCGGGCCGCGTCGACGAACCCGGTGGCCCGGTAGAGGCCGAGCGCGGCCGCGTTGTCCCCGCCGGCGACGACCTTGACGCGTGCGGTGCCGCGACGGTCGAACTCGACGAGCGCGGCGTCGACGAGGAGTCGACCGATCCCTCCGCCCGCGCGAGCGCCGTCGACCGCGACCGCGAGCACCTCGGCCGGGGGCAGGTCGTGTGCGCCCTCGGCGCCGGGGTACCGGAGGGTCTCGAGCACCCGGGGCAGGGACCGCAGGATCCGGGGGGCCGAGCGCAATCCCGCGATGAGGCCGTCGTGCCGGATGAACGCCCGGTAGAGCGCGCCGAGATCCTCGGTGCACGCACACATGCCCACGACCCGGTCGCCGTCGATCGCGACCACGAGGAACGAGCCGGGGTCCCGGACGACGCGGCGGTAGAGGCGGGCGAGGAACGCGGGGCCGAGGGTGGGGAGGAAGCCCTCGGTGATGCGCCGGGCGTGCAGCGCGGCGGCGGGTCCCGCCTCCTCCTCGTGCGCGAGGCGGACCTCGGGCGGCGCCGGCCTCACGGCGCGTCGCTCCCGAGCAGGCGGGCGTAGGTCTCGAGGGTGATGCGGATCTGGGTGGTCTGGTCGAACTCGGCCACCGCCCGGTCCCGGGCGCGCCGCGCCATGGTGTCCCGGAGCCCGGCGTCGGTGGCGATGGTGGCGATCGCCTCGGCGAGCGCGGCCGCGTCGCGCACGGGCACGAGCAGACCCGTGCGGCCGTGGTCCACGACCTGTCGGCACCCCCGGATGTCGGTGGCCACGATCGGCAGCCCCGAGGCGGCGGCCTCCATCGCGGCGCGCGGGAAGCCCTCGCGGTACGAGGCGAGGGCGTAGAGGTCCATGCCCGCGTACAGCCGCTCCACGTCGGTGCGCATCCCGAGGAACCGCACCCCGTCGGACCGCGCCGCGTCGAGGGCGGCCGCGTCGACCCCGTCGGCCTTCTCGGGGTCCTCCGGTCCGACCACGACCACGAGCACCTCGGGGGCCCGGGCCCGCAGCCGTCGGGCCGCGTCGAACACCTCGCGGTACCCCTTCTCCCAGACCAGCCGTCCGACCACCCCGCACACGACGGTGTCGGGTCCGACACCGAGTTCGGCCCGCACCGCGGCTCGAACGGCCGGCGCGGGCGGGGTGAACCGGGTGAGGTCCACCCCGTTGCCGAGCAGGTGCACCTTGCGCGCCGGGATCCCGATGCCCACGAGCGTGTCGATGTCCTCCGGGTTCTGCACGAGCTCGGCGTCCGAGCCGAGCGCCGCGAGCCGTTCGAGCGTGTAGACCACCGCCCGCTTGCGCCGGGGGTCCTCGGGCAGCGCGTACAGCCCGTGCACGGTGTTCACGACCACCGGCACGCGTGCGGCCCGCGCCGCGAGGCGCCCGTACACCCCGGGCTTCGGGTTGTGCGTGTGGACGATGTCGGGTCGCACCTCGCGGAACAGCCGGTACAGCTCGGCCAGCGCGCCGAGGTCACGGTGCGGGGCCATGGCACGGGTGGCGTGGCGCAGCGGGCGGTGCTCGATGCCCCAGGACTCGAGCTCCGCGACGAACGGACCGGGCGCGGACGCGCCGATGACCTCGTACCCCGCATCGCGGAAGGCCCGCAGCTGCGGACCGAGCAGCAGCGAGAGGCTGATGTCGGCCGTCGTGACGTGGATGAGCCGCGGTCGCCTCACGTGGTCGCCCCGCGGTAGCGCACGCGGTTCGCCCCGGCGCGCAGCCGGTCCTCGAGGCCGAGCCCCCCGTCCACCTTGCGACGGAACCAGGTCATCCCGTCGCCGGCCTGGATGGGCGAACGGGCGAGCGCGTGCGGGTCCGTCCCGCGGTACGGGTTCCGGCGGGTCCCGGCGAGTGCCGCGGACGCGAACCGGGCGCGCACGAGCCCATCGACCGCGGCCGACGGCGGGACCGCCTTCGGGTACGCGAAGTGGCGGGGGGCGATGCCGGTCTCGGCGGCGATCCGTTCGATCGATCGGTCGAGTTCGTCCACGGCGGTTCCCGGATCGATGCGGTCGAGGAGTGCGTGGGTGTGGGTGTGGGAGCCGTAGGTCACCACGCCGCTCGTGAGCGCGTCACGGGCCGCGGCCCACGACATCGGGGCGCCGTCGTGGGGGAACGCCCGTCCCTCGTCGAGGAACGCGGTCGCGAGGTACATCAGCGCGGGGACGCGATGACGCTCGAGGATGGGCACCGCGATCTCGGCGAAGTCCGCGGTGCCGTCGTCGAAGGTGACGACCACCGGCGCCATGGCCGGTCGGGGCTCGGTGCCCGCGAGGATGCCGAGCGCGCGGTCGAGGTCCACGACCCGGCCCGAGTCCGCCAACTCGGCCACCTGATCCTCGAACACCGACGCGTCGAGGTCCATCTCGATCGGCGAGCGTCGCCCGATCCGGTGGTAGATGAGCACGGTGATGCCGGCGGGCGGCCGGCGGACGCGGTCGGACGCGGCGGCGAGGACCTTGATGCCGGATCCGATGCCCCGCTTGAGGCCGGACCGCAGGTTGCGGGTCGTGCTCCGGTCCACGGGTTCCCCTGATCGGCGCCGGGCGTTCGTGCGAGCGCTCAAGGTACCGCGCTCGGGAGGGCGTTCCGGCCGGGTCGCCGTCACGCGCCGGGTCGCGTCAGAACAACTCGATGTCACCCAGCGTGAGCGACCAGCGGTCGAGCGGCGGCGGCGCGGTCTCGGTGACACCGCGCCAGGTGAGGATCGGGCCCTGACCGGGCAGGGGCGCCAGGCCGTCGCGGTCCGTGCCGAGGCGGAGCAGGTAGTCGGCATCGACGCTCCGCCGCACGGCGCGCACGAGGTCCCGGCGCGCGCTCGGCGCGTCCTCGGGCGCGAGCACCTCGCAGAGCGCGGCCTCGCGCGCGTTCCCGCGGGCTCGGACGCGCAGGATCGCGACGCCGTCCGCCGGTCCGCCGCGTCCCGTGACGGCGCGGTACGCGAGCAGCGGGGTCGAGAAGCGCCACTGCAGCGAGCGGGCGGTGTGGTTCGTACGGAGCGTCGCGATCCGGGGTCGCGACGCCACGAGCGCGTCGATGGTGGCGGTGTCGGCGAGCACCTCGGCCGCGGGTGCGCCCACCGTGCTCGGTACGGACCAGCGATCGGCCGGGGTGCGCGAACGGACCATGCGGATCGCGGCCCGCAGGCCCCGGGGTCGGAACGACGTAGGGGGTCGGCCCACGACCTCCCAACCCATCTTGAGGTAACCGGGCCGGCTCTGGGCGTTCGGGGTGTTGAACACGAAGCCGACCGGTTCGGGCCCGCGCGGGGTCGGGAGCCCGGTGGTCCGGAGTTCGTCGATCCCGTGGAGCGTGAGGCGCGTGAAGATGCCCCGGCCCTGGTAGTCGGGGTGCGTCGCCGTGTCCACCGCGCGCACCGCCTGCACCGTGTCCTCGCCCCGGGTGAACTCCCACCGCATGAGCGCACGGAACCCGGCGATGCGATCGCCGTCGCACGCGACCCACGCGGGCGATGCGCCGAACGCGTTCTCCTCGTGCTTCCACGCGAAGAGCGTCTCGTAGCGCGGATCGTCCTCACGTCCCAACGACGCCGCGAGCAGCCGGATCACCGCCCCGCGGTCCGCGGGTTCGGCCCGTCGGAGGAGGAGGCCGTCCTCGGTCACGCCACGACCCCCCGGTAGATCGCCTCGAGGCGCGCCGTCGTGGCCCGGATGTCGTACCGGTCGCCGGTCGACGCCGCGCCCCCGGCGAGCCGGGCCCGCAGCGCCGGGTCGGTGACGATCCGGGTGAGCGCGGCGGCGAGGGCCTGCGGATCGCGGGCCGGTACGAGGAGCCCGTCGACGCCGTCGGTGATCGCCTCGGGGATCCCGCCGACCGCGGTCGCGACCACGGGCAGGCCGAGTGCCAGCGCCTCCATGATCGCCACGGGCAGCCCCTCGTTGTTGGAGGCCATGACGAAGGCATCGCAGGCGGCCATGACCGCGACGGCGTCGTCGCGACGACCGGTGAGGATCACGCGGTCCCCGAGTCCGAGTGAGGCGTGGAGCGCGCGGGTCTCGGCCTCCTGCGGACCCTGACCGACCGCGACGATCCGCACCGGGACGCCGCGGTCCGCGAGCAGGCGCGCCGTCGCGAGCAGGTTCGGGTAGTCCTTCTGGGCGCGGAAGTTCGCCACCGTCCCCACGACGATCTCGTCGGGCGCGAGGCCGAGCTCGGCGCGGATCGCGGCCCTCGCCGAGCGCTGGGCCCGCACGCCGGCCAGGTCGATCCCGTGGGGCAGCGTCTCGGTGCGTCGTCGGGCCCGCGGGGGCAGCGTGGCGCGCACGACCTCCGAGACCGCGATGTCCGCGGCGTCGAGGCCGTAGGTCGCACCCGTGAGCCATCGGGTCGGGGTCGAGAACGAGGTCCAGGTGTTGTGCACGGTGTAGACGAGCCGGGGGCGCACCCGCCGGGGGAGCGTGCGGGTCACGAGCCGGGCGATGCCCGCCGGGTACGGCGACTGCGCGTGCAGCACCTCCACCGGGTGCTCCACGAGGAGGCGGCGCAGTCGCGCCGCCCACCGGACGTCGCGCTCGTCGCGCACCTCGAGGCAGGTGCACGCCACGTCGAGACGTTCGAGGTCACCGACGAGCGCGTCCTTCCAGGGCAGCAGGTAGGCCGTGCGCAACGACACGACGGACCGGTCGTGCGCGCCCGCTGCCGCGACCATGAGCCGCTCGGCCCCGCCGGGCCCGAGTCCCTTCACGAGCCAGAGGACCCGGATCGGATCGGTCGACGCCCGATCGGCGTGGTCGCGTCCCGTCATGTGGCGCCGTAGGCTCGCGGCGTGGCATCGGGAGGGGCGCACCGCCTGCGGTTGCTCATGCGGATGGGATGGTACGCGCCGATCGCGCTCGTGCCGCGCGGGCCCGCCCGGGAACGTTCCGAGGCCGACGTCCAACGGTGGATCGAGGTGCTCGCGCCCGCCGTCCCCCGACGCTGGGCCCGGCTCGCGCTCCTCGCCGAGCGCCCGGAGTTCCGCACCCTCCTCTACTACCGGCTCCGGCGGTGCGGCGGCTGGCGGGCCGCGAAGGCCGCCGTCCTCGCGGTCATCTGGCCCGGCGAGCGCACGCTCCACCTCGCGTGCTCGGACATCGGTGGCGGCCTCTTCATCCAGCACGGGTTCGCGACGATCATCGCGGCGCGCTCGGTCGGCAAGCGCTGCTGGGTCAACCAGCAGGTCACGATCGGCTTCGTGCGACCCGAGGATCGGCCGGTCCTCGGCGACGGCGTCGCGGTGTACGCGGGTGCGAAGGTCCTCGGTGACGTCACCGTCGGCGACGGCGCGGTGATCGGCGCGAACGCCGTCGTCCTCGAGGATGTGCCGGCGGGGTACACCGCGGTCGGCGTCCCGGCCCGGCTCCTCCCGCCGAAGGCCGATCGGTAGCGCGCGTCAGGTCTCGTCGGGGACGAGGTCGAACGGGAAGGTCGCGAGCGTCGTGTCGATGATCGAGCGCTCCTCGACCGACAGGCGTTCCCGCCAGCGATCCGGTTGCTCGGCGGTGGCCCGCCGGGTCCGGAACGGCCGGTCGGTCGCAGTGGCGGCCTCGGCCGTATCGGTGAGGTCGCTCTCGGTCACGAAGGCCGCCGCGCGCGGACCCCACTCGAGCCCGAGTGCGGTCGCGAGTTCGGCGAAGCGCGCACCCGAGTCCACGCACAGGTGCTCGTGCGTCGTGCGCACCCACTCGGGATGGGCCGCCGCGGTCTCCCGCAGCGCCGCGGTGAGCACCCCGTAGAAGAACGCCTGGAGTGCGAGGTGTGGACCGGCGTCGTCCGGCCGGGCGACGCCCCACCGATCCTCGGCCCACGCCGCCACCCGCCCGTACTCGCGCCCGTCGCGCACGAACCCGAGGTCGCGCCACGAGGACAGCACGTTGTAGGCGTGCCGTTCGACGTAGACCACACGGGCGTCCGCGGCGTGCTGGGCGAGCCACTCGGCCGACAGGCAGGCGAGCACCGTCTTGACCACGACGTGGCGGGCCCCGGGCGCCGCGACGAGCGGCGTGGCGAGCCGCCGCACGGCCCGCAGTCGGGGCGGGAGGTCGTGGGAGGCCCGTGCGGCACGGCGCGCCTCCACGGGGGTGCGCGCGTAGAGGAACCGGGCGGCTCGGTCCCGCGCGGTGTTCGCCGGTCGTCCGCCCTCGAACGCGCCGCGCCAGAGCCGCTCGTAGTCCGGGGCCGGTGTCCCCGGCGCGATCGCCGGGTGCTCGCCGTGGGCGAGCATGATGCGGAACGCGTACGGGTCGACGAAGCCGTCGGGCTCGTTCACGTACGCCGTGCCCTCGGTCGCGCCGAGGGCACGGCCGCTCCAGGTCGTGCCCGACCGCGGGACGCCGAGGATGAGGACCCGGGTCATACGGCGGGACGCTCGAGTGAGGGGAACCGTTCGAGCGTGGCGAGGATCCGCTCGAGTTGGTCCTCGGACAGCCGCGACCTCCACCGCTCCGGCTGCTCGGCGGTTCGACGCTCGGTGCGGTACCCGGAGCCCTCCCGATCCGAGGCCTCGACGAAGGCCGCCGCGGCGTCGCTCCACTCGAGGCCGAGGTCCTCGGCGAGCGCGCGGAAGCGCGTGATCGAGTCGATGCAGAGGTGCTCGTGCGTGGTGCGCATCCAGCCGTGGCGCGATGCGGCGTCGCGCAGCGCCGTGGCCATGACCGCATAGGTGAAGGCCTGCCGCTCGATCGGTCCGGGCGCGTCCGGTGGCGTGATGCCCCACCGCGCCCCGTGCTCGGCGTAGGCGCGGAACTCGCGCGCGCCGAGTGCGTACCCGAGGTCGATCCAGGACGCGAGCACGTTGAGCGGGTTCCGCTCGACGAGCAGCACGGTGGGCGAGAACCGGTCGGCGATCCACGCCGCGGTGAACTCGGCCCGAACGGTCTTGACGACGACGTGGCGCGCGTCGCTCGGCCCGAGCGGGCGGGCCCAGGCCCGCACGAGTCGCAGGCGGGGGGTCAGGCCCTCGCCGTACCAGGCCCGGAACCGCGCGTCCGCCTCGACCTTCGCGTCGAGGTGGCGGGCGATGCGCGCGGTGAGTGCCGTCGAGCGAGCGCCGCCGGCGAACGCGCCGTGCCAGAGTCGCTCGTAGGCCGGGTGCTCGTCGCCCGGCTCGAGTGCCGGCGGCCCGCCGAAGCCCAGTCGTGCCGTGAACGCGTACGGCTCGGTGTCGCCGTCGGGTTCGTTGACGTACGCCGCACCCGCGGTGTGCCCCAGCACCCGCCCGCTCCAGGTCGTGCCCGATCGCGGGACGCCGAGGAGGAGGACGCGAACCATGGCGCGTGACGATACCGCCGCCCGAACCGCACCCGGGCCGGTCCGGATCGGCCCGGCCGACCTCGGAGGGCGGGTATCGTCGGAGCAGTCCACCGGGCGGTCGACGTCGTCGGGCGACGAGGCAGGTCATGCGCATCCTCTTCGTATCCGGGACCGCCGTCGGCGGCTCCGCGAGCAGCACCCGCGAGCTCGCGACCGCGCTCGCCGCTCGTGGTCACGACGTCGGCCTCCTCGCACGGGTCGCGACCGCGCCCCGGCGGTGGATGCTCCAGCACCGCCTCGTGAACGCGTCGGTGTCCCGTGAGGGTTCGTTCCTCGGCGCGGCCGCCGAACGCGCGGCCGCTCGGATCGGTCGGCGGGCCCGGCTCGTGCGGACCGACCCGTTCCGGGAGTGGTCCACGATCCTCGTGGAGAACTCGTTGGGCCCGGTCAGGGCCGCGTTCGCGCCCGAGGTCGTCGTCGCCTCGAGCATCGGTCGGATGGCCTGGCGCTCGGTGCGGGCCGAACTCGCGGCCGCCGGGATCCCGAGCGTGCTCTACCTGCGCGAGGAGTCGGCGATCGGCCACCTCGCCATCTCCGACGCGCCACCCGACCTGCTGCTGGCCAACGCCCACCAGCACGACGCGGCGGCGCGTGCCGCGGGGTTCGAGGCGCACGTCGTGCCCTCGGTCGTCGACCTGTCGCGCGCCCGGGTCGAGAGCACCCGGGAGGTGGTCCTGTTCGTGAACCCGGTCGAGGTCTCGGGCCGCGAACTCGCGGTCGGCGTCGCGCGTGCGTGCCCGGACCTCCGGTTCGCGTTCGTCGAGTCCTGGCCGCTGTCGGAGGAGGAACGACGGTGGCTCGACGCGGCCCTCGCCGGGCTCGCGAACGTCGAACGGCGCCCGCGGGTCGACGACCTCCGCCGGCTGTACGGCGACGCACGGGTCCTGCTCGTCCCGTACCGGACGAACGGGCGCCCACGCGTCGTGCTCGAGGCCCAGGCCAACGGCATCCCGGTGCTCGCGACCGACCTGCCGGCGCTCACCGAGGCGGTCGGCCCGGGCGGGGTGGCGGTGCCGTCGGACGCGGGCCCGGGGGAGTGGGCCCGTGCGCTGCGCGACCTGCTCGAGCCGGACCGCTACGAGGACCTCTCGGTGGCGGCCCGTGCGTACGCGGGCCGTGCCGAGGTCGATCCGGACGTGATCGTCGGCCGGTTCGCCGAACTCGTCGGCGCGCTCGTGGGCACGGTGGAGGCGCCGTGACCGCAGGTCCCGCTCCGGCCGTCAGCGTGCTCGTGGTGGCGCGGGATGCGGCGGCGACCATCGGGGCCCAGCTCGACGCGCTCCTCGACCAGTCCTTCGACGCGCCGTGGGAACTGGTCGTCGTCGACGACGGCTCGACCGATGCCACGGTGGCCGTCGTCGACGCACGCGCCGCCCGCGCGCCGTGGGTGCGACGGGTCCCCGGACCGGGGCGCGGGGTGGCCGCCGCGCGCAACGCCGCACTCGCCGCGGCGCGGGCGCCCCGGATCGCGATGGTGGACGCCGACGACGTGGTCGCGCCGGGTTGGCTCTCGGCCATGGCCACCGCGCTCGACGATGCGTCGCTCGTCGCGGGCGCGCTCGAGATCGATCGGCTCAACCCGGAGTGGGTGCGCGGGACGCGTGGTCGTGCGCTCACCCGCGGTCCCGGAACCTTCGCCGGTGTCGTGACCTTCGCGCACTCCTGCAACCTCGGGGTGCGGCGCGACCTCGTGGACCGCATCGGTCCCTTCGACGAGACGATCGACGCAGGTGAGGACGTCGAGTTCTCCTACCGGGCCGGGCGCGCCGGGGTGGAGGCGCGGTACGCGCCGGACGCGGTGGTCCACTACCGGTACCGGACGACGCTCGGCGGCCTCTGGCGCCAGGGCCGGGCCTACGGACGTGTCCGTGCCGTTCTGAGTCGTCGGTTCACCGCCGACGGGCTCGCCCTGCCACCCCCGTCGAACCTGAGGGCCGCACTCGGACTCCTCCGGCGCCTCCCGGCCTGCGCGTCGCGTGCGGGCCGGGCCGATTGGGTGTTCGCCGCCGCAGGCCTCGTCGGGGCGGTGGGTGGATGACCGAGGTCAGCGTCATCATCCCGGTGCGCGATGCCGCCGCCACCATCGGCGAGACGCTCGAGTCGGTGCTGGCCCAGCGCTGCGACCTCGAGTGGGAGGTCGTGGTGGTCGACAACGGTTCGACCGACGCCACCCGACGGATCGTCGACGCGTTGGCCGCCGAGCACCCTCGGTTGCGTACGGTCACCGCGTTCGACGCCTCCGGCCCGAGCCACGCGCGTCGGGTCGGCATCGCGGCGACGAGTTCGGCCCGGCTGGTGTTCTGCGATGGGGACGACGTGGTCGTTCCGGGGTGGCTCGCGGCACTCAGCGGCGCGCTCGACGACGACGAGGTGGCCACCGGCCCGCTCGACACCACCGTGTTGAACCCGCCGTGGTTGGCGGCATCGCGCGGCGTGTACCCGAAGGATCGCCCGCTCACCTGGCACGGTTGCTTCCCCGTCGCGTCCTTCGGCAACGTGGCGATGCGGCGGTCGACGTACGAGCGCATCGGTCCGTTCGACGAGACCTACACGACCTCCGAGGACCACGAGTACTCCCTCCGGCTCGCGGTCGCGGGCGTGGAGATCCGGTTCGTGCCGGAGGCGGTCGTCCACTACCGGATGCGCGGGGCACCGCGCGACCTGTGGCGTCAGGGCCTCGCGTACGGGACGACTCGACCCCGGTTGCGACGGGAGGTCGCCCGGGCCGGCATGCGTCCCCCCGGGCGGTTCGCGGGCTGGCGTTCGTGGGTCAGGCTCCTCACCCTCCTCCCCGGGCTGCGCACCGAGGCGGGCCGTGCCCAGTGGTGCTGGATCGCCGGGGTCAGGATGGGGCACCTCCGAGGATCGGTGCGGGCGCGCACCGTGTTCCTCTGATCGGGACGGGGAACCGCGTGGACATCTACTGGTACTGGCCCTACCTGCGGCGGGAGGAGCTCGCGCTCGCCCGCGGGGTGGTGCGGACCGGCGATCGTCTGCTCGTGCACGCGACCCCCCGACCCGAGGACCCGGTGGTCACCGACCTCCCCGGGGTCGAACTGCTCGATCCGCTCCCCGGGGTCGACGAGCGCACGGCCGAGGGCTCGGTGCGGTGGGCGGCGTCGCGCGCGGGCACCTACCTCGCCCGCATGCGGGCGCGCGCCCGGGCGGTGCGGGTGCACCGCCCCGACCTGGCGCACGTCATCTACCTCAATCCGTTCGTCGATGCGCTCTCGCTCGGGTCCCTCGCGCGGCGGGTGCCGCTCGTCTCCACGGTCCACGACGTCGTCCCCCACCAGCGGCGACTCCCCGTCGGGGTGCAGCGGCGGGCCCTCGAGCGGGAGTACGCCGCGGCCGGCGCCATCGTCGTCCACCACGACTGGGTGGGTCGACGCCTCCTCGAGGAGTTCGACCTCGACCCGAGCCGGATCCACCACGTGCCGATCCAGGTCATCCCGGCCCCACCGGTGGCCCACGGCGGACCGGAGGGTCCGCCCGAGGTGCTGTTCTTCGGCACGTTCCGTCGCAACAAGGGCATCGACGTGCTGCTCGATGCGATCCACCGGATCCCGGCGGAGATCGAGTGCCGTTTCGTCATCGCCGGGCGCGGGTTCGCCGACGTGGAGGCCGCAGTGCGCGACGCCGCGGCGCATGATCCGCGGGTGGTCGCCGAGATCGGGTACGCGACCGCCCTCCGGAAAGCGGAGCTCTACGCGCGGGCGCACGTGAACGTGCTGCCGTACACCGCGTTCGAGTCGCAGAGCGCGGTGCTCCAGGACGCGTACGCCAACGGCGTGCCGCTGGTGGTCACCGATGTCGGCGCGCTCGGCGACACGGTGCGCACGGACGGGACCGGCCGGGTCGTCGCACCCCGGGATCCCGACGCCCTCGCAGGTGCGATCGTGACGCTGCTCCTCGATGCACCGGCCCGGGCCGGGTACGCGGGGGCGATGGCTCGCCTCGCCGCGGCACGGTCACCCGAGCGCGTGGGCGCGCTCCTCCGTGGCGTCTACGAGGAGGTGCTGG
>Ga0075471_10000848_pt1 | contig 19172 bp, 21 predicted proteins | sample DEB19_08_DNA_2_FD_74787 | JGI IMG/M metagenome (GOLD analysis project Ga0075471, IMG submission 74787) | Aqueous microbial communities from the Delaware River and Bay under freshwater to marine salinity gradient to study organic matter... | ecosystem: Environmental > Aquatic > Marine > Coastal ... | reverse complement strand
CCGTGAACGGCTGCTGCCTGACGGTGGTGGGCCGGCCCGCACCCGGGCAGGCGCTCCGCTTCGACGTCGTGCCGCAGACGCTGGGCCTCACGACGATCGGCGCGCTGGGCGTGGGCGAGGCCGTGAACCTCGAGCACGCGGCCACGGCGGCCACGCTCCTCGGCGGGCACATCGTGCAGGGGCACGTCGACGGCGTCGGCACGGTGGAACGCGTCTCGCGCGAGGGCGGCGAATGGCGCACGCGCATCGCGGCGCCGCATTCGGTCATGGAGCACGCGGTGGAGCGGGGCAGCGTGGCCGTCGACGGCGTCAGCCTCACCATCGCCGCCGCGGGCGACGCCTGGTTCGAGGTCGCGCTCATCCCGGCCACGCTCGCCAAGACCACGCTCCGCGACCGCGCCGCCGGCCACCGCGTCAACCTCGAGGCGGACGTGCTGGCGAAGATGGTGGCGGAGCGGGTGAGGCGAGCGCTGGCGGCGGCCGGTGCACGCCCATGAGGCGCGCGATCGTTCCCTCGGGGAACGTGGTCAGCCGCTCGATGAGCGCCTGGCGGCTCGCGACCTCGAAGTGACGTGACTGCGCCACCAGCCCCTCGGTCTCCGAGAGCCGCCGCTGCAGCGCGAGGAACGCGCCGTCGGCCGTGAGCGCCGGATAGCGCTCGGCCAGCACGCGCAGCTCGTCGCGCGCGGACGCGCCCGCGCGCAGGCGTGCCACCGCCGACTGCACCGCGGACTCGTGCACCGCCGTGGCGCGCGTCACCGCGGCCAGGTTGGGGATGAGGTCCGCCCGCCGCTTGAGCTGCACGTCGACCAGGGATGCGGCCCGTTCCCAGCGGTTGCGCACGCGCACGGCGCCGTTGCGCACGATGATCGCCCACATGAGCCCGGTGACCGCGAGCCAGGCGAGGAGCCCGAGCATCGCCGCGGCCAGCACCGCCATCGGCCCCGTGGCCGAGGGCACGCCGGCCGCCACCGCCATCGAGAGGCCCATGCCGCCGCCCGCCGCGCACGCCGCCCCGAGCAGGAACCCCACCACGGCCAGCGCCCGCGCGTTGAACGCGTGCGACGCCTCGCCCGCCAGCGACACCATGAAGATCCCTTCCTCGCCGCCGGCACCGATCTCAAGCCGGTCGCCGCCCGCCGACGGCCGCGCATTCCCCATCACCCATGCCGGGCGCCCCACCGGCACGCCCCGCTCCTCGAAGCTGCGCACGCCGACGCTGCCGCGCACCGTGGCACGCGGCGCCTTCGTCGCATACAGCGCGTCGCCGTGCCGGGCCGTCGCCGAGAAGGTGGTCACCGTCGTCCAGTCCGCGCCTGTCGAGCGCACCACGATGGTGCCGGTCGGGTCGCGCAGCAGGAAGTCGACCGTCGCGCCGCCCGAGTCCACCACGTCACGGCCGTGCCGCGTGCGCGTCTGGGTCTTGCCCTTGGAGTCCTTGTAGGTCTCGGTGCGCTTCCAGTGCTCGTACACCGCCCACGCGTGGTGCACGCAGGGGATGCCGCTCAGCGCGCCCGCCGGGGCCTGGTCGTGCACGATGGTGCCCGAGGTCTCCACCATTCCGACGAACACCCCGTTGACCGTGGTGGTGGGCACGTCCTTCATGAGCCGCGCGAACCGCGTGCGGTTCCACCACAGCCACAGGAAGAGCGGCGCCACCAGCGCGACCAGCAGCAGTCCGGGCGGCGGAAGTTCCCCGGAGGTTCCCGCGTTCACGCACGGCCCCCGCCGCCGGTCGCGCGCGCCCGCTCGACCGCCAGCAGCGTGACGTCGTCCGCCTGGCGGACGCTCCCGAACTGCATGTCGATCCGCCGGCCCACCTGCTCGACGAGGGCAGCCGCATCCGGCGCACCGCGCACTGCGGCGAACTCGTCGAGGTAGCGCTTGGTGGGAAGCCGTGCCTGGCGGTCGCCGGACGGGTCGCCGGGGAACGCCTGCTCGAGCCCGTCGGAGTGCATGAGGAGCCGGTCGCCGGGCGCGAGCTCGACGGTGACCTCCTCGTACTGCTCGCCCTCGAAGACCCCGAGCAGGCCGCCCTCGGCGGGCACCAGGTCCATCGCGCCCCCGGCGCGCAGCACGACCGGTGCGGGGTGGCCCGCGCAGGCCAGCCGCATCGAGCCGGTCTCGGTGTCGATCACCGCGTAGACGGCCGTCGCGAACCGCGTGGTGTGCTCCTGGTGCGCGAGCATCTCGGCGTTGATGCGCGCGAGCGCCTCGCCCGGCGGCACGATGCGGTACGTGCCGTGGCCCACGTCCTTCGCCGGAAGCCCGCGGCAGATCACCATGGTCAGGAGCGCCGCAGGCACGCCGTGCCCGACGGCGTCGGCGATGAAGACGCCCAGGTGCCGCTCGTCGAGGCGCACGACGTCGTAGACGTCCCCCGACACCCAGCTGGCCGGGCGCCAGAAGACGCCGATCCGGATGTCGCCGAGCTCGGGGAACTCGCGCGGCAGGAATTCCCGCTGCACCTGCGCCGCCAGCTGCAGCTCCTCCTGCATGCGCGCCACCTCGCCGCGCAGTCCGCTGCCGAAGCGCGCCGCCACCGCCAGCTCGCGCACCGCGCGGTCGATGTCGCGCTGGCGCCCGACCAGCCCGCGCAGCACCGCGGCCACCGTGGCGTCGTCGGCATCGATCGGTTCCGTGGCACCCAGGCGCGGATCCGGCCGCGCGGCCGACCGCGCTCCCGCCATGAGGAGCACCGCCGTCCGCGCCTCCTCGGCCGCATCGAGCGCCGCGGACATCCCCTCTGGCACGTCGCCCTCGCCGAGGAGCAGCACGAGCCCTGCGGCACCCTCGACCACGGCGCCCGCGTCCGCCAGCGCCACGGCGCGCAAGCGCATCCCCGCGCCGAGCAGCCCGGGAAGCGCCGCCGCCAGGGCCTGTGCGCGCGGCATGCATCCGGGCGTGGCCGCCAGCACGATGTCCGCCTCGCCCCGCATCGCCCCCGCCGCTTCCGCGCGTGCCCCGCGGGCAAGCGTCATCGCGCCGCCGCCTTCAGGGCCCCGAGGTCAAGGGCCAGCTTCTGCTGCACCGCGATGCCGAGCTCCTTCGCGCGCCCGGCGCGCAGCTCGATCGCGAACTGCGCGGGCAGCACGCTCGAGTAGCGGGGCAGGCGCGCCTCGTAGATCGACTGCGGCTCCTCGGCCCCGCGCGGCAGCTCCTTGCGCATGGTGTGCACCGCCGTCACGTACCCCAGGTGGTCGAGGTAGACGATGTCCATGTCCGTCACGCAGTCCTTCATCCAGAAGCCGCGCACCTGCACGTCGGGGAAGATGAAGATCATGCCGCCGTCGTCGGCGATCCGCTCCACTCCGCCGAGGCCGCGCTGGCGCGTCGGGTCGCTCGCGCTCACGGTGAGCGCGAACGGCTTGCCCGCGATCTCCATCGCGTAGGTCGCGCCGTCGGAGGGACTCGCGGGCGCGCAGCCGCCGGTCCAGCCGGCCGCCGCCGCGGTCAGCGCCCACGCAGCCACGTGAGCGAGGCGTCGTCGGCGACCACGGGTGCCCTGAGGCTGCGTTCGTGCCATGCACGCAGGATATTCACGTCCACGGCATCGCGGAACTCCGATGCGCCGGCGGGCACGGGCGCCTCGCGCGCACCGATCCATGCAAGCACCAGCCCACGGACCCGGTCGGCCGTGGCACCCGCGTCGCGCAGCGACGCAAGCGTGCGGCTGCCGCGACGCTTTGCCATGCGGGCACCGCCGGCATCGAGGACGAGCGGCAGGTGCCACCAGCGCGGCGGCGTCCCGCCGAGGGCGCGGTGGATGCGTGCCTGGATCGCCGCCGACGGCAGCAGGTCGTCCCCGCGCACCACGTCGGTCACGCCCTGCGCCAGGTCGTCGACGGTGACCGCGAGCTGGTACGCCGGGTGCCCGGCCTTCGTCCACACGATGCAGTCGCCGTCGCTCGCGGCCGGGTCGAAGCCATGCGCGCCCGCCACCGCGTCGTCGATCGGCTCGGGGCCCGGGTCCATCCGCATGCGGTGGTTGACGTCGCGGCGCACGAAGCGCCACGCGGATGCATCCGACGGCCGCAGCGACGCGGGGAAGGGCGCCGGCGCGTCACCGGCATGCGGCGCCGACAGCGCCTGCGCGGCCTCGCGCACCTCCGCGCGCGAGTGCGGGCTCTCGTAGACCATCCCCTGCGCCGCCAGCCGCTCCATCGCCCTCTCGTAGGCCGGCAGCCGCGCGGACTGGTGCACGACCGGCCCGTCATGGTCGATCCCCATCCACCCCAGCAGGTCCTCGACGTCCGCGTCGCCGGCGGCGCGCGTGCGTTCGCGGTCCAGGTCCTCGATCCGCAGCACGAGCCGCCAGCCGTGCCGGCGCGCGAGCGCCCAGTTCACCAGGAACGTGCACGCGTTTCCGAGGTGGAGCGGCCCGGTCGGCGAGGGCGCGATGCGCGAGCAGGCGGGGACATGCTCCATCGGGGGGATCGGTATAGTCGATCCGATGACCAGGCTCGACGCACAGGCGGCGCGGTCGCGGCTCGCCGGGATCCCCGGCTGGACGCTCGACGGCGACCTCATCCAGCGCACCTACGCCTTCGCCGACTTCGTGCATGCCATGCGCTTCGTCGACGCGGTGGCCGCCGAGGCCGAGCGCGTGCAGCACCACCCGGACATCCTGGTGCGCTACTCGAAGGTGACGCTGTCGCTGAGCACGCACGACGTCGGCGGCCTGTCCCAGAAGGACTTCGACTTCGCCGCCGCGGCCGACCGGCTTTCCGCGCCCGCGCGCTGAGCGTCAGCCGGTCCCCGCGAGCGCCTCGCGCACCACGCGCGCACGCACTGCGCGCTCGTCGTCGTCGGTCTCGATCGACGGGTCGGCGGCACGCAGGTGCGCCGACTGCACCTGGATCGTGAGCCGGGCCAGGGTCTCGAGCGACACGCCGGACAGCAGCCCCGCGCACGCGCCCATGCGCACGGTCGAGAGCTGCTTCATCGCCTCGTCGAGCCCCAGGAGCCGCGCCGCGCGCAGGAGCGCGATCCCGCGGAACACGCGGTCCTCGAGGAGCGTCCGCTGCTGCGCCAGCAGTCGCGCACGTGACTCGCGCTCCCAGGTCACCACGAGCGGCAGGATGCGCCCGGCCACCAGCTCGAGCAGTTCCTGCTCGGTGACGCCCAGCGTGCGCTGGTTGGAGATCTGGAACCAGTCGCCGGTGGCGTCGGTGCCCTCGCCGTGGAAGCCGCGCACCGCCAGGTGCAGCTCCTTGGCGGCGCGCTTCACCTTCTCGAGCTCGTTGGTGACGCGCATCGCGCGCAGGTGCACCATGGCGCCGATGCGCATGCCGCAGCCCACGTTCGTCGGGCACGCCGTCAGGTAGCCCAGCCTCGGGTGGAACGCGAAGTCCAGGCGCGAGCCCAGCGCGTCGTCCACGCGCATGGCGACGTCGAAGGCCTCGCGCATGGCGTTCCCGGGCCGCAGGACCTGCATGCGCACGTGGTCCTCCTCGTTCACCATGAGCGAGAAGCGCTCGTCGGTGGTGACCGCGACCGCGCGGGGCGAGTCGCCCTCGGCGAACTGGCGCGACACCAGGTGCCGCTCCCACAGGATCTGCCGGTCGCGCTTGGGGAGCGTGGGCATGTCGAGCCACGCCAGGTGCGCCGGCGGCGCGGCGGCCACGCGTCCGCCGACCAGCCCCACGCTCGCCTCGTCGCTTCCCGCCGCGGCGCGCACGGTCTCCAGGACCTCGCGCCGCTGCGGGTGGGTCGCGCGCCCGACGAACGGGAAGCCGACCACGTTGCGCGCGAGGCGCACGCGGCAGCTCATCACCACGTCGCTGTCGTCGGCGGGGCGGAAGGGGCTTCCGGCCTCGGGCACGTCGGCGCTCACGCGGGCTCGCCCCCGGCCGGCTGCGGCCGCAGGTCCTTGATCGCGTCGCGCAGGCGCGCCGCCCGCTCGTACTGCTCGGCCGCGACGGCGGCCTCCAGGTCGCGCATCAGCTTCTTCAGGAGCGCCGATCGCTGGGCGTCGCCGGCCGCGCGCGTGGGCGCGCGCCCCACGTGCTGCAGCGCGCCGCCCTGCGCGCGCTCGATCACGGGGCCGAGCGTCGCCTCGAAGGTGCCGTAGCAGGCGGGGCACCCCAGGAGCCCCGAGCCCTTGAAGTCATGGAAGCTGTGTCCGCACTCGGCGCAGGCCGGGCCGCGCGCGCGGGTCACGCTCACCTGCGCCAGCTGCCCGAGCAGCGCGTTGATCGGCGCGTGGCCGGGCATCTGGATGCCGGCCGCCGTCGCGTGCTCCTCGCAGAGGTGCACCTCGGTCACCTTCCCGCCGACGATCACGGTGTTGTGGACCACCGCCGGCTTCGCGCAGTGGTCGCAGGGTCGGAACGGTGCAGGCATGCCGAAGGCAAGTTTATGGCTGCACGGCGGCCCGGACGCGCGCGATCTCGCGGAGGAGTCCCGGAACCCGGTCGAGGGGCTGCACCGTGGCGGCGTCGCTGGCGGAGGCCTTCGGGTCCGGGTGGCACTCCAGGAAGACGGCGTGGACGCCCGCCGACACCGCCGCGCGCGCCAGCAGCGCGCAGCGCTCGGGGCGCCCGGCCGTCGCCGTGCCCGCACCGCCCGGCAGCTGCGTGCTGTGCGTCGCGTCGAAGCACACGGGTGCACCGAGCTCGATCATGTCGCCGAGGCCGATGAAGTCGACGACCAGCCGGTGGTAGCCGAAGAACGTGCCGCGCTCGGTGAGCATCCGCTGCGTGCAGCCGCCCTCGGCGAGCTTGGCCAGGACGTTTCGCATCTCCTCGGGGGCCATGAACTGCCCCTTCTTGACGTTGACGGGCCGGCCGGTCGCGGCGGCGGCCGCCAGGAGGTCGGTCTGGCGGCAGAGGAAGGCCGGCACCTGGAGGAGGTCGACCGCCTGCGCGGCGGCGGCGGCCTGGCCGGGCTCATGGATGTCGGTGGTGACCGGCACCCCGAGCCGCGCCCGCAGCCGGGCCAGTTCCGCGAGCCCCGGCCCGATTCCCGGACCACGCGCCCCGCGGATGCTCGAGCGGTTGGCCTTGTCGAAGCTCGCCTTGAAGACGAAGTCGAGGCCGAGGTCCCGGCAGGCCGTGCCGACCACGGTGCCGATGCGCTCGTTGACCTCCGGCGATTCCAGCACGCACGGGCCGGCGATGACGAGCAGCCGGCGGCCCGGGTGCGCGAAGAACTCGGGAAGGACGTTGCTCATGGGGGTCGGGTCGGGGCGGGCGGGCCGCACAGCCGTCAAAGTCGGACGTCGGCCGCGGCGCGGGGCTTGAATTTACGTGATTGCCGTTTCGCGGGACGGGTCCCGTATCCGACATTCCGCGCGGTTCCCCCTCACGCCCATCGCGGGCACGGGGTGCCGCCCGGAGCCCGAACGACCATGCCGCAGCTTCCCGACACTCCCGAGCAGTTCAGCCAGGCCGTGGTGGACCTCGTCCGCCGCCGGCACCCATCCCGCGCGGTGGCGCTCACCGGCACGCTGGTGCTGACCGTCGATGGCCGGCACATGGGCCTCGAGAACCTCTGGCGCACCGTGCAGCGCGCCCCCGAACGCTGGGTGGAGACCGTCGAGCACCACGTCGACCGCGTGCTCGAGGGCGACCAGCTCGCCTCGCTCGACATTCCCTTCCCGGTGGCGCGCGCCCGCATCATGCCGCGCATCCAGCCGGCCTCGATCTTCCGCACGCTCGACCGCGAGCAGGTCGCGCACGTGCAGTGGGTGAACGACACGGTCATCGTCTTCGTGATGGACATGCCGCACTACACGGTCTCCATCGGCACCGAGCAGATGATCCGCTGGGGCGTGACCGCCGACGAGCTCGAGGAGATCGCCCGCGCCAACCTGGAGCGCTACGCGCCGAACCTCGACGTGCAGGTGGTGCGCTCGAACGAGGGCGGCCGCGCCGCCATCATCTCGATGCACGACGGCTACGACGCCGCGCGCCTCCTCATGGGGGACCTCCATGCGCGGCTCGCCTCGCAGCTGGGGCGCACGTTCCTGGTGGCCGCGCCGGCGCGGGACATGTTCCTGGCCATGACCGGCGACCCCGAGCCCTTCGTCTCGCGGCTGCGGGCACGCGCGGAGCAGGAGTACCACCGCCTGCCGTACCCGATCTGCTCGGACCTCTTCCTGGTGACGCCGGACGGCGTCGCGGGGACGCGCGCCGAGGCGGCCTGAGCGGCGCGGCTATCGTCCGCCCCGGCGGTGCTGCTCCTCGTCGACAACTACGACTCGTTCACCTGGAACCTCGTCCAGCGCTTCGCGGAGATCGACCCGGCGCTCGCGGTGGAGGTGGTGCGCAACGACGCGATCGACGTCGCGCGCGCCGAGGCGATGTCGCCGACGCACCTGGTGGTCTCGCCGGGCCCGTGCACGCCCGCGGAGTCGGGCGCGAGCCGCGCGCTGCTTGCCCACTACCGCGGCCGCATCCCGGCGCTCGGGGTGTGCCTGGGGCACCAGGCGATCGCCGACTGCCACGGGATGCACGTGCGCCGAAACGACGCCCCCGTCCACGGCAAGACGAGCGAGGTGCACCATGACGGCCGCGGCGTCTTCGCCGGGCTGCCGAACCCCTTCGTGGCCACGCGCTACCACTCGCTGGTGGTGGAGCCCGCGAGCGTCACGCCCGACTTCGAGGTCTCGGCGCGCACCGCGCGCGGGGAGGTGATGGGGCTTCGCTGGAAGGCGCCGCCCGGGGCCGCGCCCATGGAGGGCGTCCAGTTCCACCCCGAGAGCTTCCTGACGGCGGAGGGCCCGCGCCTCCTGGCGAACTTCCTGGCGATGCGGCCCGCCGCGCTCACGCCGCGGGCGTGAAGCGCATCCCGCTCTCGACGTAGAAGTTCAGCATGTCGCCCGTCTGCCACTGGGCGACCGGCTGCGACGATTCCATCTCGATCCACGCCGGCACCGCGAGCTCGATGAGCACCGCGTTCGACTGCACGTCGACGGCGAGGACGCGTCCCTGGACGATGCGCGGCATGCCCCACACCGGCTCGATGAAGCAGCCGCCGGCGGTGGCATGCCAGGCGCGCAGCGCGCGGCCGCGCACGGTGCCCGAGATCCGCTTGCCGACGCGGCCTGCCAGCGCACCCGCGTCGCCGTCGAGGACGAGCTCGATGCGGTAGGCGGTGCCCGTGGGCGCGATGCGAACGCGCGCGGGCGCACCGCCGGCGGGCGCGATCACTTCCTCGAGCTCGACGCGCGCGGTGGCGGGGACGGTGGTGCCGGTCGTGGTCATTGGACGTGGGGAGTGTAGGAACGCGGTCACTTCGCGCCGGCGGCGGGGGCCGCGGCGGTCGGCGCCTCGAGCAGCTTCTTCATGGTGGCATTGGCGTTCCACACGCCGAGCTCGCCGCCGCCGGCCGCGTCGACGCCCAGGCGCCCGATCTGCGCGCCGGTCGAGTTGCGCACGCTGATGGCGCCGCCGTCGCCGTCGCTCGCCGCGCCGGCCACCACGATGGGCTGGCCCGCGTTGTCGAGGAGGTTGAGGAGCCCGCCCGTGCGGCCGGCACCGATCGCCGCCACGCGGCGCTCCTGCGAATACGCCGAGAGCGTGCCCGCCGTGCCCTTGGCCTCGGCCACGAAGGCCGGGGCGCCGCCCGACGTGCCGATCATGAACCGGCCGCCGCCGTCTTCGGCCGAATCCATCGAGACCGCCGTGCGGCCCATGCCGTTCAGCACCTCGAACGCGCCGCCCTTGCCGGCGCCGCGGCTGGCGAGGGCCGCGGTCACGGCCCCGGCGCCGTCCTTCAGGGTGAGCGCGCCGCCCGCGGTCGAGAGGAGCGTCGCGGTCTCGTTGCCGGAGGCGTCGGCCAGGCGCAGCACGCCCGCCTGGTCGGCCGCGGCACCGCCGTAGAGGATCTCCTTGCCGGCGCTGTTTCGCATCGAGAGGACCGCCGCTCCCTGCGCGACGCCGGCGAGCATGCCCACCTCGCCGTCGCTTCGGGTCATCGAGATCACCGCACCGGCCGCGCCGGCCTCGGCGCGCAGGCTCGCGGCCTTCTCGCCCGCGCCGTGCAGCACCATCGCGCCGCCGTCCGCGCCGCGCGCGAAGGTCGCCAGCGGCGTGCCGTCGGCGTCGCCGATCTCGATGCGGCCGCCGAGCGGCGTCGCGAAGAGGCCGCCGACCGGCTTGCCCTGCACGTTCCAGAGCGACAGGTCGCCGCCGTCGGCGGCGGACGCGAGGCGCACGGTGTTGGCGCCGGCCTTCGACCAGACGTCGAGCTGGCCGCCGGCCTCGCCCGAGGTCGCCAGCAGCATCACCTTGTTCTCCTCGCCCACGACCTCCAGGCGCCGGGTGCGGATCACGTCGACGACCGGCGAGTCCTGCACCGCGGCGATCAGCGTGCCCGCGGCGAGCAGCGACCCGAGGGCCACGGTCCCGCGCCGCCAGCGTCGCGCGTCGCGCCGTGCGGACGCGAGGTCGCGCTCGATGCGCTCCAGTCGTGCGTGGATGGAACGGTCTTCGTCGGTGGGAAGGTGGGTGTCCATGTCGGTTCGTAGGATACGGACTCCCCATGGCAGAGAAGACCCTCGGCATCGGACTGGTCGGCACCAAGTTCATGGGCCGCGCCCACAGCAACGCGTGGATGACCGCGCCCCGCTTCTTCGACCTGCCGCGGGAGGTCCTGATGCGGGCGGTCGCCGGGCGCGACGTGGCCGACGTGGCCGCCTTCTCGCGCCGCTGGGGCTGGCAGTGCTGCACCGACGACTGGCGCGACCTGCTCGACGACCCGCAGGTGTCGCTGGTGGACGTCTGCACCCCGAACCACGTGCACGCGGAGGTGTCGATCGCCGCGCTCGAGTCCGGGCGCCACGTGGCGTGCGAGAAGCCGCTCGCCGGCACGATCGCCGACGCGCGCGCCATGCGCGACGCGGCCCGCAAGGCGGCGCGCAGGGGAGTGCGCACCTTCGTCTGGTTCAACTACCGCCGCTGCCCGGCGGTGGCGCTCGCGCACCAGCTGGTGAAGGAGGGCCGGCTCGGCCGCATCTTCCACGTGCGCGCGAGCTACCTGCAGGACTGGGGCGGGCCGTCGACGCCGCTCCTCTGGCGCTTCCAGGGCAAGCTTGCAGGCAGCGGCGCGCACGGCGACCTGAACGCGCACATCATCGACATGGCGCGCTTCGTCACCGGCGAGGAGGTGACCGAGGTGGTCGGCGCGCTCGAGGAGACGTTCGTCAAGGAGCGCGACCTCGTCGAGGCCTCGGGCGGCGCGATCTCGGGGAAGGGCGCGAAGCGCGCGACGCGCGGGCGCCGCAAGGCCAAGAGCACGGTCGACGACGCGGTGCTGTTCCTGGCGCGCATGTCGGGCGGCGCGGTGGCGAGCTTCGAGGCCACGCGCCTGGCCACCGGCAACCAGAACCGCAACACCCTCGAGGTGAACGGCGAGAAGGGGAGCCTGCGCTTCGACTTCGAGCGGATGAACGAGCTCTCGTGGTGGGACCACTCGCTGCCGGCGCGCCTGCGCGGCTGGAGCACCATCATGTGCACCGACGCCGCGCACCCGTACGCCGGGAACTACTGGCCCGCGGCGCATGTCCTGGGCTACGAGCACGGGTTCGTCAGCCAGGCGGCAGACATCGCGATGGTGCTCGGGCGCCGCGCGCCCGTGGTGCCGATCCCCGATTTCGCGGATGCGTTCGAGGTGCAGCGCGTGCTCGAGGCCGCGATCCGCTGCGCGCGCACGCGCCGGCCCGTCTCGGTCGCCGACGTCCGCTGAGCGTGCGGCGGATCGGCGCAATGCCGATTTGCTAGCCTCCGTCGCATGGCCATCCGCATCCTCGTGGCGACCGTGGTCGGCGCCGTCCTCGCCTTCGGCTGGGGCGCCTTCTCGTGGACCTCGGGCCTCTACGACTTCGCGTTCCGCCCGATGCCGGGCGGGTCCGACGCCGGCGCGCGCCTCGCCGCGGCGGTGCCCGAGGACGGGGCGTACCTCTTCCCGGCGCCGCCGTCCGTCGAGGGCATGACGCCGCAGCAGGCGACGATCGCGCAGGACGCGTTCCTCGCCGAGCACCGCTCAGGGCCGCTCGTCATGGCCGTCGTCCGCAAGCAGGGCGTCGACCCGGAATCGCCCACGGTGCTCGTGCGCGGGTTCGCCATCGAGCTCTTCGCGGCGGGGCTGCTCGCGGCGGTCTTCGGCGTGGCGGCGAAGTTCGGCGTGCGCCCGCAGGACCGGCTGGCGCTCGCGCTCCTGATCCCGCTCTTCGCGGTGCTCGCCACGCACGGGGTGATCTGGAACTTCTTCCACCTGCCCGACGGCTACTCGATCGCCCTCTTCGTCGACGGCCTGGTCACGTGGGCGCTCGCCTCGATCGCCTGCGCCGTGATCGTGCGCCCGTCGAGGTCCTGACGTGCGCTTCCAGGCGCCCAAGGGCACGCGAGACTTCTATCCCGCCGAGATGGCGGTGCGCCGGCGCCTGGAGGGCGCCTGGCGCGACGCCAGCACCTGCTTCGGCTACGAGGAGGTGGACGGCCCGACCTTCGAGCACCTGGGCCTCTACACCGCCAAGAGCGGCGAGGGCATCGTCAGCGAGCTCTTCAGCTTCCGCCGCGCCGGCGGCAGCGACGACTACGCGCTGCGCCCGGAGTTCACGCCCACGCTCGCGCGCATGGTCGCCGCGCGCGCCGCGCAGCTGCCGATGCCGGTCAAGTGGTTCGCGGTGCCGAACTTCTTCCGTGCCGAGCGCCCGCAGCGCGGGCGCCTGCGCGAGTTCTTCCAGTGGAACGTCGACCTGCTCGGCGCCGAGGGCCCGGCGGTCGATGCCGAGGTGATCGGCGTGGCGGTGTCGGCGCTCTCGCGCCTGGGGCTCACGCCCGCGCACGTGCGCGTCAAGGTGAGCCACCGCGTGGCCGCGGCGCGCGTGGTGCGCGCACTCGGCGTGGCCGAGGAGTCGGTGGCCGCCGCCTTCGAACTCCTCGACCGGCGCGACAAGGTCCCGCCCGAGGAATTCGCCAAGCGCGCCGCGGCGCTCGGGCTTGCGGGCGACGCGCTCGCGCGCTTCGAGCAGGCCGTCCGCACGCGCGTGCCGGTGGCGGGCGAACTGGCGTCGCTCGCCGCCGCCGCCGGCATCGGTGCCGACGCGCTCGGCGAGCTGGCCGCGCTGCGCGATGCGCTGGTGGCGGCGGGCCTCGGCGACTGGTGCGAGTTCGACCTCGGCATCGTGCGCGGCCTGGCCTACTACACGGGCACGGTGTTCGAGGTCCACGAGGCGTCCGGCGCCGAGCGCGCGATCGCCGGCGGCGGCCGCTACGACGGGCTGGTCGAGCTCTTCGGCGGGCCGCGCACGCCGGCGATGGGCTTCGGCATGGGCGACGTGGTGCTCGGCCTGGTGCTTGCCGACCGCGGGCTGCTGCCGGCCGACGGCAGCGAGCTCCTGCCGCGCCCGGACGCGTTCGTCGTGAGCGCCGGCGACCCGGCGGCCGACGCCGCGCTGGCACCGCTCGTGGCACGCCTGCGCGCCGACGGCCTGCACGTGCGCCACAGCTACAAGGCCACGCGCAACGTCGGCAAGCTCCTGTCCGACGCGTCGCGCCAGCGCGCGCGCTTCGCGGTCATCCTCGGCGCCGAGGTGGCCGAGGGCATGGTGCAGCTGAAGGACCTCGAACGCGGCGAGCAGCGCGCCGTGACGATGGCGGAACTTGCCGGCGCGCTCCGCCGCTACGGCTGAGCGCCCGCGCTCACGGCCACAGCGCGGCCACGACAAGCAGCGTCCACATCGCCGCGCCCACCGCGGACTTCACGATGAGCCCGGCGAAGCGCCCCGCCGCGGCCCCGGCCGCCGGCACCATGAGCGATGCCGCGCGGCGGTCGCCGTAGCTCAGCTCGCCGACGAATGCCCCGAGTCCCGCGCCGACCAGTGCCCCCACCAGCGTCCCGAAGAGCGGGATGAAGGCCAGCACGAACGTGCCCAGCACGGCGCCGACGAGCGAGCCGATCACCGCGCCCCACGTGCCGCGCCGGCGTGCACCCGCCGCGCTCGCCCCGGCCGCGCCCATGCCGGCCTCGAGCGCCTCGCCGCCCAGCGCCAGCGCGGCCGCCGCACCGAGCGTCCACCATGAGTAGAGCGGGGCACCGCCGCCGTGCATCGTCCACGCCTGCGCGACGCCGGCGATCGCAAGCAGCAGCCAGTTCCCCGGCAGGGTGAGCACCGTGAGCAGCACGCATCCGCCGCCGACCGTGGCGATCACGGCCGCCCACACGATGCTCTCGAGCGTCACCGGGCGATCCTCCGCAGCATGGCGGCCGGGGCGTCGGCCGCGTCGAGCCGGTACCGCGCGGCACCCGCACCCTCCCATCGGACCTCGACCGCGCCATCCGCGCCGGGTCGCCACTCGCCGCGGGCCACCGGGTGCACGCGGCCGCGGCCGCCCGAGAGCTCGGCCGCGGCGGCCAGGTGCAGGTAGTGCGCGCGGTGGTCGTCGGTCGGCTCCATGGGCGTCTCGGCGCCGACCGCCATCGCGGCCGGGTCGCGCGCCGCGCGCCACGTCGCGCACGCGCGGTCATCCGGGCCCAGGGGCGCACGCCGGGCCAGGAGCAGGTCGAAGTGCGCGCCGCCCGCGGTCTCGTGCCGGATCACCGCGGCCGGCTGCCACGGGGCATCGACGGTGGCGGGCAGGAACGGCTGCGGGGCCTCGGGCACGCCGATATCATCCCACAACGCTGCCAGGAGGGCACATGAACACCGCTTCGTCGCACGGACGCACGACCCCCGTCTCCATCCTGATCGCCGCCCACGTGATCGCACTCCCCCTCGCGCTCGCGGGCTGCTCCTCCACCTCGAGCGAGTCGCGCGCCGCCAAGGCCGACGACCTGCTCAAGTACGGCCGCTACGAGGAGGCTGCCAAGCTCGTCGAGCCGGTGGTGCAGGACGACCCCGGCGACTGGCGCGGCCAGTACGCCTACGGCCGCGCCATGCTCGGCATGGGCAAGCTCGAGGACGCGCGCCGTTCGCTCGACCGCGCCTACCGCCTGCGCGCCGACAACGAGGACGTCGTTGCGGCGCTCGCCGAGTGCATGGCCCAGCAGAAGGACGTCAAGGACGCCTACCAGCTGCTGCGCGCCTTCGGCAAGGACTTCCGCTCCTGGCGCGCGTACCTGTCGCTCAGCCGCATCGCCGAGGGCGCGGGGGACCCGGACACCGCCGCGCTCGCCGCGGTCGACTCGATCAAGGTCAACGAGCCGCTGCCCGGCCAGCGCGCGTCGATCGAGCCGTACATGCGCGATGCCGAGCTCTGCTTCTCCTTCGGCAAGGAGGCCGACGGCGTGCGCCGCCTGCGCCAGGCCTACGGCATCGCGCCCGAGGACCCGCGCATCACGCGCATGCTCGAGGAACACGGCGTGAAGCGCGGCAAGGACACGGCCCTTCCGCTGGGCCCCTGACGGCCCGGCGCGGCGCATGCCACGCGAGCCCGCCAATCCCCGCGACCGCTGGCTCGGCTGGCTCGCCACGCTCGGCGACCTCGCCCGCGTCCGCATGCTGCGGCTCCTCGCGCGCGAGGAGCTCGGCGTCGGCGAGCTCGCGCGCGCCCTGCAGCTGCCGCAGAGCACCGTCAGCCGCCACCTGAAGCCGCTCTTCGACGACGGATGGGTCGCCAAGCGCGCCGAGGGCACGCAGAGCCTCTACCGCCTGCGTGGCGACGACCTCGAGCCGGGCATGCGTGCGCTCTGGCAGATGGGGCAGGAGCACCTGGGCCCGCGCCACGCCTTCGAGGAGGACGACGCCCGCCTCGCCGAGGTGCTCGCCGCGCGGCGGGTCGACAGCCGCACGTTCTTCGGCCGCGTGGCCGGCGACTGGGATGCGCTGCGCCACGAGCTCTTCGGCACGGCGTTCGTCGACGAGGCGCTGCTGGGGCTCTTGCCGCCGGATGCCGTCGCGATCGACTTCGGCTGCGGCACCGGCGAGGTCGCGGAGCGGCTCGCGCCGGTCGTGGGACGCGTCATCGCCGTCGACCGCGAGCCCGCCATGGTGGCGGCGGCGCGGAAGCGCCTGGCGCACCTCGCGAACGTCGAGGTGCGCGAGGGCGACCTGCTCTCGCCGCCGCTGGCCGCCGCCGAGGCGGACTTCGGCGTCGTGATGCTCGTCTTCCACCACGCCGACGACCCGGGCGCCATGCTGCGCGCGATCGCACCGGCGCTGCGCCCCGGCGGCGCGCTGCTCGTCGTCGACATGGTCCGCCACGACCGCGCCGGCTACCAGCAGTCGATGGGGCACCGCCACCTCGGCTTCTCCGAGGACGACCTGGTGCGCCATGCGCAGGGGTCGGGGCTGGCGCTCCGGCGCTTCGTCCGCCTGCGACCGGACATGGCCGCGAAGGGCCCCGGCCTCTTTGCGGCGCTCCTCGTGCGCTGAGCGCGGCTCAGTTCGGGACGATCGGCGGGTTGTCGGACATGTCCGACGGGTTGGCCGGCACGCTGCCGTCGTTCGGCGGCGGGGTGTAGCGGTCGTTCTGCGCCATCTTTGTGCAGCCAGCGAGGAGGGCGGTCACGGCGAGGATGCAGGCACCGCAGGCCAGGGAGCAGGTGTTCATGACGCGCAGGATCGCCGCTGGGCGCCGCCGATGCCCGGTAAATCCGGTCGCCAGAGAAGAGATTTGCCATAATTTAGCGCTTCAGGGTGGCGAAAACTCCGAGTGGGGGCTAGCATCATGCTTCCATCCGGATAGACGGATGAAAGGAGCCCATCCCGTGACTGCGACTGCCACCGCCACCACCACCAACCCGTTCCTCGCCAACCCGCGCCTCTCTCTGACGGACTTCCCCCGCTTCAAGGTGAAGGACCTGTCGCCGGAGACCGTCCGCTTCGGCCGCAAGGAGATCGAGCTCGCCGAGGTCGAGATGCCCGGCCTCATGGCCCTGCGCCAGGAGTACAAGGGCAAGTTCCCGCTGAAGGGCGCGCGCATCATCGGCAGCCTGCACATGACGATCCAGACCGCGGTCCTCATCGAGACGCTGGTCGAGCTCGGCGCCGACGTGCGCTGGGCGTCGTGCAACATCTTCAGCACCCAGGACCACGCGGCGGCCGCCGTGGCGGTGGGCCCGAACGGCACGCCGGAGAACCCCAAGGGCATCCCCGTCTTCGCCTGGAAGGGCGAGACCCTGGACGAGTACTGGTGGTGCACCTGGCAGGCCCTCCACTTCCCGGACGGGAAGGGCCCGAACATGATCCTCGACGACGGCGGCGACGCGACGCTCCTCGTCCACAAGGGGCTCGCATTCGAGAAGCAGGGTTCCGTGCCCTCGCCGACGGCCGAGGACAGCGAGGAGTACCAGGTGATCCTGCAGCTCCTCACGGCGCTGCAGCAGAAGCACGCGGGCTACTGGACCAAGACAGCCCCGGCGATCCAGGGCGTCACCGAGGAGACCACCACCGGCGTGCACCGCCTCTACCAGATGCAGGAGCTCGGCCAGCTCCTCTTCCCGGCGATCAACGTCAACGACGCCGTCACCAAGAGCAAGTTCGACAACCTCTACGGCTGCCGGCACTCGCTCGTGGACGGCATCATGCGCGCCACCGACGTCATGCTCGCGGGCAAGGTCGCCGTGGTGTTCGGCTACGGCGACGTGGGCAAGGGCAGCTGCCAGAGCCTGCGCGGCCAGGGCTGCCGCGTGAAGGTCGCCGAGATCGACCCGATCTGCGCGCTGCAGGCCGCCATGGAGGGCTACGAGGTCGTGACCCTCGAGGACGTGGTCTCCACCGCCGACATCTTCATCACCGCCACCGGCAACAAGGACATCATCCGTGCCGAGGACATGCTGAAGATGAAGCACAACGCGATCGTCGGCAACATCGGCCACTTCGACAACGAGATCGACATGGCCGGCCTGAAGAAGGTCGCGGGCGCCAAGTGCGTCAACATCAAGCCCCAGGTCGACGAGTGGAAGCTCCCGAACGGCAAGAGCATCATCATGCTGGCGGAGGGCCGCCTGCTGAACCTCGGCTGCGCCACCGGCCACCCGAGCTTCGTGATGAGCTCGAGCTTCACCAACCAGGTCATCGCGCAGATCGAGCTCTTCTCCAACAACAAGCGCTACGAGAAGAAGGTCTACACCCTGCCCAAGAAGCTCGACGAGAAGGTCGCCCGCCTGCACCTCAAGCAGCTCGGCGCCCGGCTCACCGAGCTGCGCAAGGACCAGGCCGAGTACATCGGCGTGCCCGCGGACGGCCCGTACAAGCCGGACCACTACCGCTATTGATCCGCGAACCGGCCCCCGAAGGCCGATCGCCGGGCATGCAAGACGACCAGGGCCCGCGGAGCGATCCGCGGGCCCTTTCCTCGGTCACGCGCCTGCGGCCGTCAGGGGCATGGACCCCACGCCCCGAGCAGGAAGCCGAGGTCGATGCCGTCGACGGCACCGTCGTCGTTGAAGTCTGCCGGGCAGGCCGTGCCGCACGGGCCCCAGGCGCCAAGCAGCGTGCCCAGGTCCACGCCGTCGACGGCACCGTCCCCGTTGAGGTCGCAGGGGCAGGGCGCGTCGATCGAGGTGACGATCACCGCCACGTAGTCATGGAACGTCTCGTCGGCGGGGCGCTCGGCGTACACCAGGAAGCGCACCGTGCCGTCGGGCGCCACGAAGTCGGCGACGTTGCCGCGGATCACGGCCTCGAGCACCTCGTCGCGGTTTCCCGCCCAGCTGTCGGCGTAGCGGTTCTGCCCGACCTGCCCCTGCGGGTTTCCCCACTGCGAGAGCGCCACGTTCCACACGTACAGCTCCGCCTGCGTGCACCGGTCGGCGTAGCCCTCCCATGCGATGCGCAGCTCGTCGATGGCCGCCGGAGCCTCGTCGATGCGCACCCGGAAGACGTGCGTGGCCTCGCTGCTCGATGCCACCGCCGGCGTGACGTACCGGTTTGCATCGGTGTTGCCGCCGGTGGCGTTCGACGACGCGATCGCCGCGTAGTTGGCCGCGGTGAATGCGGTGGAGACCGGAAGCGGCAGCCCTGAGACGAGGCCCCACGAGGACGTCTGCGTGCCGGTGACGAAGTGGGTGACTCCGGCACCCTGCGAGAAGTCGTACGTGCGCCGCGCGCCGGGCCCGACGCGGAAGGGCGTGCCGACCGCCAGGAAGGTGTCTCCGTCCGACGCGCGGGCCGTGACGCGCACGCGCACGGCGCTTCCCGACAGCCCTGCCGGCACGGTCCATGCGAACGACCCCGAGTCCGGGATCGCCGTCGCGATCGAGGTCCACGCCGTGCCGTCGGC
>Ga0075471_10000847_pt1 | contig 19176 bp, 32 predicted proteins | sample DEB19_08_DNA_2_FD_74787 | JGI IMG/M metagenome (GOLD analysis project Ga0075471, IMG submission 74787) | Aqueous microbial communities from the Delaware River and Bay under freshwater to marine salinity gradient to study organic matter... | ecosystem: Environmental > Aquatic > Marine > Coastal ... | reverse complement strand
GCGCCCGTCGGCCTCCCGCACGACGACCTCGCGGCCGCGCGCCTCGATGACGGCGGCCGGCTCGGTCACGACGAAGCTGTACCGCCCCCAGCGCTCGCCCCCCACCGCGCTCTCGAGCAGGCAGCCGTGCGTGCCGCGGTGGACCTTGCGGAAGGCGGTGACCGGCGTGTCGCGGTCGGAGAGCATCTCCCCCCAGACCGGGACGTGCGTCGCGCCCTCGCAAAGTCGCGCGAAGGGCGCCGCTGCGGGGAGGATGCGCATGCTTCGGCCGTCAGTCGTTCACGAGGAACGCTCTCGCGTAGCTCGGGTCGCTCTTGAGGCGGGACACGGCCGCGGTCGCCGCGTCCATGGAGGAGAACCGCCCGACGCGCACGCGGTACCAGGTCTCGCCCTGCAGGTTCACCCGCATGACGTAGGCGTTGAAGCCCTTCTCCTGCAGCCGGGCGCGCACGGCGTTCGCCGTCGCCTCGTCCTTGGCCGCGTTCACCTGGATGCTCCAGCCGCTCTTCAGGCCCGCCTCGCCGTTGCGCAGCTGCGGCGTGGCCGTCGGCTTCGGCGCCTTCGTGGGCTTCGGCATCGGCGTCCGGGTCGCCTTCGGCGTCGGCTTGGGCGGCGCGGGGGTCTTCGTCGGCGCGGGCAGCTTCGTCGGGGCCGGCGTCGCCTCCGCGCCCGCGGCGAGGACCGGCGTCGGCGTCGGGGCCGCAAGCGGCGTCCCGCCGGGCGCGACCGTCGCGGTCGGGGCCGGGGGCCGCACCGCGAGCGCCGGGCCGCCCTGCTTCGCGTCCGCGGGCGCGACCGCCGGTGCGACCGCGGACGCGGGAGCACCGGCCTGCGACGCCGCGCCACCCGGTGCGCCGAGCGGCAGCCGCACGGTCTGGTCGTCGCGCGCGACCTCGCCCTCCTGCAGGCCCTTCCCGACGAAGATGCCGAGGAAGAAGCAGAGGGCGGAGCCGAGCGCGAAGGTCAGGATCAGCCCCAGCACCTCGAGCCAGCCGAACTCGAACCGACGACCTTCTCGCGCCATCACATCCGCTCCGGGGCCGAGACCCCCAACAATCCCAGTCCGGCCGCGATCGTGCGCCGGACGAGGTCCAGCAGGGCGAGTCGCGCGCCGACGCGGGCCGGGTCCTCGTCGCCGAGCACCCGGTGCCGGTTGTAGAACCGATGCAGGTTCGCCGCGAGCTCCTGCAGCCAGAACACGAGGCGGTGCGGCTCGAGCTCGCGCGCGGCGAGCTCGACGACCTCCCCGTAGCCCGAGAGCTGGCGGACGAGGTCGATCTCCTCCTCCTCGACCAGCGGGGCGAAGGCGTCGGCGCCCGCGTGCGGTGCCGCGGCGACCGCCCCCGCGGCCTCGGCCTGGGCGAACAGGTTGAAGATCCGCGCGTGCGCGTATTGCACGTAGAAGACGGGGTTGTCCGCCGTCCGCTTCTTCGCGAGCTCCAGGTCGAACTCGAGGTGGCTGTCCGACTTGCGCACGAGGAAGAAGAATCGCGCGGCGTCGGGCCCGACCTCGTCGAGCAGCTCGTCGAGCGTCACGTACTCGGCGCGGCGGGTCGACATCTTCACCTGCTCGCCGAAGCGCGTGAGCGTCACGAACTGGTAGATCACCGGGCGGATCGGCGCGACGTCGTGTCCGAGCGCCGAGATCGCCGCGACGACCTCGCGGTGCTCGTCGATGTGGTCCGCGCCGAGCACGTCGACGATCGCGTCGTAGCCGCGCGCGAGCTTGTCGAGGTGGTAGGCGACGTCGGGCAGACGGTAGGCCGGCTCGCCCGAGCTCTTCACGAGCACCCGGTCCTTCTCGAGTCCGACCCGCTCGCCGCGCAGCCAGATCGCGCCGTCGCGCTTCTCGGACAGCCCCTGCTCGGCGAGGCGCTCGAGTACGCGCTCGATCGCGCCCGACTCGTAGAGGGAGTCCTCGTTGAAGTAGCGGTCGAAGCGCACCCCGAGGCGGTCCTGCGTCGTGCGGATGTCGGCGAAGATCGCCTCCTCGGCCGCGTCGCGGAAGGCGTTGCCCTGGTGGTCGACGAGCCCTTCGCCGTGTCGCTCGACGAGCCCGCGGGCGACGTCGCGGATGTAGTCGCCCTGGTAACCGTCCTCGGGGAACTCGAAGGGCCGGCCGAGGAGTTCCAGGTAGCGAGCCCGGACCGACGCGGCGAGCACCTTCATCTGCCGCCCGGCGTTGTTGAAGTAGTACTCGCGCTCGACGCGGTGCCAGGTGCCCTCGAGCAGCCGGGCGAGCGTGTCGCCGAGCACCGCGTTGCGGCCGTGGCCGACGGTGAGCGGGCCGGTCGGATTCGCGCTCACGAACTCCACCTGCACGAACCGCCCCTGGCCGATCGGGCGCACGCCGAGGGCCGGATCCTCGCGCAGCGCGGCGGCCTCCTCGTGCCAGAAGCGCGGCGAGAGGCGGACGTTCAGGAACCCGGGCCCGGCGATCTCGGTCTCGCGGATCCACCCGCCCGGGTCCTCGATCCGCCGCAGCAGGATCTCCGCGATCGCCCGGGGAGCCTTGCGCTCGGGTCGGGCGAGCGCCATCGCGGCGTTGCACGCGACGTCGCCGTGCTGTCTCTCGCGAGGGACCTCGACCGAGCCCTCCGGCAGGGTCGCCGTCGAGAGCTCGCCGGCCGCGTGAGCCGACTCGATCGCTCGGCGAAGCAGCGATTCGACCCGCCGCTTCACGACCGTGCCCGCTCCCGGGCGTCTCCGCCCGCGCGCATGCTCCTGAACCGACCGTGTTCCTGCGACGTGGACGGCACGACGGAGTCGGTACCGGCCGCGGGCGGGAGGGTCAAATCCCGCGTGTCGCCCCGCGCGGAGCGCGGAGCGGACGGATCTTCTCGAACGGCGACGCCGCGTCGCGGACGACGCGCGCGCGCCGGGTCGCTCCGGCGCTCAGCCCGCGGCTGCGCGCGCGCGACCGGCCTTCGCGCCCTCGGCCGCGGCGGGCCTGCGGGCACGGCGCTTCTTCTCGGGCTCCACGCTCTCGGAGGTGCCGGTGAGCTCGATGATCGACATCGATGCCGCGTCGCCGGGGCGACGGCCGAGCTTCACGATCCGGGTGTAGCCTCCCGGGCGGTCGGCGAACCGCGTCGCCACGTCGGAGAACAGGCGCTGGACGACCGCCTTGTCGCGGATGACCGCGGCCGCCCGGCGGCGAGCCGCGAGCGTACCTTCCTTGCCGAGCGTGACCATCCGGTCGGCGAGCTTGCGAAGCTCCTTCGCCTTCTCGTCGGTCGTCCGGATCCGGTCGTGCCCGAGGAGCTCGGTGACCAGGTTGCGGTAGAGCGCCGCGCGGTGGGACGGGCTGCGCCCCAGCTTCCGGCCAGACTTCAGATGTCGCATGGAACCGTCACCCTCTCCGTCACAGCGTCCGGGCTTCGCCCGACCGCCGCTCGCGCTCCAGCTCCTCGCGCGACGGGAAGCCCTCGATCTTCATGCCGAGGGAGAGCCCCATGCCCGCGAGCAGTTCCTTGATCTCGTTCAGCGACTTGCGGCCGAAGTTCTTCGTCTTGAGCATCTCGGCCTCGCTTCGCTGCACCAGCTCGCCGATGTAGCGGATGTCGGCGTTCTGGAGGCAGTTGGCCGAGCGCACCGAGAGCTCGAGCTCGTCGACCGTGCGCTTCAGATTTTCGTTCGTCGAGCCCACGATCTGGACCTCGCCGGAAGGCGCGGTCTCCTCGGGCTCCTCGAAGTTCACGAAGACGGTCAGCTGGTCCTGCAGGATGCGCGCCGCGTACGCGAGCGCGTCCTCGGGGCGGCGGCTGCCGTCGGTCCACATCTCGATCGTGAGCCGATCGTAGTCGGTCCGCTGCCCGACGCGGGCGTTCGTCACGACGAAGTTGACCTTGCGGACCGGCGAGAAGATCGAGTCGATGAAGATCGTGTCGACCGGGACGCCCTCTTCCTTGTTGCGCTCGGCGGGGACGTAGCCGCGGCCGGTCTTGACCGTGAGTTCCATGCGGAGCGCGCCGCCCCGTGAGACGGTCGCGATCGGCTGGTCGGGGTTCAGGATCTCGAGTTCGGGTCCGGCGACGATGTCGGCCGCCGTCACCTGCTTCTCGCCCTTCACGTCGATCTTCGCGGTGACCTGGTCGTGACCGTCCTGGAGGTTCAGCCGGATCTCCTTCAGGTTCAGGACGATGTCGGCCACGTCCTCGGTCACGCCGGGGATCGTCGAGAACTCGTGCATCGACCCGTCGACGCGCACCGCGGTGATCGCCGTCCCGCGCAACGACGAGAGGAGGATGCGACGCAGCGAATTCCCGAGCGTCGTTCCGAAGCCCCTCTCGAGCGGCTCGAAGTCGAACTTCGCGTGGGTGGCCGAGTGCTCCTTTTCGTCGATCTCGAGCTTCCTGGGGCGGGTCAGCTCCCGCCAGTTCTGCTGGAATCCGTTCACGTCGTTCCTCGCTTCGCCTGCTTCGCCGTCCGGTTCGCCTTCGGCCGTCCCGGGGTCACTTCGAGTACAACTCGACGATGAGGCGCTCGTTGATGGGCATGGTGAGCTCGGCGCGCTGCGGCAGCGCCTTCACCGTGCCCGAGAATCCCTCGCGGTTGATCTCCAGCCACTCGGGCACGCCGCGCCGCTGGGAGAGTTCGAGCGCCTCCTGGATGCGCGCGACCTTCTGGCTGCGCTCGCGCACCGTGATGCGGTCGCCGACCTTCGTGAGGAACGAGGGGATCGTCACCGTCCGCCCGTTCACGGCGATGTGGCCGTGGCGGACGAGCTGGCGCGCCTCGGAGCGCGAGTTCGCGAAGCTCATCCGGTAGACGATGTTGTCGAGACGGCGCTCGAGCGTCACGAGGAGGTTCTCCCCGGTGACGCCGCGCGAGCGCTCCGCGAGCTGGAAGTAGCGGCGGAACTGGCGCTCGAAGACGCCGTAGATCCGCTTCACCTTCTGCTTCTCGCGCAGCTGGATGCTGTACTCGGAGAACTTGTGGCGCCCCTGGCCGTGCTGCCCCGGCGGGTAGTTGCGGCGCTCGATCGCACACTTGTCGGTGAAGCAGCGCTCGCCCTTCAGGAAGAGCTTGATGCCCTCGCGACGGCAGAGGCGGCAGACGGAGTCGGTGTTGCGTGCCATGTCCTCAGACCCTCCTGCGCTTGGGCGGGCGGCAGCCGTTGTGCGGGATCGGCGTCACGTCGCGGATCATCGAGATCTGGAAGCCGGCCTGCTGGAGCGACCGGAGCGCGGGCTCGCGTCCGCCGCCCGGGCCCTTCACGAGCACGTAGACCGACCGCATTCCCATGTCGGCGGCCTTCTTGGCGGCATTGCCGGCCGCGAGCTGGGCCGCGAACGGGGTACCCTTGCGGGAGCCCTTGAAGCCGACCGAGCCGGCGCTCGCCCACGACACCACCCCGCCGGTCGGGTCGGTGATCGTGATGATCGTGTTGTTGAAGGTCGAGTGAATGTGGACCACCCCCTCGGAGACCGTGCGCTTGCCCTTCTTGCGCTTGGGTGCGGCCGCGGGGGCCGCTCCCGTCGCGGGGGCGCCCGTCTCGGCCGGGGCGGCGGCCGCCTCTGCGGCCTCGTCCTGCTTCGTCGCCATTCGAATCGTCTCCTCGGGGGCCTCAGCCCTTCGACGGGGCCTGCTTCTTGCCGGCCACCGTGCGTCTCGGGCCCTTGCGCGTGCGCGCGTTCGTGTGGGTGCGCTGGCCGCGCACGGGGAGGTTCTTGCGATGACGCAAGCCCCGGTAGCAGCCGAGGTCCACGTAGCGCTTGATGTTGAGCGTCACCTCGCGGCGCAGGTCGCCCTCGACCTTGTACGCCTGGTCGATGACGCGCCGGATGCGCTGGAGGTCGTCGTCGGACAGTGCGTCCGTCGAGACGCCGAGGCCGACGCCGGCCTCCTCGCAGATCTTGCGAGCCGTGCTCCGGCCGATGCCGTAGATGTAGGTCAAGCCGATCTCGATCCGCTTGTTCCTGGGAAGGTCGATGCCAGCGATGCGTGCCATGCTCGGACTGCCTCTCCTCGTTCCGCGCCGTTCGCGCTCAGCCCTGCCGCTGCTTGTGTCGCGGGTTCTCGCAGAGCACCCGCACCACGCCCGAACGGCGGACCAACTTGCACTTCGGACAGATCTTCTTGACGGACGCGCGCACCTTCACGATTCGACTCCTCGACTTCTCACTTGACGCGGTAGGTGATCCGCCCCCGGCTCAGGTCGTAGGGCGAGAGCTCCACGGTGACCTTGTCCCCGGGAAGTATCTTGATGTAGTGCATCCGCATCTTCCCCGAGATGTGGGCGATGATCTTGTGGCCGTTGTCCAGGGCCACGCGGAACATGGCATTCGGCAGGGACTCCTGCACGACGCCGTTCACCTCGATCGCATCTCCCTTCGGCATGAGTTCCTTCTAGGCCGCCACGGTCAGGATTTCGGGGCCCTCGGGCGTGACCGCCACCGAGTGCTCGAAATGGGCCGCGAGCCTGCGGTCCAGGGTGACGGCCGTCCAGCCGTCGTCCAGGACCTCGACCTCCCATGTTCCCTCACACACCATCGGCTCGATCGCCAGCACCATCCCCTCCTTCAGTCGGGGGTTCTGGCCGGAGGCGACGTAATTCGGCACCTGGGGCTCCTCGTGGAGCCTCTGGCCGATCCCGTGGCCGACGAAGGCCCGGACCACCCCGTAGCCGTGCGACTCGGCGTGGTCCTGGATGGCGCGGGAGACGTCCCGGATCCGGTTGCCGAGACGCATCTGCTCGATGCCCCTGGACAGCGAGTCCGCGGTGACCTGCATGAGCCGATCGGCCTCGGCGCTCACCTGCCCGACGCCCACCGTGACCGCCGCGTCGCCGTAGTAGCCCTTGCGGACGACTCCGAAGTCGAGCCCGATGATGTCGCCTTCCTTCAGCACCCGCCGCGGAGAGGGCATGCCGTGGACGACCTCCTCGTTGATCGAGGCGCACAACGCCGACGGGTAGACCCGCCCGGCGACGGCATAGCCCTTGAACGCCGGCACGGCCCCGGCCTTGCGCGTCCACTCCTCGGCCATGCGGTCGAGGTCCCAGGTCGTGACGCCGGGCTCGACGGCCTCGCGAAGGCGGACGAGCACCTCGGCCACGACGCGGCAGGCGGCGCGGATCAGGTCGATCTCCTCGCGGCTGCGCAGCACGATCACGCGGGCGCCCCCTCGAGTTCCTCGACGACGCGGCGGAACACTTCGCGGCTCGAGCCCGTGCCGTCCACGGAACGCAGCACGCGTCGCTCCCGGTAGAACGCCATCAGCGGCTCGGTCTCCTTGTGGTAGACGTCGAGCCTCGCCTGGATGATGTCCTCGCGGTCGTCGTCGCGCTGGTAGAGTTCGCCCCCGCAGCGGTCGCAGACGCCCGCCTTCGCGGGCGGGCTCAGGGTCACGTGGAACATCGCGCCGCAGGCGCGACAGGTCCGCCGTCCCGAGAGGCGCCGCACGATCTCGTCGGCGGGCACGTCGAGGCTCACCGCGCGCATGGGCACGTGCTCCGCCGCGAAGATCTCCTCGAGTCCCGCGGCCTGCGGAATCGAGCGCGGGAAGCCGTCGAGCAGCACCCCGGGCGCGCAGTCCCCCTGCGAGAGGCGCTCGCGGATGACGCCGAGCATGATCTGGTCCGGGACGAGCTCACCCTTGTCGATGTACTGCCGGGCCCGGCCGCCCAGGTCCGATCCCCTGCCGATCTCGTGGCGCAGGATCTCGCCGGTCGAGACGTGCGGCACCGCGAAGTGCTTCGCGAGCAGGGCGGCCTGCGTCCCCTTCCCCGCTCCAGGCGGGCCCAGGAGGACCAGGCGGAATCCGGTTGCCGACATGGAGCCGTGCGTCCCTAGCCACGACGACCGCGCAACCGGCCACGCTTCATGAAGCCCTCGTAGTTGCGGGTGAGGAGGTGGGTCTCCATCTGCGCGACGGTGTCCAGCGCCACGCCGACGACGATCAGGAGGGCCGTGCCGCCGAAGAAGAACGGGACGTTGAACTGGCGGATGAGCAGCGTCGGGAGGATGCAGATGGCCGCGATGTAGATCGCGCCGCCCAGCGTGATCCGCGTGAGGATCCGGTCGATGAAGTCGGCCGTCTTCTTGCCGGGACGGATCCCCGGGATGTAGCCGCCGACCTTCTTCATGTTGTCGGCGACCTCGACCGGGTCGAAGGTGACGGCCGTGTAGAAGTAGCAGAAGAAGATGATCAGGGCGACGTAGACGAGATTGTAGAGCCAGCTTCCGGGCTGCAGGAGCTCGACGAGCCGGTCGGCCGCGGGATGCTGCACGAAGCTCGCGATCGTGCCCGGGAACATGAGCAGCGACGACGCGAAGATCGGCGGGATCACGCCGGCCGTGTTGATCTTGAGCGGCAGGTGGGAACTCTGGCCGCCGTACATGCGGCGCCCGACGACGCGCTTCGCGTACTGCACCGGGATGCGCCGCTGCCCGCGCTCGACGAAGATGATCGCCCAGATGACGAGCAGCATGAGAGCGAGCACGAAGAGCACGGTGAAGAGCGAGAGTTCGCCCTCGTTCATGAACTGGAAGGTGGTCGTGATCGCCGACGGCAGGCTCGCGACGATGCCCGCGAAGATGATGAGCGAGATGCCGTTGCCGATGCCGCGCTCCGTCACCTGCTCGCCCAGCCACATGATGAAGGCGGTGCCGGCCGTGAGCGTGATCATGCTCATGAGGCGGAAGCTCCAGCCGGGGTTGAACACGACTCCCCCGCCGCCCGGCGCCTGGATCTGCTCGAGCCCGATCGAGATGAACAGGCTCTGGATGAGCGCGAGCAGGACGGTTCCGTAGCGGGTGTACTGCGTGATCTTGCGACGGCCGGCCTCGCCCTCCTTCGAGAGTCGCTCGAGGGACGGCACGACGACCGTGAGGAGCTGCAGGATGATCGACGCGCTGATGTAGGGCATGATGCCGAGCGCGAAGATCGAGAAGCGCTCGAGCGCGCCTCCGGAGAACAGGTTCACGAGCCCGAACACGTTGCTCGACGCCTCGCGGAAGAAGGCCCCGAGCGCCTTGCCGTCGATGCCCGGCGTCGGGATGGCGACCCCGACGCGGTAGACGGCGAGCATCGCGAAGGTGAAGAGCAGGCGCTTCTTCAGCTCCTCGACGCGCAGGGCGTTCGAAAAGCCCGTCGTCACGCGACGACCTCGGCGGTCCCGCCCAGCGCCTCGATGGCCTGGCGGGCCGAGCCGCTGAACGCGTGGGCCTTCACCACCAGCTTGCGGTCGAGCTTGCCGTGCCCGAGGATCTTGACCGGCACGCCGCGGCCGCCGCCGAGGCCCGCCGCGGCGAGCGCCGCCGGGTCGACGGTCGAGCCCGCGTCGAAGCGCGCGAGCGCGGCCAGGTTCACGACCGCGTACTCGCGGCGGAACGGCGAGGTGAAGCCGCGCTTGGGAAGGCGGCGGAGGATCGGCATCTGGCCGCCCTCGTAGCCGCGCGGCGAATTGCCGCCCGAGCGGGACTTGCGACCCTTGTGGCCGCGGCCGGCGGTCTTGCCGAGCCCGGACCCGGGTCCACGACCGACGCGCTTGCGGGGCTTGCGGGAGCCGGGAGCGGGGCGAAGCGACGAGAGATCCATGGTCAGGCCACCTCTTCGACCCGGATCAGGTGGGCCACGGCCCGGATGCGCCCACGGGTCTGGGGCGTATCCTTCACGACGCTCGAGGTGCCTCGCCTGCGCAGGCCGAGGCAGCGCAGCGTCGCGCGCTGCTCCTTCGTGCCGCCGATCTCGCTTCCGGTCAGCGTCACGCGGTAGCCCGAGCCCTTGCCGGGCCCGGCGCTCATGCGGCGCACGACGTCCTCGACCGTCTTCTGCTTCGCTCGCGTCCTGCTCGTCGCCATCGCCTTGCCTCTTCCTTCCGCCGGACCTTCGGTGGCTCGCGCCGCCTCAGGCCCCCGCGCCGAGCTGCGCGACTTCCTTGCCGCGGCTGCGGGCGATGTCCTCCGGCGTGCGGAGCATCGCCAGAGCCGTGACCGTCGCCCGGACCATGTTGTGAGGGTTGTTCGACCCGATGCACTTCGTCAGCACGTTCTGGATGCCCGCCGCCTCGACGACCGCGCGGACACCGCCGCCCGCGATGACGCCGGTGCCGTCCCCGGCCGGGCGCAGCATGACGCAGCCCGCGCCGAACTCGCCGGTCACCTCGAAGGGAATCGTCCCCTCGATGAGCGGCACGCGCATGAGCGACTTCTTCGCCTTGTCGATGCCCTTGCGGATCGCCTCGGGCACTTCCTTGGCCTTGCCGAGACCGAAGCCCACGTGGCCGGCGCCGTCGCCGACCACGACGAGCGCGCCGAAGCGGAACCGGCGCCCGCCCTTCACGACCTTGGCGACGCGGTTGATGTGGACGACCTTCTCCTTGAGCTCCAGCCCATGGGGGTCGATGCGATCGGCAATCGTCACTCGCACGAATTCATCTCCTCGGTCAGAACTTCAGCCCGGCTTCGCGGGCCGCCTCGGCGAGGCTGCGCACGCGGCCGTGGTAGAGGAACCCGTTGCGATCGAAGACGACCGTCTCGATCCCAGCGGCACGCGCCTTGGTGGCGACCAGCCGGCCGACCTTCTGCGCCGCGTCCTTGTTGCCGCCCTTGCCGGCGACTTCCGCCTTGAGCTCCGGCGAGAGCGTCGAGACCGCGACCAGCGTGCGGTTCGACTCGTCGGAGACGACCTGGGCGTACATGTGGTTCGAGCTGCGGAAGACCGTCAGCCGCGGCGTGGCGTCGGTGCCGCGCAGCCGCTTGCGGACGCGCGCCTGGCGCAGCTTCCGTCCCCGCGATCTCACGTTGGTCAGCATCGGTTCTTCTCTCTTCCGTCCGCGGGGATCAGGCCGCGCCGGCCGCCTTGCCGGACTTCCTGCGGATCTTCTCCTCCGCGTACTTGATGCCCTTGCCCTTGTAGGGCTCCGGCGGGCGCAGCGCGCGGATCGCCGCCGCGGTTTCGCCGATGACCTGCCGGTCGTTGCCTTCGAGGGTGATCGTCACCTGCTTGTCGACCTTCGCGTCCACGCCCGCGGGCAGCTGGAAGAGGATCGGGTGCGAGTAGCCGAGCGTCATGAAGATCATCTTGCCGCGCATCTCGGCACGGTAGCCGACGCCGCTGATCTCGAGCGTGCGGGTGAACCCGGAGCTCACGCCCTGCACCGTGTTCGCGAGGTTCTTGCGGACGAGCCCGTGGAGCGAGCGCTCCTCGCGGCCGTCGCCCTTGCGCGACACGACGATCTCGTCCCCCTTCTGCTCGACCGAGACGCCCGCAGGGAGCGCGACCTTCGCCGTGCCCTTCGGACCCTTCACCTCGACCGCAGCCGGCTTCACGGAGACCGTGACGCCCTGGGGCACCTTCACCGGCTGACGCCCAATCCGCGACATGATCGATTCCCTTCCTCTTCCGTTCTCGCCCGTCCCGCCTGGGGGCCGGTCACCACACCGCGCAGAGGACCTCGCCGCCCACCTTGCGGGTGCGAGCCTCGTGATCCGCGATGACCCCGAGAGGGGTCGAGAGGAGCGCCACGCCGTAGCCGCGGCGGATCTTCGGCGCCGAGTCGGCCCCGACGTAGACGCGCAGGCTCGGACGGCTCACGCGACGGATGCCGGTGATGACCGGGCGGCGCGCGGCGTCGTACTTGAGCCCGACGCGGATCTGCTTCGACGGCCCCTCGCCGACCACGCTGAAGTCGCCCAGGTAGCCCTCGGCGACGAGCGCGCTCGCGATGCGCTCCTTCATCTTCGACCAGGGAATGTCGACGCGCTCCTTGCGGGCGAGGTTGCCGTTGCGGATGCGCGTCAGGAAGTCTGCGATCGGATCGGTCATCATGACTGGTTCACCTCGGCGGGCCTACCAGCTCGCCTTGGTCACGCCCGGGATCTGGCCCTTCAGGGCGAGATCGCGCAGGCAGATGCGGCAGAGCTTGAAGCGGCGATAGTACGCATGCGCACGCCCGCAGGAGAGGCAGCGATTGTAGGCGCGGACCGCGAACTTCGGTGGGCGCGCCGCCTTGATCCTCAAACACGTCTTGGCCATGGGTTCTCCGCCTAGCTCCGGAAGGGCATCCCGAAGGCCTTCAGCAGCGCCTTGCCTTCGCTGTCGGAACGCGCGGTGGTGACGATCGTGATCGTCATGCCGCGCACCTTGTCGATCTTGTCGATGTCGATCTCGGGAAAGATGATCTGCTCGGAGATGCCGAGCGAGTAGTTGCCGCGGCCGTCGAAGCCCTTGTCGCTCACGCCCTTGAAGTCGCGGACGCGAGGCAGGGCGACGCTCAGCAGGCGGTCGAGGAACTCGTACATCCGGCTGCCGCGCAGCGTGACCATCGCGCCGATCGGCATGTTCTCGCGAAGCTTGAAGTTCGCGATCGCCTTGCGCGAGCGGGTCACGACGGGCTTCTGGCCGGTGATCGTCGCGATCTCCTGGACGGCCGAGTCGAGCGCCTTCACGTTCTGGATGGCCTCGCCCAGCCCCATGTTGATGACGATCTTCTCGAGTCGCGGGACCTGGAGCGGGTTCTTCGCGCCGAGCTCCGTCTGGAGCGCGCCCGCGATCCTCTCCTGGTAGGTCGTCTTCAGTCTCGGAACCATTGGATCTTCTCTCGTCTCCCCGCGCTCGCTCAGCGGTCGATGATCTCGCCGCAGCGCCTGCACGTGCGCGCCCGGGCCCCGTCGTCGAGCCGCTTCGCGCCCACGCGCGTCGGCTTGTTGCAGCGGTGACACACGAGCATGAGGTTCGAGACGTCGATCGGGGACTCCTTCTCGACGATCCCGCCCACCTGCTGCGGCCCGCTCCCGCGGCGGTGCCGCTTCACGATGTTGAGGCGCTCGACCGTCGCCCGGTTCTTCTCCGGGATCATCCGGAGGACCTTGCCGGTCTTGCCCTTCTCCCGGCCCGCGATGACGAGGACGGTGTCGCCCTTCTTCAAGCGGGACGGGACGCGGGCCGGCCGCTCGCCGCTCCCCGCCTTGATTCCGGTCTTGGCTCCCATGGTTTCCCGTTCCCCGTCAGATGACTTCGGGCGCCAGCGACACGATCTTCATGAAGCGCTTGGCCCGGAGCTCGCGGGCCACCGGCCCGAAGATGCGCGTGCCGACGGGCTCGCGCGCGTTGTCGATGAGCACGGCGGAGTTGTTGTCGAAGCGGATGTAGGAGCCGTCGGGCCGCCCGACTTCCTTCGCCGTGCGCACGACCACCGCCTTGACGACGTCGCCCTTCTTCACCTTGGAGTTCGGCGTCGCCTCCTTCACGGCGGCGACGATGATGTCGCCGAGCGAGGCGTAGCGACGGCGGCTGCCGCCCAGCACCTTGATGCAGAGCACCTTGCGGGCGCCGCTGTTGTCGGCCACGTCGAGCAGTGTCTCGGTCTGGATCATCTCATCCCCCTCAGACCGCGGACTTCTTCAGGATCGTGCGCACGGCCCAGCGCTTCTCCTTGGAGACGGGCCGCGTCTCGACGATCGTGACCTGGTCGCCGACGCCGCAGGCGTTGCGCTCGTCGTGCGCCTTGTACTTCTTCCGGGCACGCAGGTACTTCTTGTACTTCGGGTGCTTGACGAGCCGCTCGACGACGACCACCACGGTCTTGTCCATCTTGTTCGACAGGACGACGCCGGTGCGCTCCTTGCGATGTCCGAGCATGATCAACGCCCCGCCTTCTCGCGCCGGATCGTGAGGACCCGGGCGAGGTCCCGGCGCACCATCCGCGCCTTCATCTTGTTCTCGACCTGGCCGGTCGCGCCGCGCATGCGAAGGCGGAAGAGCTCCTCGCGGACCTCGGCCTCCTTCGTCGCGAGCTCGTCGGGTCCGAGGTCACGGATGTCCTTAGGCTGCATGGGCACCTCGCTCGATGAACTCGGTCGGGATCGGGAGCTTGTGGGCCGCGAGGCGGAACGCCTCCTTGGCCACCGCCCGGTCGACTCCCTCCATCTCGAAGATCATGCGGCCGGGCTTGATGACGACCACCCACAACTCGGGATTGCCCTTGCCCTTGCCCATGCGGGTCTCGGCGGGCTTCTTCGTGATGGGCTTGTCGGGGAACACCCGGATCCAGACGCGGCCGCCGCGCTTGATGTGGCGGGTGAGCGCGATTCGGGCGGCCTCGAGCTGCCGGGCCGTGATCCATCCGCGGTGCATCGCCTTCAGGCCGAAGTCGCCGAACGACAGCGACGACCCACGGTAGGCCGTGCCGGCATTCCGGCCCTTGTGCATCTTGCGGAACTTGACGCGTTTCGGGGAGAGCATCTGCCGTTCCTCGCCTCAGGCGCCCGTTGCCTGGCGCGCTTCCTCCGCGCGCGACAGGACGTCGCCGTGCATGACCCACGCCTTGATGCCGATGATCCCGTAGGTCGTCTTGGCCTCGGCGAAGCCGTAGCCGATGTCCGCGCGGAGAGTGTGAAGCGGGACCCGCCCCTCGCGGTACCACTCGCGGCGGGCGATCTCGGCGCCGCCGAGCCGACCGGACGCCTGGATGCGGACGCCCTGCGCGCCCATGCGCATCGCGCGCGCGACGGCTTCCTTCATCGCGCGGCGGAAGGCGACGCGGCGCTCGAGCTGCAGCCCCACGTTCTCCGCCACGAGCTGCGCGTCGATGTCGGGACGGCGCACCTCGATGATGTTGATGTAGGTCTCGCGGCCCATGAGCTTGCCGAGCTCGGACTTGAGCTTCTCGATCTCGGCGCCCTTCTTGCCGATGACGATGCCGGGCCGCGCGGTGTGGATGTTCACCTTCGCCTTGGCCGCGGCGCGCTCGATCTCGATCTTCGAGATGCCCGCGTGGTACAGCCGCTTCTTCAGGAAGCGGCGGACCCGCAGGTCCTCGTGCAGCTGCTCGGCGTAGTCCTTGCCGGCGACCCAGCGCGAGTCCCAGCCCTCGATCACGCCGACCCGGAAGCCTCTCGGATGCGTCTTCTGTCCCATCGGCGCCGTCCTACTTTTTCTCGCCCACGACCACCGTCAGGTGGCTCGAGCGCTTGAAGATGCGGGTGGCGCGCCCCTGGGCGCGCGGGAGGCTGCGCTTCGCCGTCGGGCCCTCGTCGACCCAGGCGCGGCGCACGATCAGGTCGTCGACGTCGACGTTGCCGACGTTCTCCGCGTTGGCGACGGCCGAGCGCAGCGTCTTCGCCAGGATCTTCGCCGCCTTCTTGGGCGTGAAGTCCAGCACGTTGAGCGCGTCGCCCACGGCGCGTCCGCGGATCAGGTCCGCGACGAGCCGCGCCTTGCGGGGCGCGATCCGGACGAAACGGGTGGTGGCTCGGGCTTCCATGACCGTCACCTCGAGACCGAGGACTTGGTGTCGGACTTCTTGTCGCCCGAATGCCCGTAGAACGTGCGCGTCGGGGCGAACTCCCCGAGCTTGTGACCGACCATGTTCTCGGTGATGAACGTCGGGATGAACTTCCGGCCGTTGTGCACGGCGATCGTGTGGCCGATCATCTCGGGCACGATCGTCGAGCGCCGCGACCAGGTGCGGATCACGCGCTTCTCGCCGCTGGCGTTCAGGCCGTCGACCTTCACGGTGAGGTGGTGGTCCACGAAGGGACCCTTCTTGACCGAGCGAGGCATCGCTTCCCCTACTTCCGCTTGCGGCGCTGCACGATGAACTGCGTCGTGCGCTTGTTGCGCCGGGTCTTGTAGCCCTTGGTCGGGAGGCCCCACGGCGAGGTGGGATGGTTGCCCTTGGAGCGGCCCTCGCCGCCGCCGTGCGGATGGTCGACCGGATTCATCGCCGTGCCGCGCACGTGGGGGCGGAAGCCGAGCCAGCGCATGCGGCCCGCCTTGCCGATCGAGACGTTCTCGTGCTCGACGTTCCCCACCTGGCCGATCGAGGCCGTGCAGCCGAGCAGCACCTGGCGCTGCTCGCCCGAGGGCAGCTTCACCAGCGCGTACTCGCCTTCCTTCGCCATCAGCTGGGCGGCGCCGCCGGCGCTGCGCACGAGCTGGCCGCCCTTGCCCTTCTTCAGCTCGATGTTGTGGATCATCGTGCCGAGCGGGATGTCGCGGAGCGCGAGGCAGTTCCCCGGCTTGATGTCCGCTCCCTCGCCCGCGACCACCGTGTCGCCGACCGAGAGGCCGACCGGGGCGAGGATGTAGCGCTTCTCGCCGTCGGCGTAGGCCAGCAGCGCGATGCGCGCCGAGCGGTTCGGATCGTACTCGATGCTCGCGACGCGCGCGGGCACCTGGATCTTGTCCCGCCTGAAGTCGATCACGCGGAACCGGCGCTTGTGACCGCCGCCGCGGAAGCGCAGCGTGATCCGGCCGTTGTTGTTGCGGCCGCCGCTCTTCGAGAGCGGACCCGTGAGGGTACGCGGGGGCTTGGCGCCCGGGGTCAGCGTCGAGGTGTCGAACGCGGTCGCGAAGCGGCGCCCCGGGGAGGTGGGCCTGTAGCTGTTCGCCGTCTTGCGCATCACGCCCCCTCGAAGAAGTCGATTCGCTGGCCTTCGGCGAGCGTCACGTAGGCCTTCTTCCACGCCGGCTTCTGGCCGACGACGCGACCGACGCGGCGCTTCTTGCCGAGCAGGCGGACCGTGCGGACCTTCAGGACCTTCACCTTGAAGAAGGACTCGACGGCCTCGGCGATCTCGACCTTGTTCGCGCCCAGACGGACGCGGAACAGGACCTGGTTGCCGAGCTCGTTCACGAGCGTTCCCTTCTCGGTGACGAGCGGGGAGTCGATGATCTCGGAGTAGTGCCTCATGACGCCACCCGCTGGGCCAGCGCGTCCACGGCGTCGCGCGTGAGCACGAGGCTCTTGTGGCGCAGCACGTCGACCACGTTCACGCCCTCGGTGCGGAGCACCCGCACTCCGGGCAGGTTGCGCGCCGCGCGCTCGAGCGCCTGGTTCTCGCCCGAGGTGACGATGAGCACGCTCCTCTGGAGCCCGAGCGCACCGAGCATCTCGACGACGCGCTTGGTCTTCGCCTCCGGAAGCTCGATCCGGTCGACGACGAGCAGGGCGCCCTCGCGCTGGCGGTCCGCGATGACCGCGCGCAGGGCCGTGCGACGCGCACGGGCCGGCATCCGCCACGAGTAATCGCGGGGCTGCGGGCCGAAGAGCGTGGCACCTCCCGCCCAGATCGGCGACCGCGTGCTGCCGGCGCGGGCCCGGCCGGTGCCCTTCTGCTTGAACGGCTTCTTGCCGCCGCCCGAGACCATGCCGCGGGTCTTGGTGGCGTGCGTGCCGGCCCGCCGGCTGGCCATCTGGCTCTGGACCGCCTCGTAGACGAGATGGCCGCGCTTGCGCTCGTGGAAGGAGGCCGGCAACTCGATCTCGCCGGCCGACGATCCGCTCATCGAGCGGACCGTGGCGCGCATCGGGGCCGCGGGCTCCGTGTTCTTCTTGCGTCTCTCGCTCATGACGCCACTCACCCGGCCGCCGGACGGACGACGACGTAGCCGCCGCGCGGTCCGGCCACCGCTCCGCGGACGAGCAGGAGGTTCTGCTCGCCACGCACCTGGACCACGACGAGGTTCCGCGTGGTCACGCGATCGTTTCCGTAACGCCCGGCCATGCGCTTGCCCTTGAACACGCGCCCCGGGTACGACCGGTTTCCGATCGAGCCGCCGTGGCGGAAGTACTCGTGGGTGCCGTGGCTGCCGGGGAAGCCGCTGAACCGGTGGCGCTTGATCACGCCCGCGTAGCCGCGGCCCTTCGAGGTGCCCGTCACGTGAACGAGATCCCCGTCGTGGAAGAGGTCGCCGACCGCGATCGCGGCCCCGACCTCGAGGTCGTCGCCGCCGTGGAACTCCATGATCGCGTTGAAGGTGCCCTTGCCCGCGCGCGCGGCGTGCCCGACGGCCGCCTTGTTCTCGCGGCTCGGCTTGCTCGGGTCGAAGCCCACCTGGACGGCCGCGTAGCCGTCCTTTTCGGCGGTCTTGCGCTGCAGGACCGTGCACGGCCCGGCCTGGATCACCGTGACCGGAACCGATCGGCCGTCGGCGAGCAGCAGCTGGGTCATCCCCACCTTCCTGCCGAGGAGCCCGAGCCGCTTGCTCGCGGAGATCTCCTTCGCCGTGGCGTCGTTGTCAGACATTGGATCGTACCTCGGAGTCGGGTTCCCGGATCACTGCAGCTTGATCTCGACGTCCACGCCGGCCGCGAGATCGAGCTTTCCGAGAGCGTCGATCGTCTGCTGGGTCGGGTCGAGGATGTCGAGGAGCCGCTTGTGGGTCCGGATCTCGAAATGTTCCCGCGACTTCTTGTCGACGTGCGGCGAGCGGTTCACCGTGAAGCGCTCGATGCGCGTCGGCAGCGGGATGGGCCCGGCGAGCCGCCCGCCGGTGCGGCGCACGGTGTCGACGAGCTCGCGCACCGACTGGTCGAGCAGCCGGGCGTCGTACGCCTTCAGGCGGATGCGGATCTTGTCGTTCATGGGGCCTGGATCACTCGATGATCTTGCCGACCACGCCCGCGCCGACGGTGCGTCCGCCCTCGCGAATCGCGAAGCGGAGCCCCTCGTCCATGGCGATCGGGGTGATGAGCTTGACGGTGACCTTCACGCTGTCGCCGGGCATGACCATCTCGGTTCCCTCGGGCAGGGTCATGACGCCGGTCACGTCGGTCGTGCGGAAGTAGAACTGCGGGCGGTACCCGTTGAAGAACGGCGTGTGGCGGCCGCCTTCCTCCTTGGTCAGCACGTAGATCTGCGCCTCGTAGTGGGTGTGCGGGGTGATCGAGCCGGGCTTCGCGAGCACCTGGCCGCGCTCGATGTCCTCGCGCTTCACGCCGCGGAGCAGCGCGCCGATGTTGTCGCCGGCCTGGCCCTCGTCGAGCAGCTTGCGGAACATCTCGACGCCGGTGACCGTGGTCTTCTGGGTCGGGCGGATGCCGACGACCTCGATTTCCTCGCCGACCTTGACCTTGCCCTTCTCGACGCGGCCGGTCGCGACCGTGCCGCGGCCCGAGATCGAGAAGACGTCCTCGACCGGCATCAGGAAGGGCGCATCGACCGCGCGGACCGGCTCGGGGATGTAGGTGTCGACCGCCTCCATCAGCTTGTCGATGGCCGGCTCGCCGATGTCGCTCTTGTCGCCCTCGAGCGCCTTCAGCGCGCTGCCGCGGATGATCGGGATCTCCTCACCGGGGAACTCGTACTTCGAGAGCAGCTCGCGGACCTCGAGCTCGACCAGGTCGAGCAACTCGGCGTCCTCGACCGCGTCGACCTTGTTCATGAAGACGACGATGCGGGGAACGCCGACCTGGCGGGCGAGCAGGATGTGCTCGCGGGTCTG
>Ga0075471_10000846_pt1 | contig 19185 bp, 14 predicted proteins | sample DEB19_08_DNA_2_FD_74787 | JGI IMG/M metagenome (GOLD analysis project Ga0075471, IMG submission 74787) | Aqueous microbial communities from the Delaware River and Bay under freshwater to marine salinity gradient to study organic matter... | ecosystem: Environmental > Aquatic > Marine > Coastal ... | reverse complement strand
ACCCGCGCGTTGCCGGAACCGGGATCCATCGCGCACGCGCGACGCCCCTCGATTTCGGCTTCGTGGAACATGCCGCCGACCGACAGCGTTTGGATGCGTTCGAGACTCGCCGAACCATGGGTGGTGTCGCGCAGCGTCGCTTCGGAGAGCGCACCGACCGCCTTCGGGATCGATTCCTCGCGCACGCGGGGATCGCCGGAAACGGCGCGGGACCAACCCACTCCCGAGAGGTGAAGGCGCGACGCCTTCACCCGCGCATGGGCAGCGAGACCGACGACCGCCGCGAACGCCAAGGCGACGAAGAAGAGACCACGGAAGGCCGCGGGACCGATCGACACGCGCCCGACCGCCGTCGCGGCGACGAGCAATCCGGCGATCGGCGCCGTCGCCGCGCAAGCGGCCTCGACCGGTCGTCCGTCGACCCAAAGAGCCGCAAGTCCCCAAGGCGCGACCACGCCGAAGAGCGCGGCGACCCCGGCGCGACCGAAACGTCGGGAGCGCCATGCGTCGAGCGCCCCGACCACCGCCCACGGCGCGATCGCCGCGGGCACGAGGGCCAACGGGGCTTTCGCGAGGAGTGCGAAGACGGCACCTGCGATGCCCGCGAAGATCGCCGCCGTTCCCGCATCGGCTCCTTCTTGGAAAACATCCGACAACGCGAGTCCGACCAACAATGCGAGCAGCACGACTCCACCGCCCGCCTTGAACGGAAACGAGAAGAACGACACCACGACGAGTCCCACGACCGCGAGGGCGACGGCGGCCGCGGTCCACGCTCCGTCGTCGGCCCCTTTCCGGATGGTGCCGTAGAGACGCGCCGCGGCGACGGCGGCGACGACCGTGAGAAGCATCGCGCCGAGAAACCCGCGTTCGACGAGCCACTCGAGCGCTTCTTGATGCGCGTGATCGGGACGTCGGGCGAGCGTGTACGTGCCCGGTGCATGACGGGCCACGGCCGACTGGAATTCCGGGTAGCGGAGCGCCCACGTCGCCGGGCCGGTACCCGTCATCGCCCCGAGCATGCGCTCGACGTCGGTCCCAGGACGGCGAAGGATCGCGCGCGAGTTCTCCCAAAGAACCAGACGTTCCGAAACGGTGTCGCGACGGGGATCGTCCCCCGAAAAGGCGAGCCTGACTCGTGTCAACAACGGTTCGCGAGGGCCGCCGCCGCGCGCGGTTCCCGGCAACGACGCGTCGACCCAAAGCACCGCACCGAGAAGAACACCCCCCGCTCCGCATGCGGCGAGCGCGATGCGAAGACGACGGCCGGGTGTTTCGCGAAGGACGACGATCGCGACGGCACACGCCGCGACGACGAAGAGAGCGACCCAAGGTCCCCGTGTCCCGGTGGCGACGAGGTAAACGGCCATCACCGCGCCCGCGGAGAATCTCAGCGCGGCACCGAGGAAACGGCGCGGCCATCGCAAAGGGCCGCGCGCCGCCGCGACGTGCGCGCACGCACCGACCACCGTGGCGGTGAAGCAGGCGGTCACGCATTCGGCCGCGACGTTCGGATGTCCGAACACCGAGGCGGGCCCGTCGTTGCGCGGCAGAAGTGCGAACGGTCGAAGCGGGCCCGTCGCTTCGAGCAACGGTCCCACGATGAAGGAGAAAGGCCCCGATAGACGCGCGGCGGCCTCCGGCGACGCCAACGACGCCAACGCGCCGTGCAGCGCGGCCGCGACCGGCGCGAAGACGCCGAAGCGTTCGAAATCCGGAGTCGAAGGAAATCCCCACGTGTCGAACGCGCCGCGAGAACCGGATGCGGGTTCCACTTGAGCGAGTCCCACCAACGCCGCCACGACGCCCACGACGCCGAAGACGTCGAGCCATCGTCGAGCCGCCGCCGGATGCCGTCCGGCTCCCCACGCGAGAAAGACCGCGGGCAGGGCGACGCCCGCCTCGAGCATCAACGCTTCGACCGACCTCCCGGGCCAGCCCGCAAGCCACGCCGCAACGGCGCCCGAAACGGGGATGAAGGCGCCGACGAGGAGGATCGCGGGAACTTTTTCGCCGGATCGGGCCCCCCTGAGGCATTCGAAAGCCGCGAGCAGCGTCAGCCCGACCCCGAGAATCGCCCATTTGGGGGGGCCGAAGGGCTCATGGGCATCCCGGTCGTAGGCGAGGACGCCGACGAGGACCACGGCGGCGGAAAGCCATCCGAAAAGCCGCGACGCCCCCGGTCCACGGGACGCATCGCCCGAAAATGTGATCCGCGACAGCAAGTTTTCCCGTCCCCGTGCCGATCCTACCAGTAGGGCGGCCGCCACCGAGATTCCTTCACACCCTTTTTTTGCTCCTGACCCTCGTCGGGAACGGGACTTATGGTAAAAAGACTTCGGTTGAGACGGCTTTGTCCAAGGGAAAAGGGACGGGCCGTTTCGCACAGAAACCATGGATCCGACGTCCGCGGGCAACACTCGCGGGTGACGGCGTTTAGGTTGGGAGAACACGTTCGATGCACGGGCAATCACCCATGAACTCGATCCAGTCAACTGCGTGGCGCGTCATGTTCGCTCTGACGTTGCTCCTCTCGTCGTGCATGTTCGACAACGACAACAACGGGGGGGTGCTTCCGTTCGAAGCCACGATCAACGCGGTAGACGCGTCGACGGGTTCGGCTCAAGGCATCCTGATCTTCGACTACACGGTCACGGGTGTCCCCGGAACCGTCGTCGACGTGCTCCCCGAATACACGACGCCCTCTCCGGTCACCGACACGGGCCCCGCGTTGCCGGCCACGGCCGCTCCGTCGGGCTTCGGCCCCGGATTCGCGTCGACGCCTTTGAACAACATCGTCCTTCCGGCCAGCGGAGCCGCCGTCGGCCGTTTCTGCTGGTACTGGTCGGGCGACCTCGGATTCGTCGGCATCGCCGGCGTCGTCTTCACGTTGACTCCGGTCAATGCGGGCACGTCGCAGAGCGGTGGTCCCGGCATCACCGGCACGCTCACCTACTCGGGCTCGGCCACGGGTAACGGCGGTTCCGTCTCCTCCTCGGGCACCGGCACCGGCGGTCGCGCGTCGCACGTCGCCGCGTTCGTCGGCGGCAACGGCCCGCAGGGCAAGGTCGTCGTCGCGGGCGGCAACACGCCGTTCGGCGTGACCGACACCATCACCCGCTACAACGTCGACGCCGATACGTTCACGCACACCACGGCTTTCACGTCGCAGATGGCGAACCCGCGCACGGGACACGCCGCCGCGTTCTTCATCGACCCGACCACGCAAGCCACCCGCGTCCTCGTCTGCGGCGGCGCCGCATCCGGGACCGCGACGGCGACGGCCGACGTCTACGCCTTCACCCCGACGGAACAGGTCACGTCGACCCCGTTCGTCGGTGCGATGACGACGGCGCGTACCCAACACACGGCGACGTGGATCGGTGGCAACAAGGTCATCATCGTCGGCGGTCTCAACGCTTCGGGCGTCGCGACGGGTTCGATCGAAATCTTCGACCCGACCACGGGCAACTTCACGGCGTCGACGGCGACCCTCGCGGCCGCCCGCTTCGAGCACACCGCGACGCTGCTCCCGAACGGCACGATCCTCATCGCCGGCGGCGCGAACTCGGGTCCCACCGAAATCTACGACCCGCGCACCGACACCATGGTGTCCACGACCCTCCCCGCATTCGATCGCCGCGGCCACTCGGCCACGCGCCTCACCAACGGCTGGGTGCTCCTCGCGGGTGGTCTCGTGCTCGGGACCCCCGCCGACGGCGGCTCGTTCACGCCGACGTCGAACGCGGCGATCTTCATGCCGGAACTCGGCACGACGGGCGCGTTCACGAGCACCGTGCTCTCGATGAACACGAATCGCTCGGCTCACACCGCCACCCTGCTCGGCAACGGCAAGGTGCTCATCGCGGGCGGTGACACGTCGTCGGGAGAGACCGCTTCGGCGGAAATCTTCCTGCCGGAATCGCTGCTCTTCACCCCGGTCGGATCGCTCGCCACGGCGCGCGCGAAGCACTCGGCGACGAGTCTCGCGAACGGCACCGTCGTCATCATCGACGGCCAAAACGGCAACGCGACGAACTTCCTGTCGAGCGTCGAGCTGTTCCCGGTGCAGAACCAGATGCCGGTCGTCACCGGCGTCACTCCGACGGCGACGGCCGGCGGCGTCATGCTCGCCGTGACCATCACCGACGCGGATCAAGACGGCGGCTACGTGGTCATCCGTCATGCGGCTGTCGGTTCGTCGAACTACACCCAGACGGTCATCGATCAGCAGACGCCGTCGTCGTCGGTCAATCCGACGAACGCGTCGTACGCGACGATGCGTGTCCTTCCGGGGACGACCATGTTCCGCGTGCCGTACGCGGCCAACGGCCTCTCGGCCGGCCAACAAGTCACCTTCAAGGTGGACGTCGTCGGCGCGGTGATCTCGCCGTCGGCGGGCAGCGTGACCACGACGCTTCCCTGATCGGAACACGTCGCGGCGAAAAGCCCGGGGTCAACGCCCCGGGCTTTTTCATTGGAACCGACGTTCGGCGTGCCGCACCCTTGCAAGCCGTCGGAACGATCCGCAACATCGACCCCATCGGAGTCGTTCATGGCCAGCGAAATCATGGAAAAACTCGTCGCCCTCTGCAAACGCCGAGGGTTCATCTTCCAGTCGAGCGAGATCTACGGCGGACTCAAGTCCTGCTGGGACTTCGGTCCGCTCGGCGTCGAACTCAAGCGCAACGTGAAGGAAGCTTGGTGGAAGAGCATGGTTCGCTCGCGTCGCGACGTGGTCGGCATCGACTGCTCGATCCTCATGCACCCGCAGGTGTGGATCACGTCGGGACACGTCGCGGGTTTCAACGATCCGATGGTCGATTGCAAACTCTGCAAGGCGCGTTTTCGCGCGGACAAACTTCCCGAATCGGAATGCCCGAAGGAAAAGGGCAAACGTCCCGGTGAATGCAAGGGCGAACTGACGGAGCCTCGCCAGTTCAACCTCATGTTCAAGACCTTCATGGGGCCGGTCGAAGATTCGGGTGCCGCGGTCTACCTCCGCCCCGAAACCGCACAGGGCATCTTCGTCAACTTCAAGAACGTCTGCGACACCACCCGCGTGAAACCGCCGTTCGGTATCGCCCAACAAGGCAAGTCGTTCCGCAACGAAATCGTCACGGAGAACTTCATCTTCCGCTCACGCGAATTCGAGCAGATGGAGATGGAATACTTCGTCCCGCCCGCGGAAGCGGACACGTGGTACGCCTACTGGCGCCAGTTCCGCTACGACTGGTTCATCGGTCTCGGCATTTCGACCGAGCATCTTCGCCTTCGCGATCACGCCGACGACGAACTCGCCCACTACTCGAAGGCGTGCGCCGATCTCGAGTACCTCTACCCGTTCGGCTGGAAGGAACTCGAAGGCGTCGCGAACCGCACCGACTTCGACTTGAAGCGCCACTCGGAAGCTTCGGGGCGGGATCTGACGTGGTTCGACGAAGAGTCGAAGTCGCGCTACATCCCTTGGGTGATCGAACCCGCGGTCGGCGTCGATCGTGCCTGCCTCGCGTTCCTGTGCGAGGCGTACCACGAAGACGTGGTCGAAGGTGAAACGCGCGTCGTGCTGAAGCTCCATCCGAAGCTCGCTCCCTACAAGCTCGGGATCTTCCCGCTCGTCAAGAAGGACGGTCTTCGCGAACTCGCCCTCGAGATCGAAGACTCCCTCAAGGCGGACTTCACCGTCTACTACGACGAAGGCGGAGCCATCGGTCGCCGTTACCGTCGTCAGGACGAGATCGGCACGCCGTTCTGCGCGACGATCGACCATCAGACGAAGGAAGACGGTACGGTCACGATCCGTGACCGGGACACGCTCGCGCAGCACCGCGTCCACCGCACCGCGCTCGCCGAGTTCCTTCGCGAAAAGACTCGCTGATCAGCGACGGTCGCGCGCCGCCGCGACGTGGGCCTCGAAGACCTTGAGATTCACGTCGCGGTGCGACGCCAAAAGTTCGGGGTGCCATTGCACTCCGAGAACGAACCGATTCGTGTCCACGGCTTCGATCGCTTCCACGACTCCGTCGGTCGCACGCGCGGTGATCTTGAGTCCCGCTCCGAGTCGGTTGACGGCCTGATGGTGGTACGTGTTGACGCGCACGCGCGTCGCACCGGCGATCGCGGCGAGCCGCGAATCCGCTTCGATGTCGATGAAGTGGGAAGGTCCTTCTTCGACGTGTTGTTGGAAGTGCCGGACGATCGGCTTGCCGAACGTCGTGGCCAAATCCTGATGAAGGCTTCCGCCCGCGGCCACGTTGAGCACTTGGCAGCCACGACAGACTCCGAAGAGCGGTAGGCCGTCCTCCATCGCCTTCTTCGCCAGAAGAAGTTCCGTCGCGTCGCGTACTTGATCGATGGCTTCGAGTTTCGGCGACGGTTCTTCACCGTAGTGGACGGGGTCCACGTCGTGCCCTCCCGGAAGCAGCAAACCGTCGAGCATCCCGTACGTCTGCAAGAGCACCTCGGGTTTCGACGAAGGCGGGATCATGAGCGGCGTCCCTCCCGCTTCTTCGACCGCTTCGAGATAGGCGATCGGCACGCCGTAGCGGTGGTACGGACGATCCTGATGGAAGAAGGCGATTTTGCGCGCGGTGATGCCGATCAGCGGACGACGATTCATGGACGGCTCCGGCCCCGACGGGGCGGAGGACGTTAGCGCGGAGCGGGCGACTTCAGAAACACCGCGATGTGACGCGGGACGTCGGGATGCGGAGCCCGCGCGACGTCCGCGGATCCGGGAACCGGGTGCCGTCCGGGAATCGCCGTGAGGAGATCGTGGTCGAGCGGCTCGACCAAACGGAACGTGACCCGCCCACCCGCCGCGAACGCCAGCGGAGCCCGAAGGCGGGCGACGTGGTTCATCGGGACCTCGAGATCGTGCGAGCCGTGAATCACGAGCATCGGCTGACGCAGCGCGGCAAGTTGTTCGGCCGGATCGAATCCCGCGAGATCGCGAAGAAGGATCCATTCGGGCGGGCACGGAGCATCCTTCGGCAGGGCGCGCAAGCGCGCGACCGCGGCGCGCAAATCTTCGACGGCACGTGCGACCCCTTCTTCGCGCTCCCCCGCCGCGTAGAGCCGCGTTCGCAGTCGTGTCTCGAGGGCCTCGGCGAGAGGCGTCGCGGGCATCCCGACGAGGACGACGCTCGCCACCACGTCGGGCTTGCGGCGCGCGGCTTCGACCGCGACGACGCCGCCGAATGCGTGGCCGAGCATCGTGACCCGCGTCGTGTCGATCGCGCCCGCCCGCCCGGCCGCCTCCGCCAAAGCGAGAGCGTCGTCGGCGAGTCCGTCGAGCCCGCGGGGTGCGCCCGTCGATTCGCCCGCCCCGCGCCCGTCGGCACGAATCGTCGCGATACCGAGGGCGGCCAATTGGTCGGCCAACGTGGCGAGGACGGGCACGGCGCAATCCGGGCCTTGGCCGTCCCGATCGCGCAGTCCGTAGTCCGGCAACAGAACACAGAGAGGCGACGCCCCCGTCGCGATCGGCGGCCGCGAGAGCACCGCGGCGAGTCGAGCGCCGTCCCGCGTGGGAACGTCGAGACGGGATTCGAGCCCCGGCGCGCGACCGGGCCGGGACTCCGCTCCGCGCCGGACGGTCATGCGCCCCGCCGCACCGGGTAGAACGAGTTTCAGAAGTCCTCCGCCGTCGAACCAGACGGTGAATCCCCCGCCCGAGTCTTCGGCGAAGCGCGCACCACCGAGACGATCCTCGACGACGACCGTGCGGATTTCTCCCGCGTCGATGTCGAGCGCGCGGAAGGAACGTCGGCTCCGATCGGAAAGAAGCAGCGCGGCGATCTCCGGTGCGGCGGGATCGAACACGGTGTCGAACGACTGCCCCCACACCATGCGCCGCGCGACGCCGAGCGGCCCGGTCTCACGGAGCAGCCATCCCGCGGAGTTCGGCGTCACGGAGGTGCGCATCGTCGTATTCGACGCGGGATCGCGGATCTCGCGATCGTAGGCGACGACGGCCCCGCGGGCGTCCGTTTCCAAAGTCGCGCTCAAAGTCGCCGTCGCGACGGTCCCCCGCAGTCGAACGGCTCGCGGTTCGACGACCGCGGTGACGATTCCGGCGTCCTTTCCCCCTTCGCGACGCACGAGCTCCTGCGCGACGCACGCGCCGCCCACGAGAAGAAGGAGGAATATCCCGACGACTTGCCGCATGATGGATCGGCGTCCATCATACGCTCGATGCGCGGCCTCCTCGTTCTGTTCCTCCTTCTCGCCGCGGCCTGCGAATCCGTGCCGATGAAACCGCGCGACCCGACCTCGGTCGCCACCGCGTTGGCGACGTGGGGCGAGGTCCGGGAAATCGAACGCGAGGGGTCTCCGCGCGTCGTCATCATCGCGGACCGCCACCCCATCGGTGCAGGCATCACCTTCCTTCCGGAAGGCCATCGGCGCCAACAGAAGGAACAATCGCGTGCCGTCGCGTGGCTCGTCGACAACGGGTACCGATTGATGGGCTGCGAGTTCGCAAAGGGTCCTTTGCCGACGGACGGACCGGCGGAGGCCCATCGCGCCTCGATCCGGGAGGTCCTCGACGAGGGGGACGACCTCGACCGTTGGAGCCACTTCCAACCCGTCCGCTACGAGTGGATCCATCGGGGCTCCTTGCGGGTGGTCGGCGTGGAAGATCCCGACCTCTACGCGGCGGACGTTCGCGATCTCGAATCGATCCTCGACATTCGTGAATTCCGACGTCGGCGGTCGGGGTCCGAAGGCCCCGACGACGCCACCCTCGACGCCCGGGAGAAGGCCCTCCTCGGCCGCATCCGCAGTCACGTCGACGCGCGCGGGCGCCTGGCGGCCTCGAACCTGCTCGACGAGGCGGCCCGCACCGGGGCCGAGGCGGTCATCCTCTTCCTCGGGGCGGCCCACTGCGGGGCTGCGGCGGGCGAATGCGCGGCCCGCGGGGCGGCCGTGACGGTGTGGTCTCCCGCCAGTCTGCGCCGCTAGGCTCGCCTCTGCGGGGCGTTCCTGCTAGGGTCGCCCTCGGGACGTCCAAGACGACCGCGGCGGGACTTGCGCCCGTCGAGGAAAGTCCGGGCTCCGCAGGGCAGGATGGTGGCTAACGGCCACCGGCCGCAAGGCCAGGGAAAGTGCCACAGAAAACAAACCGCCGATGGCCGCGCAAGCGGATCAGGCAAGGGTGAAAAGGTGGGGCAAGAGCCCACCGCCGGGGCGGCGACGTTCCGGGCATGGCAAACCCCATCCGGAGAAAGGCCGAATAGGGCAGGAAGCCGGATTCGTCCGGCGGGACGCGGCCCGCGTCCTTCGACTGTCGGGTAGGCCGTTCGAGTCCGTCAGCAATGGCGTGTCGAGATGAATGGTCGTCGCCCCCCTCGGGGACAGGACCCGGCTTACACGACATCCCGATTCGGGGCGGGCGAGGGCCCGCCCCGACTTTTTTTCGGGGGTCAGACGTTGAAGCGGAAGTGCATCACGTCACCGTCCGCGACGACGTAGGTCTTGCCTTCGATCCGAAGACGCCCCGCTTCCTTGGCGCCGTGTTCGCCGCCGTACTTCACATAGTCGTCGAAGGCGATGGTTTCCGCACGGATGAACCCGCGTTCGAAATCGGTGTGGATGACACCCGCCGCTTGGGGCGCGGTCGCACCCGCGGGAATGGTCCACGCGCGCGCCTCCTTCGGGCCCGCGGTGAAGTAGGTTCGCAATCCGAGCAGCGCGTAGCCCTCGCGAATGACTTTCGACAAGCCCGTCTCTTCGAGACCGAGGCTCTTCAAAAACTCCGCGCGATCCTCTTCCGGAAGTTCCGCGGCCTCCATCTCGATCTTCCCGGAGATCACGAGGCAGCGCGCACCTTCCTTTTCCGCCACGGCCTTCACCGCGGCGACGAGTTTCGGATCCCCGTGCGGAAGTTGGTCGTCGCGCACGTTGCAGAGATACATGACGGGCTTGCCCGTCAGCAACGCGAGGTCCTTCGTGATGAACTTCGCGAATCCTTCGTCGTCGCGCCATCCGGGGATGGTGCGTGCGGGAGCTCCGGTGTCGAGATGGGCCTCGAGCATCTCGGCCCAAGCGACTTCCTGCTTCGCCGTCTTCTCCCCCGCTCGAGCGGCCTTCGCCGAACGATCCTTGCGCGCGCGCACCGTATCGAGATCCTTCAACGCGAGTTCCGTGTCGATCACGGCGATGTCGCGGGCCGGATCCGGACTTCCGTGGACGTGAATGACGTCCGGGTCCTCGAAACAACGGACCACGTGGGCGATCGCGTCGGTCTCGCGGATATGCGAAAGGAATTGGTTGCCGAGACCTTCACCCTTGCTCGCACCGGCGACCAATCCGGCGATGTCGACGAACTGCATCAACGTCTCGATGACTTTCGCCGACCCCGCGATGGTCGCGAGTCGATGGAGGCGCGGGTCGGGCACGGCGACCGTTCCGACGTTGGGCTCGATCGTGCAGAAGGGATAGTTCGCCGCCTGCGCGTTCTGCGTCGCGGTGATCGCATTGAAGAGAGTCGATTTGCCGACGTTGGGCAACCCGACGATGCCGCACTTGAAACCCATGTTGACTCCTCGGAGTCCTCAAAGGTACGTCGTCGAAGGCTCTTCCCCTACATCGCCGCGACGAAACGACCGCACGACCCGCACCGGACGATCTCGCCCTCGGCGAGTCGCGTCTTCACCTGCGCGCCGAACGACGTGAAGCACCCGTCGCAACTGCCGCTTCCGTACGGGACCACGGGTCGGCCTCCCGACTTCGCCGCGAGATGTTCGTAGTCGCGCAGAAGGGCTTCCGGAACGCGTCCGGCCGCTTCCCGCCGATGTGCGTCCTCGATCGCCAGTTGCGCTTCGAGTTCGGCGAGTCTGGGCGCGCACTCGGCGGCGACCTCCGCGGCGGTGCGCGCGGCGGCGTCCGCGTCCGCGGCGCACCCGGCGGCGACCTCCGCGGCGGCCTCGGCCCGCTCCATCGCGACCAACGCGGCCTCCTCGAGGAGAGCGTTTTGTGCGCCTCGGGCCTCGATTCGCGTCTTCAGGCCCTCGAACTCCTTCATGCCGCCGGCCACGTCCATCTGCTGGGACAGCCGACGGAGTTCCGACTCCCCCGCCTCGAGTTTCGCGGACGCTTCCGCCGAAGCCCGCTGCGCATCCCCCGCGCGTGCGGAAGCCTGCGACGCCATGGTCGCGGCCGTCGCCGCCGCCTTCGCGGCCGCATCGCGTCGCGCCGTTTCGGCACGCACACGCACCACCACCGCGTCGCGCGCGCGATCCGCCTCCGCGAGCTCGAGAAGTTCCCGAAGTCCGGGCGGAAGCGGTTTCATGTCAAAGTTGGGTGTTTTCGAGGAAGCCTTCGAGACGTCGCGCACGCATCGGGTGCTGCAACTTCATGACGGCCTTCGCCTCGATCTGACGCACGCGTTCGCGGGTCACCTTGAAGATGCGGCCGACCTCTTCGAGCGTATAGGTGTATCCGTCGCCGATGCCGTAGCGCAGCTTCAAAATCTCGCGCTCGCGGTAATTCAACGTTTGAAGGACTTCTTCGATCTGATCCTTCAGCATGCGCCCCGAGGCGCTCTGCACGGGCGATTCGGCCATCGGATCTTCGATGAAGTCGCCGAAGTACGAGTCTTCCGAGTCGCCGACCGGACGATCGAGCGAAATCGGGTGCTTCGCGATCTTCATGATCCGCTTCGTCTCGTCGGCCGACACGCCCGAAGCCTCCGCGATCTCCTCCGTGGAGGGTTCGCGTCCGAGCTGCTGCACGAGCTTCTTCTGCACGTTGCGCAGTTTGCTCATGGTCTCGATCATGTGGACCGGAATACGGATCGTGCGCGCCTGATCGGCGATGGCGCGCGTGATCGCCTGACGGATCCACCACGTCGCGTACGTCGAGAATTTGTAGCCGCGCTGATATTCGTACTTCTCGACGGCCTTCATGAGGCCGGTGTTCCCCTCCTGGATGAGGTCGAGGAACGAGAGTCCGCGGTTGCGGTACTTCTTCGCGATCGACACCACGAGGCGGAGGTTGCCCGACGAGAGGCAACGTTTCGCCTCTTCGTACGCGGCGAATCGATCCTTCACCTGTTCGAGGCGGCGACGCACCCGTTCGGGAGCTTCGCAGGCGCGTTCCGCGAGTTCGCGGAGCCGCTCTTCCGCATCTTCGAGTTCGCGCTTGCGCTTCGACGACCGGAACGCGGCGACTTCCTCTTCCACGGACGCGATCGCGCGCTCGTGTTCGATCACGGCCTCCATGAGGGGACCGAGATGCTTGATCTGGAGGCCGAGTTCTTCGGCGAGACGGGCACACTTGCGCCGATTCGCATGCAAAGTCCGCAAGAGTCGTGCGACTTCGGCCTTCGGGGCGGGCTTGCCGCCGAATCCCTGCAGCGCCCGGAAGACTTCGGTGTTCTTTTCGAGCAGTCGGCGGATGGTCGCCACGTTCTCGGGAAGGCGGTCGCCGACGTTGTCCTTGTCGATTTCGCCGACCTTCAACGTGCGGTCGAGGGCCAAGGCTCCGCGATCGACGTCCTCGAAGATCTTCACGGCCGCCCACGACGCGATCGCCGATTCGAGCAGCTTGTTGCGGTACATCTTGCGCGCGAGTTCGATGCGCCGCGCATGGGCGATTTCCTGCTCGCGCGTGAGCAGAGGGATCTCGCCCATCTGCGTGAGGTACATCCGCACCGGGTCGTCGATCTTCTCGACCGGACCCGCCGGAATGAACTCCTCTTCCGTGTCTTCTTCGTCCTGCCCGAGTTGCGCGGCGATCGCTCCCGCATCGGGATCGTCGTCGTCGGTCGTCATGAGGCCGCGCGGAACGCTCCGCGCTTCCTCTTCTTCGACGACCTCGACGCCTTCCTCCGTCAACCAGAGATAGATCTCTTCGAGTTTCTCGGCGGAGATGAGATCGACGGGAAGCGCCTTGTTGACGCGATCGTAGGTCAGGAACCCGGATTTCTTGCCTTCGGCGAGCAGCGCCGCGAACTCCGGAAACTGCGGAGCCTTGTGCTCCGGCGCCGCCTCGCGGTTTTCCTTGCGGTCGCTGGGTCGACGCCTCGTCATGACTCGGATTCTCCGCCCCCCGAGCCGCGACGACGGTGGCGCTCGTACAGTTCGCGGAGGGCGTCTTCGTCCCCGGTGAACCGAACTTTCTCGCGCAACCGCGCCTGCTCCAGGCGCTGCCGTTCATCTTCCAACCACCGGACGGCGTCTTCAAGGCGTTCCAACCGTCCTTCGTCCGCATCCTCCTCGACGGCGAGACGAGAAATCTCGCCCGCTCCGGGAAGGTCCCCGAAGGCGATCACCACGTCCGCCGTCACCGGATTGGCGGTTTCGAGGCAAAGCCTCAGAACCTCCTGCAAAGCCAACGCGAAGGGCTGTTCCGACGGCAGAAAATGCGCCGCAACGACGTTCCGAGCGAGGAATTCCGCCGAAGCGGGATCATGAAGCACGCCACGAAGGATCGTGACGAGCGGCGCCCTTCGACGACGATCCGCCGGCAAGATCGACTTGGACGTTTTTTCGGAAGTTCCTTCTCCGCGCGGAGCGGCCGCGGCGGGCGCCGCGCCGACGCGCGCCCGCAACGCCAAATCGCGAAGCGTCGTTTCGGGGACCGCGATCGCCGTCGCCCCTTTCGAAAGGAAGGCGTCGCGGGCGACCGGATCTTCGACGAGGGCGACCAATCCGGCCAAACCGTGAGCCGCGCGACGTTTGCCTTCGACGGTCGAGAGGTCGTTCGTCTCGCACCACCGCGCGAGAGCGAAATCCGCGAGGTCCACGCCGGACTCCGTCATCACGGCGGCTCCGGCGGGACCCGTCCGCACGAGAAAGTCGGCGGGGTCTTCACCTCCCGGCAAGGTGACGACGCGAATGTCGAGACCGCGACCGAGCAGCAACGGCAACGCGCGCAACGACGCCTTGACGCCCGCGGCGTCGCCGTCGTAGAGCATCGTCACGCGATCGGTGTAGCGCGACAACAGACGCACTTGATCGGGAGTCAACGCCGTACCGAGCGTCGCGACGGCCCCCTTCACTCCGCACTGCCCCGCGAGAATGACGTCGGTATACCCCTCCATCACGATCGCCGGAGTTCCGGGGCGCACTTCGTCCTTCAGTCTCTCGACGCCGTAGACCGTATGGCCTTTCTTGAACCACGCGGTTTCGGGTGAATTCAGATACTTGGGTTCGGATCCGTCGAGGGACCGGGCCCCGAAGCCGATCACGCGCGCCTGAGCGTCGAGAATCGGGATGACGAGTCGATTGCGGAATCGATCGTAGACGCCGCTGCCGTCCTGCCGAGGTACGACGAGCCCCGCCGCTTCGAGGGCTTCGCGGGGAACGCCGACACGCGCGGCGTGATCGACGAGCGTCGTCCACCCACCCGCGGCGAACCCCAGTCGAAAGGCCGCGATCGACGCATCCGAGATGCCGCGCCCGCGCACGTAGGCGAGACAATCGCTTCCGACGGGCAACAGGAGGTCGCGCGCGTAGACGTTGGCGGCCCACGTCAAGGCGCGCAAGGCAAGATCGCGGACGCGGCGCTTCTCCGCCGCGGCCGGATCATCCTCGACCGTGATCCCCGCCTTCTCGGCCAGAAGTCGCAACGCCTCGACGAACGTCAGGCGTTCCATCTTCATCACGAAATCGAAGACGCTCCCGCCTTCGTTGCATCCGAAGCACTTGAACGTTTGACGCTCGACGTTCACGTGGAACGACGGCGTCTTCTCGTTGTGGAAGGGGCAGCACGCCTTGAAGTTGCGGCCCGCCTTCTTGAGGGGCACGTAGCGGGCGATGGTTTCGGCGATGTCGTTCGCCTCACGCACCCTCAACCTGATGTCGTCGGAAATGGCCACGCGCGAAAAAATTCGCCCCTCGAAGAGGCGACGTTCGATTCTACCACCCCGAGGGGGCGTCCAAACCGAGATGGAGGCGGCGCAAACGGTCCACATCGAGCCGATCCGGGCGTTCTTCCGGTGGAATTTCCGCCGCGGAGAGGGCGGCGAGCGCCCGTTCCGCTCCGAAGGCTTTCGACAACACGCCGCGAAGCGACTTGCGCCGCGCCTGAAAGAGCCGTCGTACGAACGGCAAGAATGCGGGATGCGGCGCGTCGCCGTCGTGCCGATCGAGGACCATGACCGACGATTCGACGTCCGGGCGCGGATGGAACTTGGACGCGGCGACCTCGATCGCGCGTGCGACCCGCCAGCGCGACTGGACCGCGATCGAGAGCGTCGACCACGATTCCTCGCCGGGCGCGGCGAGAAGGACGTCTCCCACTTCGCGTTGGACCATGACGACCGCCCGGAGCGGAGGACCGGGCGGGGCCATCAACGCGACCAACAACGGACTCGTCACGTTGTAGGGCAAGTTCGCGACGACGTACCAATCCTTGCCCGCCGCGCGGGCCGAAACCTCCGCGGCGACACCCTCCGCGATCGTCCCCTTCTCGCCGAGAACGTCACCCTCGACGACGACGAGGTTGTCGACTCCCGAGAAGATTCCGCGAAGATGACCGACCAAACCGCGGTCGATTTCCGCGGCGACGACCGAAGCCCCCGATGCGACCAGTCGGTCCGTCAAGGCACCGAGCCCGGGACCGACTTCGAGGACGGTCACGCCGGGAGCGAGAGGAGCGAGAGCGGCGATACGATCGAGCGTCGACGGATCGACGAGGAAATTTTGCCCGAATCGTTTGAGCGGAGCGAATCCGGACGCGGCGAGCGCGGCGACGACCTTCTTCGGCGTGTCGGGGGCGCGGTTCATCTCGAGACCTCCGCCAATCGTCGAAGTTCTTCGGCCACGCGCGGAGTTTGTCGAAGCGCCGACGCGGAAGCGACGAGACGTCGCGCCGCCTCGCCTCCCGAGGAAAGCACGGCGCGGGCGGGAATGACTTCCGTCAACAGTCCGAACGGATCGCGGATGCCGAGCGACGACAGTGCGCGCCGCAACGCTTCGTCCCGATCGACGGCGTCGGCGTCGGCGACGCATCGAAAGCCGAGATCGGAACTTTCCGATCTCCGACCTTCCGTCCGTCCACCGATCGCATCGGCGGAGACGCGCGCCCCGGCGGCGACGTCGAGAAACGAGCCTCCGCAAACCACCATCCGCGCGTCGAGGTCTGAAACGGCCGATGTGGACGTCCACTCCGCGACGTTGCCCGAGAGGTCGTAAGCACCCGTCGCCGACTTGCCCGATTCGAAGGTCCCGACCACCGAAGGGCGACCGAGACCGAGTTCGAAGGTGTTGGCGCACGCCGTGGAAAACAGGTCTCCCCACGGCCACGAGGCGTTTCCCATCCCCGCGACGGCGCTCCACTCGACCGCCGACGGGAGACGCTTTCCGGCCCATGCGGCGTACGCCGAAGCGTCATCCCACGTCACGCGCGTCATCGGGAAAGAGGCGGCGTCGGGAGAGGGCGCCCCTCCCTTCCAGTGTCGTGGAGCCTTGCGCCCCGTCGCGGAAACGAAACGGGCGTAGGCCGCTTCGGTGACCTCGAAGCGATCGGCGAAGAAGACGCGGCTCGGAGCGTCGCCGGCCCCCGGCACCTCGCATCGCACCATCGCGGCGGAGAGCGCGGGAGGAAGAAGCACCACGTCGGGCGGTGTCGTGAGTCGCCACACGAAAAGAACGAGGGCTCCCGCAAAGGCCGCCAGCAACACGAGCGGCAGCACCGCGGAAGCCCTTCGACGCGGCGTCATGGACGCCGACGACATCACTTCTTCGAGTCCTTACCCTCGTCCTTGAAGATCAGGATTTCGACGCGACGGTTCTTCGCGCGTCCGTCCGCCGAATCGTTGGTCGACGTCGGAGCCCATTCGCCGTAGCCGCCGAACGAGAGTCGCGACGCATCGACGCCGCCGTCCGTCCGGAGGAAATCGAGCACGAGCAACGCACGGCGCCCCGACAACTCGATGTTGCCGAGCGGGTACTTCGCACGGGTGACCTTCACCGGAACGTTGTCGGTGTGGCCTTCGACGGCGACCCGTTCGGGCCCCGAGAGAAGCTTCTCGGCGATGGTGCGCAGCGTGCGCTTACCCTCTTCGCGGAGGGTGTCCTTGCCGCTGTCGAAGAGAAGTTCGTCGGAGATCTTGACCTTGATGCCGCCGCGGAAGCCCTCCACGTCGACGCCGTCCATCCCCTTGAGTTTCTCCTCGTACTCCTTGAGGCGCTTCGCCAAGTCGTCGACACCCGCGGCGGCCTTCTTGTAGGCGGCGAGTTCCTCGCGAAGCTTGCGAAGTTCCGCTTCGAGCGCTTCCGCGCGCGTACGCAGGACGTCGTTCTCGGCCATGAGATTGTCGTTCTTGGCCGCCAACGCGTTCATCGTGACCGTGAGATTCTTGATCTCCTGAGCCGACGCCTCTTTGGCTTCCGTCGTCTCACACCCGGTCAGCACCAACATCGCGAAAGCCGCGATGACCGTCAGGATGCGCATGATTCCTCCCCCGGACGTCGCGCGGACGGAAACCGTCCGCGCCCGTCGATTATCGATCACTTGCGGCCGAACTTCTCGAGGCAGAAGGTCGCAATGCCGTCCGTGAGGCTGCTGGCGTTGTCGCGACCGATGTCGAGCACGACGAACGTCGCGAGCAACATGAAGATCGTGGTCACGAGCGAACCGACCACGATCCCCGTCCCGATTCCCGAGTCCGCTTCGACAGGGTCGGCGGCGGGGCCGGACGCGCGGGACGCCGACGTGGTCGGGCGCTTCGCCGTCGGGGCGGTCGCGGGCTTCGCAGCCGGTTTCGCAGCGGGCTTCGCCGCCGCGGGTGCCGGCTTCGACGGAGCGGGCACGGTCTTGCCCTTGCCACCGAGGTCGACGGTCTTGCCGCCGTCCTGCGTGTCGCCCGATTCTTCGAAGATCATCTCGTCCTTGATCGCGCCCGAAGCCTTGACGTAGCGGTCGAGTTCGTCCGCCGAGAAGGTGATGTCCGCACCCGAGCGGGTGGCCTTGAGCTCACCGCGCGAGATGTCCTTCTTCAGTTCATCGGCGGACTTGCCGGTACGCTTCATGGCTTCATCGAGGCTGATTTCGTTCGACACGTGCTTTCTCCGTGATGTCGGGGCGCTCAGCGCCCGCTCTCGGCGGGTCCGCCCGTCGGCCGCGACGTGGCATTCCCGCTTCGGTTCGAATTCGATTCGTTCCAGATTTTGCGCAGTTCCTTCGGCGACACGCCGGGGTCGCTGCGATCGTTCCACTCCTCGAGTCGCAAGTCCCACGTGATGTCGCGGGCCGCGATGAATTCGAGGTGGCTGCCGTTCGTCGCTTTGTAGACCGCCATGTGGCGGGTCTTGGCGTCGATGACGTAGAGCACCGAAGCGCCGCTCCCGTAGGTTCCCGTCACGGCGATGAGATCGCGCGACGTGTCGCCACCCCCACCCTGAGCCGTCGCGTCGCCGCTCGCCACAAAGGCAAGCCCGACAACGATGAACAGCACGACGAGGAGGAAAGGAACGGAAGTCTTCATGGGGCTGGAACCGGGCAGGAATCTACCCCTTGGGGCTTTTTTCCGCAACCGTTCCCGCCGTGGTCCTCACCCCGGTCTTGGACTTCGGACGCTCGTCGAGGAGGGTCGATACGATGTCCGCCGCGGAAATCAGCCCCAAAACGGCTCCGGAGGCGGGGTCCACCACGAATCCGAGGGGGCGCCCCTCGCGCTGCAACTTCGCCAACGCCGAGGCGATCGAAAGTTCGGCGTTCACCCCCGGACAGGTGTAGAGGGCCGAGCGGGCCGTCCACGGACGGCCGAGGGCGCGACGGGCATCCCCCGCCGCCACGTAACCGAGATACCCCGCGCCGTCCGGAGACCGCACGGCCAATCGCGTCTTCCCGGACGCGACCGAGGCCGCCACCACCTCGTCGGGCCCCGCATCCGCGGACACGGTCGCGACGGCCGCGTTCGGAACCATGCGGGCACGAACGACGATGTTCCGAAGGCGAAGCACCGCGGACGCGAGTCCCTGTTGACTTTCGTTCAACGGCGCACCGTCGACGGGCGACGTCAACAACGTCTCGATGTCGGTCCGATCGAGAAGGATGCGCGTCTTGCGGTCGTCCTTCTTCGCGAGCTTCCGAACCATCGCCGCGAACGGGATCGACAGCGGCAGGAAGATCAGATCGATCAGCGTGAGGACGGGCTCGAAGGCGGCGAGGAACGGTGTCGGGCGACGGCGAAAAACATCCTTCGGAACGACTTCCGCGAAGATGAACAAAACC